>Ga0116167_1002990_pt1 | contig 13698 bp, 5 predicted proteins | sample AD_JPNMR3_MetaG_FD_89794 | JGI IMG/M metagenome (GOLD analysis project Ga0116167, IMG submission 89794) | Active sludge microbial communities of municipal wastewater-treating anaerobic digesters from Japan - AD_JPNMR3_MetaG | ecosystem: Engineered > Bioreactor > Anaerobic > Digestate | place...
ATACGTCAGCACTTCCTGCATTGTCTGAATCCCTTCAGCTAATCCTGGCGCCTGGGAATCCATCGCCCCGTCCTGGCGCCGGAAATCCGCCGACACAGCCGGATACCCGGCCCTCAGTCTATCCTGCCGAACCTGCCGAAGGGGTAAAACCTGAAAACGGCACGTCCCACGATCCACTTCTTTTCTATCGGGCCGAAATCAGTGCTGTCCATGCTGTGCATCCTGTTGTCCCCAAGTACATAGACCATTCCTTCAGGAACCGTAAGATCCGTATATTCGGGCAAATCTCCCTGCGGAGTATCCGGCTCCTCAGGCAGACCGATCAACGACAGCTCCCCGTTGACATACAACTTTCCATCTACGACCTGCACCCTGTCCCCTTCGACAGCTACAAGTCTTTTTATCAGCTGCTTTTTCTCCCCGGGGAACCTGAAAACTATGATGTCGCCCCTCTTAAGCCAGCCAAACCGCGGCCCCAGCTTCTCCACCAGCACGTTGTCGCCTTCGGTCAGCGTGGGTTCCATCGAAATATCGTGGACTATCGTTCTCTGCGCAACGAACGTGACTATGAGCAAACTCACGATCACTGCAAGAGCTATATGGACAAACCAGTCCAGCGCTTCGTTTACCGCTTTTTTGCCGCCGTTCGTCTCTTTGCCGGCCGTCTCATTATTCCCTGAATTCCCTGGCTTTACGTTTTTTTCGTTTTCTCCGGTCATCCCCGTATCTCCTGAAATCTTAATATTACATCATGCCGGACCTGAACGCATGTCCGGCCGATACTTCCCGGTTCAGTCGGTTACCTTGAGATGCAGTTCCTCAAGCTGCTTCGGATCGACGGCGTCAGGCGCCTCGATCATGAGATCTGACGCATTCTGTACCTTCGGGAACGCAATGACGTCCCTTATGCTGTTCCTGCCGGCCATGAGCATAACAAGCCTGTCAAGGCCGTATGCCATGCCGCCGTGCGGCGGTACGCCGTACTTAAACGCTTCGAGAAGGTATCCGAACTTGGCCTGCGCTTCCTCCCGGGAAAGCCCGAGAAGCCTGAACATCCTCTGCTGCAGGTCCTGCATGTGGATCCTTATGCTGCCGCCGCCGATCTCCGTGCCGTTGAGCACAATATCGTAAGCTTTCGAGCGCACCCTTCCGGGATCGCTCTCAAGGAACTCTATATCTTCATCCATGGGCGAAGTAAACGGATGATGCTTTGCTACCCACCGGTTCTCTTCCTCGTCGAACTCGAACAGCGGGAACTCCGTGACCCACAGGAACCTGTACTCCATGTCGTTCAGGATGCCCAGCCTTTTTGCTATCTCGACCCTCAGCGCGCCCAAAGAGTCATATACCACCTGGTTCTTATCCGCAACGAAGAGGATAAGGTCGCCCGGTTCCGCGCATGTCTTCTTCAGAAGCGCATCCATTTCTTCTTCGCTGAAGAATTTGGCTATCGAAGACCTGATGCCGCTTTCCTCCACGGCTATCCATACAAGGCCCTTTGCCCCATAAGTCTTTACGAACTCGGTCAGGCTGTCGATCTCTTTCCTGCTGAACTTTCCGCAGCCCTTTGCGTTAATGGCCCTTACACTGCCGCCGTTCGCAACTGCGTTGGAGAATACTCCGAAACCGCAGCCTTTGACGAGACCGGAAACATCCACCAGTTCCATGCCGAATCTCATGTCCGGCTTGTCCGAACCGAACCTGTCCATGGCTTCCTGGTACGGCATCCTCAGGAACGGAGTATCGACTTCCACGCCGAGCACCTCCTTGAAGACCCTCTTTATGAATCCTTCGTTCACCGTGATAACATCGTCCATATCGACGAAAGACATCTCAAGGTCTATCTGCGTAAATTCGGGCTGCCTGTCGGCCCTAAGGTCCTCGTCCCTGAAACATTTCGCTATCTGGATATAACGGTCGTAGCCGGCCACCATCAGAAGCTGCTTGAACAGCTGGGGCGACTGGGGCAGCGCATAGAACTTGCCCGGATGCACCCGGCTGGGGACAAGATAGTCCCTTGCCCCTTCCGGCGTACTCTTTATAAGTACCGGCGTCTCTATTTCCAGGAAACCGTTCTGGTCGAAATAATCCCTTGCCACCTTGGCCACCTTGTGGCGGAGCATCAGGTTGGCCTGCATATCGGGCCTTCTTAAGTCAAGGTACCTGTACTTCAGCCTCATGGCTTCGTTCACGTCAGAATTTTCTTCTATATGGAACGGAGGCGTCTCCGCCTTGCTCAGGATCCTCAGTTCACTGGCAAGTATCTCGATCTCGCCTGTCTTCATGGACGGGTTTATGGCCTCCGGCGCCCTCCGCGCCACTTCGCCGGAAACTGCGATAACATATTCGCTCCTTACTGTTTCAGCCTTCTCAAACAGTTCCTTTTCGGTCTGGTCGTTGAAAACCAGCTGCACGATACCCGTCCTGTCTCTCAGGTCGATGAACAGCAAACTGCCGAGGTTCCTCCGCTTCTGGACCCATCCCATTACCGTTACCTTTTTGCCCACGTCTGCCGCACTGAGTTCAGTACACATGTGGGTCCTTTTCATGCCGTAGATCGTCTCTCCCATAAGCCATCTCCTATTCTGAACGCAAAACTGTATCTTGAGTCTCAAAACAACTTAAAACCGTAAAACTGATCCGGGCCGCTTAGCCAACTGGCCTGATGCGCCGGACCGCAGACAAAAGCAAAGCCGCGACTGAACGCTGCGTTACTTTGCCTGGCCGGCCTGGTTCTTCAGCCTGTCAACTATTGAATCAAGGCTTACATCCTTCGAATCCCCGGTCCTCATATCCCTTAGGACGCCCTTGTTGGCTTCGATCTCGTCGTCGCCGATAACGATCGTATAAGAGAACCTCTTTTTATCGGCATATTTCATCTGGGCCTTGAGACTCCGGTTCATCAGGTCCGTTTCGGCCCTCACTCCGTTGCTCCGGAGTTCGTGGACCATACTCATTGCAAGGTCCACAGCCCTTTGTCCCAGGGGCGCGATGTAAATGTCAGGCGCCGGCGGCTCTGCAATGACCACTCCCTGGGCATCCAGCTCCATCAGCAGGCGCTCCACTCCGAGCGCAAACCCGATGCCTGGTACAGAAGGTCCTCCGCACTCCTCTACCAGCCCGTCATACCTTCCGCCGCCGCAGATCGTGCCCTGTGATCCTCCGTTCTCCGAAACGAATTCAAATACCGTCCTGGTATAGTAATCAAGGCCCCTGACGATCGTCGGATCTATGGCGTAGACGATCCCAAGGTTGTCAAGCCCCGACCTGAGGCCTTCAAAATGCAGGCGGCAGTCATCGCACAGGTTATCAAGCAGAAGAGGCGCCCCGTCGATGAACTTCCTGCATTTCTCGTTCTTGCAGTCGATGATCCTCAGAGGGTTCTTCTCGAACCTGTTCCTGCAGTCGCCGCAAAGTTCGTCCAGGTGGGGCCTGAGATAATCCTTCAGCTTCTCATGGTAAGCCCGCCTGCAGGCCGGACAGCCTATGCTGTTGATATTGAGGCCGGTCTGCCTCAGTCCGAGTTTCCTGAAAAACATATGGAGGAGACTGATGACTTCCACGTCGATCTCGGGCCCTGGAGCGCCGAACGCCTCCACGCCGAACTGGTGGAACTCCCTGTACCGCCCTTTCTGGACGTTCTCGTACCTGTAAGCCGTGATCTCGTAATAAAGCTTGATTGGCTGCGGCAGTGAATACATCCCGTTTTCGATATAGCTGCGCACTACGCCGGCTGTGCCTTCAGGCCTGAGCGTGACGCTCCTGCCTCCCTTGTCGTCAAAGGTGTACATTTCCTTCTGTACTATATCGGTAGTATCTCCGACACCTCTTTGAAACAGTTCAGTATGTTCAAATACAGGTATCCTTATCTCCTTGTATCCGAAGCAGTCGCAAAGTCCGGCAAATACCCTGCTCACATACTGCCACCTGTGTATCTCGGACGGAAGTATGTCGCGTGTTCCCTTTGGCGCTTGGACTTTCATGGTTACCTCCCGTTGTGCGGCGTTTCGGGTCCGGTCATCATACCGGCCACGCCTCTTTGGCCGCGGCATACCCGACCGGAAATATCTTTCCCCGCTTTGCCTATAAATAAATAAAACTCCCGTCAAATGAACTGTTCAGAGACGAGAGAGTACAATAACACCTTGATTTTTCCGCCTCATTTTATTTTAATCCCTAACCTTGCGATTGTCAATATGTGGGGAAACGGCCGGTCAACGCTGCTGACCGGCGCTGTGAACGAGGCGTACCTTGATGCTGTGGACCGTTCCGTCGTCGACAAGGTCGATCACTGTTTCCTCATATTCCGTCGTTTCTTCGGCCATGCCTTTGTATTCCGTTATTCCTTCGGTCACGTTTTTGTGATCCGTTGTCCCTTCGGCCGTACCTTTCTCCGCACTTTCCGCCATATCTTCGGCCGTGCCATTCACCCTGCTTCCCGCCGCACATCTTGCTGAGCCGCCGGTTATGCTTTCCGGCGCGCATTCTGCTGCACTTCCAGCTGCGCCTTTAACCGCGCCATTCACGGCACCTTCTGACGCACTCATCGACATACCGACAAGCGTGCTGTCCGCCATACCGTACGCCGTTCCTTCAGTCGTTGCCGCTGCCATACCGTCCGCAGTATTTCCCGCAACTCCATCTGCGTCTGCGTCATGGCCCTGCTTCACGTCTATTATATAAAGCGATGTGCCGTACCTGTACGTGATCCTGTAATCCCCGAACCCTTCGGGGACCCGCGGCCTGATATGCAGCCGGCTGCCCCTCTTTTCAAGGCCGAGGAACCATCTGACCAGCCCGCTGTACATCCATCCGGCAGAACCCGTGTACCAGCTCCAGCCGCCCCTGCCCATACAGTAGTCGTTGTACGATACGTCAGCTGTCATCACGTACGGCTCTCTTTCGTACCTGAGGGCGTCCTTTTCCGTGATAGTGGCATATATCGGGTTGAGCATCCTGAAAAGCCGGTACGCCCTGCCGGAGTCACCAAGGATGGACGCGGCTATCGCAAGCCACACGGCTGCATGGGTGTACTGCCCGCCGTTCTCCCTCATTCCCGGGTAGTAGTTCCTGATGTATCCGGGTTCCCTGTCCGTCTTGTCAAATGCAGGAGTCAGCAACAGCGATATCCTTTCCTTCTCGACCACGAGATGCTTCCACGCCGAACTGAACGCCATGCGCGCCCGCTCCGGATCAGCCGCTCCCGAAATGATGCTCCACGACTGACTTATCGAATCGATCCTGCATTCCTCGTTTTCCTTCGAACCCATCTTCGAACCGTCGTCATAGAACGCCCTGAGATACCATTCACCGTCCCAGGCATGTTCCTCGATACTTCTCTTCAGCATCTCAAGCCTTTCCCCGAGTTCGTCGGCAAATCCATGGTCATTCTCGTGCCTGCATACGGGTATGAACTTCCTCAGCAGATCGCACATGAACCATCCCAGCCATATGCTCTCTCCCTTTCCCTGTATGCCTGCCCTGTTCATGCCGTCGTTCCAGTCGCCGCCTCCCATCAGCGGCAGGCCGTGTTCGCCGTAACGCACGCGTTTTATGGCATTCCTGCAATGCTCGTAAATGCTGGCGTCCTTCTCCGAAACCTCGGGTAAAAACATCATCTCCCCAACGCCGTCTTCAAGGGCAGGGCCCTTGATATACGGGGTCCTTTCGGAGAGTATGGACCAGTCGCCGGTGGATTCTATGTAATGCGCCGTCGCATACGGGAGCCAGAGCAGGTCGTCCGAGATCCTCGTGCGCACCCCGACGCCCTTCGGCGGATGCCACCAGTGCTGCACGTCCCCTTCCTCGAACTGCCGCGAGGAAGCCAGCAATATCTGCTCCTTCAGCATTTCCGGCTTTGTCCACACAAGGGCCATTGCATCCTGCAGCTGGTCCCTGAACCCGTATGCCCCTCCGCACTGGTAAAACGCTGCTCGCGCGAACAGCCTGCATGAAACCGCCTGGTAAAGCAGCCATCCGTTCACAAGTATATCCATGGCCCTGTCGGTCGTTTCGACCTTTACGGCTCCGAGCAGGTCATCCCAGTACTGTTTCACCCTCTCAAGCTCGGCGTCCGCAGCCCCGACATCCCTGTACCTGGTCCTCATCCTGCCGATCTCTTCTTCACTGTTGCTGCAGCCAAGCCCGAAAATCACCGTGACGCTTCCGCCCGGCCCGATGGACACGGGTACCTGTATCGCTCCGCACGGGTCATAGCCCTCGCCTGTCCGGCATGAAAATTTCTCTCCCAGCCCGCCGGGCTCGCGCACCGAACCGCCGGGACCGAGCACTTCCTGCCTGTCGCCCGTGTACGACGTTATCATCCCGCTCGAGAACATGAACGCCCTGAAACCGCGGAAATCATAGTTGTACACATTCCTGGCGCACAAATATTCATATTCGTTGTCGTACGACGTCACGACGTACGGCGCCGCAGATGCCCTGTCCACCCCGAGGACCCATTCGACATAATATGTCAGCGTGAAGCTACGTTCCCTGTCCGAATCATTTATGAGCGTGAGCTTCCACAGCTTGACCGGCTGGTCCACAGGGACGAAAACGGTCAGATGCTGCCGGATGCCGTCCTCTTCATGCTCGAAACACGAATACCCGAAGCCGTGCCTCGCCAGGTAAGCGCCCCTGTCCTTCCTGCCGAGCGAGACCGGCGTCATTATCCTGCCCGTTGTCTCATCCTTTATATAAATGGTTTCGGGACACTGGTCGATAACAGGGTCGTTGGACCACGGCGTCAGCTTGTTTTCCCTGCTGTTGAACGCCCACGTGGAACCTGCGCCCGTTTCCGATATCATGAAGCCGAAATCCTTATTGGCGATGACATTTATCCATGGGGCCGGCGGGACATTGTCCCCGTCCATGATGATGGCGTACTCCCTTCCGTTTTCCGAAAATCCTCCAAACCCGTTGAAAAACTCAAGGTTCTGCGCCGCGTTCACCATATGCACCTCCAATGCTGTTCCTGATACTCAAGCCTGCAGCAATGTTCGCACGCATTTGTCTTCCCGTTCATCTGTTTGCGCGCCACCTGCCCGTCCAGCCGGGCACATCGGCAATCACGTTCCTGAAGTGCAGGCCCGTTCTCTCTGAAATCACCACGCGGGCCACCGTATACAGCAGGTCGATCTCGGGAGGTACGAGCTGGTACTCGTGCAGGATGAATATGCCGGCCCGGTCCCTGCTGTTGTATGTCCTCAGCGAGCTGGTCATCTGCCTGAGCATGTCATCGAGCTCATTCATGTACCCGTACTTTGCGCTGCTCAGGATCACCAGGTCCGCCGTGACACAATTTATCCGCATGTATTCGTACAGTTTCAGGACTTTCCGTATGAACCCGGCCTCTTTGACGGAATCCACCGTCAGCAGCAGGATCGGGTTGTCTCCCGATATGCCGAACCTCCAGAGTGAGCTCTGATCCTTCCAGTTGCGCCTGATTCGCTCGGCAGGGCCTCGGTAATACCTTGACGGGTAGAACACCGGTCCTATCAGGTTCTGGAAAACGTTCAACTGGTTTCCGTAAATGCCCAGGTATTTCAGTTCCGTTTCACTCTGGTTCCTGAATTTCTCCATGATATTGTCTATCCTGTACGGTATGCTCATCTCTTCGCCGATCCTGACAGCCTCCTCGCGGCTTGCGCAAACCCCGGTTATGAAAGATATGGATGCCTTGCCGCCGGGCTCGAGCAATATGCTCACGCGGAGGCTCATGATCGGGTCGGGAGAGAAGCCGCACCTGTTCGACAGAGGCAGCCCGTCCCTTACCGCCGCAGGATCCTTAAGCGTGTTGAGCCTCCCTATGAACCTCATCCTGTCGTTTTCGTATTCAACGGCCTTGTATGGCTTCCTGTCTGTCCTGACCATATGCATTATGACAGGTGCGCCATCAGCTCCCCTTCTCCTGGAGATAAACACGTCGCTTTCCTCGATGAATTCGCTCTCGATGAACAGCTTGTTGAAGGCCGGGTGTCCCGATTCCGCCATGAAGGTGTCTGCCACCACCTCGATATAGTTGGTCAGTTCGATCAGTTTCTCTTCGCTGCTGTGGTTGGTAACCGTAACCTTCCTTATCTCAAGGTCGTGTTCCAGGGAAAGGCTGACTGTCGTTTGAGTGGAAACGTCCCCGTCCTTCCTCGTGAACTCGGCCCTGTCGTATGAGAATACCGCCTGGTAGTGGTCCGCTTCCTTCCGGGTCGGGTTGAAAGCAGCGCTCCAGTACCTGCCGGCCTCAACATCCCGGATGTAAATATAAAACCCGGTCTGGGCGTATAAATCCGGCCTCCACCTGTAAACCATCATGTTCCCCCAACGGCTGAAGCCGTCGCCGTCGGAAGTCACGAGAACCGAATAGCTGCCGTTGGAAAGGTAGTTGACAACCGGTATCGGCGGCGACACGGTCCTTATCTTCCTGGGCACAGGCATATCCTCTCCTGAAGCCGCTTTCTTCCTGATATTGACCGTGTATCCCTTCCTGCTTACCGAAACTAACCATGAATGTCGTTTCTCCTCAAGCAGCGTCTCCGACGCGCGGATCATCGGGTCGGAGTGGAACCGGCGGCGCAGGATGCCCCCGTTCAGGTAATTGTTGATCGCCGCCATTATCATGCCCTGATGATGGGCCATAAACGACCTTACTATGCAGTAAGGCGCAGTGCTTACGGGATCAGGCGCGCTGAAGTCTATGGCCTCGTAGAAGCCATATTCCCCGTAAGCATTGAGTTCCCTGATCCTCCTCAGGTTGTTCAGGGTCTCCTTCCCGGCATACTCAAGTGCAAGCACCGATGCATAGGGGGCAACCACCATCGGATCGCTGTATACCGGCTGCAGCCGGAGCATGGGAACGCCGAAAGCCTTGTACTGGTAATTGGCATCCATGTCGAACATGTAGTACTGGGACTCGGAAATGCCCCAGGGTATGTTCATGCCATTCGCGTACCTGGTGTTTTTAGCATACCTGATCTGCTGAAGCACTGCAGCCCGCGCGGAATCCGCGAAAACGGACCCGTCGAATTCCTTCAGCAGCAGGTTCGGCATCAGGTACTCGAACATCGTACCACTCCATGAAACGTGCGCGGGTATCCCCCTGATCACCGTAAGCGGCCGCCCCAGCTTGCTCCAGTGCTTCACCGGCACCTCGCCCCTCGCGATGGCGATGTAACTGGTCAGCATCGACTCAGAGGCAATAAGGTCATAACATCCATTGTCATATGTCTTTGTCGAATCGTTGTACCCGATATGGAACAGCATCCTGTTTTTATTGAAAAGCCTCGAGAAATCCACGCTTTTCAGCATGTTGTCGATGACCCTGCACAGGCCTGCGATTGTATCGAGCAGTTCGGCTGCGGCCGTGTTTCCCTGTTCTGCAAGCCGGGCCGGCGTGATGCGGTCCTCAAGGCAGTATTCCCGGAGGCCGAGATTCTGTACTTCTTTCTCAAACAGTCCGGCCAGCCTCGCCAGTTCATCCCTGTCCCGGATCATGCCATCCCGTTCACCGCAACTTGCCGCAACCCGTTCCTTTTCCGATATCACAGCCTGTTCCTTAAATGCTGCCTGTTCTGCCACGGCAGTTGCGACCCGGCCCCCATCTTCCGGCTCCAGTATCGCCTCGATGGTTTTTAGTAGTTCGCCGAACTTCACGCGCTGCAGGTCCGCCGGCAGTTCAGCTCCGTTGAGCCTGGCAAGCCGCGCAAGTTCATGAACGAGCGCGCCGCTTACGACAGGATTATCCCTCTGCTCAAGCAGCCCGTTCCTGAAAGCGATCATGTCTCCTATGAAATTGCCGCTGTCCACGGTTGACACATACCTTGGTTCAAGGATCTCGAGCGTATTCACATCGTACCAGTTGTACAGGTGTCCTTCCCACTTGGGAAGCACGCTTACCGTGTACAGCATGTTTTCCGCGAATTTCAGCATCGAGCTGAACGTTTCAAAGCCCATGTCCCTGGCCGACAGCAGTGAAAGGAACTGCAGGCCTATATTCGTGGGCGACGTTTTTCCTGTGACCTTTGTCTTTCCCCTGCCGAGGATCTGCACGTTGTCCGGACAGAGCCAGTTGTTCTCCCTCGTTGCATAGGTCCTGAAGAACTGCCATGTCCTGCGTGCCGTTTCGTTAAGCAATTCACGGTCTTCTTCCTTCAGCGTCGGCTTAGCATCGCGCCTGTGGCTTATAAGGTATGCGATGCAGAAAGACGCTGCCCAGAAGGCGGCCAGAAGGCCGTATACCACCACTGTCGGCATGCCCCTGTCGGACGTTGCAAGCAGCACTGCGGTAAGAGCCGCAGCGAACAGTCCGCTGTGCCCCATGTAGAACAGGTATCCCGTTGCCGTGTTCCTGGCCGTCCTTTCCACGTTTTCCGCCGAGTTCCACATGAGCAGGTGTTTCTTGCTGATTGCCAGGCGGTACAATGTTTTCAGTATCGCATCGAGCGAGTTGAATGCCGCCGCCGGGACAAACACCAGTTCAAGCAATGACCGCAGCATCATTATGCTGATCTCGCGGACCATCAGCGAATAAACGAGGGCAAGCCTGGGTCTCCTGATCTTGTGGACCAGGGTCGAACCCAGTATCAGTACGATTTCCAGCACCGGGCTGAACATCACGACCGGAAGGCACAGCCAGTATGCGCCTGGTACCAGCAGCAGGCTGAGAATTATGAAAAGCAGTTTGCTGACCGGTATGAGGCTGGCTATCATGTTGTCCGCGATCTTCCACCTGGACAGAAAACCCAGGTCCCTTTTGAACAACCACGGCAGCAGTTGCCAGTCTCCCCTGATCCAGCGGTGTTCGCGTTTTGCGTATGCCATGTAGCTGCCGGGGAAGTTCTCCATTATGCTGACCGTGCTGGAAAAAGCGGTCCTGGCATAACAGCTTTCAAGCAGGTCGTGGCTCAGTATCCTGCCTTCGGGCAGCCTCTTGTAAAGATGCTGGTGGAATGCCTTTACGTTGTATATGCCTTTCCCGACGTAAATGCCTTCCCTGAAAACATCCTGGTATATGTCGGATACTGCCGCCGTGTAACTGGGCAGTCCGGACACGCCGCCGAATATCTTGGCAAACGAGCCACCGCCTTTTTCGTATATATGGTTCCTCACGATGGGCTGGATGATCGCATAACCCTCCACAACCTTCCTCTTCTCCGGGTCCACCAGTGCCCGGTTGAGGGGATGGTCGATCATGCCTATGAGCCTGGCAGCACTGTCCCGTTCTATCTCAGAATCCGCATCCAGCGTTATCACGTATTTGCATGTACGCAGAAGCTCTATGTCGCAAATCAGCGTGTCAAAACTCGTTTCCTTCGGGTCAACACCGTTGAGCAGGGCATTGAACTCCTCGAGCTTGCCCCTTTTTCTCTCCCAGCAGATGTAGCAGTCTTCCGTCCGGCTCCATCGCCGCTCCCTCATGAGCAGCATGAACCTGTTGTTAGCCGAGGGATACATTTTGTTTAGCTGCTCGATTTTTGAGACAAGTGCCGACCTGATTTCCTCATCTTCAGGCTTCCTGCTGGACGGAGCGTCTGCATAATCGGCCAGCAGCGCGAAATACAGGTTCGGCTGCCGGTTTACGAGGTAATGCCTGAGCAGCCTTTCAGCGTAGTCCAGGGCCTGTTCCATCCCAGATACTATCACAGGCATCACGACAACAGTCCGCGCGTTGTCCGGTATCTCCTCAAGGTAGTCCATCATCGGCATCTGCTGTGCCGGTACGATCCTCGACATTATGTTCCTGGCAAGCCGGGCAACCGCATCCTTCACCAGCGGCAGCGCTGCAAGCGCAAGGATCACCCGTTTGAATGTCTCAAGGCCTCCGGCGCTCCTTACGGCATAGTCCAGCAGGAAGAGCACGAGGACGAACAAGACGGCAGTCAGCATGAAATACAGCGTGCCCTTGAGCTTCCTGTTGTCCCCTGGCCGGCGGACTGGCCTGTTCAGAAGCCTTGCCCTGAGGACAGGATATCCTTTCCCGATCAGGTATGCGCCGACATGCCGCGAGCAGTATACATCTTTCCTTTCTTCAGCGGCGAGTTCCACGCAGGCTTCCGCAACATCGGGCTCGCTGGCGCCGGTCCTCCGGGCCAGTTTTTCGACGGCAGTCCTGTACATGGCACGGCTCGTGCTGTCCATCTCAGTATACACGCCTGCCGGGTCCCTGGCGAGTATGCGTTCGGTCACCGACAACTCCTCCACCAGTTCGTTCTCGTCGATCTGGTTGAGTTCCCTGAGGCTGGTGATAGCCGTACGGATCTGCGCCTCGAGTTCGGACTGCCTTCTTCCCTCTTCCCTGAATATGTCTGCTGTGCTGACAGTCCTTCCGTCGGCCTCGAAATGGTATGAGATGTATTTCTGTATTTCGTTTTCATCGACCGACATGCGCCTGAGCAGGTAAATAACGTGCGAGTGGAACGTTATCATGTCGTCATGTGAGCGGAACGGTATCCTGTCGGCGCGTGTGCGGCGCATTGTATTATCGGCACGAGAGAAGAACACTGTCTTGTCGGCGCGTGTGCGGAACGGCACACTGCCGGCGGCCAGATGGATTTCCGCACTGTCGGATCGTGAGCGGAACTTTTTCCTGTAGCTCCCGGAGTCCACCGTCACAAGCAGCGGGCTCACGTCCGGCTGTCCGTCCTGGTTTTCGCGCATTCTCTCCCTGACAAAAGCTTCGGCCCTGGTCTTAATCTTCGTAATGCGGATTATTTCTTCGGCTACCTCTATCGTGCGTTCAAGCAGGCAAAGGCCGAGCATTTCCTGGAGAGCGTGGATCTCCCTCTCTGTCAGCGGGTTTTCCTCCTGATACGCTTCGATCATGCGCACTATCGTCTCCCTGTTCAGATAACCGCCGGACAGTTCGATCATTTTCTTCGCAACTACATATACCCTCGGGTAGCCGGCATACTCCGTTTGCCTGAGCAGCGGCAATGGCAGGTACACCGTGCCCGTGACCTTGGCCTTCTTTATTTCGCGGTAAAGCATCTGGAAATTGTCAAACAACCACCGCGCAGAAGGAACAAGCGAAATTATCTCCGTCGGCGTGCGCGCTATCTGTTCCCTGAACATGTTGATTTTCCTGTATGCCGCCTGGTTGTACCAGGTAATGATATAGTTCTTCCTGCGGCACTTCACGCCGACGTGGCTGCGCGCAAGTTCGGCCATCTTCTGCTCCCATTCTTTCGGGGTTAGGTCTTCCTGCATGGTATATTTCTTTTCCTTCCTGCGCAGCATCTTCAGCCAGTTTATAAACATGACCGCCATGGCCACGACCAAAGCGGCAATTGCAGCAGATGCAAATGCAATTAATAGATTCTGGTTTTTGGTAAAACCGGACATACTGATAAAAAGCATTCGATCACTGCCTTTCCTTTAGTTTTTTCTTTTTGTCAGCCGTTGTGATTTACAGTTTCGGTTTGCCGTGATTCACGTGTTCCGAGTCGATGTGATCACCGTCCCGTTTTGTGTGACCACACGTCCTGATCTGCGTAATCACTCGTTCCGGTTTGCATGACCACGTTGTTTTGCTTGCTGTGATTACATGTCTGGTCAGCTTTGCGATAAACACGACGCAAACGTGTCCCGACGCAGGCTTGATTTGCATCAGCCGCGCCGCACATGCAAAAAGAAGTTGGCTGAAATATGAGCAAATAATATTATTGCCGTTAATTGAACTTTCCTGCCGGTGCGATCCTTAACCGC
>Ga0116167_1003014_pt1 | contig 13599 bp, 9 predicted proteins | sample AD_JPNMR3_MetaG_FD_89794 | JGI IMG/M metagenome (GOLD analysis project Ga0116167, IMG submission 89794) | Active sludge microbial communities of municipal wastewater-treating anaerobic digesters from Japan - AD_JPNMR3_MetaG | ecosystem: Engineered > Bioreactor > Anaerobic > Digestate | place...
AGCCCATCAAATCCAATAATGAAAGAGTAGTATAAAGAATTTGAAGATTATATCAATACATACTATTATATCCAGTCATTGTAGGAGAGCACGGCAAAGCAAGCACAAGAAATAGGTGACCCTAGTTTAGCGCGATAGTAGGAGGAGTACGCCAGAATATAGCAGTTGCTATAGCCGTCACCATTAGAAAATCTATAGTATCAAAGTATGAAGCAAAGCGTTAGCAAAACAGGTTAGAGCGTACTCGGTAAAGAATAGACGACAGCTGGTATAGATGTACGGCAAGTTGTGCTGTATTCATAGTAGCTATCACAGAAACTCAAACAGGAATACTCTGAAAAGCTAATGGAATTGCTAAGCAATGTGAATTTACTCAATAATACAGAACCACTATCTATGACTGAAACTTCTATGTTCTTTAACTACTTCTTAGCCGACATCTATGACTTTGGCACAAGAGAATCTTAGCTGCAATTAAGGAGAATTTACGACGAATAGTTCTCTGACATCTTAAATTAGATAGACGAAGATGGCGGCCTAGTTAATTCCATGTAGTTTTAGTACCTAAAGTAGAAGGCTATTAAATATAACTAGGTCACAACAATGAATTCGCTGTAGAATAGCAACTTAAATCTTAGCTCGATTAATACTCTGTAGCAGCATTTGAAAGTGCCTGAATAGGTTAGAAGTATGGTAGGATATGTGTCTAATCAAACGCCACAGTATATATTCAGTGATGAGCAAATCAATACATAGCTAGAGCCAATAATGAGTAGCTCATTCTTAATGCAGAGATACAAGGAAATCTTGGGCTTTGCACCAACTACTATCGGCTCACCACAAGTCAATCTTAATAAGTTAATGCAACAGTATACATTCCAAGAAGTCGAAGATATGGAAGATAATTATGTGTCACTGTAGATGCAGAATAAGTACATTCTATTTTCAAGATTTAAGGCGCCAAGTGAGTTATAGTCAGATGAACCGTAGTTCAAAAGCTATATACGTCAGTTATTCCCACATACTATAATCGAGTCAAATCCAATTAAACAATGGGGAATGACTAATAAATTGTACAGTCCAACTGGGTACAATGACTATTACATAAAGGACCCAGCACTTAGAGAACAATATCAGCGCGAATAGGCATAGTATGTAACGCCAGAATCCACATTGCTGCACTTCATTGCTTAGCGACCTTCTGCACTATTTGAAGAACTCGGGCTTGGTAGGCCGAATCCATTCTAGTCAACTGACTAGCTTGGCGAATTGACGTCACAGCTTTCAAAATAGTAGTTTCTCGGGCTCGGATTAAGTTAGTTCTAGTTAATAGAATAGCCGTTATACGACTCAACAGATGGGAAAGTCTCATTGAAAAAATAGGGTGTAGAAACAGCTAAGAATGTAACTACAGCCGGGATTGGCATACTCAACTAGACTGGTATAGGCCCGCTTGGCAGATTCTTAGGCGACCAATACACAGGCCTACTCCCACTAACTGTGTTCTCATACGGATTCATAGCAGGCGGAGAGCGGCCTTAGGTCCTAGCTTAGTCTATTGGTATGTTAGCACAATTCATACCTTACACAAAAGAATATGTACTGCAGATGGAAGGTGTGAAAGATTAGGCTGTATATAAATCGCAATTGTGGGAATTTGGCCGCGAACCATATTATGGTGGGCAAGTAAAAGAGTATAGGCCTGCATTACTTTACCTCGAAGGTGAGGATTGGTAGTATACTCCTATAGGATTAGGCACTAAGACTGAGTAGCTAATACATTAGAAGCCGAGTTTTCTCAATGCATTTGGTATGTTCTTACAAAATGATTTCCATTATGAAGAGAAACTGTAGATGTATAGACCATACGCAATTAAACAAGGCAGGCCGGATTTCTATACAGTCCCGTACGGTCTGTTGCCTAATAACATAAGTCTGGCACAAATTTAGATGCAAGAACTTAGTGGCAATACAATTAATAGATTCAAACCATTGAGAATCTACCAGGAACAGCTATAGGATTTGGCACACGGTTAGGCTCTATCAAATGCCACTAGCATGTCAAAATATCAATAGCGTAAGTACATCGAGTCTATCGATGAACGCGATGCATTAGATGTAGGTTCATATATAACTTAGTATCAGACACTTGGAACTGGCAATTGGATACGTTCATTTAGTGGTGAGAGAAAATAGGCCGGCAGATTCGCTAGCTCGCCAGAATATAGAAGCACATAGGAAATCAAGAGTTATCTAGAGTCACAATACCTTGCAGGCAAGAATAGTGCATTAGACTAGGCCTCAAATTGGTAGCAAAACTATTTTGGTATGTTCGGATTCATGATTGGTACTACATTGCAAGGTATGCAAGACCAAAGCGAATAGATAGGCAAATTGCGGCTTTAGAGTTCAGAATATTGGTATTCGTCAGAACGTAGTTACTATCAACAACGTATAGGCTCTATGTTTGGCACTACAGAATTGTACAGAAGATTCAATCAGAACGTCAGATTCAAAGATTTGAAGATCAATCCACTGCCAAACCCGTACATGATTGAAAATTTCCCGTGGCTGCCTAATAGATTCCTAGCAGGCGATCCATACTCGCAAATTAGTTATGGCGAAGTAAGATTGCCAGGCCCAGGATACGAGAAAGTCCGCGGCTCTGTTGACGACTATGGAATAGTCGATATGTTCAGAATCTTATCGAACGTATAGCCTAGAGATAGAACAACTAGAAATTAGTAGAAATATGCAAGAGAATATAGAGATGCAGGTCTAGCCACACTTTAGGAACGATACATCATACAGCAAGGATTAGAGGAAATGGAGTCACAACAGTAGTAGCCTATCGAAGATTATTGGTAGAATATGAAACTTAAAAGGCACAAAATAAAAGTCGAAGAGTATCTTGGCAATTAGCAATTTAAGACCACTACAGGCGAAGTTGTGCAAATTAAAGGTATCTCTACAGACTTGGATGAAGTGGCAAAACGCATATATGAACAACGCAGCGTCGGATTGGATGAATAGTATGAAATTGCTAGAGAGAAGATATAGAAAGTCGAGGAACACTTCAAATCGTTAGAAGGTGCCGACGTTGTTGTCTATGTGCCAAAGGATATTAACCAGAAGTATGAGTATAAAGATAAAGACACAATCTATCTAAATGCTATAATGCCAGACTATAAAGTCGATAGAGAATTGCGGCAAACTGATACGTAGCTGTAGAAACGATATTAGTATGGCACAAGTTTGGGTAAGCAAATAACCGAAAAAATCTAGCATAGCTACGGATATGTGTACGAGAAATTCAGTTAGCAAAATAGTGCATATGAAGAGCTTAAACGCTACTACGTGCAAGGCCAATATAGATAGCTATGGCAAAATCCAATAGAAGATTTCGTAATGCCAATGGTTAGAAATAGAATGACAGAAAGCCCTGGAGATGTGATCACGTCTAGCGTACTATCGTAGCTTCTAAGCGGTAATACGTTCTAGTAGAAATAGTAGACTCTCACTGCCGACTTTGCAGTTAATGGTATCGGTGGCCTATTCTATCCGTAGAGTCATATCCCAGAGAAAATAGAGACTTACTATGATATAGAAACACAAGGGCAAGTATTAGAATCTCTAACCAGCACTGAAACGATTCTGAACAAGTAGTCTGAGAATAAGCTAATGTCACTAAATTGGTACAAGAGCAAATTCGATCAACCACGTAGATGGGTATTAGATTAGTTCGAGCAAGCGAGCACAGCAGACCTTAAACGCGGCGTTAAGATAATGGACCCTCTAATGTAGGATATACTAACGAACGTGTATGAATAGAAAGTATAGCACGAAAATTTACAAGATTACGACCAATTCAAAATCGATAGAATAGAAGAATAGAGATACGATTAGCTTAACCATATACCACAGCCCATCTTAGATTAGTAGGGCATAGTAGATATAGACTAGTATAAAACATTCTAGATCATGCGTGATATTGGTGATTTGCCGCAGTATTCGTTGTACCCAACTCAGATGTAGAAGTAGACATTCACGTTATATCAGACAGAATAGAATCGCTCATATGACTTTATGAATGCAAATTCGATGTTCGTATACAACTAGGTAATGCAAAATGAAATACTAGCTTCATATCACCAAAGCCAGAAGTGAGAGATAAGAGGAGGAACGCAAATTGGCTAATTCAAACTCGCCTTCAAATGGAAATATAACTTTTTTCATGAATCTACTTAAAGAGTAGACTAACGCCGCAGTTAAAGATATCGGCAGAGGCGGCGTTGTCGCTTCACCAAATCCAAGAGATCCAAAAGGCCAGCCATATAATCTCAGCACACAAGTTGGTACTGTGAGTATTCCATAGTACTAGCAATTCGATTTGAAATATGGCGTGCCAGGCCAACAAATATCATTCGACCAGGTACATCAAATGGTATAGGAAAAAATCAGGAAGACAGATTAGCAGTACTAGGGCAAATTGCCGCAATTTGAGATACCAGAAGAATTGGCAGACTTATTCTAGTTCGAGTACGATACGACTAATAAAACAATATCAAGAAATATACCAGAGCACGTCATTAATGCATTCAATAGAATACAAGCTAATCAGTGGTATGATTTAAGCCCGCAAGGATATATCAATATACCATTCCTATAGTACGATAACGACGAGCACGTGTTCAGATTCAATGAAGGCGGCATGTTTGAAAATACAGATGAACTATTCCAATATAATACATTCAGTTCGTAGTACTACGACATTAAATATCAATTGGGCGAAGTAACTGCAACTACAGGCCAACAAAATGCTAAAAAAGGCTAGATTCTAGTCAAATTTAAGGGTGAGGAACAATACAACGCATTCAATTCATTTGACGAATTGCAACAGGAAATTCAATCAAGAACAAGCGGGCAAAATTCGCTGTCAGCCGACATAGAGGATATTTAGTACAACATAAAACTACGTATAACGCACAAAATCAGTGGCAAAAGCATAGAAGTAACAATGCCGTTCAGCTCACTTGTCAATAACGAGAATGTCGTTAAAGGTGTGCTAGATTGGGACTTATAGAGATATAACGACATAGAGAGCACTAACCAGAGCTTGTCTAATGTCTTCGGCTAGTACGACACTGCATATTCAACAATTGTAGATCAAAAAGTACAACCAGCTGAAGGCCAGACTATAGACGATGTCATAAAGTTCAGATATCCAGATTTGGCTGATTAGAATGTAAGACATGTGCCGCTAATAAAGAGTAACGTTGGCGACCAGTTCAACTTCCCAAAAGAACAAGTAGTCAGAGAATTATAGCAGAATATCGATAAATAGGTTCAAGAACAGCCAAATTTACAAATAGTAATGTAGCCGTACTTCGATGCCAGCATATTAGGTGCAGATAAATAGCAAGAATATATAGATACACAGTAGGAACAGATAGTGCAAAAATTATCAGAAGGCAAAGCCGTAAGAATAATAGATTTCACAGACGATAAAGAGCTATTGACATAGCCATTACAAGATAGATAGCTACTACAAAGTAGACAAGGCTTCAAATTGCCGCATTCTGTTCAAATGGAACAATTGGCAAATAAAATCACAAAGCGGTTGATGAACCAATCAAGTAATCAGCAAATCAATCGAATAATTAAGCTCGGAAACCAAACAATAAATTTACTGGATTACTCAGATAACCAAACTGGACTGTATAACAAAATACTCGAATACCTGTATAGTTCAACTGTCTATCTAGACACAAGCACTCTCGGCGAATTCAACGATTTCATCAAGACTATATAGATTTCTAATAATGTCGAACAGACTGTAGAAAAATAGTCTCGTGCAGGCACAAATGAATTAGTCCTTAGCTTAATGAGACAACATATGGTCGACTACGTCGGCAGAAATTAGACTACACAATTGCAAGGCACGTAGCAGAAGCCTATAGCATTGTCACACTTAATGCAAATTGCGGGCAATCGCTCAACTTTACTGCAACCTATTAACTACTTGTATACTCAACAATATGCAAAAAAAATGAACGTAGTAGACTTATACGAGCAAGATTTTGCCAACCAATTGATGGATAAGATATACAGAATCAATCAACAAGGCGCACTAGAATAGGGTATAAAAACTACAGTACCAAGACAAACAAACGTCACTGACAATGCAAAGAATATAAGAAATCTTATCGCAGACATACAGCAATTCACTTCTGATGAACAACGCGAAAAATAGATACTAAGTCTACGCGAGTAGATTCAGCCATTCTTAGCTGACACTTCAGAAGCTACAACTGATATTCAAGGCGCAGTATAGGGCAGATTATATGAGATTCTAAGAGATAAAGACAAAATCAACGTTGATGAGCTTAACTAGACAATTCGTAAAATGTCAGAACAAAAAACGAGACTCGATCAGTTAAAAGAACTCATTCAATTTGGGCACTTGAAAAGCACAGAAACAGGCAATAATATAGAGTACATATAGCTTACAATGTAGCAACGTAAACAATATATAGATGAGTTCAATAAAACATTCAAGGAATATACCGAGAACCTAAAAACAGTGCATACAACATTTATAAATTAGCTTAGCGAGTAGTATAACGAAGTAAATCGCCCAAATTTGAATACACGTCAAACAGAATTGCAAAGCGTGGAAATTATGCGTATAGCTATAGACGCAATGTTCGACGATGAAGAGATTTCAAAAATTGCACGTATACAATCGATCGAGTCACTGCTAAATAAAAACCAAAGTGAATTGGAAGATATGTTCAAAAATGTAACTAATACTAATCTAACAGATGATTAGTTCAGGCAGCAATTTAGTGACTGGCTAGATGACATATTCACAAAATATATTAATCCAATAAGTGTAAATAATTCTAGTATGCACAAAATTGGGCTAACAGCCGGCGAATTTGCACCATTTGAGCAGGATATACTTCAAGAGTAGATAAAGCTATCAGGCACAAACATAGAAAACACAACTAATAAAGCTGGATAGGTATATACAACAATAGATGAAATTATACAGCGCAGATTGTTCAATATCTAGTACGGACTCGGAGATTATCATACAGCCCAAGAATTCGCTATGCAATTGCAACGCACAAATATCATAGGCCAGCAATGGAATCAGCAGGAAGATTATATAAGATGGTTTAATAATAACATAATGCGTGCAAACAGAAGATAGGTTGTAAATTCTGACCCAAATTAGTTTAATTATACGCTTAAGGAAATAAGAGACTAGTTCATAGCTTATGCCAACGATTACAATAAAACAGCGGCAACGTAGGATTAGCAAACGGAATTCTATAATCAAATAATCGAATTTTTCGGCCCAATAAGAAAATCAGTGCAAGATGCAATCAAAGAAAATTAGAAAGAACTAATAGGCAAATTCGATAGCACAGTAAAGGTCAATGGCGTAGAATTATACACAATAATGTAGGATGTAAACAACGAACCTAAGTAGATAAGCTAGCTCAACTTGGTAAAATAGTTCTTCTAGTCGTAGTTCCAACCTATGCAAATTGAGGCCGGAGAACGCAGATAGCCAGTCGATTTGTTAAAACCAATAAGAAATATAATCAATCTATTCAATAGAGACACTAGAAGAGACCCAAGTATAGTCAATGTCTCTAAATCTAATGCATAGGGTTTTGGCCTCAAAATGGTGCTCAAAATGCAGTACTATCTTAGCAAGCAACTTGATGATCGTGCATCTGTTGCAAGCAATAATTAGTAGTCTAAAAGTACATTAAATCAAACTGTAATTAACTTGGACGCATAGGATTTACTGTCTGGTAGATCAATATCATTCTTACGAACGTTAACAACCGGCCTAGATTTGACTGGCACATAGGACAATTTGACTGGGCAATTGACAGAAGATAGAGATCGCATGCTTATGCAATTGCTCTATAAAATGCAATTTACTAACAACGAAAATGAAGGTGCACAAAGAGATTACACTATCAAATAGATAATGGATTTGGCTAACGTACTTACAGGTGACACTAAAGATAAATAGCTGTCTATGTAGAATCTATTTGAAGTAAGTTAGCTCAAAATGCCGCAATTTAGTGCACGCCAGCAAAAAGAAACAATTAACACGCTATCAGGCGTGTTGAACATATTGAATCAAAGTATAAAGGACGAAGATAAGGCAAGCACTTTGTCATACTTAGTGCAGGAGATAAGCAAGAAAATCGGGCCTTTGGATAAAATAGACTTTGCAGATTGGTAGATGCAAGGTAGCACTAAAAAGTAGGAGTATGTAGGTTCAGGCTAGCTTGAAGATATTCTAAGATACTACGGTAAAGACGAATAGCCAATTTCACAGCATATGCTAGGCGTCAAATATTCGTCTCTGCTAGTCGGAAGACGCGATATACAAGAACTATTAACAAGCCAAGCACAAAATGGGTTTGGCAATCCGCTGTCGGTAAATATGCTAATAGAAATGTAGGAATTAACTGAGCGAAAACCACTTCGTAATGGCCGCACTGTTACTAGAGACCTATCTGGCTTCTCGTTAGAACAAATATTGGCCGCACGTATGGAACTGCTCACAGCAGGAGAACAGAGCGGCACTTCAAGTATAATGCGGCAAATATTTGGTACACTTGGCTACGACTAGGAAAAGTCTGCATATAACATAGAAACTGCACGGTCTTTGAGTATACAGAATGTAATTCAAAAACTTGAACAGACACATAAAGATATACTACTCAACTTGCAAGAAAATATAAGAATAGGCAATGTCGCAGATTTGTACAATCTCGACTACAATAAATTCATATCGGAAGACACATTACACGATATAGTTGGCGATGTGTTAAAACTAACACACGGCCTCGATATAGTTGAAGAAGTAAATGGCACAGAAGTGCACCATAACGTTTACGATATAATGCAACAGCTTGAACAACAACTAAATCAACAGCCAGGTAACTAGCAACGAATAACTAACGTACTCGATAGCCTTAGAAGAATAACTGCAGAGTAGGAATAGTAGGTTAAAGAATACGTCGGCTAGGGCAGTCAGTTAACGGAAGTAATAAACACAACAAGCACAAGATTAATTGACAAGCTGAATATACTAATTAACAACATAACCACACCTACTACAGGCGGCACTTAGAGCCGCATATTAGACTTTAAGCCATCTGCACACTTAACTAATCAAAATGGAAGTAAAGTAACAATTTAGAATTAGTTAAGTAAAATAGATAGCAACAAAAAGGATGAAGTGTGGCGTAGTGCAACACTAATATCCTAGCTATTTGACAAAAAAATGGCATCAAATTAGGGCATCAACGAAGGGCCTATATAGAAAGGATAGAAAGAAAATTTAATTGAGACATTAAATAAAATAGTTTTTGCAGGTAACGCAGATATGGCCAAAAAATAGGCCGACATTACTTAGCGCGCATCAGATTACATACTATAGTATCTACTTAAAGACGACATAGATACAATAGAACGAACGCTAGGTGGCGTTGATTTGTAGAATCTGTCACCAATGGAACGCATAAATTATACAATGAAATTATTTAATAACCTCTCATCTGCAAATGCTGATGAAATGTAGGGAATTATACAAAAGTAGTACAAGACAGCACTTGAAGAATATAAGTAGTACAAGACAGCACTTGATGAATATAACAATAACCAAATTGAATAGATGTTTAGTAGCTTTAACTACTCTGTGAGTACCTAGGAGCTTGACATAGCAATTCTAAATAATCAGATAGACACAATTATGGACGATGGTAGCACAGCACGCTTAAAATTGGGCGAATCACTAAACGATTTCCGCAAACTAAAGTAGAATAACATATTAGAAATATTGTTTGCGAAGTATGACAAGGAAAATAATCAAATACAATCAGGCACCGTGCACTAGGAAGATATATATTAGGAATTGAAAGTTATGAACGACTCAATAGACTAGTATACAAAAGGCGGCGAAAAGGGATTGCCGCTCAATAAAAAACGAGCGTTGCGTAAATTATTCTAGCCGTTTATGACATCCAAAAATAACACCTTAGAAGATGCAGAGAAATAGTATTTGGATATCAGCAAAGGTGAAATTGACGTTTAGCGAGCAAACTATGACTCAACTGGAACCGTTGATTTGAAAGCAGTAACACATCCATTTACTACAATAAGTGACTTGTTCCGTTTCACATTCCAAAGGCTATTTAACTAGGATATGCGTTCTGCAACTACTGGCCAGCCATATAATGAGTACGTATCGATAGAGCAGCAACTATTTAACAATAACGAGGGCGAGACGTTAGGCGGATAGTTAGCTAAGATAGAGCCAATCGTAGAACGCACAGAGAGAGATTAGGGCGAATTAACGTTAAGCGAGAAGATAGGAAATGAAATATCCGACATACGTCTTAGAAGCACGCGCCAGTTTATTGATATGCCATCTGTATATTAGACGTATAACTTTCTGTCAAATGTCAAACCATAGGAGGAAATGGCATAGGCCGCACTAGACAAATAGCTTGAATCATATTTCCAATAGCAGGGCTCGTATTATACATATAGGAATTAGCTTACAAGATTGGTAACTGGTACAGAATCTGAATAGGAAAGCTCGTTCATTAATCTATATACTGCACTAAGACAAAATAATGTAAATCCTGTATTAGAAGAAGCAATTAATTTCTTAAGCACTAATCAAAATCTTGATGAATCACTAAGAATCGATTTGCAAAATGATTCACCGCTTGTGCAGTAGGTCAAATTAGTTAAATATTAGATAGGCGGCATTAGCGTCGACAATCAAGGTAATATCGTAATGCGACCTGATACTGAACAATTCAATGGTACGCCAACACAGCAGATATTGAATAACATAGATATTAGAATGTAGGAAGTAGCGAAAGATGTCGAGAAGTTGCTAACTGATGTAGAAGGCAACGTGGCTAATATGAAAATAGAAGATTAGATAAGAATGCAGACTTAGTATATAGGCCGCGATAATTCGCCTATACATCGATTAGTCTCATCAATGGGTTAGAATGTAACTAGTGAAAATGGAGTAGTACAAACGCTAAATAAAATAAGGCAGGCATTAAGTGACACAAATGTTAGCGTTAGCGGTTCTTTGTTTGAATCATAGCTTGATATCGATACTACAATAGAAAATGTGCGGCAATTCATTACAGACACAGCATTAATTAACAGCGTTGATGAACAAGGAAATCAAACTACAAACGAGCCGCTGTACTAGCGACTAGAAAGAATGCTAAGCACAAGAATGCCTGGCAATGAACAATATACACTTGATACTATGCCAGGCCATTAGGTTCTTAATAAGTTAATTTCGTCTGGCACAAGAATAAACATAGATAATGGAATATACGAAACAATGAGCCTAGACGCCGGCGGAAAACTTGTATTCACTATATAGGCTGATGAAAGATAGACAACACTAAAAGGCAATATATTAGGTGTTAACGCAGATAAAATCATCAGAGACACATAGACTTCAATAAGCAACAAATTTATGGCAGTACAAGTCGAAGATTATTTGAACAAATTATTTCAAGAAATACAAGAAGCAACTAACGCAGGAAGAACGGTCGATATCAAATAGAATGTAAGTGCATATCTAGTAAGCTTAATATCAGATAATATAGACCCAAACTCTGGCAAATTACTAGATAAAGGATATTCGAGGCAGCAACTTACTAGACTGTATGATGTAGTTAACACTATACTAGATGACTACAGAGCAAATCCAGAATTACGTAGGAATATGAAAAACCTACCAGACGCATCTTAGTTCAGTAGACAAGTAGAATAGATAATGAACGAACTTACAAACTACGTCAACAATAGCGATGTAATGAAGATAACAGATTATGCCACAGTTGATGAAGATACAGCACAGTAGTTTATAGATCGCATAGCTGATAGTATAGTCAAATTAAACGAGTTGATAGGCTCAAATATAAAAATAGGTGGTAAGTAGGCCACACTTGCCGATACATCTAATATACTTAGCAATATAGAAAATATTATGGAGTAGCTACGTCAGTCTTCGTATATAATATCTAAGTCAAGGTATTTTACAACAAACGTAGGAGATAAAGCTCAACAAGTATTAGAACATGTCGATACAATCCAACGTGCAGTAATTCTAAAAAACATATTTGAATTCAACGACGTAACATAGTAGGATATGTCTCAATTCAATAAGTATCTTACAATATAGTTCTCAAGCCTGGAATAGTCAACTTAGGAAGAAGGCTAGTAGGCATAGAGCACAATCGCACAGTTCATATTTGTGTAGTCGAAACAATCAAGATTCTCGACAAAAGATAATGAGTAGCTATACAAACAAATTAATGACTATCTTACGTTAGTCGACAATTACATGAGAAACGCCAATGACAGTACACTACAAGATTTACAATAGTTTCAATCTAGTAGTAATTTTATCCAGCTAGAAAGGCAGATAAACGATTTATTTGACACTAGTACGACAGAAGGCAAGCTATAGAACCAAATTGTTGAGTTAATGACTCAATCAAGAGAATCTCAAGCTAGAGCAACAGGCACAAAAGACTAGTCTGTCGGCAAAATCATATCTATGATTACCGCCGGCTCACATAATAGCTAGTAGGATACTGTAACTATATCTGACTTAATTAGTAATCTAGTATCATACTTTCAAACAAGCGTGAATAGTAATTTGTATACAGCCAGGCAAAGCTTGTAGTTCGATACGCCGCAAAATTTCGATAAATTAGTAATTAACGCATTAGCACAATATTAGAGAGTACGCTGGATCTCAGATACATTGCAGAATACTCTGCATGACGGAAGCAATATAGTCAAATAGATGGAAGATACAGTAAATCAGATGCTAAGACAAATCGGCGAACGATATGTGACCGATGTGCAAAATATAGTAGAACGCGGCACTGCGGACGTACATCAGATTATTAGACATCAAATCACTTAGCAGGCCAATTAGTATTCTTAGATAATGTTCAATGAGATACAAAAGAATAATCCATAGCTTACTGGCATAACTGTTAATCGATAGCAATAGTTTGACGCATTCAACGAAGCACAATAGGAAGATAATGTAAAAGCTGTAGTTAGACAAGTACTTGGCATCCCAGGAGATATTAACGATACAACAAGGGCTATCGATTTCGATCAATACGATGAAAATATGTTCAGACAATTGATGATAATGATGTAGGAAGAAAATGCAATGCATGACAGGAATTATAAGTGGGCCACAAAAATGCGAGATGAAGTGTACACAACCAATTCGCTTAAATACTTAGGTCTAGGTCAACAGCAAGGAGTATTCTCTAGAAGCATACATAACTAGTACCTTGCACAACAAAGCACTTTCAATAGCGATGCACGAGCTTAGATTCTTGGCGGCTAGTATAAATACGCAACACAAGACTTACTTGAAAAAACAACTTATATATATAATCAATTCAAAGACGACGAACAACTAACTTAGATACTTAGCGGCCTCAAAAATGTAGACGATATAAATTAGCTCTACTACACACTAAA
>Ga0116167_1003016_pt1 | contig 13597 bp, 17 predicted proteins | sample AD_JPNMR3_MetaG_FD_89794 | JGI IMG/M metagenome (GOLD analysis project Ga0116167, IMG submission 89794) | Active sludge microbial communities of municipal wastewater-treating anaerobic digesters from Japan - AD_JPNMR3_MetaG | ecosystem: Engineered > Bioreactor > Anaerobic > Digestate | place...
CCGACAGCGGCGCCGGCGAAGCATCCAGCGGTTGCGGTGCTACACGCTGCGAAAGCGCTCGGCTGCTCGCAATCGGAGTGCGCAGGAGGGCAGGGCTTCGCGTACTTTAATATATTTATCGCGCCATATTTAAGAGGGCTATCTGAAGATGAGATCGAACAGCTCGCCCAGATGTTCATCTATGAAATGGGCCAGATGATGGTCGCGCGCGGCGGTCAAGCTGTCTTCTCATCGATTCAGATATGGCCGGACGTGCCGGCGGTGTGGGCAGACCGTCCGGTTGTGTGGCAAGGAAAAGTCGACGAATCTTTGCGATATGGAGATCTCGCGAGCGAAGTCCAGGCATTTGGTAAAGCGCTCCTGGAGGTATATCTGCAAGGTGATGCGCGTGGTAGACCATTTTCGTTTCCGAAACCAGAGATCGTAATAACACCGCAATATTGGACAGATCCAAAATATAAAGAGTTCTATGATTTAGCATTGAAATGTTCGCTGAAGTATGGTACTCCGTATTACGAAGTAATCACACGGTTGAATACCGTGGAATGCTATCAGTGTTGTGCATATAATTTTGTCGATGATTCACCGAGCCAGCGCAAGCTGAATTTCGATGGAGATCACTTTAATAACCTTGGTAGTATTCAAGTGGTGACGATAAATTTACCGAGGGTGGCGTACCGTATGGGAAATTACAATGCGCAGAAACTTGTCGACATCCTGGACACACTGCTGCAGAAAATTTTCGCGGTCTTTGAGTGGAAGCGTCAGATGATAAGTCGCGCAGCGTTTCCGTATCTTTCGCAGAATATTAATGGAGCGTCGTTGGCGAACCTTAACGAACTTTCGTTTATAATCGGGATTGTCGGGCTCAATGAATATGTGGAGTATCTGACCGGAAAAATGTTACACGAAGATGACGAAGGTATAGGACTTAAAACGCTCAGCACACTCAATTTAATGATCGGAAAGTATGCACATGCGTACGGAATGAAGGTCGCGCTAGCGAGGACACCTGCAGAGACGACATCGGGCCGGTTCGCTCACCTTGACCAGAAATATTATCCAGAATCTACCAGAGTGCTGAAGGGTAACGCAGTTAAATACTACACAAACGGAGCGATGGTACCGGATCAGTATGCAGTACCACTGGATAAGAAGATCGAGGTCGAATCAAAATACTTCAAGATCCTCCAGAGCAACATCTTTCACATATTCACATCGTGGATCTCTCCATTTGTCAACATTGATGATGTGATCACGGAGGAAAACGTAGCACGACTGCGCGATCTGATCGACCGGTTGATTGTCCGTGGAATAAGCTACTTCGCGGTGACGCGCGATCTCACGATCTGCAATCAATGTAATCATGTGGCGGGCGCGCTCGTAGATAAATGCGCACGATGCGGATCGAACGATGTCGAAGGCTTCAGCAGGATCACGGGATACGTGCAGGCAATCAGTGGATGGAATGCCGCGAAGTTGGAAGAGCTCAAAGACCGTCGAAGATATACGATCATAAATCTGAGCTCCCCTATAGAGCAGATAAATATTTAATTCTTTTTTAAATCGATTAAATATAAATGATGTGTGATGATAATAATGAGCGAATACGATCAGATCATAAGCGAAGTGAGTAAAACATTACACACAAAGTCCGCGAAGTACGGGCACGCTGAAATCGCCACGCATCAGATACTGAGTATACTTTTTCCAGATGGAATTCCACACGAATCGTACTGGATGATCGAACCACTAACCAGGATTATCGAAAAAATGTGCCGTCTGGTAAATGATCCGGACAATATTGATACAACTTTAGATCTAGTAGGATACGCAGTTATCCTTGCAAATCTCCACAGATCGAAGATCGAGGATTGAACGAAATCTTTATATACTATGAACACGTATATCAGATTGGTGATTCCAATGAGGGGATCAATGAATGATATAATCAGAATGGTTGAGGATGTGAAGGATGAGCATCTGGCAAAGCTGAGCGATCTTGAGGATATACTCATATTCATTATAGACAGAGTGGAGAACGAAGAGAGCGCGATGGCATCTGACATCGCAAAGGCGGTGGAGGATGCTCTAAAGATCATTGACGAACTGCGTGAGTGGTGATCGCAGTGATCAAAGTTAATTTTTCTCCAGAACATCGATGGAAGGATCTCAGACAGATCCGCGTCGAAGTCATCAATCCGCCGAAGGATGCGCCGGCGTTGTTCATAGTTCGCAAGCGCAAGCCGTGTAAAGGTTGGTATGTGGAGAAGAGAACCAGTCAGATCAAGTATTGCATGGGCGAATACGGCACAGAATGCTATCGAGATTTCAAGCACGAAATCGTGTCTGGTGGAGAGCATTTTGATCGATTGGATCATGCGAAGAAGTTTGTGAGAGAAAGTATCGACCGGATAATTTCTCTTTATAAAGGAGGTGAATAAAATGGTAAGCATAAGAAGAATGAAGTTTGTGTTGGTAATTGTGATATTGACGATGATGTTTGTGCACGCAGTGTACGGCGTCACATACTACCATAATGGCGTACAGATATCCGAGCAGGAAGCGTCTACGCTGTTCAATCTCGGACAGGGCAACTGGTTGAATGCGTACGCGGTGACGATGTCTCCGGGCGCAGGCGAGACGTACTGGAGGATGGGAGAGTCAGCGTCGCAGGCAAAGGCACCAGAGACAGTGATCTCTGTGGAGGACGATTATGTGACGGATACGCATCTTTTTGTCCGTATAAACACAAGCGGGGCATTCGATGTCGGTAAATTATACGCGATCGTCAACGGTCACATACTGCGCAGCGATCCAGCCGTGTCCGCGAACACAGGCGATGGGTGGATTGGATTCGCGTTACGTGATCGTCCTGTTGGTGATATCGTATATCAACTGGTATACCTGGGCGGTGAAGTGATATGGTCTTAAATGATCTCCTTATTATCTTTTTTTTTATATAATCGGATTGCTAATGTGGTGAACGGTCTCGCGAGGTCGTTTTTCTGTGGGGAAGTCTACTTTCCATCTAATTTCCACAACGTTTACACATGTTTATTTTGCAAACTGATTATAATCACATTTTCATGTCAATTACACGATAAATATCGTCACCGAAAGTCTTAAATACTATGAAGGAGTATAGTGTATTGTACAAGGCCTAAGTGGTCTGAAAGGAGGATGAAGGAAATGTCAAGCATCGTGATCGGGAATGAAATGTATCGTGTGGAGAAAATCGCGCCGGATGAAATTCAGGTATGGGTCGGTCATCCAGAAGGCGGATGCTTCGAAGTCGATGATATTGATTTTGCAGGCGAGATTTGGAAGAACGTCGCGAAGGAATGTTTCGAACATTGAGCCATCTTGACCAATATCTTTTTATATTCATGATCACATATTTACATTGGTGATCGCATGACTCCGCTTGAATGTGTCGAGATGACGGAGGATTTTACTCCAATTCGTCTTAGTGTTACCAACTGCGTTGATCTTCTAATTGATATGTATAATTTCGTCACCGTGCTGCCAGAAAACAGACTGATGTATTATAATGACGGGGTGTATCAGTTTGGAGGCGAGGAATTAGCCGAGAAGTTTTTAGATCATCATTTCGGTAAAATCACAAATATAAAAGGCAAAGAGATCTTAAACAAACACACAATGTCCGAGATCATGGCGAAGCTGAAGGCACGGACGTACGTCGAGCAATACAAGCAACTGTCGCCGGTGCGGGTACCTACGTTTGACAGTGATCTAAATATAATAAACATGTGTAATGGGCTGTACAACTGGCGCACGGAGGAGTTTTCCGCGCATACTCCATCGTATAAGAGCCGAATTCAAATACCGGTCATGTATGATCCGAATGCGGACTGTCCGACGTTGTGTGAGATCGTGGAGGACGTCCTAGCGCCAAAAGACCGTGAAAAGTATTACGAGTTCCTTGCGTATTGCCTATATCGTGCATACCCCATACAAAAGTGCATGATATTTTTCGGGCCTGCTGGTACCGGCAAGTCGCAGCTACTTGACCTGATCCAGAACTTCGTGGGCTTCTGGAATACGACATCAGTGAGCATACAGGACTTAGGCGGGAGGCGTCCAGATCCATACGCAACTGCGAAGTTGTATAACAAACTGGTGAACATCGCCGGAGACCTTGACTCCACGACAGTCCCCGAAGTTGGGAAGTTCAAGATGCTGACGTCGGGAAGCGATCTGATTCCAGCGCGCATGATCTACGGGAAGCCGTTCGAGTTTAACAATTTTGCGAAAATGCTGATGAGCGCGAACGAGCTCCCTGAGGTGAATGACCGGTCTGATGGGTTCTACAGGAGACTTGAGATAATTCAATTCGGGAAGCGGTTCGATCCGTCTGACGCGAACAAGTTCGAGCGTCTGCGAGCGCTGAACGATCCAGAAGAGCTAAGCGGTCTGTTTAACCTGGTGATTGAAAAGCTGCCTAGGTTGCTTGAGCGAAAGTCGTTCACGAATTCCATGAGCATAGACGAGGTCAGGAGACTGTATCAGAGGGCATCTAACCCATTGGAGAGTTTTTTAGTCGACTGTGTGGAGGAAGCAGACGGGGAGTTCATCTCGAAACAGCGGTTTTATGAGCTCTACGTCGAGTACTGCAAGAGACATAACCTTGCGTATATACAAAATGAGATAGCGTTTGGACTGGCATTGAAAAAGTACTGGGCGGACAGACGCGCTGTCCGAAGGATGTACGAAGGTAAACAAAAGCGGTGCTGGACGAATGTTCGGGTCAAATTGAATTTTTGAATTTTATTTTAATCATACTAAACAATCGTCCGCAAAGCTCATTCAATTTTTCGAACCGATGCCAATATTATAATATTCGAGTTTATGTATAAGTTAACGTCGTTAACATCGATAGCGGTCGACTTCGTATAGCATGGGTCAGTGATAGTTTAGTCCGAGTCGATTTTTTAATATAAAAATCCGCGCTTATCGATTTAGTATAAGTAGTATAAGTTGTTCTAAAGTAAAAGTAAAAGAAAATATGTATTTATTATATATAGGATAATAGGAAGCCAACTTGTGCTACATTGCGCACTAAATCAATTGGCGCATAGTGATTTTGCGCCAAAAATTTCGAATTGCACTATAGCCATGTGAATTTTGAAATCGTTATGTGAAGACGTCTTGAGAAAATTCCGATTAGTATAAGTTCGTGAATCGGATCTGGGAGACCAAAAGTATTTATATCATTCATATATGTATATCATGGGCATTATGAAATTAGACTCATCACATACTGATAGTTTCGTGGAAAGGCTTAAATATGTTAATAGCGTACACTACAAACATGACGTTGAGAAGACTTACGTGTATGATAGGACTGAGGCCGAGCTCAATTATGGTCCTCATGCTCTTTTTCAAGGACAACTCGTTCAAAAGCGTAAAAGAGCTGGCATCGTCAGCGAAGCTGTCGATGGCGTCTGCGAACGTTGCCGTCAGAGAGCTCATGGCGAAGGGATATCTTGAATTCCGCAAGGATCATGATGTGACCAGGTACCGGCTGAAGGTATCTAAGGAAATTATTGTTGAGTGCTGGAAACAGTCTGTTGTGGACGCGTTGTTGAGGATGTCGCAGGGTGATTGAGATGTATAGTGCCGCGCAGATTAAGACCGCACTGGAACTGTTCAAACCATTCGCAAGCAGCAGTGCGTGGATGAGCGTGTCTGGAGGATTCGTGCTGCGAGGGCTCGATCGCGCAAAAGTCGTGCAGTTGTGTGCATCGAGCGGACAAATTCAGCATGAAAATTTGATCGCAGTCGATCTGCGAAAAATTTCCGAAGGCGTGCAGAAGACAAGCGATCCGATATATTTCGTGCAGTCTGATGATGATATACTTATGCGGATCGGACAGAGCGAATACAGATCAGTGAGGCTCGATCCAGATGAGCCCAGACCGCATAAGATCATCGATCTGTCAAGAATAAAGTGGTCGGTGGAATTCACACTGACCGGTAGACAGTTCTACACGTTTGTCCGGTTCGCCGAATCGATCAACGATATGATTACGGTTCGATTCAAAGACCCGTTCGTCGAGTGGAGTGTGCTTAGAGATTTCGATCACGTACAGTTTGATACACTAGTGTGCTTCGCAGAGACTAAAGATAAGTTTCACGTGTGCTACTCTGTTGATTATTTGAAGGGATTGTCGAGTGCATTTAAGAACGCGGACGTTGTGAACTTTGAGATCGCGATGCTCATGCCCATGAAAATTCATACGAGTGTAAAAAACATTGCACTCGAAGCGGTACTTGCACCACGGATAGAATCAGATTAGCTGACCAATATGAGTTGTTTGGAAGTGGAATGAAAGGACTGAAGTTATAACAAACGTGGGCAGAGAATAACAGCGCGCGAACTCTGCTCAAGATTGAAAGGAGAGCAGATAATGATTGATGTTAGAAAGTATAATCCGATACCAGGAGGGACATATCGGGTCGGTCAGAGGGAGGCCATCGAGGAGATGGTCAGGGCCTACGAGAAGGGTGTCAGGGTTATCGATTTTGAAGCCCCGACGAGCGCGGGAAAGACACTGGTGCTCAGGGCGTTCGGACAGATCCTGATAAATGAATTCGGACTGGAACGTGTAGTGTTCACATCGCCACAGGTCGTTCTGATAGAGACCGGCAATTTGTTTGGGCTGCCGAAGCTGGTTGGTCGATCGAACTATCCATGCCCAGGGATAGAGTCGGTTGCGAAGCGGGCGGCATTCGCGGACGAGTGCGTTTTTAACGGAGCGCCAAGGGATGTGGAGAGGTACACCGCATGTAGCAAATGCCTGTATCTCCTGGATAAGGTCGCGTTCATGGATGCTGAGTATGGGGCGACCACGTTCGCACGGTTCCGGTTCGACCCGAACATACGGGATAGGACAGATGCTGTGATGATCGATGAGTCGACGAATCTGTTTGCAGCACTTGTCGAGATGTCATCAGTGCAGCTCACTCCGACAATGATCGAGAATGTTGCGAATATAGAAAAGGCATTCAGGATGGAGATTTCTCGGCTCACAACAGAGATCGATTGGATCAGTGCGGAACTAAAGAGTATCTGGGATGATACAAGGGGTAGAGTGCCTGACAAAGTCGAAGCAGAGCAGATATCCAAGCTGCAAAAACAGAGGAACGCGCGCGAGAGGAGACGCAAGGCATGCGCGCATGCATATGAAGCGATCGTCAGCAAGATACCGTATGTTGTTGTGGAGGAGCCGAAGCCGTATAAGCCGCGCGAGACCGCGCATTACTTCAAGCTTCTTGATGTCAAGAAGCCGTTCAACGAGATGGTCAAGAAATACAGGGTGGTAGTGCTTGCATCAGGGACGCCAATAACACATCTGCTCGCGGAGAAGGGAAAGTACCATGAGGTGAAGGCCCCTCACCCGATCGACCCGTCGCGGCGCATGATCTACTACAGGCCGGTCGGTCCGATGTCGCTGCAGCACAAGGCAAGGACCGCGCATGGTATAGCGGACTGGATAGCGAGCAAGTACAGCGAATGCAAAGCACATATGCTGGTGCACTGTGGGAATTATGACGTGGCGAGGACGCTGTATGATCTGCTGAAGAACAGAGTGGATAATGTCATATGTCAGACATCCGCTAAGCGGAATGATGATCTCGAGAGGTGGATGCGAGGTAAGCCAGGGGTGTTTTTGAGCGTCTGCATGGAGCAGGGGCTGGACCTGGCAGGGCCGAGGTACAGGTGGAATATAATAGCGAAGATAAACTTTCCGAATCTGGGCAGTCCATGGGTTAGCGCCAGGAACAGCATCGATAACTGGATGTGGTACAGGACGATGACCGCGATCAACACGATTCAGGCATGTGGGAGGACAACACGGTCACCGGATGACTACAGTGAAACGTATATACTAGATGCGTCGTTCCGTAGGTTCTACTTATCGAATAAGAATCTGTTTCCACAATGGTTCAGGGATGCTCTGCATGGTATCTAACAGTTATACTTGGATCGATAGATTTATATATTTCTAATTTAAATTCACGTCTGTTTAATATGCGGACGTGATAAAATGATCGTAAAGATCGGGATAATGTCCGATACGCATTATGGAAGTCTGTATGACCAGCCTAAGAACGTGGAGAAGTTTGTCAAGGAATGTGCAGAAGAATCATGTGAGGCAATTCTGCACTGTGGAGACATAATCGACGGTCTGAAGATGAGACCGTACCACGACCATGAAATCCGATGGCATACTTTAGACGATATTCTCGAAGGCGTTGTAGAAACGTTGCCAGACGAAGGCGTACCTTACTGTTTTATCACAGGAAATCATGATCAGTCGATACATAAGACGATCGGCGTGGACTTTGGGAAGCTTCTTGAAAAGAGACGGCTCGATATCAAATACCTGGGCAGCTCGATGGGGTTCGTTGAGCTGCCTGGGAACGTTCGGGCCGTCCTCTACCACGGGTCGGGAGGATGCGGGACGTACCACGGTACGCGGCTTCATAAAAAAGCTTCGTATGTGATCGATTATCTGCTGAGCAACAATCAACAGATACCACATATGTTTTTCTCAGGGCACTGTCACACCGCAATCATAAAGCCAAATGTCATGGGTGTATTTTGTATGTCTGTCGGGTGTTTTCAAAAACAAACCCCTCATCTGGCATCGGTCGGTCTGGTACCTGAGCAGATCGCTTACATCGTTGAGTACTCATGCGATGACGAGTTCATGATCGAGAGTATAAAAACATTGAAATATCACGCAGAGTAAACTTTATATACATTGTTCGCATATTGATGAACGGTGATATAAAAATGAAGGTGAATGAGATCTTCAGGAGTGTGCAGGGAGAGGGCCCTGCGATGGGTGACGTCGCGACATTCGTTAGGTTATCAGGGTGTAACCTGATGTGCGAAGGATGTGATGCGGTGCATCAAGACGGTATTAATATGTCAGTCAGTGACGTGGTCGAAGTGTGCAGGTGTATGAAGAATGATGTTATTATTACAGGGGGCGAACCGTTCATCCAGCCGGAGGTCTATGATCTCATATACGCGCTTGACGATGCTGGATTCGTAGTTGATGTTGAGACGAACGGTACACAGTCGATAATGAGGGACGTGACCTGGAACGTCCGGTATTTTGTAGTGTCGCCGAAGCGTGGATATCCTGTCTCGAAGAGCGTTTTCGCCCAATCCTTCAAGTATTGGAAGTTTGTGATCGGACCTCTGCACTGGATGTGGTCACCGGAGGAAGTGCTCTGTTTCATTGACAGATATGACATTACAAAATCGAGTGTGTACTTGATGCCATATGACGCAGCGGATAACGCTCGGATGGTCTGGGATAAGTGTGTTGAGTTCGGACTGAACTATTCAGACCGCTTGCAGTGCAGGGTAGGGAGGAAGTGATCGACAGGGAGCGAGGTATGATGTACCAGAAAAACAACATTTTTTACCCATCGGTCACGGAGATCATCAGACAGGCATCAAGATTTCGTGATACGAGACCAGGGCCTTCTGCTGCAATCGGTACGTATATCCACTACCATATTTTGAGACGGTACGGTCGCGTGGAAACTCCGCTGATACCAGTGTGGGGTGTGGATGAGCGTGAAGTGAACCAGCGGATTCAGAGAGCTCTGCAGATGTGGGCGGAGCTGAAGCTTGGTCGTGATGTGGTCGAAGTGGAGAAGGTCTACTTCGATGATGAGCTCAGGTACGCTGGACGGATTGATGCGCTTGTCACTTGCGGAAATGGACGGGGAGTCCTGGAGATAAAGACGGGCAGGTTCTATGAGGAGTACCTGATGCAGGTCGCAGCGTATATGGAGCTGACCGGTGCAGATCGCTCGATGATAGTGCTGCTGGATGTGAACACGTCTCGGAATCCGTCAGGGCGTCCGGACGTGATTGAGATCACAAAGACTGATGCGCTGTCGTATTACCGAAAGTTTTTAGAACTCCGAGAGCAGTATAAAGACGAGTACGGAGTGTGATACGATGAACGTTTTTGACAAAGTCTGTAAGAATTGCAAATGGGCATGGTATTGTGCGCAATATGGAGTAATCGATCCAAGTGGTTCATGTGAGAATTTTATGTTGAAGAAGAGATATAGACGTGGACGTGCTAAAGTATAATCTATATCTAATTTCCTAAACACTTTTTAAATTGTATTTAGACTATACAAAAAGTTTAAATATAGTTAATGCATTTCATTTTTTCAGTGGATGGGTAAATTACTCCTGGAAACCGTGAGGATCTGGCCGAGAGGGAATACAGGAGGGCCATCCACTATACTTTTCATCATGAAAAGGAAAAGCTATATATAGAAGCAATGCGTATTAGAGAGCATGGCAAAAATCCTTGAAGATTTGATAGCTGAGAGGGAGTCCCTCACGGATGAACAGCTCCACGCATTGTATCTGAAGCATAAGGAAAGCCCGTATATCGAAAATCCACTATCCGAGGAGCGATTTCGGCCGGCATATCGCCGCCTTCTAGATACCGAAATCGCGGCGTGGGAGGCTCTGGAAGCCCAAAACTGGGGGCTCCACGACAAGCTAGATCGCGAAAGCGATGCCCTTTGCAGGAGGTTGGGGTTTTAATGGCCCACAATGTTTTTCTCATCCCAAGCGCCAGAAAGGGATTCAGTTAAGGCTGAATCCCCTGGAGGAATGGTATGAAGAAGCTAAGAATGAAGAAATACCGAATAGGTAAAGAGACCTTCACAATAGAAAAGATACATGACGAGTATCTGGTCACTGTAAGAGACCAGAACGACGAACCATTCGTGGGAGCGGATGAATCACTATACGAGCTCAGAATAGTGATCCGCCCAGGATACAACACAGACATGTGCCAGGTGGCCTTCGAGGGATCAGAAGAGATCTGTGACATCTTCCGCGACGATAAATACATCAATATCGCTGAAGCGCTCGCAGCCGGCTGGGATCTCATCTCAGAAATAGTAGGACCACGCAACGAGCCAATAATAAGATTGAAGCTATCCGGAGATAAAGCAAAACAGCTCGTGTATGACCCAGAGACAACTGAAGCTCTTGAAAACGAAAATGTAATACTGGTGATCGACATATATCCAACCATCCGCTATGCCAATTTTACCTACAATATACCAGAAGAAATCCCGAACTCACACTGGGAGGATCTTGATTACGATGTATTGATTAAAGATCTACTCACACTCAACAGGTGATACAATGCTAGACCCAGCACGGATTTTTGATTCGCTCAATACAATCAATCACAGGTATGAGTTATTTGGAAGTGGAATGAAAGCATGAGCCTGCATATAGTTGACGAAATGACGCTGGACGCTGCACATCGCGCAGCAGTTTACGAAGTGCTCCGACACGGTATAAAAGTAGCGAACACGATCGAGCTTGACGGGCTGCTTGTGTCAAGAATTGCCCGTCCGTATGCGAACGCGCCGCTCGGCGTGTATTCTCTGGAGTACCTAGAGGAATATGTTCGTCAAATGATCTATGAATCATCAAGCGATTTCACATACACGTATGGGAATCGACTGCGGAGATATGGTATAGGACTGGATCAGCTCGATCACGTCGTGCACACTTTGACACGTGAACCAGAATCGCGACGCGCCGTCGCGGTCATCTATGATCCTGAGGAAGATATGAATTCGGACAGCGTACCGTGTATGAACCTGCTGGACTTTAAAATACGAAATGAACGACTGCATCTGACCGCCTACTTCCGCAGTCATGATGTGTATGCAGCGTATCCGGCGAACATTTTCGCGCTGGCGCGCCTGATGGAATATGTGATCGCGCAGATCGACGGAGGGCGCAAAATAAGAATCGGTACGCTTAACGTCGTGTCAAACAAAGCACACATCTATCAGCGAGATGAATGGGACGCGTGGAAGATGATAGGGAGAGTGCCATAAATGAGGTATGAAGCGCGTATAATAGAGGAGTGATGGAAATGAGGAGCGTATTGAGTATAATATGTGTAATATGCATAGCGATGATGAACACGAGCGCCACGACATATTTGCACAACGGCGTTGTGCTCAGTCCGGAGGAAGTAGAGCTGTTTAACACCGGTCAGGGCAACTGGCTGAATTCAATGCAGGTCACACGCAGTCTAGGATCAGCCGATGACTTCAGTGTGTTCAGGTCGGTATCATCAACCAGTCCAGATCACACGGTTTCCATTTCAATCAACGATGCAATCTATGATGAGGATTATTTATATGTAAACATTACTATAAACAATCCTCGGATAATTGTGTTTAATGATGCCAGCTTTGCCGCTATCGTCAATAATTGGATTTGCAGGATGGATCTCCGTGGAGTTGATGCCAGAGGACTGTCACGTATTGATGCAGTGCCGTGTGAATCAAGCAGCACGGGATGGATCTCGTTCGATCTGTCAGGAGCTCAAATCCAACCACCGATGCGCATATCATTCATGATTGTATACATTGGTAAAGATGATAATGTCAAGTTCGTCCAGACATGACCGATTGATGATTTCAAGATGATCCGTTCCTTACCTCCTTTCTTTTCTTTTTTGTTTAGAGTGAATTAATACTGATTTAGTTTGACCGAAAAGTTTATATACTACTTCGATAAATTGATTTTTATGCAATCGAATAATTTCATACCATTTGATGAAAGTGATGAGTATATAAATGAGATCAATAGAAAGTATGCACATAGAGAGGTCAAAAATGCTAAGGAGTCTGAACGGTTTTTGAATGAAGTCTGCAGGTATTGCAACGTATATCCGAGATGTATCGAGACCGAGCGGTTTTATGCATCGAATAAACAGGTCAGAAGGATTTGCTTGATGTTATCTTCTCCGCTGAAGCAATACTGGATTGATGTAAGCGAACGCCGGAGGAAATTCAATCTTTATATGCAATATGGCAGACTGACTCCAATATGTTATTTCAAGAAACGAAAAGGTAGATGGTACATTTTATGCAAATGCGAATGTGGTAACTTCATTGTAGTCCGGCAAAATAATTTATTGACTGGAAACACAAAGAGTTGTGGTTGTATTACGAAATCTATAGAAAGTAATACTATATTAAGCCGAACATCATATAATATATATGAGGGAGGATATGCTGAAAATCCTGATCGCGCCAGCGCGACAGAGGAGACATATCCTACACGGAAATTCCGCATGCCTTCGTCCGCTGTCGCAGAATATTCCAGTCCAGTCGGTAAATCAGTGTGGACTTCAATAGAAGTGCAAAATAATTCGGATGTTAAATATGTGTGGACTGTATTAAGATGCGATGAATGTGGTGGTGTTGTTCGGCTTGATGAACATCTGATACCGGTATGCGAACGATGCGGACTTGTCTCGGTGCATAAAGTGTTTTATGATGAGAACGGCCAGATAATAATTTAACAAAGGTGATAAAATGGTACAGAAGTATGAAGACGTTATCAACACAACTGTAAAAATTCTTAAGGAGATGTCAGACGCTGCTATGAAAGGATTTTGTGAGGAGATAATCAGGATACAATCTTACATGATTGAATCGCAGAGCGCTGCCATATCTGCGGGTTGGGTTGGAGAGG
>Ga0116167_1003017_pt1 | contig 13594 bp, 3 predicted proteins | sample AD_JPNMR3_MetaG_FD_89794 | JGI IMG/M metagenome (GOLD analysis project Ga0116167, IMG submission 89794) | Active sludge microbial communities of municipal wastewater-treating anaerobic digesters from Japan - AD_JPNMR3_MetaG | ecosystem: Engineered > Bioreactor > Anaerobic > Digestate | place...
AAAGGAATGAAGATGAAAGAGATAAATGAAATAATAAAAGAGTTAAGGGAAAAGAAAAATGGTGAAAATAGAAAAAAAGAGATTAAAAGAGATACGACAAGAGTTAATAAATAGTCGCGAAAAAGCAAGATTAGATTATATAACAAGTATAAATTATGCAAAACGAGAAGGAATAGAAGTAGGAATAGAAAAAGGACTAGTGGAAGGACTAGAAAAAGGAAGAAATGAGATATTAAAAAAAATAGAAGATGTCTTAAAGGCAAAAGGAATGAAGATGAAAGAGATAAATGAAATAATAAAAGAGTTAAGGGAAAAGAAAAATGGTAAAAATAGAAAAAAAGAGAGGACAAAAAAGAAATAGTAACAGCTATAAAAAAATAGATTTTTTTAAAGCAATAGAGTAAATGAAAGAAAAGCATTTATTAAAGGCTATGTAGAAGGTTTTATAAAAGCTTTTATACAGGAATTTAAAAAAGTTTTTGAAAAAATATATAGAAAGTTATTAATCGAGGCATTAATAAAAGAATTAAAAGAAATTATAAACAAAAACAAAAATAAAATATCAGAAAAAGAAATATTGGCTATAATTTCAAAGACATTAAAAGATGAAAGTTTTAAAATGAGTGAAATAAAAGAGATAAAAAGTGAAATAAAAAATAATAAGCAAAATAAAAAAAGGAGTAAAAACAAATGAAAAAATTATTATTTGTTATTTTTTTGTTTTTTCTATTATCGCCAATAATAAAAGCACAGCAATGGACAATAATGGTTTATCTTGATGGTGATAATGATTTAGAACCATTTGCAAATGCTGATTTTTTAGAAATGGCTGCAATTGGTTCGACTAGTGAAGTGAATATTGTTGTGCAAATTGATAGAACGACAGAAAATACAATGCGGTATTACATAGAAAAGGGTTTGACGCTTGATAGCGAACCAATTGAAGATTGTGGTGAATTAAATATGGGTGCTCCAGAAACTTTACAAGATTTTATTGAATGGGCGATTTCTAATTATCCAGCAGATAAATATATGTTAGTATTATGGAATCATGGTGATGGCTGGCGCAAGAGAGTTAAAAAGACAGCAAAGCAAGTATGTTATGATGAAAACGAAGATGATTGGCTTACAATGGATGAAGTAAAAGAGGCGATTTCAAATGCAATTTCTAATACTATTGGAGATGATGGTAAATTAGATATTATTGCTTTTGATGCCTGTTTAATGGGAATGGTAGAAGTAGCAACAGAAATAAAGAGTTTAGCAAATGTAATGGTAGCGTCCGAACAAACCGAACCTGGCGATGGTTGGCCTTATCATTATATATTAAAAGAATTAGTTCGGCGACCAACATTAAGTGCAAAAGGTTTAGCAAGATTAATAGTTCAAAAATATTATGAATATTATATATTGCAGGCAGGCGAATTGGATATAACATATTCAGCAATTGATTTGACTAAAATCGATGAGTTAAATACTAAAATAAAAAATTTTGTTGAATCAACAACAAATACAAATAGATGGCAATTTATTCAGCGAGCAAGAGAAGCAGCAAAAAGTTATGAAAATTCTGATTATATTGACATTTATCATTTAATGAGTAAAATAATCTCATCTGGTATGCCAGACAGAGATGTAGTAAATGCAGCAAATGAAGTTAGAAGAGGAGTTCGTAATGCTGTTATATTAAGTAAATGTGGTCCATCGGCAACAAATTCAAATGGCTTATCAATATTTTTTCCAATCAGCGAAGATAATTTTATAGATAGTGATGTTTATATAAGCCGTGAATTTGATGATACTACACAATGGTCTACATTTTTATATACTTATTTTAATCCACCATCAGAAAATGGGGTAGATGGTTCAGGTTCTGCTAAAATAGAGGGATTATCTTCATTCAAGGCAGGCTGCAAAGTAAAAGAGATAAAAATAGTATTTACAGCGACACAGGATTTAAGTAATGGTCAACTAACATTAGACATACCAGAGAGTTGGACAATGCCAAGGACAACAAATTTAGCACCTGGACAGGTGGTAGTCACAAAATATACTGGTGCTAATATATCCTGGTCATTAAATAATAGAACAATAACAATAAATTTAATAAATTTTGATGTTGGCAAAAAATTAGGTATTTCATATAGAAATGCGATTGCACCTTCAATGAGTGATAATTATAAATTTACAATCAAAACAAAAGGTAGCGGTGGAACATTAACAGAAATAGCAGAGTCTCCAATAATAAGAGTATATTAAAAGGAAAGTGATTATTATTATGAAGTTTAAGTTATATTTTGTGATATTATTATTTATATTAAATGTGCTAAATGCTTTCGAACTGAAAGATTTGCAAATAAGTGATGATAAAAATAAAGCAACAAAATTTGATGGGAGTGAAATATTAGATTGGATGAAATTAATAATAAATGGTAAAGTAGAAAAGAATGATAAAGATATATTTTTTGTATATGCTTTAAATAAAAAGTCATTAACAAAAGAAGAAAACAAAAGAATAAAATTAAAAACAATAAATAGCGAAATAAAAGAAGAGATTGATTTAGATTTATCGAACACAAAAAAATTAATTAATAAAATATATTTTTCAATAATAGAAGAGAATGGAAAAATCAAAGAAATAAAAGAGATAAAGATAAAGAAGCCAGTAAAAATCGAAGTAGAAGGTGGCAATGTAAAAAAGGTTTTAAAGAGCGAAGGAGTAGATATAAAAGTAAAGATAATAAATATAAAAGAGAATAATTCGATAAAAAATTATCCAGTTCGATTTAAAATAAAAGCAGAAGAAAAAATAATAGGCAAAGAAAATGAGATAGAACAGAGCACAGATGAGAAAGGCGAAGTAAAATTAAAATTAAGTTTAGAAAAAATAAAGAGGCGCAGTGGACTAATAAATATAAGTGTTAGTATATACGAAGAAAAAGAAAAAATAGCAGATGAAAATATAAATGTATTTTATTCGAGTGCTATGGATATACTTGAAAAGACAAACATATACAATAAAACCGAAGAAGGAGAAAAAGAAGAATGAAAATGTATAAGTTATTTTTTATAATAAGTATAATAATAATATTTAAAATTTCATTATTATTTGGAGTTGGGCTCACAGTATCAGTGACAGATTTAACTACAAGTGGCCAGGGCACAATACCAAAAGGCTCTGTCTGGTTATTTGCAGTATCGATAGTGAATAATGAGACAGGACCGATTACAGTTGATACAGTAACAATATCATTTACTGGCACTTTGAATTTTTCTGATTGTTTTGATACCTTAGGAGCGGATGTTGATGAATTTGTTGATACTGTTCCATTTGCAATAAATGGTGATGTTGAGATAGTTCCTTCAGGTTCAACAAATAATTTAGGTCCATTAAATTTAGGAATAGCAGAAAATTCGACAGGTTATTTAAGTATTTATGTAATATTAAGCGATAAAGCAAATATATCTACAACACAATTATTAAGATATTTCAGAGCAACATTTGTAAGAATATATTATTCATTTGGAGGTATAACAAATACATTTGTGCCGGCATACCCACAGCCAAAAACAGCAGCAGTAGCAACAGAATGGAAAGTTAATAAAACTACAACAAGTTCAGGCGATATATTAGGCGCACAATCAGGACCATTTCCAATATTTAAGATTGGAGCAGCAGCATCAAATGGCGAAAAATTAAGTAGTTTGACATTATTGTTTCATCCTGTAAATGGTAAATTTATACCTGGTGGTTCAAAATATGATCAATTTGGTGATTTATATGAAGTTGCTATTTATTACGATAAAAATCGTGATGGCAAATTTAATCCAGACGAAGACCAAAAATTAAAAAGTAAGGGAAGATCATCATTGCCAACTGTGATAGATATAAGTGATTCACAGAATCCAACAATAAATGGTGTAGAAATAACAGTTAATGATATACCATATTATAAAGTAGATATAACTGGAATAAATCATTATATACCAATGGATTATAGTTTAAATAGCGAATATTTTATAACAATAACAACAAATCAAGGCTGGGGGAATCCAGATATACCAGATTTACCGAATGCAAATTATGTAGGTTTTGGTGATATATTTTATGTTGAAATACCAGAGACAGGAATTAAGATAGTGCCGTATGAAAGAACGAATTTATTATGGACACATTCAAAAAGTGTTAAAAGTGATTCAATATCATTAGTTACCTGTATACAGAATCATAATATAGAATTAGAACCATATCAAGGTTATGATGTTTCAGACGCCTTAATTTCATCACCATTTTATAAAGTAAATGATGGTCAGGATTTAGATTTTGTTCCGAATTTTATGTTTTTTGTGCCTTTATTAGGTGGTCCATCAACAGTTTCGCCAAAAACAGCATTAACAAAGATTGATTTATATGTTCAGAGTATTCAAGAATTTGACCCAACAAGAGATTTAAGACCAATAACAAATGATTTATTAAGTGGAATATCAGTCTGGTATAATAAAAGTGATAAGAAATATTTTAGTTATAATGACGAATTAATTCCACTATCACCTAATTATTCACGCTGGGAATTAGTAGATTCTTCAAATAATATTTGGAAAATAAGTTTAGAATTTGAAAATGGTTTTATTTTACCTTATTATGATGGTTCATTAAACGGTGATGTGTCTGATAGTGAAACAGAAGAAGGATTGGTAAGTGAAGAAAATGAAGAAGCAGAAGGTAATGATTTAATAGGAGCAAAATACAAACCCGCGGGTTGGCGTGCATTAACACATAAAGAAGGTTTATGGATAATGTTTTTAATGAGTGATAAATATAATTTTGGTGCACAATTTAATGCGTGGATACCTGATAGTGGTCTTTATTTTTCTGGTGGTATGCAAAGCAATTGGTATGATAATATGAATGGTATATATGTAGCCAATCCACCAGTGATTTTTTATGACCAGGTAACAAATAATGAAGTAACAAAATTAAGTGAACCATTTAGTGTAGTTGGTTTGAATTGTTGGTCAGGTGGTGCTAATTTAAATTTATCAATGCTTGATTTTATGTTAGAGCGCCCAAATGACAGACCTGATAGTTTTACAGCAGAAGATTTGCGAGAATTAACAGCAGATAAATATAGTGGAATAGCAATTTATAAAGATAATGATAATGATTCAAGAAATACGAATGGACAATTTGATCCTGACATAGATATACTTATACCACTTGAATTTACACCAAATGGAGATGGATATATTGGTTCGACAAAAAATATGTTCTGGGGAATAAATCATCCAGGCGTCCATTTATTATTAGAAGATACAACTGCTGCAATAATACCAGTTGATGATGAAGGACAAAATGCAGGTGCAGATTTTTTTATAGTATTTCGAACAAGTGCGACAGCAGATAATGGCGATAAATTTAGAGTAGCATTTGGCGACCCAATAGTATTAGATGGTATTGACCCAAAGATATATATATATGATAATGATAGTCATGTATACTATCAAGTATTTAGTGGCTACGATGCTGATGCAGCCACAAGATTTTATTCTTCCTGGATTACTATTTCTTCAGTCACAGCATTAAAAATAGAAGACTTAACATATCAAAGCCAGATAGTTGATGCAGGTTCTGATTATATACCGATTTTTGGTTTGAATATCAAAGATGGTGATGGTGGTATTCAGAAAATAAATTCAATTAAGATTCATTGTAGTGATAGTAGTGTAATAGCAGAATTAACAACGAATAAAAATAGTGGAATACAGATATGGTATGATGTAAATAATAATGGAATATTTGAAAAAGAAATAGATGAAATCCAAACAGTGATAGCACCATATTGGATAGATGATACAACAGCATTTTTCACTTTTGCTACCCCACTTGATATAGAAGATGTAGATGAAGGTTTTATAGATTATTTTATAATAATAAAAACAAGTACAGATGCAAAGATGGGGACAGAATTTCAAATATCAATAGAAGGTGGTGATATAGAATTTCAATACGGTCAATCAGATACAGATGTATATGATACTTCATATATATTAACCATTGGCGTGCCTGTAATATTTAGTGATTTAACAGAAGTTGAACAAAAGTTTTCAACAAGCAATTCACCATTAGCAATAATCGGAATAAATGTAAATTCAAATTATAATGATGAGATATATTTTAAGGAATTACGAATAGTATTTAAAGATACTGGAACAATAAATTTTAATAAATGGGATTTAGCAGAATTAACAGGTGATACAGATGGTGGTGTATGTTTGTGGCGTGATGCGAATGGCAATGGCTTATTCGAAGCATCGACCGATAGTCCAATAAGATTTGAAATAGGTGGGATAAGATGGTTTGGACCTGATACAGATGGTTTTCCAATAACTTTTAATTTTGATTTAGTTAAAGCAGAGGATAGAAATTTAATATATTTACCTCTAAATGATACAGGTTTAAATAAAGGTAATGATTATTTTATTACAATAAATCCAGGCAGACAAATTGATTTTGGTGATGATTTTTACGCTGAAATAAAAGTTAATAGTGTAAAATTTTCAGTAGGTGGTGTAATAGGAAATAATATAAGCACAAAAAAGATAATTGGAAATGTAATAAATAATACGGAATTAACAAATTTAGTAACCGAAGGGTTTAGAATGCCAGCAAATAGCGAAATAACACCAATAATAAAAATAACAGTAAACGATGGCGAAGGAGCAACAGAAACATTTGATGGTATAACATTAGAATTTGAAAATAATTTTAATTTATCTTATTTAGCACCATTATCAAATTCAGATACAAGTGGCATTCAATTTTGGGTTGATGTTAATTTTGATGGACAATTTGATACAATGATAGACCAGCGAATACCATTAAAAGAATCAGCAATACCAACGGAAATAATAAATAATCAATTAACATTTACATTTGAAAGTGGTCAAGATATTTCAGATACACCAGCGAGAAAGAGTAATTTTTTTGTTTGTATAAAAACAGATACCAATATAATATATGGCGAAACTTTTGTGGTTATGATACCGATAAATGGAGTAAGATATTCATCAAATACAGCGAAAGAATCAATAAGGACAAATGAAATAAAGTTTAAAGTTCCATTAGAATTCGAAAATTTGATTACTTCACATACTTATGTTAAAGCAGATACAACAATTCCAATACCAATAATAGGAATAAAAGTGTATGATAATAAAGAGACAGGTGTTCAAATCCAGAATATAACAATAAAATTTAAAGAAAAACAAGGTTCAATTATGCAACAAGATTTTGCACCTTTAACGAATGATACATATTCAGGTGTATCATTATGGGTTGATAGTGATTCAGATGGTATTTTTAATATTAATACTGATAGATTAGTAGTATTATCAAAAGTGCCGAGTTGGAGTGTTTCAGGTTTAGAAGTCACATTAACACCAGATACACTCGAAGTGCCTGATATAAATAATAATAAAAATAGATTTTTTATTGTTGTTCGTATAACGAGTGATACAAGATATTGGCAAGGATTAAATGTTAATAAAACAACGAATGATGCATTTAGTTTTTATATAGAAAAAGGTAGTATTACTTTTTATGAAGAAGAAGATAATAAAACAATTCAATCAGATGTTGGAATTTATAATGATAGTTTCTGGATGATAGCAGACACATTAAAACCAGGTATAATAAAAGATGGATTTGTTTCATATTCTGATTCAACCTGGCAAATAAAAGCAGATACAGTTTATAAGCAAGGAGAAAACTTTTATTTTACTGTCGAATATTATGAGGAAGTTGATACACCGATAATTGATTTAAAAGAAATAAATGGTTATTTTAATTATGCTACGGATATAGCAGGTGGAACATTAGTAATAACGCCGGATGCTACCTACATGAAATGGTATATAATTTATAAAAATTCAGCTGATACTCTGGCAGGTAATTATTATGGTAATTTAAAAATATCTGCAACTGATAAAGTTGGTAATATAGGTGATACTGAATACTATCAATTAGAAATTGATAATATACCACCAATTATTACATCAGTTTATATAGATACAACAGTTGCTTATGGTTCTGATACTATTTTTAAGGCAAATGATTCAATAGTAATAATTATAAATTTTGATCCAGTCGATGATACAAATTCAATTTTATTATATACTGATTTAGATTTAAAAGATAGTGATTATAGTTCAGATAGATTTTCTTATGAAAATGTAACAACTAATCAAATTAAAGCGACATATACTTTTAGTTCAAATAAAAATTATTCAACACCAGTAGGAACTTATGATACAATTACAATAATATTATCAGATGGTGCAAATGATACTACTGCTTATGTTAATTTGTATATAGATAATAATCCACCAACAATAAATATTGGCGAAAATTTTATAATAAGGACACAAAAATATATTACACCAACAACATATAGTATGGTTGAAAATGATACATTTGTGAAACAAAATGAAATGATAGAAATTTATTATAATCCAGCAGAAGACCCAGGTGAAACAATAACTGTTGAATTTAGTTTTGATATATTAGGAACGGATACAATAATAAAACAAGGGAGTTCAATAAATTCAATTGAATTCTCATTTACAACTGGTAGTAAGATAAATTTAAATGATGGTGATGTTTTTATACCAATTAAACTATCCGATAAAGCAGGAAATGATACAACAATGTATTTGAATTTATATCTTGATATAAGTTCGCCTTATGTTAAAATTGATTCTATTAATGACACAATAATTGAAATATTACCATATACATTTACAGGTGTTTCTTATGATGTTGATGGTGATAGTATTTTAATAGGAGACCAATCATCAAAAATTGATACTGTATTTATAAAAATTGAAGTTGATACAATAACCAAAAATGGTGCAAATTTTATTTCACAGGGTATTTTTAATGCAACAAATACATCATCAGAAACTTATTATCAAACATTTAGTTATACACTCGCAAGTAGTTATGGTGAAGGATTATATCGTATATCAGCTATCGCACTTGATAAAGCAGGTAATACAATGACAGATTCAATTACTATTGATTTTCGAACTTTATATGATATAAAAAAATCAGATTATATAGATATTTTATCAGACCCAACACCAATTATTGGATTAGCAATAACAGGGCCAGCAGGTCAAACTCTTGACGCTATTCGCTTGAATTTTATTTCTGTAAGTGGTGGCACATTTACTAAATCAGATTTATTACCGATAAATTCTACGCCAATGAGTGGAATTCTGGTTTATAAAGATAATGGCTTAATTAATGGTGAATTTGATGAAGGTGATTCTATTGTTTCACTTGCTGATGGTATTAGTTGGCAGACTGATACAATAATAAAATTAGTATTCCGAAATAATGAATATGTAAATACAGATAATACAGGTGCAAATAAAGGTATAGATTATTTTATCGCATTACGAACAAGTAGTACATTAACCGCAGGTAAACAATTTAATGTTGCAATAAATTCTGGTGATATTGAATTTAATAATGCATCAAATTTAAGTTCAATTATTGCCGGACCACTTACTGCAAATCCTTATGTGAGTTATACAAATTTATTAAGTGAAACAACATATTTATATACAAATGGAAATACAATACCAGTTATAAAAATTGATTTTGCAGATAATGGAAATAATTATACATTGCAAAAATTAGTTGTTAGTTTTTTAAATGTTAATAATTTTACAAAAGATGATTTATTATCATTATCAGAGAATGGTGTTTGTTTAATTGTTGATAAAAATAATAATGATACACTTGATGTAAATGATTTATTTATACCAGTTAATTTATCAAAATCCTGGACTGGTAGTGATAAATATTATTTTATAGAACTTGAATTATCTGAAGCATTTCCATTACCAGATACAATTGGTGATTCATCAATATTTTTATGCATAAGAACATCAAATAGTATTACATATAATGATGCATTTAAAGTCAAAATATTTGGCGAAAGTATTACATTAAGCACAGGTTATATACAAAAAGATATAACAACTGGCACAATAATAAATCGTGCTGATAAGACACCACCTGAATTAAATATAATTAGTCCGCCGATGTATTCTGTATTATCAAATTATTCTGACCAGAGTATCGCAAATGTTGATATTGTATTTTTAATCGATTTTACTGCATCAATGGCAGGCACAATAAATAATGTAAAAAATAATGTCGGAAAATTAGCAGCAGGATTGCAAAGTGCTGGTATAAATGCTTATTTTGGTTTAACTAAATTTAATGATAAAGGTTATACTGATACTGATGTAGTTTATTTTTACGGAATGACTTCATCAGTTGACCAGTTAAAAAGTTGGTTAGCAACAATTCAAGCAGAAAATGGTGGAGCCGAAGATGAGATGGGACTTGAAGCAATTCATTTGACATTAGATACTGCTCCATTTAGAACAGGAGTAAAAAAATTTTTCGTTATTATAACCGATAATAAATTAGCAGACATAGATGGCGACCCGGATTATGCGCAATATTCATATTTAGAAACAGCAGAACGAATGAAACTGGAAAATGTAATTTGTTTTGCAATAGGTTATTTTGGTCAAAGTTCAATTTATGATGAAATGCTGCCGCTTGTAACTATAACAGGTGGTGATACTGCTTATATAGAAGGTAATTATAGTGAGATAATGGAAAAAATAAAAACAAAGATAATAGAGTCAATATATAAACGCGCGACGGACATTATAGGCACAGCGCAAGATGATGGTATCGGAATACAATCAATAAAAATATTCTGGCAAACATCCGAAGGCTGGTCTGATACTTATAATGCAATTAGCACTGATAGTTTTGCTACCTGGAGTTTTAAAATTGTTAATCAGGGAATAAATGATGGTCCGTGCACTATTTATATTGTAGCAACTGATTATTCAAATAATACAACAATTGATAGCATAATTATTTCATTCGATAATCAGCCTCCCACAATTTCACTTGATAAAGTAATGGAGGATGCAGCAGTAGGTACATATAGATTATATGGTGAAATAGCGACAACACCTTCGCCATATAGCAGTATTTATGGTAATACAACTGGTGTTTATATTGTGCAATATTCTATTGATAATGGCAATATTTGGAATAATGCAATATTTGCTTCGGATGGAGTAGATAATGATGGTGATGGTTTAATTGATGAAGAAGAATGTGATGAAAAGAATGATGATTGGCAAACACATTCAATAGAAAAAGGTGATTATTGGGCTGATGACCCTGAAGGCACGGAAGGTAAATTTGATTTCTTAATTGATGAGATTTTTTTAGCTGATGTTTATAATACTGTGCCTTATTATATTTATTCTGGTAATAATGTTATCATTTCAGAAGGTAAAACATCAGGTGTAAATATATATCAAAATACTCGTATTTTTCCATTGATTGATGAAGATATAATTGATACTAATATTTACGATGATAAAGTAAAATTTGTTTGTTTTATAAAGCCAGCAAAATATAGTGAAAATCTAAAAATAATAATTCGAGTATTTGATGGTGCTGGTAATAAAAATGAGATTGATACTACTATTAAACTTGGGCCAGCATTTAAAGTTGAATTAACTGATTTAACAACAACCGATACTACCATTGATGTTAATAAAAATATCCCAATTTTTAAAATAAATATTATTGATAATTACAATTCGAATTTGAATTTAACAGAATTAACATTAAAATTTCATAATAAATCATCATTTAAAAGCGAATGGTTAGAAAATATCGGAAATTATGATACATCAGGAATAGCAATATATATGGAAGATACAAGTTCAACAAAAGGCGGAGTATTTGATGAAAGTGATATGCGTGTTGCTATTGCTTCGAATTTGTATTTTACTTCCGAAGGAAATGATAGTGTAATAAATATACCTATTATTGGGCAATATCCAATTATGGGGTTGCCAAATGGTACAAATTTTTATGTAGTAATACGAACATCAAATCAAATAAATGTTGGTGATTCATTTACTATTTCAATTCCAACAAATGGTATAAATTTAAGCGGTCGAACAGCAACAGAAAGCATAAGCACTGATACTTTGTATTCAAATATTTATTTACAAATTACTTATTTAACTTATGATACTCAATATTCTTATGCTAATTCTTATATTCCATTATTTGGCATAAATACATTTTCAAAAAATAGTTCAATAAAATTAAATACATTAAAAGTAAGTTTTGAACAAACAACAGGATTTAGTCAGAATGATTTAAGTAGCAGATTATTAAGTGATTCAAGAGCAGGAATAACATTATGGAAGAAGCGAAGTGCTGAAGAGGTATTGTTTGATATAAATACAGATAGTTTTATAAAAGCATTTAATAGATGGGATTTTTATAATGCTTATTTTGATAATCTAAATTTAACTTTACCTGATAGTGATGTGTATAATAATATAGATTATATTATAGTTTTAAAAACATCTGCGGATATATCAGCAGGCGATAAAATACAGGCTTATTTAGATACATATAGTTTTTCATTTAGTAATTCTATTTATAATATTGATAATTTATATGAAAAAAGTAGTTTAATCATAATAACAGATACAAATGCAATAGATACATCGACAAAATTTTATTCAAAGATTACTTCCTTTATAAATGAACAGGTAATAATAGATACTTATGTGATAGTGGAAGGCGAGGCATTAACAGATAAAGGAGAAATAATTGGAATAGAATTATGGATAGATACAGGAACAGGTAATAAAATAGTAGCAAAACCATATTATAACAAAGGCACACAACGCTGGTATTATTATTATGAATTTAAAGGTGATACAGCAGACTATTATATCTCTTCGCGTGCTTTAAATAATAATGGCTATTTCAGTCAGATGAATGATACAATACTAATTAAATATAGACCTTATGCAACAGATATTATAAAACCAATAATAACAAATGTATATGCAATACCAAATCCATTTTCACCAAATGGCGATGGCTATGAAGATACAGCGTCATTATATTTTGAATTAATAGAAAACGATGAAGGTGCAACTGTTACGATAACAATTTATCCAATAAATGTTACATTAGGTGAAACAATCGTTCTTACTTCACAATGGTATAAATCAGGTGTTGATAGTTATGTTATAAATCGGAATAATTTAAGTGAAGGAGAATATTTATTAAGATTATATGCAGTAGATAGAACAGGCAATAGGTCAAAAGAAGCATCAATATCATTAATAATAAATATAGCAGGCCCGACGATTTCCGATATTTTCGTAAAGCCAAATCCATTTACTCCAAATGGCGATGGAATAAATGATAAAGTAGAAATTCAATTTAAAATATCTGATTTAGAAACACCATTTTATATCGGTCATTACCGTATTTATGATGCCGATGATTCGGGTTCAAATGTAGTAATGCGTGGCGGCTGGTTTGCAGGACCGAATCAATTTTCATATCCAACAAAGATAGCATTAATAAAAGAATTTCAAACTGTATTTGATGTTAATGTTCAAGCAATAGGAACTGATATGAATGGTAATTACATAACAACGCAGG
>Ga0116167_1003048_pt1 | contig 13505 bp, 9 predicted proteins | sample AD_JPNMR3_MetaG_FD_89794 | JGI IMG/M metagenome (GOLD analysis project Ga0116167, IMG submission 89794) | Active sludge microbial communities of municipal wastewater-treating anaerobic digesters from Japan - AD_JPNMR3_MetaG | ecosystem: Engineered > Bioreactor > Anaerobic > Digestate | place...
CGTCGATGCGGTTGCCGCTCTTGTCCACCTCGACCGTCAGGTAGCCGGTCTTGAACCGTATGCGCTCCCCGAGGTCCTCGACCGTCACGTCTACCCGTTCGGCGCTCACTCGCCTCGATTTGCCAGGAGCCGCGCCCCACGCCCGCGAGTAGCGGAACGTGCTCGTGCTCACCCATTCCACTTCCGCCCAGCCCTCCGCCGGGCTCAGCTCAAACGTATTCGTCCGTCTCGTCTGCCCAGGCAGACATACCGCCAGCAGCGCTACTGCAAAGATGGATCTTGACATTTATAGAGTGACCAGCCGTTGTTGAATTTCGCCTGTAACGCGCGCTCCGTCCTCTCCCACGAACACGTTCACCTCGGAGCGTATGCCGAATTTGGGAAGATAGATTCCCGGCTCCACGGAAAAACATGTCCACGGAATCACGCGGCGCTCGTCGTGGGTTTCCAGATTATCCATGTTCGCCCCGGCGCCGTGAACCTCCGTGCCGATCGAGTGCCCCGTCCGGTGTACGAAATATTCGCCGTACCCCTGCTCGCGGATGAACCCGCGCGCCGCGTCGTCCACTTCATACCCGCGCAGCTCGCGCCCCGCGCTCACCGCCTCCTGAACCGTCTTCACCGCGCGGTCGCGCGCTTCACGCACCACCTCGAATACTTTCACTACCTCGCCGGGCGGCTCGCTGCCGCAGAACCCGGTCCAGGTGATGTCGTAGTAGACGCCGCCGGGCGCGTCCGTCTTCGCCCACATGTCGATCAGCAGAACGTCGCCCCGCCGTATCTCGCGATGCGCGTCTTGCTCCGGCTCATAGTGCGGATTCGAGCAGTTCTCGTTCACCGCCACGATCGGGCCGTGGTCCGTCGTCAGCCCCGCCTGCTTGAAGCCGTCGAGAATAAACCGCTTCACATCGAACTCGGTCACGCGCCGGCCGTTCCGCAGGCAGTCCGAAACCAGCCGGAATGCATCGCGCCGTAGTTCATCGATCTTGCGCCCCGCCTCGAGATGCCGCTCCAGGTTCACCGGCGTCCACCGCGCCTCGAAGTACTGCACCAGGTCCGCCGAACTCACCACCTCCACGCCCGCGCCGCGCACGAGTTCCACCGTCCCCGCATCCACCATCGATACGTACGGAATCGCGCACTGCGGCGAATACTGCATCGCTATGCGGCGGCAGCCCTCCAACAGGCGCCGCAGACCCTCCACCTGTTCCGCCCAGCTCGCATACCGCGCAACGCTCCCGGGCAATCCCTCGAGCACCGATGCCTCGATGCGGTGCACCAGTCCCCGCGGCTCACCGTTCGCCGGGATCAGGTAATACCAGCGCCGGGTTGCCGCCCGTTGCGGCAATCCCAAAATGCGGTACGCCAATGGGTCGCGCTGGTGATGGTCGAAAAACAGCCATCCATCCAGTCCTTCTTCTTTCAAATGCTGCTGAATCGCGGTCAGGTCCATAGCTCAGGCCTTCTCGAAAAACGGCTCCCACTTCTCCCGCGGCGGCGCCGCCGTCAGCAGGCTCACCAGGATCAGACTCGAAAGCGACACGCCCAGCGCGGGATAGATGGCGTCGATCCCGAACGGCGAGCCCGTCACATTCCAAACCACGGTCACCACCGTCCCGAGCCCAATCGAAGCGATCGCGCCTTCCGTGGTCGCCCGCTTCCAGAAGAACACCGCCATCACCACCGGCGTCACCGCCGCCCCGTACACCGTGTACGCGTACAGCGCTGCGCCCAGAATCGATTCGAAGTATGCCGCCTGCGCCAGCGCATACCCGCCCAGCAGGATTACTACCAGCCGCGAAACGACTAACTTCCGCCGCTCCGTCGCCCTGCGGTCGATAAAGCGCGTGTAAATGTCGTGAATGATGTTGGTAGCTGGAGAGAACAGGTAATTATTCGCCGTCGAGATCACTTTTGCGAACACGCCGCCGAGTAGCAGCGCCCCTAACACCGCCGGCAGTCCCAGCCGCGCGGACATCGGAATGATCTCCCGCGGATTCTCCGGATGGAACTTCGCGCTTCCCACCACCGCGATCGCCACAATCAGCGTTTCCAGCACCAGCGTGCCCACGATCCAGCCGGCCACCGCGTACTTCGCGTCCTTCTCCGAACGCGCCGAGAAAAACTTCTGGTACATGCTCTGGTTGCCGATCAGCAGCAGCATCGTAGGGAACATGAATCCCAGCGCCTGCCTCAAATTGATCGAACCCAGCGCCTGAAAGTGATTATCCGGCAGCGCCTGCCGCACCTCGCTCCATCCGCCCACGCCGTGCAGCAAGACCGGAAACGCCGTTATCACGACGCCGGTCACGAGCGCGCCGATCACCAGGTCCAGGTAGGCCACCGACGCCATGCCCGCCCCGGCCGTGAATGCGATGACGAACGCCGCGATCAAATACATGCCGTTCTGCCGGCTCAGCTCCGGAAAGATCAGGTGCAGAATATCGCCGCCCGCTTTGATCTGGTAGCTCGTGATCGTCGTGTACGCGATCACGATCGCGATCGTGCCCAGCACGCGCGCCGTCGCGTTGTACCGCGCCTCGAGCAGGTCCGGCACCGTGAACTGCGCGAACCGCCGCGCACGTCCCGCGATCCCCCAGATGATCAGCAGGCCGATCCATCCCCCCGCCGGCTGCCACAGCGCCGCAAAACCGTTCCTGTATGCGTTCTCGCCGCCGGCAAACAAGCTGCCCGCGCCGATCCACGACGAAAGCAGCGTGAAAACCAGCACGCCCCACGGCAGCTTCCGCCCCGCCACCAGAAAGTCCGCCTCGTTTCGGACTCTCCTCGCCTTCCAGATCGTCACCGCCGACAAAATCGCGACGACGCTTGTTACTACTATTACGTAAATCACTGCTTAGAGAGCCCTCCCCATCACTTTCCGGTGCCGCACCTCTGTCGGGAAACTGGCCAGCCCTGCGGCGCCTCTCGGATCCACCACCCGGAAGCTTAACACGTCGTCCAGCCAGTCCTGGCTCGTTCCGTCCCAATGCTGGGTAGCCGCGGTCACCGTGTATTCCTGCTGCGCCAGCAGGCAGTCAAACTCGAATTCCACCTCGAGTTCCTCGCCCGCTGCCACATCGCCTAGCTCGCGCTTTTCCAGCCGTGTATTCGTCCCGAAAACATCGATACCCAGCCGGTTGCGGATCATGATACCGATAATCGGATCGCTCGAGCTGCGCCGGAATCGCGCCGCCACTCTTATCGACACGCGCTCTCCGCTCAGCACAATTCTGCACGGCTCGCCCGCGCTGTTCACAAGCTCCACGCGCGTGATCTCGCTCGTCCCGTCGCCGTGCCGGAAACTGCTTGCCAGCGCCGCCGCGCCCGCTTCGTTCCCGCTGCGTTTCTCCCGTTCCACCACCAGCCCCACGTAGCGGTTCACCACGTCGCGCGGGCTGCCCTCCGCCTCCACGCGCCCGTTCAGCATCAGCACCGCGCGGTCCGCCAGCCGCTTCACCAGGCCGAGATCGTGCGACACGAACAGCACGGTCACCTTCCGCTCTTTGAGTTCTTCAAACTTATGAATGCAGCGGTTGGCGAAAATCGCGTCGCCCACGGCCAGCGCCTCGTCCACGATAAGAATCTCCGGCTCCACATGGATCGCCGTCGAGAACGCCAGCCGCACATACATGCCGCTCGAGTACTCCTTCACGGGCCGGTCGATAAAATCGCCGATATCGGCAAAGGCAGCGATCCGCGGGAATGCGCGCTCGATCTCACCGCGCGGCAACCCCATCACCTCGCCGCTCAGAAACACGTTCTCGCGCCCGGTGAACTCCGGATTGAACCCCGCGCCCAGCTCCAGCAGCGCCGCCACGCGCCCCTGCGTCGCAACCCGCCCTCGCGTCGGCCGCAAAATCCCGCTCACGATTTCAAGCAGCGTGCTCTTGCCCGAACCGTTCGGCCCCACGATCCCCAGGACCTCCCCGCGCTCCACCCGCAGGCTCACATCCTTCAGCGCCCAGAAATCGGAATGCGCCCTCCGCGAACCGAACGGCAGCAGCTCGAAAATGCGGTCGGACGGACGCCGGTACTGGTGAAACACCTTCCAGACGTTCTGTACGACGACTGCGGCCAATGCGTTCTCCTGCCTAACGCGGAACCCCTGAGCGGATCTGTTTCGTCAGCCGCGCGAAGCGCTCCCCAAAGCGCCGCGCCTCTTCCCGTTCCTTCTCGCTGATCCCTTTTCTTCTCCCGCCGTCGTCGCCTGCGCGCCCGTCGTTCCGTAGCCCTCTTCATCCCCCCCGCCGATCACGATGAAGCGCATCGCCAGAAACGCCGCCACCGCCGAAAGCCGCGTCAGATCCTTCCCTGACGCTATTGCGCCGCCGGTGCAGAACACTCCGGCCGTCCGCCCCTCGCCCAGCTCTTTGCCGGCTTTCGAAAGCGCCTCTCCCACACGCTCCACAAAACGCCGCGCTTCGGCGGACATATCCTGCCAATACACGGGCGTGCCCAGCACAATTCCATCGGCTCTCAAAATGTCCTCCGCGCTCGCGTCGGACGTCTTGCGCACCATCACTTCAACGCCCGCCACGCGTGCCATGCCCTCCCGGACAGACTTCGCCAGCGTTTCGGTATTACCTGTTTCGGAGTGATATGCGATCAGTATGCGCACCGGCGCCGCCGCCAAAATCCACGGCGCGAGTGCGAACAGGAGGATCAGTCTCTTCACACACTTGCCCTCCCATAAACTCTACAGGCTGGAAGCGTTACAGGACAACTACAGGAAGGTTAACCTTGGAAGGAACTTCTGCGGCTGCTCCGCGGCAGGGGAAGCGGGTATCCGATGAGGCAGAACTGATCCAGCGCGAACAAAATCACCGACTCCACATTCTCGGCCTTCGCCAGGCGCACCTCTTTCATCCACGGCGACGTCGGGTCGCTGATGCCGATCAAGTGAGCGCTCTTCTCCCGCGGAAAATTTCTAACCAGCGGAGCCCGGATCGACATGAGGCACTTATCCAAGTTCCGGCCGTAAGTGAATCCGAAGCTCTCGGTCTTCAAACAGTCGAGCTTTTCCGGTGTCCAGTCGGCCGCGGGATAGTTGACCGCGGTGTTGAGCTCCGTCTCGTTGACATCCAGCGGGTACAGCACCTCGAAACGGCAGTCCGGAAACGATTCCCGCACGTACGCCATCACCTCGTTGGTGAAATTTCCGATGAGCGTGGAAAGAAACTCGGCCTCGCGCGGAAACTCCTCCACCGGCGCCGTGTGCTCGGTGATGATCCCCATTTCCGTCCCATACGCCGAGAAGAACGCGGCCTTGGTGTACTCGTCGTAGAACGGCATTCCCGACCGGTGGTCGCGGAAGTACCACCACTGGCACTCGCCGAACTGCAAGTAGGGCTGCATTCCAGCGTCGTGCATGATCTGCGCCAGGTCCCGGAACGCCTCGCGCCAGAATGCGATGCTCGCCGGCGAAAAATTCGTTTGCAGCGCCGGCGTATTCACCCACACGGGGTCGCCCGCCGGTCCGCGCTGTGCGATCCCCGTCTCCGGCGAGTCGTCCCCGTGCTGCAACTCCATGCTGAGCGCCGCCACCGCGTCGATGCCGCGCGCCTTGAGCGCCGCAAAAAAGCTCCGCGTCCAGTCGCGTGCGGCGCGGTTCAACCTCGGCGTCGCGTGAAGATCGGTGCGCCACGTCCCGTCCACTCCCCCGGCCAGTGTGGCGCCGCTCACCTGAACCGTGAACCCTGACGAGGTCGTACTCGCCGATATCGTCACGTTGTTTCCGTCCGTGCCCATCGATCGCGAGTACACCCGCAGCACGTTTCCCTCCGCCTCCGCCCGGACGGCCATGAACCCGCGGTTGAGCTTCTGCTCCAGGGCCTTCGCAACGGTCTCCGCGGTGTCGCCGATGTAGTGCAGGTGGCTCACGGTCACCGTGCTGCCCGGATCCCCCACCCGCCCGATGCTGACTTCCGTCCTTTCTCCCGGCCCGAACACCGGCGCGCCCTCGAAGAGGACCGTGGCCGACGCATACTCGTGCCCGGCGCGAACCAGTTCGTAAAACCACATCGCCCCCACGTAGTGGTTCTGCCGCCCCCGAAATCCCAGCGCATCAATCAACCACGCCGTGCGTTCCGGCGCCAGGCAAAGCGAATGGTCCGTGTCCCAGTCCGTGGCCAGCGTTACCTTGTCGTCGGCCTCTATAACCCTCAACTCGGCCGTTGGAATCGCGATCTCCAAGAAATCGAAGTAGAACGCGCCGCCCGCCGGCCCCTCGAACTCGACCTCCACCGTGTGTATGCCCGGCTCAAGCGTCCCCAGCGGAGCCCGCACCAGCACGTCTTCGCCGGGAATCAGCAGGTCCATCGCAACCGGTGCGCCGCCATCCACGGAAACGCGGATCCGCCCGCCGTTGTACGCCCGCCGCGTTCCCAGATAAAGCGAATGCTCCGCCTGTGCCCGGTACGTGCAGCTCAGCCCAGCGCCCGCCGACTCCGTCCATCGGATCGTGCCGCCCGAAAAATTGCCCTGCCCCCTGTTCCACTCACCCGTATAACTCACCTCGGGAGCATCGTCCTCGATCCGCCGGCTGCCCGGACCCGCAACAACGTATGTCCTGTTACTCCCGGTTACTGTCCAGTTACTAACTTCTACCGAAAACTCAGTTCGCTCAAACGCGCCGTGCTGCAAATCCGCCGCCCACGTCCACCGCATTTTGCGGACGTTCGTCGTCGGAATCGCGCGCCCCTCGATGTCGGTCAGGTTTCCGAAATTTAAATGCACGCGCCATTTTGACGGCGACACCCCGCCGCTGAACCGCGCGTGCCACGGCGTCCAGCGTTCCGTCCGTGCTCCGGATACGAATCCGTACAACCCAACCCGGTTCCAGTTGGCCCCCGCCTCCGTCGCTGTCAGAATCAGCCGCGCACCCGAAGCCGCCGCCCGGACGGTGCTCGAGCCCGCATTGATCGCATCCGCCAAGCCCGCCACCGCTGTCTCCAGCGTGTCCCAGCCAGCCACCCAGAAGTTGTACTGCTCCTCGCCCCACGCCACCCCGATGTAATCGCCGCCGGTCGGCGTCCCTTCCAGTTCGAGCTCCGCCGTCGCCGCCACGTAATCGCCTTCCACCGGAGTCGCATGATCCCGCAGCCGCACGAGGCGCGGCATCGTCTCCCCTTCAATCCAGATGCGCAGATACGGCCACTCCACTGTCGGATACAAGTCCGAGTCCATCGGCACACAGTTCGTGCGCACTTCGTCGTAGGTGAGTTCAAGCCCGCTGAGGTCTCCATCCGGAAGGTTGCGGAAGACGGGATGTTCAAACACATTGTCGCGGTTCCATTCCAGCACCGCCCAGTCGAACTGCTGGCGCCAGCAGCCGGAAATCGTGAACCCCGTCGCGCTCGCGCTGCTTAACGCCGCAATCGCCGAGGGTCGCTCGAAATAGCATTGCAGATCCTGATCGGGCCGTAGTTTCTCAAGAACCATGCGCACGCCTCACAGGCGAATCGTGACTGTCAAATCCCGCCCCGGCGTCGACCCCGGACTCTGCCCTACCGAAAGTATGTTCAACGTGATCTCGTCTCCCGCTGCCAGCGGCGCTACCCCAAAGCAGTTGACGATGTTGGAGTACTTCGATCCCGGCTCAATCACCAGCAGGCAATAGCGGCGTCCCCCGACAACAACCTCCATCTCAACCGGCTCCCCCGTCGGCGGTTCGTTCACCATCGCGGACACGTTCCGCACTGCGTGTGTCTCTTGCACGATAATCGGCGGCGCCGCTTTCGTCTGGATTGCCAGGTGGCCCTCTACCTGAATCGTGTACTGCCCTCCGGACAGCGTCCGGAGTCCCGCGTCAACCGTCCCCGTGTAGCACTCCGTAGTCGTCTTGCTGTTCCCCTTGCTGTTCGTGACGTACATGTCCGCGCTCGCAACGCGCGCGTCGGCGAGCGCAATCGGGTAGCTGAAATTCCCGCAAGCCGGGCTGCCGAAAAAGTCCCGCGGAAACGGCACGATAAAGGTCTTCTTGCTGAGGTGATACACCGCCGTCCCCTCTGCATGCGCGTCGGCATCGCAGCCCACTCCGCGCGTCACGCGGTACCGCAAACCTCCGTCCAACACTTCCTCGACGCGCATCACCTCCCGGTCGATCTGCACAAGCTCGACGCCGCTTCCGCCGTGTGCAGCCGTTAGTTCGATCACCGTGTCTTGCGTTCCCACGGCGGTCTTGAGCGCCGTCGCCGCCGGGCTGCGCAGCTCATCCCAGTAATTCAATGTCAGTGTCGCCGACGAGATGGTTCGCGTGTTGGCCAAGTCCGTGAACGAGACTCCGGTCAACTCGAGAATCCCTTTGCCACGCAGCCAGACGCCGAATAGCGGCTCGCCCGGCACGTCCGTGTCGATCGCCGCGCCGCCCCCCATCAGCCGCCAGCGCGTCAACGGCGACAGTTCATAGCTGCACTCCCGCCCCAGCGCGTTCGCTGCCCTGCCCGAGACGTGTACCGTCATGCCGGCGCGGTTCGGAATCTCAAATTCCACCGGGCTGCTGCTTCCTGCGGCCCCAAACCGCCACCCCGATTCCGCAATCACGAATTCGCTTGTCTCATCCGGCGTCACAACCCAATTGGAAGCGACCGTCAGCACGCTCGCCGTGTTCGAACTGATCACTCTCTCCTGCCCGGCTCCTCTGCCCCGCGTTATCCTCACGATCATCCCGCGGTGCTGGTTCTCGAGCATATTCAGCACCGAGCTGCCGATCGTGTTCTCGGAGTAAGTGGTCGCTGCACACTCCGGCTGAAGCTCGAACCGCCAGTAGAACTTCGCATGGTCGAAATTCTCGTCCGGAGGCAAGACCAGTTCCGCCTCCAGCCCGCTGTCCACAAAGCTCGAGGCAATCGCCTGATTCGAGGCGATCCGCAGCAACTGCTCCGGATTCGTTCCGCGGTAAACATGGAACGCCACGGCGCTCTCGCTGAAGCTCATTTCTTTGAGCCTGACGGCATTCGTATTCGTCCCCGGCGGAATCGTCGCCCGCACAATGAATGACGTCTTGCCCTCGCCCCCGAACGCATCCACCGCTGTCACGGCGTAGTACAGCGTCTGATCCCCGGCGAGCGTCCCCCCATGCGGGTCGACTTCCGCAGCCAGGCTCAGCACCGGAATGCCGGCCCCCGAAAGCGTCGGCTTTGGCGGCGCCGCAAATCCGACGGACAACGTTACGTTCGCCGTCGCTTCCGGCGATCCCGCGCTCTTCTCGACAATCTCGAACTGCGGCGTCCCGTCCGCGTCCTTGATTTTTCCCGCCAGAGGCCGCGGCATGCCCGTCCCAAATCCTGCCTGCCGGCCCGCCCGCGAGTTCTCCAGGCTGCCGTCGTCCGTGTACCACTCATCCCGGTGAATCTGAGCGGTGATTTTGACCGTACCGTAATTGGCCCCGGGAGCGATCCTTAACACCCGGAACGGCTGCCTGTTCAGCCCCTCTTTCAAGTAAGTCACTGTGATCAGATCCCCTGGACGCAGCGCGACCCCTTTTACGCTTGTCTCCAGATCGATGTAACAATTCCCGCGGGTGGACTTATTCAAGAAGTAACTTGCAATCCGAGCCGCCTGGTTGAAATTGGCGATCCCAAGCGCCGGCAGCGTCAGGCTGACTTCCTGCCCCACCCTCACCAGGTCGTCCGCGTCCGTCAGCGACAGACTGTCCTGCTGGTACTCGTTGAACGCATCCTGGAACTCCACGCTCACGCGGTTCGGCGTCTCCGCCGTCCCCTTCGACCACATCCGCAGCGACGGCTCCCCGTTCTCCTTCCGCAGAATTCCGGAAAAACCGTTCGTACCGTCTCCGAATTCGTAGCTCGGCCAGCCGCCGTTGAGCGGCTCTCTGCTGTTGCTCCCGTACGGCTTCATCGGTTGCTGCGCCGCAATCGTGTCTTCGACTCTCAGCTCCAGCCGCCCGTTGATCCCGTATGTCAGAAGCAGCCGGGCGCTGTTGCGTATCCCGCGGATCAAGTCCCCGGCGCTCCTCCGCCTCCGCACGACCAGGTTGCACTGGAACCGCGGTATCTGCACCGGGTTGCCGTGCAGATCCCGCGCGGGAATCAACTCGCCGCAGACCTGCGCCGCGCGCCCGAAACTCGGCAGATCGATCTCCTCCAGCGTCCACCCGGAACGCCTCAGCACGTCCAGCAGCACCCATGCCGGGTTATTTGTAAAACCCTCGCCGAGGTAACTCCCGTCCGGCCCGTACTGGTCCAGGCGCAGCCCCTCGACCAGCACTTCCACCTGCGGCAACGTACGCCCGGTGCTCACCTTGTTAGGAACCACAACTGAGAGCGCCGCCATGCTGCCGTACGGATCGCCCAGCGGATTGCCGGCCGCATCCACGAAGTCCAGGTTGAATCCTCCCGTCCTGCCTCCCATGGTGATCACGTGGAACCAACCCGTCGCGGTCATGTCCACGCCCGCGCGTCCCTCCGGGATTTCCATCCCGTTCACAACCACCTTCAGGACGGACTGCATTTCGCCCATCCCCAGCAGCACTTCCATGCGCGTCAGGTTGCCGTCGTTCTTCGCGAACACCACCGGAGGCTTGTACCACGCCGTTCCATACACTAGCGGAACATAGTCGTTGTAGCGCGCCTCGTTACTAAGTGGCTCGGATAGGTGCCAGCCCTTTTCCCCGTAGCTTCTCACCACTGTGCTCGACGGCACGAACTCTATCCCGCCGTAACGCGCCGTCGGCCGCCCGCTGCTATCTTTGGAAAACATTCCCCGAGCGCGGCACGCCGCAGCCGTGTGATCGCACCACGTGAATGGCGCACCATCGTTGAGATTGCCGGCCCCCTCCGCCTGGTCCGCCGAGTAGCCGCAGCGGTACAGCGGCGAGTACTTTCCGCGCTCTCCTCCCCGCACCGCTTCGGCCCGCTGCGCGGCATTTTCCGGAAACCGCCACGGGCATCGCTTCTCGATGCGAACATCCGGCAGAAACACGCGCTGCAAGCCGAGCCGGTTGTTCACCGTCAGCCGCATCCTCGACTCGGTGATCTCTTCCGGCGCCTCCACAATCCCACGCAGCAGAACCGCGCTCTCGGACACCGCCGCCCCCTGCTTCAGGTCGAAGAACACGAACCGCACCGTAATCTTGCTGCCCTTCCATCCGGTGCTCCGCTCTATTTGGGAACAGTGCGAGTCCGCGTTCGCCAGCTCCAGCGACATCCGCGCCAGCGCGTCCACCCCTTCTCCGGACCCCGTTCGGAACTCGAACAGGCTGTGCCGCAGCACCCGCGCTTCGTACTGGTGCCCCTCGTAGCTGACCCGGTGCGTGCTCCACCGCTCCACCGCCCCCGAGGGCAGCTCGCAGTCGAACAGCAGCAACGGCGTTTCCGTCACGCTCCGCTCTTTGATCTCGCTGATAGTCGCCATCACTGCCTCGCCCGAATCCGAACCGTACACGAGTTGTCGTTTAAGCCGTGCGCGGTCCGCACAAGCTCATCTTGGGCAAACCAGGCGCGATAAACTCCGCTGCGGCTGGTCGTCTTTTTGTATTTCGATGCCCCGACCTGTGGCTCGACCTGGAACCCGAACAACTCCACCGTGCGCCCCGGAGCGATCCAGGCGCCAAACTCCACCGTCTCGTCCGCCGCATAGAGGTTCGTGCTCAGTTCCACCCGCCGCCAGGTGGGCCCGATGGCCGCCTCCTTTTCCGCCGCCGCACTCGGCGTGCTCACGAACAATCTCACCGCGCCCGGCTCCGCGCTCCTTGCGTAAACGCTCAGGCAGTACCCGTACCATCCCGGAGCCGCCAGGACCTGTGACACCTTGCCCTCACCCACCCCGGCGTTCATCACCGCGCATGCACCCAGTCCGCCCAGCGGATCCTCGTACCCTTTCGCAATACTTACCCCCTGCGACTTCTGCCACACCGCCGCACTCAAGTCTTCACTCCAACTTAGTAAGTTGCCGAACGGATCCAAGAACGTGAACGTGCCCAGCCTGCCTTCCACAACTTCAAACAAGTTCTCGATCGCTTCCCATTCGGAGTCCGCAAGTCCCTTCAGCTCTAAGACCCACTCCACCTCGCCCGCGGCGGCGTCTCCGAGCTTTACCGTCCTCCCGTCTTCGGTCTCGTTCACAACGGTCCGCCGCCTTATCACCTTCCCGCCAGGAAACTGGCCCACCGCGCCGGTCAGTAACTGAGGAAAGCAAAGCATCTCAGGCGTTCTCCCTCACCACCAGCACCGTCCGCCCGCGCGTTTCTCCGAGCAGTTCCACCTCAAATTCATCGTTCTCCAGGCTGCAATCCGTATGCACATTCCCCGTCCACGGATCCTCGAAAGAAAAACTCCCCAGCCGCCCCTGCGCCGCGGCAAAAAACTCCTCCAGCCTGGCTAATTCCGTTTCGTCCAGCAGATCCAACCGGATTAACCACCGCCGCACCGGCGCGCCCCGCTTGCGGTACCGCTGGTCCGTCCCGTCGACAAACTTCAAGACCTCCGTCGCGTACGACAGCGCTCTGCCCGCCGGATACTGCGCCACGGCTCCCGTCTTCAATCTCGGAAACGCGTTCATAGATCGTTCACCACGTCGTTGAGCGCGTGCGAGTTCAGCATTGCCTCGCGAACCGCCCGCGCGATGTCCTCGCTGTGGTCGATAAACGAACGGCTATCCATCGCCTGCACCTGTATGGTGATTTGCTGGCCGCCTGCAACCGGTTGATACTTTCTCGCCTCGTCTGCCCCGCTTGCGGAAATACTTCCCTCAAAGCTGATCGAGACCGGCTTTGTATAGGGCGTCAGCACGGTTACCGGCTCGGAGTTTCCCCCGCCGAACAGCTTTGCCAGCCCGCTCACCAGTGGAGCCAGCCCCAGCCCGCTGCCGATCACCTTCGAAAAGACACTGCCAATTCCCCCGCCCGAAGCGCCGCCCGCCGTCGCGTGCGCGATCGTATTCTGCAGAATCGCCTGCGTGTTTTGAGCCACCGCATCGGCCTGGGCCTGGCTTGTGAGTCTCAGTTGTTCGAGCTGCGTCACGAGCTGCGAGCCGCCGTCTCCCCCGGTCCATCCCGAACGAGCCGCCACGTCCCTCACCAGCCCGTCCAGCACCTCCGCGATGCTCTGCCCCGAACCCGTCACCGGCAGAACAACCTGACTGTTACTCCTGGCCACGCCTCATCTCCTCCGCTAACTCGGCCTCCAGAACAAGCATCGCCTCCACCTGCCGTGCCGTCATTTCCTCCACTCGCGGATAGCCAAGCCGCTTCCACACCTGAAACTCTTCCACCCACGCCAGGCTCTCCGCGGTGATGTAAGACTTGGGACATTCCTCCGTCGCCACGTTTCCGCGAGCCCAGACTACCCGCCTCTCAGCCGGCTCGTTCCTTCTCAACCATCCGCAGCGACGCTTCTTTTCCAGCCCGCCTTTCCTGCATTCGTCGCACTTCCACGCGGCTGGATTGGAATACTGGAAATGGAAGGCGACCCTCAGTTTTTTCGCTCTTCCTCGCTCAACCCGAACTCGCGCTTGATCGCCGCCAGCGCTTCGCGGCACAAGTC
>Ga0116167_1003063_pt1 | contig 13467 bp, 12 predicted proteins | sample AD_JPNMR3_MetaG_FD_89794 | JGI IMG/M metagenome (GOLD analysis project Ga0116167, IMG submission 89794) | Active sludge microbial communities of municipal wastewater-treating anaerobic digesters from Japan - AD_JPNMR3_MetaG | ecosystem: Engineered > Bioreactor > Anaerobic > Digestate | place...
CTGAATCAAATTCAGAGGCGTTTCCTAAGTTAATATCGATGCTATATGGGTCACTTGCGATATCTTCGATAATTCCATATGGGTTAAAAAGCTCATCATTTCCGAAGACAGAATTTGTTTTTCCCTCATAGAAAGAATTATGTTTAATATAGTAGCCTACATCATTTTGTTTTCTATGAAAGAAACCTAATAATCTTGCATAATAGGTCATTTCTTCTGTTTGAATATATAGCGTATCAAATTCAATTGGTACAGGGATTTTCTGTGGTTCGGAAATAACTTTTGGTAATGTTTGAGATACTGTTTCAATATGGTAGAGAGCATCCATTTTCAGAGTGAGACCTTTTGAGGAGGTATAATAATAATCATCAATTGGCACAAGAGTGTCTATAATTATGTTGTTTTCAAATAGGTATAAAGTGACATCGCTAATTTTATCATTTCTATCGATTTGATTGGGAGGTACAGTTCTTTTCACACAAACTTTAATTCCATCGTTTAGGCTAATGTATCCATGTATAACAATCTTGTCGCCATCATAAAAAGTATTGTATTTAATTTCCTCGCTCAATTCACATGATACTAAGAAAATTATGCTCAAGAGCATTGACTTAATTTTTCTCATTTTAATAGCGAATAAATTAAAATTCCACTTCATAGCTTAATGACGGAATAATAGTAAATAAGGTTTTTTTATAAGTTTTACCTGTTCGGGTATCGTAATATATTGTCACCGGGTTTTTTTGTGCATAAACATTGTAGATGTTTAAAACAAGATGTTTTTTGCGATTCTTGACAGATGTCCAGGTTTTTTCTATTGATATGTCTAACCTATGATAAACTGGTAAGCGTCTGTTATTAATTTTTCCATATACTAAATATTGATAAAAGAAGTCATCAGATCTCACAAAGGCTTCAGGAAGAGTTATTGGGCTACCCGAGGCCAATATAAAATTGGAATTGAGCGAATAATTATTATTCAAGACAACAGTTGTTAAAACCGATAAGTTATGTCGTCTGTCATAAATAAAAGGGAACCATTCACCGTTATTCAGTTATTCAAATTTTCTGTTATTCCACGATAAAGCGTAGCTTACATTTGTTTTAAAAATGCGACTCTCATGCGAGATTTGAGTTTCAAGGCCATATGCTTCACCTATTCCATTTTGGGCGATGATGTTTTCAATATTGCTCAAATTTGCATTTTGATCAACGGGGCTACGATATTCGAGTAAATTGCGCATTTTTTTATAGAATCCTTCTACAGAAATATTGAGAGCGTTTTTATTGAAAAATAGCCCAACTGACATTTGGTTTGCGTTTTGTGGGGGTAAATTTTTAGTTGCAGCTATCCAGATTTCTTTTTCAAAGCCATAATAGTTATTTACCAGAACATGATTAAACTGATTCATTATGGTATAATTAGCTTTAAATGAGAGCAGTTCATTGATTAGCCAGCGAAACGATACACGAGGCTCGAACCTGAAATAAGTGGTATCGCTGCAATAGTAGGTTGTGTGTCTTGCTCCTATGTTGATCCAGATTTTATCGGAAAGATGAATCTCATCTTCAAAATATATATTGTACTCCCACGAAATAAGGGGACTGGTAAAACCTATTGTGGTATCCAACAAATTTTCGGTATTTGTGTTTTCTTTAAAATTTGATTGCAAGCCAGGAATAAACTGGTATCTGCTTATTTCTATTCCACCCATCAGAGAATGATATGTATTGGGATAAAATTCCCATCGACTTTGTAATGTATAGTCGTTGATTTTTGAGTAAGAAAAAAACTTTTCAATGTTTGTTGATCCATATTTATAATCTTTCCAATAATCATAGAATGTATTAGCATAATTTGAGAATGCAATAGTGTTTTTTACAAATATTTTAGGCGAAATAGAGCTATTCTGACCAACTGTAATACTGGTATTATGAATTTTTAGGCTATTAAGACGCTCGGTCTCTTGAAATGAAGCTTTTTGTGCTTCCTCTGATTGTTGAATATCATGTCCAGTATAGGCAGAAACAAAAAATTTGTTGGTCATACTTTGGGTCCATGTAATTTTTGTATTTATATCGAAAAAAGTATAACCATAATAAGAGCCACTTTTAGTTTGTTTGAACGAACGTCGAGCAGGCAACGTTAGCAAGTCGTAATATGAGGTACGACCAGCTACCATACATGATAAATTTTCATATACTGGGGTTTCCAGAACAAATCCAGAATTAAGAATCCCTATCTGGAATTTTCCTCGAAGTTTGTTGCTGGTTCCTTCTTTTGTATGTACATAGATTACAGAAGAGGCTCGGCCTCCATAACGTGCAGGAAAACCACCTTTATAAATCTCAACCTGTTTGACAATATTAGGATTAAATAACGAAACAAAGCCACCAACATGATTGGAATTATAAAGTTTTGCTCCATCGAGCAAAATTAAATTTTGGCCACGATCGCCCCCCCTTACATAAATGTTTGAATATCCTTCTTTACCAGTACTTACCCCTGGGATAAAACTAATAGCCTTCATAATATCAGGTATGCCTATAAATGATGGTATGGCTTCAATTGATTTGATGGGGATGACTGTCTTGCCCATTATTGTTTGCCGATGTATAGGAAGTTGTGATTGCACTACAACTTCTTTAATTTCTTTAGGCTGAATATCAAGGGAAAAGTTGATAAGAGTATCGTTCGATAAGATAAATTCCTTAACTTCAGGCTTATATCCCGAAAATGATATGACCAATTTAACTTTACCTGCTGGTAAGGTTAAGGAATAAAAACCATATAAGTTAGTAGTATTACCTTTGAATGTTAATGAATCGAAACAGTACGCTCCAATTAATGCCTCGTCATTCTGTTTGTCTTTCACAAAGCCGCTAATGGTGAAATTTTTTGCATGGCAAATGTATGTGAACAGCACAAAATAACATAATAGGATTACCCTTACCATAAAATTCTTTTTGCAATTATCTGTATATACAACAAAAATAAAAAAGATTTTATCGATAGGAAACAGGAAATAGAATTTCACATTCTATTTCCTGCGCATGGATCATTGAATTACCAAATTCCACAATTTATTTCCGCCCATTGTGGGTTATTAGGGTCAAGAAGTCCCCTGTTCGAAGCCTTTCCCTTTACTCTATCAAATTTTGGATCATATATGTCAACGTTTTGAACTCCATCGCCCACTTTCCACCATTTCGAGTAAGTCTCCCAGTCGCCATTGGATTCACCATATCCAATATTTTGGGTAATTGCTTTGTAGTAGAATATCGAGGATTCTCCATTAAATCCTGTAACTATGGGAGCAATGACGGTATATGCTACATTGTCGTAATAACATTTAGTTTGATAACCCTTCCAGTTACCCCAGATATTTTTTTTGTAATTTCTTATCACTAATTCTACTCTTACCTCTCTAAAAAAATTACCACAACATCCTCCGCATGCGTATTCATATGTTTTTATTTCGAAATCACATTTTCTATCACTACTTTGAGCGTATGCGGTTTTAATTGAGCCACATTCGCCCGATTTTAACAAAGAATGTGTGTTCTTAATGTATTGTAACTTCTTTACTCCATCAGGGATTTTCCCATCAACAATTGCTTTTTCAATAGTTTCTGGTTGTCCATCCTCAGAAATATAAATCTGATCATCAACAACTTTGTGCAATACACCCTCAACATAAAATATCCCATTTCTATTGCATACCGAAGCATAAGCATTAGAAGCAATTCTTGGCATTATCGTATTGTTTTGCAAAACAATAATGTCGCTATTTTTCGAGAGTATTTGATCTTCAGTTGTTTTATTATCACATTGAGATAATTCTCTGTATACTTCTTTTAATTCTTTTCTAAGTGATACAAAACCGATACTTTCTTCCCAACTATCTCTTTCGGTATCAGTCATGATCCCTAGTTGATTGCTGATTTCAAAAAATGATTTTGCATCTTTAAAATGTAAAATGCCATTTATTACAGAAAGCTTAGAATTATCTATTTGTGAATGGATTTTTTTTCATTGACTTCTTTTTCTTTATTGCATGAAATGAATAGACTAAAAGCTATACTTGTAAAGGCTACGATTGTAATAGCTGCTAAAGCTTTTAAAACCAGATTTTTCATAATGTTGTTTTTTTAAGGTTTGACAATTTTTATACTAAGAAAGACTGCAAGTTATAGCACCTATTAGAAATGCTTTATTAACGTAATTTTTAAAACATTACCAGGCACAAAAAGCTCTCCAATTGATGATGTAAATACTTTCTTATACACGCGAATGTGTATAAGCTCCCGTAAGTGATGATAATAGTTTTTTTCATTTTAATAGGTTTTAGATTAGACTTTGACACAATCCTTCCCGTTGTGTCTCGGGTCATTTTTTTATCACCCAAATGTAATTAAAATAAAGTATCATAAATGTTTGATTATCAAATTTTTGATTAACGGGGGGGGTGGATGACGAACGGATGCTTTTCTTTGACGATCGGTTATATTTTTTACACAAGGGGGTAGCATGAAACACACTGGTAAATGGTAAGCTATCCCTTTGCTTATGTTTATCTACCTAATAATAGCGTGAATATTTTACTTTTTATTCCAGAACAATATATTATTCCCTCAATAACATCTAAGGATTATGTTTTATTAGAAATACTCAGCTGGTTGTTAGTTATAGATTTTTCCATGCTATTTCTTCCAAATGCATAGTGCTTTTACAAAAAAGGTTAACTTTGCTGTCCCGAATGGGACAAAAATTTGATTTTTGTATATTTTTTGCAAGTGAACAAATTTTTAAACCGTAAAGGATGAGTAAAAAACTGGCAATTATTGGGGGTGGGAATATAGGCATGTCTATTGCAAAGGGTATGCTGAAAGCTGGTTTATTCGAAAAGAAAGATATAACTATAACCAGAGCACCTTCGCAATCGTTGGATGATTTGATAGATCTTGGTGTTAATGCGACGTACGATAATGCAGCAGCTGTATTGAATGCCGATTACATTATTCTTGCCGTTCAGCCGCGACAGGCGATGAACATTTTAAAGGGTATCAAGGATGTGTTGAATCCCCATCGGCAAATTTTTATATCCGTTGTATCGGGTCTTAGTTTTGAAGAAATAGAGTCGTTAATTGGGAAAGACTTTGTTATCATCCGTATCATGCCCAATACGGCTATTTCTATATGCGAATCGATGACGTGCCTGTGTAGCAATAGACCATCGTCCGACGAGTTTAATGAGGTAAAGACAATTTTTGATAAATTGGGGATGACCTTGGTGATCGATGAAAAAATGATGGCCGCTGCTACTGTGTTGGCATCGTGCGGTACCGCATTTATGCTTCGTTACATGAGGGCTGCTGCTCAAGGGGGCATACAAATAGGGTTTCATGCCAGTGAAGCTCAGCTCATTGTTTCACAGGTGGCCAAAGGGGCTGCTGCACTACTACTCGAAAATGGAATGCATCCCGAGCAGGAGATCGATAAGGTTACTACCCCCATGGGGGTAACTATCAAAGGCCTCAACGAAATGGAACACAATGGGCTTAGTAGTGCTGTAATTAAAGGCATTGTTCACTCCTTCAGTGAAATGGGTAATATAAAATAATCGATAACTACATGGGTAAAAAACTCTGGGATAAGGGGAAGCAAACCTATGCATGGGTGGATGAGTTTACTGCCGGCAACGATCGATATTTCGACAGACAATTGGCTCGTGCCGATATAATCGGTAATCTAGCGCATGCGCGTATGCTGTCTACCATTGGATTGCTTTCGCAAGATGAGCTTAAGGCAATTACTCAAACCCTCATTGACCTTTATCATCGTATCGATGAAAATTTTACGATAGATGAGGGGATAGAGGATATCCATTCCCAGATAGAGTGGATGCTTACCCAAAAATTAGGGGATATTGGCAAAAAAATTCATAGTGGTCGGTCGCGTAACGATCAGGTGCTGGTTGACTTGAAAATTTACTTTCGCGACCAGATTCGACGAATCGTTGAACAAACAAAGGAATTATTCGATTTATTGATCAAGTTGAGCGAGACATATAAATCGGTGCTCATGCCCGGTTATACGCACATGCAAATTGCAATGCCCTCTTCGTTTGGGTTGTGGTTTGGTGCCTATGCCGAAAGCCTTACCGATGATATGATACTTTTGCAATCGGCTTTTCGTATCACCAATCAAAATCCTCTTGGCTCGGCTGCAGGGTATGGGTCATCTTTCCCGCTAAATCGTACTTTGACTACTCAATTATTAGGATTCGACGATCTGAACTATAACGTGGTGTACGCCCAGATGGGTCGTGGAAAAACTGAGAAAACCATAGCTTTTGCGCTTTCTTCGCTGGGGGCAACCATGGCCAAAATGTCGATGGATATGTGCCTGTTTATGAGTCAGAATTTCGGATTCATATCTTTCCCCGAAGAGCTTACTACTGGATCCAGCATCATGCCCCATAAGAAAAACCCCGATGTAATCGAACTTATTCGTGCACGATCAAACAGGTTACAGGCATTGCCAAATGAAATATCCATGGTAACGGCCAACCTTCCCTCAGGATATCATCGGGATATGCAAATTCTTAAAGAAATCCTTTTCCCTGCCTTTGATGATACGATCGGTTGTTTAATGGCGCTAACACGCATGCTCGAACATATACAGGTGAATGACCATATCCTGGATGACCCTAAATATGCTTACCTTTTTAGCGTTGAAGAGGTGAATCGGCTTGTATTGGAGGGGGTACCTTTTCGGGATGCTTACCGTAAGGTGGCTGATGCTATTGAAAAAAATGAATATCACCCATCTAAAAACATTCATCATACCCATGAGGGTAGTATCGGTAATTTATGCAATGAGAAAATAAAGGATAAAATGGAACATATTCTGCTATCGTTTAATTTTCAGCAGATAGATAATGCTTTAAATCAACTACTTTCTGGTGTTTAAATTGTGGAAGAGCTTCGGTATGGAACATAGAAGATTACTTAAAAATAAAGAAAAGATAGTTGTAAAGATTGGAACCAGCTCGCTTACCTGCGAAAATGGTCAAATTAATTATGAGAAGTTTGAGAAGTTGGCCGATACGTTATCGCGCTTACAATCGGGAGGAAAAAAAGTAATGCTGGTAACCTCTGGAGCTATTGCGGTAGGATCAAGAAAAGTGGGAAGGGACCAACGTCCTGAGAAACTATCGGAGAAACAGGCTATGGCAGCTATAGGCCAGGCAGAGCTTATTAAAATATATGAAGAATATTTCTCCAAAAACCATTATACAGTTGCTCAGATCCTGCTTACTAAGGATGTTGTTACACATCCAATTCGTCGGCAAAATGCAAAAAACACGCTGAACACTTTGCTCAGTATGGGTGTTATTCCCATTATTAATGAGAACGATACGGTGTCGACCGATGAAATTGAGTTTGGCGATAACGATACCCTTTCGGCTTACGTTGCCGTCATTTCAGAAGCCGATCTTTTGATAATTCTTTCTGATATCGATGGTCTGTATGATGGAGACCCACGGGTTGATGTGAATGCAAAAATTATTTCCCGGGTCAATTCAATTGATGTGGTTGAAAAATTTGCCCGTACCACCCAATCGGAATTTGCTCGAGGCGGTATGATAACAAAAATAGCTGCAGCAAAGCTATGCAATAATGCAGGCATTGACATGGTGATTGCTCTGGGAAGTGATCCCAATATCATTTTTGATATCCTTGAGGGTAAAGATGTAGGTACCTTATTTGTTGCACCTTCGCCAGATGAAAAGGTTGAAGCCCAAATGCCATTAATCTATAGGGATAAACTTGGATAAATTAAGCGCCATGGCACTATCAGTAGAACATGCTAAACTTGCTAAACAAGCCTCAATTAAGCTTTCGGCATTAACTTCAGAAATCAAAAATGCTGCCTTAAAGAATATTGCTCAGGCGTTGTTGGACAATATACCTGCTATTGTTGAAGCCAATCAAAAGGACATTGCAACAAGTCAGGCCAATAATCTTCCTGCGCCATTACTAAAAAGGCTTCTTTTCGACGAAAAAAAAATAAAAGCTACGGTCGAGGGTATTGAGAGTTTGATAAAATTGCCCGATCCTGTTGGGGAAACCCTTGCTGCAACTGAGCTGGATGAAGGCCTTGAGTTGTACAAGGTGAGCTGTCCTATTGGGGTAATTGGGGTAATTTTTGAATCGCGTCCCGATGCCTTAGTGCAGATTTCTACCTTATGCCTCAAAAGCGGAAATGCTGTTTTGCTAAAAGGAGGAAGTGAAGCTGCACATACCAACCGTATACTTGCCGACATTATTGCCAGCGCCACAGAAAAATCTGCAATACCTTCCGGATGGATTCAATTGCTTGAGTCGCGAGCTGATGTGAATGAAATGCTCAAAATGGACCAATACATCGACCTGATTATCCCTCGCGGTTCCAACGAATTTGTTCGTTATATCATGGAAAATTCTCGCATACCTGTTCTGGGACATGCCGATGGTATTTGCCATGTGTATGTTGATGCCGAGGCCGATGTGGATATGGCCCTAAAAATTGCTGTAGATTCCAAGACACAATATGTTGCGGTATGCAATGCTGCCGAGACTTTACTCGTTCATAGGGATATTGCTTCCTCATTCTTACCTCGTTTGAAGGAAAAGTTGGATAAATTTCCTGTAGAACTACGCGGATGCGAGCGTACTCAACAAATTATCGCTGTGAATCCTGCTACTGAAGAAGATTGGAAAACCGAATATTTAGATTATATCTGGTCAATTCGCATTGTTGATCATGTGCAGGAGGCTATCGACCACGTTAACCAATATGGTTCGGGACACACCGAAACCATTGTTACCAACAATGCACATACAGCCAGCATTTTTATGGATTTGTGCGATAGTGGTAATGTATTCTGGAATGCCAGCACCCGTTTTAGCGATGGTTACCGCTATGGTTTAGGGGCTGAGGTGGGTATCAGCACCAATAAAATTCATGCCCGAGGGCCTGTAGGGTTAGAAGGACTGGTCATTTATAAATGGAAACTACTCGGGAAAGGACATATCGTAGAGGATTATGCTACAGGAACCCGCAAGTTTACCCATCGAAGGTTAAATAAAAAATTTCCCTTGCAACAGTAAATTAAGCCACTTAGCTAATTGGCTGTGGTTTCATGGGGCGCTGTGTCGACTTTCTAATAATAAGGTTGGTTTCCAGCACCTCAGTCACGTAGGGGTAAGGTTCTTTTCGTATCAATCGATCGAGCAATAAGTTCATAGCTATTTGCCCCATACGATAACCATTTTGATCGACGGTGGTAATGGGCGGGTCGGTGATTTCGCTGTATAAACCATTTCCAAATCCTGCTACACAAATATCTTCAGGGACACGGAGCTTACATTCCTTGATAGTTTGCAAAGCACCAATAGCAGTAAGATCATTTACAGCAAAAATACCATCGGGTGGATTGAGCTCGTATACCAGCCGCTTGGTAACAATTTGTGCCGATTGCATGGTATCGGAACGAACGATAAGTTTTTCGTCGATGGGTATATTGTGGTCTTTAAGAGCTTTCAAGTAACCATTAAGGCGATTACGGCCAATAGCTAAGTCCTCAACAGTGCCCAGATGGGCAATACGACGGCAACCCATTTCAATCATGTGCTTAACAATGCGATAAGCGCCCTCGAAATCATCAACTATCACACGGTCGGCGGGTATCTCATCAACAGCCCGGTCGAAAAAAACGATGGGTATGTTCACACTTTGTAGGTTTCGCAGATGACTGAAGTCGCGCGTTTCCTTTGAAACGGATACTAACAATCCTTCAATTCGCGACAACAGAAGTGCTTGCGTATTCTTTACCTCATGTTGGTATAGCTCATTCGATTGGCAAACCATTACCTGGTAACCTGCCTCATAGGCTACATCCTCTATGCCACTGATGACAGTTGAAAAAAAGTAATGCACGATTTCGGGAATAATAACGCCAATAATATTGCTGCGGCTATTACGTAGGCTAATGGCCAGTGCATTGGGCTTATAATTGAGCTGTATGGCAAGTTCGCGAACAGCACGTTTGGTTTCTATCCCAATATCGGGATGGTCCTTCAGCGCCCGTGAAACTGTTGATGGTGAAATGCCTAAACGGGCAGCTATGTCTTTGATGGTTGTCTGAGATGAACGCATAACCCCCTTACTTTGATAGCAAAATTAACCTAAAATCAATATTAAAAAAACTTTTTGAAAGGGGATAAGGTAAAATTTATGGACAGCATAAATAAAAAAGGGTTTCATTATGAATTGTGTGAAACCCTTGATTTACCGTGGGCCCACCTGGGCTTGAACCAGGGACCCCCTGATTATGAGTCAGGTGCTCTAACCAACTGAGCTATGGGCCCGAAAGGCTTTTGTTTGTTACAAATAACCTTTATTTTTGGGATTGCAATATTACAACTTTCAACCGTTTTTTTCAAATAAAAAATTCATTTTTATGCAAAGTAATGCCAACTTCATTCAGTTATCGGCTGATAATCTGGATAATTTGCTGCTTGATCTGGGGGGCGTATTGGTAAGTATCGATTTTACCCGAATGGCCAACGCTTTTGAAAAGCTTGGCATTTCTAAATTTCATGAAATGTATAGCCATCAACAACAAATAGAGCTTTTCGACCGGTTCGATAGGGGGCAAGTATCGGAGGATAATTTTCGCACAGCGTTACTAAATTTATGTTCATGCAGGCATATTACTGCTGAACAGTTTGATCAGGCATGGAACCAAATTATTGTCGATGTTCCTGATGCTGTACTGAATTGCTTGAGACATTTAGCTCAACAGTTTAACTTGTTTGTGCTGAGCAATACCAACAGCATTCACATACGATTTCTTTACCGCTACCTGTTTGAAGTAAAAGGCGTACACAACTTTGAGGCTTATTTTAAAAAGGTATATTACTCCTATCAGATGGGTTATCGCAAGCCCGAGGTAGCTATTTTCGAACAGGTACTGGTCGATGCAAAAATTGACCCTCAACGAACTTTGTTCATCGACGATACACCTGCAAATATTGAAGCGGCCAAACTATTGGGTTTTCAGGTATTTTTAATGCCCAAAGGGAAATTACTATCGGATGTTATAGCTTGTGAATAGTCAGCAATTGTTAGGCTTTATCACTGAATCCATACACGTTAAGTAGTTCTTTGAGTGCGATATTGGAAACTTGTTGAAAGTCGATTTTGTTCCCAAGTTCTTTTTCGAGCGAAGTAACGGCCTTATCGGTAAAGCCACAGGGATTTATATACTGAAAGTACGAGAGGTCGGTATTGACATTTAATGCAAAGCCATGCATGGTGACCCAATGGCTGCATCGTACCCCAATGGCACATATTTTTCTTACCTTTTGGGGATGATTAGTCTCGAGCCATACGCCTGTTGCCCCCTTGAGCCTTTCGCCTTTTAGGCCAAAGTGTTCTATGGTGCGAATGATGACCTCCTCAAGTAAATGAATGTATTCCTTTACCCCTATTTTCAAATGTTCGAGACTTAATATGGGATATCCAACCAGTTGGCCAGGTCCATGATACGTAATATCACCGCCGCGATTTATTTTGTAAAAACTGGCTTGTTTGGCCTGAAGTTGTATATAGTTGACAAGCAGGTTGTTTTCGTTTCCACTTTTGCCCAATGTATATACATGCGGATGTTCACAGAATATCAAATGATGCGTGAAGGGTTCAACCCCTTTGTTTTTGTTTTCGATAACTTCGGCGAAAAGCTTCTCTTGGTAGTCCCATCCTTCCTTATAATCGATCATTCCCAGTGGGTGAAATATCAACTTCTGATTGTTTGCTGAACTAATATATTCCTGCAGCATGGTAATATCGGTTAAAAATGTTTTTCGGCATAATATGAAGAACGAACCATTGGGGCACTTTCTACATACCGGAATCCCCTTTTTAAACCTTCCTCTCGGTACCACTCAAACTTTTCGGGTTTAACATATTCGTGTACTTCCATATTCTGGTACGAGGGTCGAAGGTATTGGCCAATAGTTAGTATCTGGCATCCCACATTCCTGAGATCGTCCATGGTTTGTAGTACTTCGGTATCGGTTTCGCCCAATCCAACCATAATTCCACTTTTTGAAACAACACCCGAACGTGCAATATGTTCAAGTACGCTTAGACTCGTATCGTATTGGGCTTTTGTACGAACAAGAGGGGTTAAGCGACGAACGGTCTCAAGATTATGGGAAATAATATCGGGTGCTGCTTGTATTACTATATCCAGCAAAGTAGTTTTTCCCTGAAAATCGGGGATGAGGGTTTCGAGTTTTACCTGTGGGTTGATTTCTTTCACTGTATGGATAGTTTGTGCCCAAAATGAGGCACCATAATCATCGAGGTCGTCGCGATCGACCGAGGTAATGACAACGCTTTTTAAACCCATAAGTTTTATAGCGTTTGCTACACGTGAGGGCTCTTCCCAGTCAGGGGGAAAGGGCTTGCCCGAAGGTACATCGCAAAACTTGCAGGATCGGGTACATATATTACCCAATATCATAAAACTCGCCACGCCCCGGCTCCAGCATTCGTTTTTGTTGGGACAACTGCCGCTCTCACAAATGGTATGCAGTTGATGCATCGACACGGTTTTTTTTACCCGTAAATATTCGTCGGTATAACGAAGTTTTATTTTTAACCATGCCGGCTTTATATTGTCTGCCATTGAGTATAATTTTTTTACAAAGGTAGAACAAAAGTTCTGAATCGAATGGATAATCGTACCTACACGAATCATGCAAAGAAAAAAGTGTGCTTATTCCAAAGCTAACGAGCCTGCCATAATTTCACCGACATGCCTTGAATATAGCAAAAGTTTATTGGACGAGAATCCCTTAAACATTAAAATATTTGCTTTGACAATAGACACATTCGGTCATGAAGGATGGCATGGCAAAACTGCACCTTACGACGGGTACCTCTCTGTTTGGATAGGAAAAGGAATGGGGGAGAGGTGTATTCTCTAACCTAATTGATACAGACTATTTTTTAATGGATATTTCTCAGGCTGCAGCGTAGTTAAAAACCAATAATATTCAAACTTTGGTACATTTTAAGTTATGAGAAAACGGCATTTGCTGGGGTTCAAAAGGATAAAATCAATAGAACGCTGATGACACGGATGGTACGGATGACCGCGGATAAATCGGTGTAAATCCGTCTAATCTGTGTTGTCCGTGTGCCATTAAGCAATAGAACGCAGATGAACGGATGGTACGGATAACCGCGGATAAATCGGTGTAAATCTGTCTAATCTGTGTTGTCCGTGTGCCATTAAGCAATAGAACGCAGATGACACGGATGGTACGGATAACCGCGGATAAATCGGTGTAAATCTGTCTAATCTGTGTTGTCCGTGTGCCATTAAGCAATAGAACGCAGATGAC
>Ga0116167_1003075_pt1 | contig 13439 bp, 8 predicted proteins | sample AD_JPNMR3_MetaG_FD_89794 | JGI IMG/M metagenome (GOLD analysis project Ga0116167, IMG submission 89794) | Active sludge microbial communities of municipal wastewater-treating anaerobic digesters from Japan - AD_JPNMR3_MetaG | ecosystem: Engineered > Bioreactor > Anaerobic > Digestate | place...
AGGCTTATCAACGCGCCATCGAACAGGTCGCCCACATCTGTCGTTCCGCACGATTCAAGCCCAAGTATCTCGACGTTGGCGGAGGACTGCCTCCGCCGTGGATCAAGAGTCGCTCAGGGAAACGCCTTGACAGCAAGATGAAGCTCCCCGCCCTGGCGCTGGTGCTCGCCAGAGCAGTTGATTTGTTTCCAGGCTTGCAGGAAATCTGGATGGAAAACGGCCGGTTCCTCGCAGCTCGATCGGGTGTGTTGGTAACAATGATCCGCGATCGGAAAGTCCGCAATGGTCTGCAACAGCTAATCTGTGACGGCGGCCGCACACTTAACGCAATGCCTTCTGTCTGGGAGAAACACGCGATCTTTGTTCTGCAGCCCCGATACAGCAAACTGATCCGGAGCATGGTGTACGGCCCCACATGCATGGCTTTTGACCAGCTCGACCAGATGTTGCTCCCTTCGAGCCTGCGCATCGGTGATGACCTGGTTTGGATGGACGCCGGCGCATACCACCTCCAATGGGAAACGCGATTTTCCCACGGACACGCCGAAATCTGGTGGCACGAAGACAGCATGGTGCAAAGAATCCGTTCCAATGGCCGGTTCTCTGCATGGTGGGAAAACCTCGGCGGATTACAATAGGCGCTACGACGACCGCAGCCGCATCAACCCAACGACCGATTGTACGACCCGTTTCGATAACACAAATCCGACGACCGAACATAGACCTGCTGGGGGCGGGCAAGAATGCCCGCCCTCCCGCAACGGGTTGGAAAAACCCAACGGCAGTCAGGAGCGCGGCCGTCCCCGGCCGCATCAACCCGACGACCGATTTTACGACCCGTTTAGATCACTCAAACCCGACGACCGAACATAGACCGGCTGGGGGCGGGCAAGAATGCCCGCGCTCCCGCAACGCGTCGGAAAAACACAACAGCGGTCAGGAGCGCGGCCGTCCTCGGCCGCATCAACCCGACGACCGATCTTACGACCCGTTTCGATCCCGCAAATCCGACGACCGAACATGGACCGGTTGGGGGCGGCGAAGAATCGCCGCGCTCCCGCAATGGGTTGGAGAACACAACGGCGATCAGGAGCGCGGCCGTCCTCGGCCGCACCAACCCGACGACTGATAATGCACCCGTTTCGCAGACTGCTCAGGGTATGAAATATGCGGGCTAACGCTTGTAATTCCTGACGAAATCAATGCACTGAGTGACCTCGGGCACGCTGTTGTCCCAGTTGTATTCGTATTCAATCGATATGTTCCCCTCGAATCCCTGGGCTTTGAGCTCGTCTAGAACAGCTTTGACTTCCGAAACACCCGTGCCAAACGGCACATCATGAGCGCGTGGGTTGCCGAACTCGTTGAGGTCCTTGAGGTGGGCGCTGATGATTCTGCCCTTGAGAATCCGAACCGCTTCCACAGGTTTGACTCCCGAACGCGTCCAATGTCCGGTGTCTGCGCAGGCGCCAATGCGGGGGTCGCGACCCTTGACAAGCTCCGCTATGTAATTCGGGTCCCAAACCTTGTAATTCGGGTTGTTGGGTTGCCGGGGATGATTGTGGTAAGCAACACCAATGTCGTATTCCTTCGCCAGTTTCTCGAGCACGTCAATGGCCTCGGTTGATTCGGTTGTTATTGCCCGGAGACCGAGTTTCTTGGCGAACTCGAATACCTTGCGGGCGCCTGCTTCGTCATTGGGGATACCTACGACACCGTAGTTAACAGCCATTATCTTGTGCTGCGCCAATTTGGCTTTCACTTTGGCGATCACTTCATCAGAGGCATTGTGATCCCAAACGACGTTGCGTTCCTCCGGACTCAGTTTTTGGCCCGGGTAAAACTCGATCACTTTCCCGCCGGTTTGAGCGGTTTTCTCGATTGCTTCGAACACGGTGAACCGATTGAACGTATAAGCCTGGCAGCCAATGGCAAAACCATTGACTCTGTATTGGTCGGGGATTGGCGGCAATGCCATGGCAGAAACGGCACCAAGTACAGCCGCCAGCGCTGCTGCAACGGCAGGATAAACCCGAACATGAGCAAAGTTTTTCGTCTTCATAATTGTTAGCCTATAGACGGTCGTACAATAGGGAAGATTCATCTCCCGATCAAATCAGAATCTTCGGTCGGCGAGGATCCTCCTCAGACCGACCAGCCCCGATATCTCACCGCCTGACCAGACCAAGACAGCCAATATCGAGTCTGTCACCCTATTGAGAGGGGAGAGGGGCCGGGCTCGCAGACAGCCTCACCCGTTTGACTCCAAGGGAATGTCCGGGGCAAATCATGGGCGCCCAAGTAACGAGTCTGTCACCCTATTGGGGCGCAACATGCTACGAATGTCATGGCAAAGGGTTTGAAGTATGGCCAGTCGGCTTTATAATACCGCGGCCCAAAGTTGATTGGGATATAACAGCCAGAAAGCAATTTGAATGGGAAAGATCGGCCAGTCAGAGAATCACCATGCTGAGATCGGACGAAGTGATGCTTCGAACGGCTCCGTCTGTCCGGAAAGAGGCGAATGCGGAGAAAAGCGCCAGGGAACATGCCGATTTCTTGGGATCGATGTTGGAGCTGAGACCCTCAAGGTCGTTGAGGTAATCAGGACTGAATCCGGCTTGCAGCGGGGAAGATCGGAAGCAGTCGAGCATCTGAAGGAACCTGGCAGAATCCTGCTGGAGTTGCTTTCTCGTTTTGACTGGGAATCTGTTCAAGGGGCGGCTGTAACGGGGCGGCTGAGCCGACTGGTATCGTTGCCGCGCATACCTCTGAAGCAGGCACAGGCGCGGGCGTGCAGGTTTCTTTTCGGTGACAAACCGTTCACGATCATTTCCATCGGCAGTCACGGTTTTTCTGTTCTTGAGCTGCGCGGAACCGGACTCGAGGTTTACCGCGAGAACAGCCGATGTTCGCAGGGCACGGGCAATTTCCTGCGGCAGTTGACCGAGCGGTTCGATCTGACGGTGGAACAGGCAAGCGAGATTTCAGCCGACGTGCCTGACCCAGCGCCGCTTTCGGGCCGGTGCCCGGTAATTCTTAAGACCGACATGACGCACCTTGCAAACAAGGGCGAAGACAGGGCGCGCATTCTTGCGGGCCTGTTTGATGCCGTGTGCGTTAATGTTCTGAACCTTGTAAAGCCGCGGCTGAGTCCACCTGACGTCTTGTTGATAGGCGGCGTTAGCAGATCGCGCCGGGTGAAGGCTTTTTGCGGAAAGTTCCTGTCAGAAAAAGGGCTCAGGCTGAACCCGATCGATCCAACCGACGCAGTGTTTTTTGAGGCATTGGGCGCGGCAATCGAGGCCTCCGAGCATGAGATTCGCGTTCCCGCATTGGAACGCCTTCTTGAACCGGAGACAGAAGTCGAGCTCGAGCGCGTTCCACCCTTGGCCAACGCCCTGAAAATGGTGCGCCATTTGGAACCTCCGGCGCGCGCTTCCATCGACGGATCACCGCGGCCGATCATTCTTGGCTTCGACATCGGGTCCACAGGATCAAAGCTCGTCGCCATGGACGTCGAAAAGAAGGAAATGCTGTGGGAAACGTACAGGCGCACAGGCGGCAATCCGGTTGGCGCGGCGCAGGACCTGATGAAGCGTTTTACAGAATCTCGTTTTGGCACATGGCCTGTAGTCGCAATCGGCGTGACGGGCAGTGGCCGCGAAATCGTTGGATCGCTCATGATAACCTGTTACGGCCACGCCGCAGTGTTTATCATGAACGAGATTGTCGCGCACGCTGAAGGCGCCCTCCACTACGACCCGCGAGTGGACACCATATTCGAGATAGGCGGCCAAGACGCCAAATACATCCGGCTTGCTGGCGGACGGGTTGTGGATTGCGCGATGAACGAAGCGTGCAGTGCGGGCACCGGCTCTTTCATTGAGGAGCAGGGCCGGAAGTTTGCCGGGCTGGAAGACGTTGCCGCGTTGGGGCGCACGGCTCTAACGGCACCGTTGGGGGTGTCCCTGGGCCAGCACTGTTCTGTTTTCATGGCGGAAGTAATTGACGAGGCGGTGGCGTCGGGCGTCGAGCAATCGGCGATCATTGCCGGCCTATATGATTCAATAATCCAGAACTACCTCAACCGCGTCAAAGGCTGCAGGTCGGTCGGCCAAGTGGTGTTTTGCCAAGGGATGCCGTTTTCGGCCGATGCCCTTGCAGCGGCAGTTGCACGACAGACAGGCAGCGAAGTTATCGTGCCCCCAAGCCCGGGCACTGTGGGCGCGTTGGGAATAGCGCTGCTTGCGCGGAGGTTTCTTTCGATTGCGGATTTGACACCGCTTGACGTGGGCCTGTTTCTCGGCGCCAAAGTCGAGCAAAAAACAACGTTTGTTTGCAAGTCAACTGTGGGCTGCGGCGGCGCTGGCAATAAATGCAAGATCGACAGCCTCAGAACCGTCGTCGGCGGACATCGCCAGGTTTTCAATTGGGGCGGCGCGTGTTCTCTTTACGACAAAGGCGTTCGAAAGGCAAAGCTGCCCGACCGTTCCCCTGACCCGTTCCGCGAAAGGGAAGAGCTTGTTCAACGGCTGGTGGCAGAAAGGCCTGCGCGCGACGGTCGCAAGCGCGTCGCCATCACGGACGAGTTCACGTTGAAGGGGCTTTTTCCGTTCTTTGCCGCCTTCCTTTATGAGCTTGGGTTTGACCTTAAGTTCTTCACGGGTGCAGACCAGGAAACACTCAAGCAGGGGATTCAGGAGGCCAATGTGCCGTTTTGTGCGCCAATGCAGTTGTTTCACGGTCTGGTCAGTCGGATGTCAGCCGACGATCCAGACCTGATCTTTCTGCCGATGCTGATCAATCTGCCATCGGTCCGAGACGAGAAACTGACGAAGACATGCCCCATCGTGCAGGGCGCGCCGGACGTGATCAGTTGGGGCGCGGGCCTGCGCGACAACGGTCGCGTGGTTTCACCTATAATCCAGTTCGGCCCCGGCAACCTTGATTCCAGCGCATTCCTCGAAAGCTGCCGAAAACTGGCCGAGACCCTCGGTGTCTCCAACAACGGATTCGAGCGTGCGTTCAACATCGCGCAAAAGGTCCAACAGGATTTCGACGCGCAATGCATCGAGATTGGGCGGCGCGCGATTGCCTTTTGCGAAGCGCACGGTGTGCCACCGGTTGTTGTGCTGGGCCGGCCTTACACGATTTACAATCGCGTGCTCAATTCAAACGTGCCCGCCCTGCTCCGTGAACAGGGCGCAATGGCAATCCCAATCGATTGTTATCCGGTCGGCCCTGAACAGCCGGTGTTCCCGGATATCTACTGGGGATACGGCCAACGGATACTTCGCGCGGCTCACCAGATTCGGCGCACTCCGGGCGTTTACAGCATCTACGCCAGCAATTATTCGTGCGGACCCGACAGTTTCAATCTGCATTTCTGCACGTATGTCATGGAAGGCAAACCCTTCGCGGTGATCGAGACTGACGGACACTCTGGCGACGCCGGCACCAAAACCCGCGTCGAAGCATTTCTCCACTGTGTCCGGGAAGATAGCCATTCGACATGCGCAGGATCGCCATCGACGGATTTTGGACAGCTTGGGCGAGGACGCGCGGGGTGGAGCGATGTTCGCAAAAACCGCGAACGTGTCCTCATCCCAAGAATGGGCGTTGCCGCCCAGGTCGTTGCCGCCTGTTTCAGAGGAGCCGGCATCGACGCCGAAACTCTCCCGATGCCGGATCGCGAAGCCGTGCGGCTGGGCAGAAGATATACTTCCGGCAAAGAATGCCTTCCAATGTGCGTCACTCTGGGGAGCCTGCTCCAACGCCTCGAAAAAGAAACGGACAGGACCAAACGTTTTGTGTTCCTGATGCCACGGGCAACCGGCCCATGCAGATTCGGAGTGTACCACATGCTGGATCAGGTGGTCGTTGAACGCCTCGGCCTCGGTGACCGCGTGCGGATTTGGTCCCCAAACGACGTCGATTATTACGCGGGTTTGCCACAGGGTTTCCGCATTCTCCTTTATTCCGGAGTCACAAGCGCTGATTCGCTTCTTCAGGCCTTGCTCGATGTCCGCCCCGTCGAAAAAGAAAGAGGCGCCGCAAATGAGATTTACAAACGCTACCTCGAACGCCTTCTGAATCTCCTCGAACGCGCAGCCGCAGACGAACCGTCCCAAGCCCATGCACTGTGGCAGGCCGTCGGCGGCGAGTTGTTCGGGTTGCGCGACCTGTTGTGCGAAGCAGCAAACGAGTTCGCAGCGATCAAATCCGACCAGCGTATTCCAACGGTTCTCGTCGTGGGCGAGATATACGTGCGACTCGATCCCTTCTCGAACGATTTCATCATCGACAAGCTCGAACAACGCGGCATCAGGGCACGGCTGGCGCCCACCACCGAATGGCTCGAGTACGTCGAGGAATGCAACCTCGAAGACGCACGCGGCATCGCGATTTCACAGCGCCTGGCCACGCGCGTCCAAGAAAGAATTTCTGACCTTGCCTACTATGCTTTCGCCGGACCTCTCGGCTGGCCCCAACGCGCCAAAGTCCGTCAAGCTCTTCAGGCAAGCAGTCAGTATATCCGGCCTGCGCTCAGAGGCGAAGCTGTGCTGACTTTCGGCGGGCCTGTGCACGAATGGCGCCGGGGCGACATCGACGCTGTGGTTTCTGTGGGCCCATTGGAATGCATGCCCAACAAGATCGCAGAAGCCCAGTTCTTCCACGCCGCTGAACAGGAGAAGCTGTTGAGCCTCACGTTGTCAGTGAATGGTGATCCGATCGCCCTCGAAGTGCTTGATAGTTTCGCCTTTGAAGTGCATGCCCGCTTTGCGAAGAAACCGGCGCAATCAGACGAATTGTCAAGAAATGTTGCTGGGCACTCGCCCGCGTACGCGGGGGCTTCGCCCATGCCCGCCCCGGTGTGTGCATGTTGTGCCCCCGACGCCGCCAAGCATCATTGATTAATTAGCCGCGCTGTTGGCACTGTGCCCTCGAGCGGGCTACACGCGCGCAGGCACAACAAAGGGCGGTCGATAATTCCGCGTCACAAGCTTGTTCGCCGCGGCGTTCCCGGGGAAAGTCTCGCTCCGCGGATTCATTTTCAGGACCGGCCCCAAGGTCAATGGCGTCGCCGTCACATCCACGTCGTTAGCTTTCAAATGCTCGAGCATCCGTTGGAAGGTATCTTCGGCGTCCCTTTCGGACTTTATCGCCGCACGTATATCTGCCGGGGAAGCTTTGCGGCCGAGCCGATAGGAAATGTTCGCCATATGACACAAAGCGCTCGAGATGTGGCCCTCGAGGATGTCGGCGTTCAGGTCCGTGTGCTTGCGGCTGCGGACGGCTTTGAGGAAATTCGCAAAATGATCGTCATTGCCACGCCAACGTTTGATTTCGTTGTTCGAATTGTCGTACGCAACAACGTTGTCGTCTGCGATCACGATATAACCGCCTTCACAATGAATCACGTTGCCGATCGACGCACCCATGAATTTGTCCATGCGTTCCGACCCCGACCGCTCGGGAAGACCGCGGACTTCGAAGATCAGCGGTGCAGTCGGGTAATCAAAGAAAGCGATCTGCGTGTTAGGCGTTTCGCCGTCGTCAATGTACCCCAGCCGCCCGCCGACGCTGACGACGCGCGGGGCGAGCGCGGGTTCGCCCAGGAACCAGCGCGCGATATCCATCTGATGTATTCCCTGGTTGCCGATGTCACCGTTGCCGGTTGGCCACACCCAGTGCCAGTCGTAGTGCAGGTTTTTCCGCATCAACGGTTCCATCGGGGCAGGCCCGCACCACAAATTGTAGTCTATTCCTTCGGGGATCGGCTGGGGCCCGTCCACTTTGCCGATGCTGCGCCGCCGTTTGTAGCAAAGCCCGCGCGAGACCTTGATCTTCCCAAGGTTGCCGGCTCGCACCCACGCGACAGCTTCGGTTATCGCGCGGCTCGACCTGCTTTGCGTGCCGGCCTGGACAATGCGACCGTACTTGCGCGCAGCATCAACCGCTTTGCGTCCTTCCCAGACGTTGTGCGAAACGGGCTTCTCAACATAAACATCCTTGCCAGCTTGCACGGCCCAGACCGTGCCCAGCGCGTGCCAGTGATTCGGGGTCGCAAACGTTACAGCGTCCACCTCGGCGCTGGCGAACACGTCGCGCATATCCATGTACCCCTGCACCATAACGCCCTTGTCACGCATCGATTTTACCCCCGCTTCGAGAATGTTGCGGTCCGCATCGCAAAGCGCTACCAGACGCACTTTTTCCCCTTTCTCGCGCAGAGTCATAATGCTTCGGATGTGATCGGCGCCTCTGCCCCTGAATCCCACAACGGCCACCCGGATTTCCTCGTTGGGACCAACTACACGGCCTCGGACGCGGCTCGTTGCGCAGCCGGGCAGGAAACTCGCCGACACGGCGGTTAGAAATGCGCTCCTGACGAATACACGGCGTGTGATCTGTTTCATGTCTCCCTCGCTTGCAATCTAGTGGTTTTGTTTTGTCTCAGCGCTCAAAGCTGTGTGGGCACTCCGCTGTGCGCCCTATTCATTGCAATCTGCTCGGTTTTCTTGTCTCAATGCCCGGCCTCCGCGGCATGAACATACTCCTCGTATTTCGCTGCCACAGCGCCTGCCTTCTCGTCTCCGCGATGGAAATAAAACCTGTACTTGAACGTCACGCTTTCACCTGCAGGCACAACCAATTTGCCCGCCCCTGCCGGCTGGCGCTCGAAATCGTGAATACCAAACGGATTCGCAGCGAACAACCCGTAGTCACGCACGTGCCACCAGGTCGGATGTCGGGGGTTTTTCGGGTGATCAAAAATGGCAAGCCCAACCAATTGGCCATCGACAGGCCCATGATAATCCACCCAGCGCGCGCGCTTGCCCCACGTGTCGCCGTCCTTGAGCCCTTCGCTATTGACGATATGACCTGCCCCAAGGCCAGCCTTGTTTGGCTTGAGCCGCATGGTTTCGGCGAGCCGAACCGCCATGGTGCCTTCCTTGGTATCACCGAATACCAGTTCACCTTCCGGCGCGCGTACGGTGACCTCGAAATCGATGTACCGCTCATCCCGGCCGCCCCAAAAACGCATGGTTTGGTCGGCCAACGCAACAACTGAGCCATCGCTTTTCACAAGCCGGTTCCGCGACCGGACAACCCCAAACTTCGGACCGGACTCAATTGCAACGAAAACGTCGTGCAAAGTTTTCCCCGCCTTGGCGGACTCGGACCAGAAATCCACACCGTTGACATCCCCGTGCGCCCACCAAAAAGAACGATGATGCACATGATCGCGTTCCTCGCCTTCCACCTCGCGCATCGGCCAATTGCGTGTCACGGCCAGTCCGCCAGGACCGAGAATTGGATAAAGAAAAGGCCGCGAATTCGTCTGCGCGAAATTGTACTCGCAAAACATGTCACCGCCGATTTCAATCCTCAACTTGCCGGGCAATTGGGTAATGCGAACGTCTGTTGGCTCGGCGCACTGCACATCCGATCTCAGTGCGACATTTAACACCGCCAGTACACTGATCAGTGCGAACCTGCGACGTAGAGATGGATTTGATCGCATGACTGTGGAGTCTAGTTGGCAGCGGCAAAACCGGTCAACCCAAAAGCCAGTCCACAGATCACAGCACCCATAAACGCATCGCCGATTTGTCGGAGCGCGGCGATTCTTCGCCGCACCCCAGCAGGTGAATGTTCAGGCGGCGGATTTGCCTGATCGAAACCGGTGTACGACCGATCACCGGATTGTTACGGCCGAGACGGCCGCGCTCCCGACGCCTTTTCCTTTTCCAACGCCCTGCGGGAGCGCGGGCATTCTTGCCCGCCCTCAGCCGGTGAGTTTTTGGGCGACGGATTTCTATGATTGAAACGGGTCGTCCGATCGGTCGTCGGATTATTGCGGCCGAGACGGCCGCGCTCCCGGCGCCGTTGCTTTCTCCAACGCTTTGCGGGAGCGCGGCGATTCTTCGCCGCACCCCAGCCGGTGAATGTTCGGGTGCCGGGTTTGCATCATCGAAACCGGTGTACCATCGGTCGTCAGGCTGTTGCGGCCGGGGACGGCCGCGCTCCCGGCGCGGTTGGGTTTTCCAACGCGTTGCGGGAGCGCGGCGATTCTTGGCCGCCCCCAGCCGGTCTATGTTCGGTCGTCGGATTTGCATGATCGAAACGGGTCGTAAGATCGGTGGTCGGATTGATGCGGCCGAGGACGGCCGCGCTCCCGAAGCGATTGTCTCGTCACAATCGGGCCACGCTGTTGAATTGCGGATGCGCAAGCAGCCGTTCCCAACTTTCGACCGACAACGGCGCCTGACGATAAACAGGAGCCATCAATGGTTCTGCACTTGTTGATCGGCGGACCCTGCCAAGCCATCGTCGATCAAGCGGGTGCGCAATCAATTCTGGTGTGTTTGCAGCGATTGTTGTTTCTTCCTTTTCACCACTGGCATGGCCCCGGCCGACATGAAACCCAGCCAGCAACAAAGAAACCCGAAGCATTGTGCTTCGCGAATAGGTTGCAAGCGCGCAAGGCCGTTCAGGATTCAATAGCTGGTAAATCCGGCTGAACAGGCTCAACGTCCACATTTCAGGGTTGGTCGCCGGCGAGAACGGATCGAACAAAATCGCATGCGGCGTGATGTCTCGAAGCAGCTCCGTGTGCCCAAGAAGTTCCGGGAAACTGCCGATGTGCAGTTGCCAATGAACCGTTCTTTGCGCCTCGCGGATGTGCACGGCACCGCAATCGATCAATTCGCGCACGGTCGATTCGTACCCCGACAAGTATCCGAGTTGCGATGCGTGTTCCAAAGCAAACTGAAGCGGTTCGAGTGTGCGGTCAAAGCTGTGCAGGCAAAGTGTGCATTTAGAACTCTCTGTGGCGCGAATGACTGCCATGGCGTTGGCGCCAGCGCCGAGCCCAACGTCCCACACAATTAAAGGTTCTCTGGAGGCTCTGATGCGTTCCGGCAATGCCAGTTGCTTTACGTAGAGTGTTTCAGCCTCAGCCGCAGGCCCTATGACGGGATGAAACGTCTCGCCTTCGGCAATCGACCGGACGCTGAAAGTGCCATTTTGGAGTTTGACCAGCTCGTAATTCACCGTGATCGTCGAGTCCCCAGCTTACGGGGTTGGTCGCCCGTCAGTCCTTGCCATCAACCACAGAACATCTGACAACCGGTTCAAATAGACCATGATCTGCCTGTTCTCGATCATCCCTTTTTCGACGAGGCAGCAAACCACGCGTTCGCATCGTCTGCAAACTGCCCGTGCCAGATCGAGCGCAGCGGCCGCTGGCGGAGGGCCAGGGATCGCCCATCCGCGGAGCTTGCCGAGTTTGGACTCGATTTCCTCCGCCAGACTGTCCAGCCACGCAACGTTGTCGGCGGTGATTCGTGAATAACCGTCCGCACGATACCGATCAAGGTCTGCGATGTCAGTTGCCAGTTCGCCCATGAGCGCGACAAGGTCTTTCTGAATCCTGACAAGACGGTCTGTTTTCGGCGAGTTTGGGTCGAGGGCACGCGCAAGCCCGATCGCAGCATTCAATTCGTCAACGGTGCCGACGGCTTCGATCCGGGTGTGGTTCTTCGGCACACGCCGTGAGTACATGATCGCAGTTGTGCCGTCGTCGCCTGTCTTGGTTACAATGCTCATTGTTTCCGGTGGTTTGAAGATAGATTACTGACGTCTCGTGTGCAATCCGCAGAAGGCCCTTGCTCGAACAGTTTGACAACCGGTCCATGGTCGCCTATTTGATTGCACAAGGTGATTGTGGCTTGGCAAACAACTCGGCTGATTGTCGGAAGATTGAATCGGATGTGCTCTGACCTTGTATGAGCAGCGTGATTGCAATTCTGGCTTTGGCATGTCTTGTCATAGTGGTTTTTGCGCCGAGATTTGGACTGATCGCAAGGTATCGCCAGGTGCGCGAACAAATGCGGCGCATCCGGCAGGAGGACGCTCTCAAGTTCATGCTCAAATCCGAAGCCAATGGGTTAACTCCCACCATCGACAGTGTTGCCGGAGCGCTGAATGTCAGCTCATCAAGCGCAGCGCAGGTCCTGGCCGAGATGGAAGACAAAGGGCTCATAACCCATGAAAGCGGCCAACTGAGCCTGTGCAATTCCGGGCGCGAAGTTGCGCTGCACGTGGTTCGCGCACACCGATTGTGGGAAAGTTACCTCGCGGACCAAACAGGCGTGCCGGAAAACCAATGGCACGCCGAAGCCGAAAAACATGAGCATTTGCTTTCCAAAGAAGAAGCAGACGCGCTCTCAGCCCGACTTGGGCACCCAATTGTCGATCCGCACGGGGATTTCATTCCTGAGCCGGGGGGTAAACTCGAAGCCGAGCCAGGCCAGCCATTGAACACAGCGGCGCTGAACGTCCCGATGAGAATATCACATATCGAGGACGAACCCGGCACAGTTTACGCCCAACTTGTCGCCCAAGGCCTCCACGCAGGCATGAATGTCACGGTTTCGGAGAAATCACCCGAGCGAATACGATTCAGGGCCGATGGGAAAGAACAAGTCCTCGCCCCTTTGTTCGCCAACAGCATCACCGTGCGGCCCCTGTCACAGAGCGAGAGAGCCGAAGCGGGTGACTACAAGTCACTCACTGAGCTCGGACTTGGACAAGTTGCGCGAATTGCCGGGCTTTCCCCGGCGTGTCACGGGGCCGAACGGCGTCGCCTGCTCGACCTTGGATTCGTGCCGGGTACAACTGTTTCGGTTGAACTTGTCGGGCCCGGAGGTAATCCGATTGCATACCGTGTTCGGGGCGCGGTTGTGGCGCTGCGTCGCGAACAGGCCCGATTGATCAAGATCGACGCTATCAAGGAGGCCGCAGCGTGAAGGGAAACACGGTGCAAACCGAGCGTGCCAGTGCCTGTGCGACCTGCGTAACGCACCGGGCTTCGAGCCTCAAGAGGCTCGGCCTGAACGTCGATCAGTGGGATTACGTCGTCGCTCTTGCAGGCAATCCTAACGTTGGCAAAAGCACCGTTTTCAACATGCTCACCGGCCTCCGACAGCACACCGGCAACTGGCCGGGAAAAACCGTCACACGCTCCGAAGGCGGTTTTTTGTATGACGGGAAACGGTACAGGCTTGTTGATTTGCCCGGGACGTATTCGCTCCTTTCTGCAAGCCCGGACGAACAGGTTGCCCGCGATTTCATTTTGTTCGGGCGCCCGGATGTGACGGTGATTGTCGTCGATGCAACCCGTCTTGAACGGAATCTCAATCTGACACTTCAAATCCTCGAAATCACAGATCGCGCCGTAGTGTGTCTGAATCTTGTGGACGAAGCAAAACGCCACGGCATTGTTGTCGATGAGCGTCAGTTGGCACGCGAGCTCGGCGTGCCGGTGGTGCCCGCTTCAGCGAGGTTTGGGCGCGGCATTGACCAGCTGTTGCGGACGATCGCCGGCGTGGCTTCTGGTGCGATCGCATGCAAGCCGGTGCGTCTGC
>Ga0116167_1003080_pt1 | contig 13416 bp, 10 predicted proteins | sample AD_JPNMR3_MetaG_FD_89794 | JGI IMG/M metagenome (GOLD analysis project Ga0116167, IMG submission 89794) | Active sludge microbial communities of municipal wastewater-treating anaerobic digesters from Japan - AD_JPNMR3_MetaG | ecosystem: Engineered > Bioreactor > Anaerobic > Digestate | place...
AATTCGATTCGCGTTTTGCACAAATACATTATTACGGCTTTTATAGATACCCTCTATTATATTCCTTCGTATCCTTTTGTTGAAGGTACAGATACGGTTTGGTCCAATTCTGTGTCGTTAAAGGTAGTGCAGCCATTTCAAATCGATACGGCTTCCAATTCCATAACAGACATTAAGCCCGTTTTTCAGCCAAAATATGACTGGTCGGGATTATTCAAAAAAATACTGTTGACATTGCTGGTGCTTGCTGTGCTGGCAGCGGCTTATTATTTCATCAGAAAAAAAATCCAGAAAAAACCTGTCATACTCATTCACAAGGAAGAACCGGCCATTCCGCCACACGAAGCAGCTCTCCATGCTCTCGACAAAATCAAGGAAGAAAAGCTTTGGATGAAGGGAAAATACAAAGAATACCATACCCAGCTGACGGATGTCATTCGGGAATACATCGAAAGACGCTTCCTGATCAACAGCATGGAAATGACTTCCAGCGAAATTTTGGATAATTTGCCGAAAAATATTTATAAAGAACAAAAAACGGCATTCTCAGCTTTACATCAGCTTTTACAGCTTGCCGATTTGGTGAAATTTGCCAAGTGGGTTCCATCGCCCGAAGAAAACATTTCGAGTTTGAACAATGCCTATTTGTTTGTGGAACAAACCAAAGAAGAAACGCCACTCACAGAAGAAAAGCAAACCGAAAAGCCTGTGGATAAAAAAGAAGGCGAAGAGTAAAGATAAAGCAAAAAAATTTGGTTAAACAGATAAAAAACGCTTACAATAAAAAATGACTTTTCATAATCAGGGATATTTATTTCTCTTGTTGCTGTTGCTACCGATTATTTATTGGTACATTAAGGAAATGCACAAGTCGGATGCGAGTCTGCAAATATCTTCATTGCAAGATTTGACAAAATTTCCGAAAAGTAAAAGGATAAAAATGAGGCATTTACCTTTTATTTTGCGTTTATTTACCCTCATATTCCTGATTATTGCCATTGCCCGACCTCAATCCTCCAATAGTTTACGAAACGAAACAACAGAAGGCATCGACATAATGATAGCCCTCGATATTTCGGGAACCATGCTGGCAGAAGATTTGAAACCCAATCGATTGGAAGCATCAAAAGCCGTAGCTACGGAATTTATTCTTTCCCGCCCGAACGACAACATCGGATTGGTGATTTTTGCAGCCGAAAGTTTTACCCAATGTCCGCTCACTACCGATCACGACGTACTTATCAACCTTTTTAAAGGTGTTCAGTACGGAATGATAGAAGATGGAACAGCCATCGGACTTGGGTTGGCCAATGCCGTGAATCGGATAAAAGATGGAAAGGCCAAATCGAAAGTCATTATTTTGTTGACGGACGGCTCAAACAATCGAGGCGACATTGCTCCGGTTTCGGCTGCCGAAATTGCAAAAACATTCGGTATCAGGGTTTATGCCATCGGTGTTGGTTCTCACGGAATGGTAAGAGTTCCGGTTCCTACTCCCCTCGGCATGCAATATCAGCTTATGGAATCGGAATTTGACGAACAAACTTTAAAAGCTATTGCCAACATTACCGGAGGTAAATATTTTCGTGCCACCGACAACCTGAAACTTAGAAGTATATACCAGGAAATAGATCAATTGGAAAAAACAAAAATCAGTGTTCGCGAATACAGCAAGAAAAACGAAATGTTTTACCTATTTGCGCTGGCTGCCTTTCTGTGTCTGATTTCTGAAATACTGCTAAGAAATACGGTATTGCGAAAAATTCCCTGACAAAATTTTTTGCATTAAAAATGAAAGAAATAGATTAAAAATTAATCAGATATTTTATGTTTCGATTTGCACATCCGGAATATTTTTTTCTGCTGATTGTTGTTCCTGTGTTGATAGGGACTTTTCTCTACACGCAGGCTTTAAAGAAACGACGTTTGAAAAAATTCGGCGACCCGGAATTGTTGGCTGAATTAATGCCAAATGTGTCTTATCGGCGTCCTGTTGTCAAATTTTTTCTCCAGCTTTTTGCCGTAATCCTGTTGATTATCGTTTTGGCACAACCGCAATTCGGGTCAAAAGTGGAAAATGTTAAACGTCAGGGCATCGACGTCATGATTGCATTGGATGTTTCAAACTCCATGATGGCGCAGGACATTCAACCCAACCGACTCGAAAAAGCCAAACAAATATTGTCGAAACTGATTGACCAAATGAATGATGACCGCATAGGACTGATTGTTTTTGCCGGCGACGCTTATACCCAATTGCCCATAACGGTTGATTACGTATCGGCAAAAATGTTTCTTTCCGCCATATCGACCAACATGGTGCCAAGACAGGGAACAGCCATTGGCACGGCTATTGACATGGCGATTAAATCTTTTGGACAGAAATCGCAAAGCGGAAAAGCCATTATTGTTATTACGGATGGTGAAAATCACGAAGACGACGCCATCAGCGCTGCAAAACTGGCTGCCCAAAACGGTATCAATGTACACGTAATTGGCGTTGGCAGCCCTGAAGGTGCGCCAATTCCAATTCCCGGAACCATGAGTTTCAAAAAAGACAAAGATGGAAATGTGGTCGTCTCCAAACTGAATGAAGAAATGTGTAAAAATATTGCTGTAGCCGGCAACGGGATATATGTCAGAGCCGATAATACAAACAATGCGTATCGGATTATTTCCAAACAACTCGACACGCTAGCCAAATCAACTACGGAATCAAAAGTTTTTTCCGACTACAGCGAACAGTATCAGTCATTTGCTTTGATAGCACTGATAGTATTAATCATAGACTTTTTCCTCTTCGACAGGAAAAATAAAAAATTGAGCAAAATCAAAATTTTTGATATTGAAAATGAAAAGTAAATTTCAGAATTTTTCTGTCAAAACAAATGTACATTCGGAATTTAAAAAGGGAGTATTTCTCTTTTTGATAATGAGTATCCTTTCGGTTTCTGTTTCAGCTCAAAAGGGGAACAACGAGGTGAGAGCAGGAAACAAAAAATACAACAATAAAAAATACATCGAGGCCGAAATCGATTACCGAAAAGGACTTGAAAAAAATCCCAAATCGTTTGAAGGAAACTACAATTTGGGAAATTCGCTTTTTCGGCAAAAAAAATATGAAGAAGCTTATCAGCAATACGAAAAGGCTGCTTCGTATGCACCAAAAACAGAAAAGGAAAAACTGGCTGCCACCTACCACAACATGGGAAATTCCCTGTTGATGCAGAAGAAGATTGAAGAAAGTATTGAAGCCTATAAACAGGCTCTGAGACACAATCCGAAAGACAACGACACCAGATACAATTTAGCTTATGCCCAATCGTTGTTGAAAAAACAACAGCAGCAACAAAATAAAAACGACAAAAACCAAGATCAAAAACAAGATCAAAAGCAGGACAATCAGCAAAATAAACAGAACGACAACCAAAAAGACCAAAAAAATCAGCAGCAAATGACCAAAGAAAATGCGCAGCAAATTTTGGATGCCCTGTCACAAGACGAAAAAGAAACTATGAACAAAGCCAAAAAATTACCACCAAAACAGGAACGAAAACCTGACAAAGACTGGTAAATTTTTTGGATTTTTATCTGTATTTTTGTAATATAAATTCTTCAAAAATCGGAAAAATCCGAACAGACTAAGAAAAAATTAAGGAATTGTAAAAATGAAGCGCAAAATATTTCTTCTCTTTTTAATTTTTGCCGGTTTCATTGGCGTCAAAGCCGATGAACCAGTCCGTTTTACGGCTACGGCTCCTTCAACCGTAATTTTGGACAAACCTTTTCAGTTGGTTTACACTATCAATGCACAAGGAAAAGATTTGCGCATGCCCGAAATCAAGGATTTCGATATTCTGGCAGGTCCTTTTGAATCGCGCAGTTCCAGCATTCAGATTGTCAACGGAAAACGAACTTCTTCCCTGTCGATTTCCTACACTTATACCCTAATGCCTCAGCGGACTGGAACTTTTACCATTCCTTCGGCCAGCATTGTGGTAAACAATCAAAAATATACTTCCAATGGATTGACAATCAAGGTTTTACCAGCCGATGAACAATCAGATGAATCCTCTTCTCCTGCCGATAACGGAAGGAAATCGTCCCCGAAAAATATTTCCAATGAAAATATTTTTATCCGCACTATCCCTTCCAAAACAAGTGTTTACGAACAGGAAGCACTTTTAATTACCTACAAACTTTATACGCTGGTAGATGTGGCGCAGTGCGTAAACAAAAAAATGCCCGATTTTGACGGATTTCTAAAACAGGAAATCGAACAAACACAAAACAAGCAATTTTCTTACGAAAACTACGACGGACGCAACTATGGAACAGTAGTTCTTTATCAAACTCTACTCTACCCGCAACGGGCAGGTACCATTCAAATCGACAATGCTGTCTTTGAAGCGGTGATTCGTGTTCAAAATCAAACTTCCATTCGCAGCATTTTCGACGATTTTTTTGATTCCTATACCAATGTAACCAAAAATCTCGTAGCACCGGGATTGAAAATTACCGTCAAACCGCTTCCTGAAGATAAACCTACGATTTTTGGAGGAGCAGTGGGAAATTTTACCATGAGTTCTTCCATATCGGCTCAGGAGGTGAAGGAAAATGAAGCCGTAACACTTAAAATTAACATCGCCGGCAGTGGAAATATGAAACTGATAAAAACACCGGAAGTTAAATTTCCAAGTGATTTTGAAATTTACGACCCAAAAGTTACCAATAATTTTAAAACATCGGCTTCGGGCGTCAGTGGAACAAAAACTATCGAATACCTCTTTATTCCGCGTCATTCGGGGAATTTTGAAATTCCACCGGTAGAATTTTCCTATTTCGATCTCCGTGACAAAACTTATAAAATGTTGCGCACTCCGAGTTACAGCCTGAAGGTATTGAAAGGTTCGGGCAATCAAAACACCACTGTTGTAAGCAACTATAATCCGAAAGAAGATATCCGGCAAATCAACAAAGACATTCGCTACATTTACACAGGCAACATCCGTTTGATAAAACCATCAACTCCTGTTTTCGGCACTACCCTGGCATGGCTGCTGTTCATTATTCCATTGGTTGTGGTTGTTGGTTTATTCTTCTTCTTCCGCAAAAAAGTCAAGGAAAACGCAGATATTGCTTTGGTGAGAAATAAAAAAGCCAACAAAATGGCTCAGAAAAGGTTGAAACTGGCTCAAAAATTACTCAAAGAAGGCAACAAGGATGCTTTTTATGATGAAATTTTGAAAGCCACTTGGAATTATTTGAGCAACAAACTCTCCATACCTGTTGCCTCACTTACCAGAGAAACGGTTTCGGAGGAATTGAAACTAAGAGGAGTAACCGATGAATTGACAAAGAAGTTGATGAAAATTTTGAACGATTGTGAGTTTGCACGATATGCACCAAAATCCGGACAACAGGAAATGGGTAATGTTTACGAAGAAACTATTGAAGTAATCAGCGAATTGGAAGAAGCCATAAAAAAGTAAACAATTCGCAGATAGCGAAGATAAGCTTGTTTAAAACACCATTTTATCTTAACAAATAAAATATCGGCTGTGCTGTTACAAACCGAATAAAAAATTTAAAAATAAACTATGAAACGTCTCATATCCAATATCATACTTATAATAACTCTCTTGGCTTCGCTGCCCCTCTCAGCGCAATCGGATGCCATTAAATATGCCAACGACCTCTACGCCAAAGGAAATTTTCATGCTGCTGCAGAACAGTACGAAAAAATACTAAAAAACGAAGGCATAGCGCCCGAGCTCTACTATAATTTGGGAAATGCCTATTATAAAATGAATGAAATCGGATTGGCCATCCTGAATTACGAAAGGGCTTTGAAACTTTCACCACGCTTTGAGGATGCCCGATTCAATTTGCAACTGGCACAACAAAAAGTATTGGACAATGTCAATTACAATCAGCAATTTTTTATTCAACGCTGGATTACCAATTTGATGCACATGTTCACTTCCAACCAATGGTTTACGGCGGGTTACCTGTTCTTCTTGGCTGCCTTGATTTTTGCATTTCTTTTTGCATTTGGCTCATCGGTACGACAACGAAAAAATTCTTTCTATATCGGAATTGTTCTGCTTCTCTTTGCTGTTACCAGTATTATTTTTTCCGGCATTCGCAAAAACGAAGAAACCAATTCTCTTCAAGCTATTATTATGACGGGAGTGGTTACGGTGAAAAGCTCACCCGACGAAAGTGGAACAGATTTGTTTCAGCTGCACGAAGGAACAAAGGTTACAATAAAAAGTACATTGGGTAATTGGGCAGAAATCAAAATCGGTAATGGAAATGTGGGCTGGGTAGAAAGCAAAAGCATAGAAAAAATATAAAAAAGTTGCTGGTTTTCACGGTTGCAAATACTTCTGAAAAATGAACCTGATAGAAACATTAAGAATTTGGGATACCAACTTGTTCCTGGCCTTGAATGGCATACAAAGCCCATTTTTTGACGGGTTCATGATGGCTTTCAGCAACAAACTGGTATGGATTCCGTTTTATATTTCCGTTTTGTATGTGATGATTAAACAGTGGAAATCGGAAGCTTTCTGGATTGTTCTTTCTTTTGCCGTTTGTATTTTACTCGCCGATCAAATTTCATCGGGAATTATTAAAAATGCCGTTCAACGCCTGCGTCCTTCGCGCGAAGAAACTATTAGTGGGCTGGTTCATTTGGTGGATGGTTATCGTGGTGGAAAATATGGATTCGTTTCTTCACATGCTGCCAATTCTCTTGGTTTTGCCGTTCTTTCGGCTTACTTTTTCCGCAAAAGAAGCTACACGCTGATTATTTTACTCTGGTCGTTGATTACGGGCTATTCACGAATATATTTGGGTGTACATTATCCTCTTGATGTCATGGGAGGGTATTTGGTCGGATTTTTTGTAGCTATTTTTTGCTATTGGTTACTAAAAAAACTGAAACCGAATATTTTTTACGTTTCTTCCCGTTTTCGAAGCAAGCGTTTTGCTGATTCAACCTTACCGCTATTGGTGCTTACCTTCACGGTTGTGGGAATTTTTGGTTGGAGTCTGATTCGGATATTGGCTTTTTAAAGAATTGCTTGTTCTAAAAATTTTGACTTCAACACCTGCAAATATCTCGATTTTTTTGATTAATTTTGCAGCCGTTAATAAAATAGTGCCTTTTTAGCTCAGCTGGTAGAGCGATTCATTCGTAATGAATAGGTCTGGGGTTCGAGTCCCCAAAAAGGCTCTTTATAACGATTTCCAAAAGATGATGTTTGACAATATTCTTTTTGCTTCTTTTGTTCCACAAATACTGATGATATTGGGTTATATCATGTGTTTGTCGGCAGCTACTTCATCTTCTCATGTTTCAGGCATTAGTGAAATTACTCCCATAACACAACATCAAGTATTTTTTTCGACTGAAAACAAGATTGAAACCGAAAATACTTTTCAATTTGAAGATTATTTTTTTGTTTCAGCCATCATTCCATCCAAAGAATCAATAAAGCCAATTTATCACTTTCCCACAATAATCCCTCTTGTAAAATGTAATGCCTGCATTTCGAATGGTTTCTTGGCAGAACTTTTCTGTCGTCCACCTCCTACTCTCTCCTTTTGTTAAATCAAAAATATTCCTGTGTTTCGGCAATTACACTTATAATTTTTTCCTAAAACCCTTCATTAATGGCTGTTTGTTGCAGTATAAAAGACGAAAGAAAATCGAAAAAATTGGACGTTTTTATTGAATTATTGAGCTTTAATTCAATCTGAAAAAACTCAATAAACGAAAATCGGTTTTTTTAACAATCTTGCAGCATATTGCATACAAAAAATGCTGAATAAATATTCACTATTGTATTTGTTTTTCCATATTAAAATCAAAAAAAATGAAAAAAATATTGATATTACTTTCTTTAGTCCCTACCTTTATTTTTGCGGTTGACTTGGAACCGAAAGATTCATTGAAACATGTTTATCTCGAAGAAATTCAGATTATTTCACACAAAGAAACCTTACCTGCACAACCGGCTGCTTCTTATTCGGTTGTTTCATCGAATCTTATCAATCAGGCACAAGTCAATTCCGTTCGCGACTTGAGCATACTCGTTCCCAATTTTTTTATTCCCGATTACGGTTCTTCCATGTCAACCTCTCCCTACATTCGTGGTGTTGGAGCGCGCAGCACCGGACAATCAATTGCTTTGTATGTGGACAATGTTCCATATTTTGAAAAATCAACGTTCGATTTCGATTTCTACGACATACAGCAGGCTGAAGTTTTGCGTGGTTCACAAAGTACTTTGTACGGACGCAATGCTTTGGGGGGCGTGGTAAATATTTATACACTTTCTCCCTTTGAATATCAGGGAACAAAATTATCGGTTACAGGTGGTAATTACGGTTTATTGCAAGCGCAAGCTTCGCATTATGCCAAACTAAGCAACAAAACAGGATTGTCGCTAAGCGGTTATTATCATCATCGCAACGGATTCTTTACCAATACTTTTACCGGAAAAGATGCCGATTGGAAAAATTCTGCCGGAGGTAGAGCTAAATTCGACTGGCATATTACGCCTTCGCTGCGTGCTCAATACATTATCAATTATGATTATGTGAATCAAAATGCATTCCCTTACGGACTGTATAATGCAACTACCAAGTCGACTGCAGAACCGAATTTTAACGATAAAAGTTCCTATTTACGCAACATGCTTACCAATAGTGTACTGATTGAATATCGGAACGACAAAATACAACTGACTTCTACTACTTCTTACCAGTATTTTTCGGATAAAATGTTTATGGATCAGGATTTTACGCCTCTTTCCTACTTTTCTCTCGAACAACAGCAAAAACAACATGCAGTAAACGAAGAAATTGTATTGAAATCGAGAACCTCCGGCAATTATCAGTGGAGTTTCGGAGCTACAGGCTTTTATCAAAAATTAAATACCGATGCGCCCGTAGCTTTCAAACAAGATGCATTGACCAATATTCTGCAACCGGTACTGGACAGGGCACATACTGCCGGAGCGCCACAAATGACCATTACCAGTACTGTAATGGACATTCCCGGAACTTATGACACAAAAACCGCCGAAGGAGCTTTGTATCACCAATCGACCTTCAATCATCTTTTAACCGACGGACTTTCGGCGACAATAGGTGTTCGTGCCGATTTTGAAAAAGTAAATTTAGACTATTTTACCAATACGAGACTGGATTTATTAATGAAAATGGGAAATAGGAACATTCCAACTTCTTTGGCCGATACACTTCGAGGAGCAGAATCAGTGAAATTTTCCGAATTTCTTCCAAAAGTCAGTGTGAAATACGCATGGAACAGCCAGCAGTACATTTATGCCAACGTTTCGAAAGGTTACAAAGCAGGAGGTTACAACATACAGATGTTTGCCGACTTGATACAGAATGATTTAATGAATTCGGGAAATTCGTCTGCTTCTCAACCCGATGTTCGCAAAGCCATTTTGTTTCAACCGGAATACAGTTGGAATTACGAAGCAGGCTGCCAATCGACATTTTTGGACAACAGACTGAAAATGCAATTGTCGTTGTTTTACATGCAAATCACCGATATGCAATTAACCCGATTTGTTCCCAGCGGCAACGGACGAATGATAACCAACGCAGGCAAGGTGGACAGCAAAGGAATGGAGTTCTCATTGCAGGCAAATTTGGGAAAAGGTTTTGCCGCCGGTCTTAACTATGGTTATGCACATGCAGCCTTTACCAATTATACCGATTCAGTAAAAAGTAACGGAACTGTAAACGAAGTGGATTACAAAGGAAAATTTGTTCCTTATGCTCCTCAAAACACCTTGAATATCGGAGGCGAATATCTTCGCATATTCAAAAACTCGTTTATTGATCAATTCATGGTTTCAATGCAATACAACGCAGCCGGGAAAATTTATTGGGATGTGGACAATTCCATTTATCAGGACTTTTATGGTTTAATCAATGCAAAAGTTGGTGTGGAGAAAGGAAATTTCAGGGTCGAACTTTGGGCAAAAAATCTGTTCGATACCCAGTATAATGCTTTTTATTTTGAATCTTTTGAGAACAAGTTTTTTCAAAAAGGAAATCCTGCACAATTCGGTTTGACTTTAAAAACCGAATTCTGAAAAAACTTTTAAAAAATAACTTTTGCTTCAGTATCATTGATCCATTACGAGAAAAACTTATTCTCGTAATGGATTTTATATTTTCGGAAAAATCTCTTCATCGAAAAAAAATAAGTAATTTCGCATAAAATTTATACATACTTCACCCTGAAATTATGGAAAAAACAACACATACAATGGAGGAAAAACTTCAGGAATTTAAACGTTTGCTGGAAATAATGGAGCGGTTGAGAGCCGAATGCCCTTGGGATAGAGAACAAACTTTCGAGAGCATGCGCGTTCAAACTATTGAAGAAACTTATGAATTGGCCGATGCAATAATGAAAGACGACAAAAAAGCCATCATGACGGAAGTAGGCGACTTGTTGCTTCATGTGGTTTTTTATGCACAAATGGGAAGCGAAACCGGCGACTTCGACATTTTTGATGTTTGTAAGAATCTGAACGAAAAACTGATTTTTCGTCATCCCCACATATTTTCCAATACCAAAGCCGACAACAGCCAAACAGTCGTTCAAAATTGGGAAGATTTGAAATTAAAGGAGAAAAACGGCAACCGAACTGTTCTTGCCGGCGTTCCCGAAACTTTACCGGCATTGATAAAAGCTCACCGGATTCAGGACAAAGCGCGAAATGTAGGATTTGACTGGGAAAAACGCGAACAAGTATGGGATAAGGTTCAGGAAGAATTTCAGGAACTAAAAGACGAAGTAGAAGCGATGGATAAAAATAAGATGGAAGAAGAATTTGGCGACTTGCTTTTCAGCCTGATCAATGCAGCCCGCCTTTATGACATTAATCCCGAAAATGCACTCGAACGCACCAACCGTAAATTTATTCAACGATTCAATTACCTCGAATCTCAAACCATTGCGCAAGGAAAAGACCTGCGACAAATGTCGTTGGACGAAATGGATGTTTTCTGGGAGGAAGCCAAAAAGAAAGAGAAACAAGAAGGTTAAAAATCAATTTTATTTTTTTCTTTCCCTGCAGCAAAGCCTTAATAAAGTATTAGCCAACAATTATTTATCATTTGAATAATTGAAAGAAATCGAAGTTTTTTAAAAATGGACATTGCAACCTATTAAAAATGTGGCTTTTGGCATGGGATAACCGGCATTTATTTCATAAGAGCAGTTTAAAAGATTTTCACCCGTTAAAAATAGTTGGGTGAATTTACCCAATTGGTACGTCGTTCTGGCATTCAACAAGGTAAAATTTTCCTTTTTCACAGGATTGAGAGAAGAATAAAGTCTATGAACATATTGAATTCCGGAAGAAAATTTTAGCTTTTTTTTCGAGTAGTCGAATCCTGCAAAAACTTTTTGTTTGGGTGCTCCGGTTACTGGGTATTTCATATCGAGCCAACTGTAGTTGACATTTGCCGACCAAATTGAATTTATTTGATAAGTTATGACGCTTTCGAAGCCAAAGTTTTTAATTTTTCCCGTATTTACGTTTATTGGTCTTCCATTTGAAATTACCGTCTGAATCATATTTTTTCCTTCAAGATAAAATACAGCCACATCATAGAACAAATTTTTTTCAACCATATTTTGAGAAACTGAAAATTCATAATTCATTACTTCTTCGGGCAATAAATTGGGGTTTTGAGGAGTAAACATAAAAAGTTCCCTGATGGTTGGATTTCTGAATCCTTTGCCAACTATTGTCTTTGCTTCAATATTTTTGGGAAGATGAAAGGATAAGCCCACTTGAGGAATCCATTGAGAACCGGTTTTGGAATGATTATCTAAGCGAATGCCTATATCCACTGTGGCCAGCAAGCCGAAGTCTTGACGCATATCAGCATAACCCGCTATTTCGTACAAGGTAGTATCGATAATCGATTTTTTATTTCCATCGTTGTATTTATTCCATGCTTTGCCTCCAAATTTTTGATAGTCGAACCCAAAAGTAATTTTGTTGTTAGGCATTAAAATTGCTGATTGAGAAAACGTTATACCTGACATTTTATCGTTGGAGTGGAAAAGATAATCGAGTGGCTGTCCTCCCATGTTGTATCCATCATTTATAATATGATTTCCCCAATTGTAAAAAAAACTCAAAGCTCCTGAAGTGTATCTGTACCTGTTTTCTACCGAAGCATTTATCCATCCCCTTTTAACGTGCGAATCGTTGTCAACAATCGGCTGATCGACAGTGCCGGGATTGGAAGCATTGAAATGAGAAATATTTGCGTTGGTGGAAACACTCCAGTATCTGTCCAGCCGATAACCGAGTTTTGCATAACCGCTTATTTGGTCGAAATCCATATTTTCCCGGTGTCCATCAGTCCGATTGTATGAAATGGCAAATTTACCGGTTATCCGATTTTTATGGAAGTGATTGCTTGCCGAAGATTCCAGCGTGCTGTAAGAGCCGTAACCGAAGTGGAAATTTTGTTGAACGGTATCCTTGTAAAATTTTGATGTAATAATATTGATAACGCCACCCATGGCATTGGATCCGTAAAGAGCAGAAGCCGGGCCTCTGACCACTTCAATCCGATCTGCTATCACAGATTGATACAAGTCTGCTATGGGATGTCCCATTAAGCCCATAAATTGTGGTTCTCCATCAATCAGTATCAATACTCCTGTAGTAGGATTTCCTCCAATTCCTCTCATTTTCATCGTTCCGGCAGCTCCTGTCGAAATTCCGTAGCCCATAATTCCTCGACCGGTAATAAATAGTCCCGGAACCAGTTCGTTCAGTAATGGGATTACCGATTGGCTTTGGCGTTCAAGTATTTGTTTGTCCGTAATTATGGATACGCTCATGGGCAAATTTCTTACAACCGCTTCACTTCTGGTACCCGTTACAATAACTTCATTCATGTAAATGGTCTTTTCTTCATTTTTCAGAATACTGTCCCGAAAAAGTTGTGCTTTCAGCGAAAATGTCGAAATACTGATTAGAATGAAAATTGCAATAAACATCTGTTTACAAAAGAGTTGTTTCAAATTCACTATTTTATTTCGATTTTGTTTATAAGTAAATTCAAGCAACAAGTGCGAAATTAAATAAAATGTTTGAAAAACTCATTTTTAGGGGTATTAAAGATTAATTTTTCTCTTGGTCTTCGATTCAATTTGTATTGACTATCTTTTTATATAGTGATCCGAAATTGTCGGGATATAAAAAGTTGTGTGCAAAAATTCTTTTCAGAGAATATCCAGACCTGAAACAGGGTTATGCTCTTACACACTCCTTGAGAATGATTTACAACAAAAACAGTATCAAAGCCGCTGCAAGACTTTCATTGGCT
>Ga0116167_1003086_pt1 | contig 13400 bp, 8 predicted proteins | sample AD_JPNMR3_MetaG_FD_89794 | JGI IMG/M metagenome (GOLD analysis project Ga0116167, IMG submission 89794) | Active sludge microbial communities of municipal wastewater-treating anaerobic digesters from Japan - AD_JPNMR3_MetaG | ecosystem: Engineered > Bioreactor > Anaerobic > Digestate | place...
ATTTGTGAATGTTTCAAAGCTGCTCATTATTAATTGTATTACTAATTACTTGTTTTATGTGAACAAGAATTATTTTTCAATAAAAATAAAAAAAGCGCTTTAATCTAAATGTTTTGTCATTTCTAAAGTGGGTATCTTTCGTAATATAAATCAATTAATGGCTTATAAAACAGTTCTTCGTCGACTTCTTCATGTCCAATGATTTCTCTTCTAATTTCTTCACGGTCTTTCTGCCAATTCTAACTCTTATAACAGTTGCCTCCATATATATTTCCCCTTTCAATTATTTTTGTTCCTTTTTGAATCAATGATTGTTATTAGTATGTCTTTAAGTTACTATTTAGATAAAAAAATATCATACTCTTTATAATTTAGAGCATTTTTTATTCTTAAAGCAATTTTTAAAGAAGGGTTTTTCTTTCCTAATTCAATGTTTGTATAAGTAGTTCTACTAATACCAACTTTTTGCGCAACTTCATACTGTGTGAGATTTTGTTTTAGCCTTATTTCTCACAATTTATTTCTCATATTTTTCCTCCATACATAATTAATTGGAAACTTATATTTAAATAATAGTGGCTTTTCGGAACTCTGTCAAGTACTATATATGTTTTTTTTAAATATTATGTTGTTTTTCGTTACATATGTTCATTTTAGACACATTTAGTATATAATTAATGTAAAGTATAAATATATTTGAAGGGAAATGATTATTTGACAAATTTTGCAGACAGATTAAAATTATTAAGAGAAGAAAACGAACTCACTCAGCAAGATGTTGCTGATATTTTAAATGTGAGCCGTGCAACTATAGCTGTTTATGAAACAAAAGGAAAAACATCCTGATTATGAGAAACTTTTAAAATTAGCGGATTGTTTTAATGTGAGTTGTGATTTGTCTGCTTATATATATGGCTTTGTATATGTTAGTAGAAAGGGCAATTGCCATTTAGTTCTAAACAGAAATAAATCTTATGAAACACAATGTAGAACTTTTATTCATGAGATTAAACAAATTACATATGATTTGCAAAAATTAGGTTATATTATTGGTATAGATATGCGATATATTTATATTGAACAAGAAGCTGATTTTATTGCAGGAAATTTTTTGAAATATAATTAGTATTTTAAATTATGAAAAGGAGATATATCTATGAAGGGCGAGAGAATGATGAACAAATTGGTAAAACAGAGCCAAGAGGCCTTCGTACTATCTCTTGAATTGTTCAATAGATTTAATAACGATTATCGATTAGAAGGATTTAGTTTTTTCATAATTAATGCTTGGGAGCTTTTATTAAAAGCGCAATTAATAAAAATTAACCAAGATGATAAGGCAATTTATTATAACAAAAATCCTAAAAGTAATTCTTTAAGCATGCCGGATTGCTTAAAGAAAATTTTTACCGAGTCTACTAGTCCTGTAAAATGTAATTTGCTTAAGATAATGGAAATCAGAAATTTTGCAACGCATTTAATTGTACCTGAAATTGAAGGTTTATATATCGGGCTATTTCAGGCATGCATATTAAATTATATTAACTATTTGAATAAATGGTTCGATATTTCAATGGATGAAAAGCTTTCTCCAGGGATGTTGGCAATAACATCTGGAAACAGTGAAATTGATTTTATAAAATTAAGGAGAAAATACAACAAAGATATTATTAACTTTGTGCAGCAAGCGAAACAAAAAATTGAGCATGATACCTTTTCTGAAATAAACAACTTAGAGGGAGAATATTATACTATACCCATTGAATATACATTAGCCTATGTTAAAAATCCAAAACTTGCTGATATTGTAGTAGTTTTCGATAATAACAGCAAAAATAAAGTTGCTGAAATACATGTTCCAAAAGATATTGATAGAACTCACCCATATAGAATGACCGATGTTGTTAATAAAGTAAAAAATGAAATTGGTGATGATATACGTTTTAATAAACATGATGTTATGTCAATTATTTATGTAGAAAAAATCAAAGATAATAACAATAAATATCATTATTATATAAAAAATCTTAATGTCCATTTATATTCTGATGAGTTTGTTTCGTTGATTATAAAAAATATAAAAAATAATGCTAACTATTTAACAAAGTGCCGTTATAAATATCAACATAAAAAATAGAGTATTCTAGAAAATGGAATACTTTCACTTAAAATAGTACTTACTACTACCCGCAACCATCGCAACCCATTGCTTCTATAGCATAAACATACTTGATACGCAAAGGTATGCGTTTGAGGGTACAGTTGAAAAATAATAAATGAAAGAGAGGTTAATAAAAACAATGCATATATTTTCGCAAGAAGAAATTGACAAAATAGTGGAATACTTAAAAAGCGGCAATCCTTTGCCGGAGGATTACAAAGCAATTCTTTTTGAAAATAAAAAAGAATATGAACTTATTTATGATGGCAAGGAACGAGAAGAGGATATTTTAGCTGATACGATGGCTGTTCCTTTACAGCCAGTGAAAACTTTTTTTAATGGTGGGAATAAAGATTGGGGAAATATGCTTATTTTTGGCGATAATCTTCAAGTTCTGAAGACACTACTGCAAATGAAGCATGAAGGAAAGCTCAAGAATGCTGACGGCACAGATGGAGTAAGGCTGGTTTATATTGATCCTCCATTTGCTACCAGGCAGGAGTTTCGGGGAAGTCAGGAACAAAAAGCATACCAAGACAAAATAGCTGGAGCAAAGTTTTTAGAATTTTTGAGAAAGAGACTGATTTTTTTACGTGAGTTACTAAGCGATGACGGAAGCATCTATGTCCATCTAGATTGGAAAAAAAATTCTTATATAAGAGTGTTAATGGATGAAATATTTGGTGAAACTAAATTTAGAAACGAGATCATTTGGAAATATTTTGGTCCAACAAGTACAGAGAAAAATTTTCCAAGAAAACATGATAACATCCTCTTTTACACAAAAACAGATGATTATTTTTTCAATGGAAAAGCAACTCTTATCCAATATGATAGTAAAGCGATTCGTCGATATGATAAAATAGACGATAATGGACAACGATATAAGCTTTATTACGATGATAATGGCGTAGTTAGAAAAGCCTACCTAAAAGAGGGTAAACCAACAGAAATTTTTGAGATTCCTTTCGTACAAGGAACTGCTGAAGAACGAATAGGTTATCCCACTCAAAAACCTGAAGCTCTATTATATCGATTAATAGAGGCCTCTTCAAGCCCTGGTGATCTTGTATTAGACTGCTTTGCCGGTTCAGGTACTACACTTGCCGTAGCAGAAAAGCTAGATAGACGCTGGATAGGGGTAGATTGCGGAAAACTTGCCATTTACACTATGCAAAAACGGCTGTTAAATATTGAAAAAAGCAAAGATTTAGACAATCCAAAAAGGAAATATGGTAAGCCTTGCAAACCATTTACTCTTTATAACGCCGGCTTATATGATTATAAAATGATCAAGGAACTTCCATGGGAACAATATCGGGATTTTGCTTTAAAGCTTTTCCAATGCCGTGACGAGAAGCATGAGATATCAGCAATTGAACTTGATGGCTATTTGGGCATGGATCATGTTTTGGTTTTTAACTATCAGAAGCACAGAGACGCATTGCTAGGTAAAGAATTTATTGATGATCTTCATAAGTATCTTGGCGATAAAATTGGCAAACGGTTTTTTATAATTGCTCCCGCTGCATCAGTACAGTTTCTTGAAGATTATATTGAGAAAGGCCGGACAAAATATTTTATTCTTCGTATCCCTTACTCAATTATTGACGAAATTCATAAGCGCGGATTTACTAGAATAATACAGCCTATGAGTGAAGAAGATGTTAATGATACTGTTGAAGCAGTGGGATTCGATTTTATTCAAATCCCTTATGTAGAATGCGAATATTTAATAAAGTCCAAGACAGGACAAATGAGTTTTAACGAGAGCGCAAAAGAATGTGTAATCAAAATTAATCGATTTGAAAGTAAGGTTATCAGCAAAAAACCTGTAAAGTTTGACAATATGGAAACATTATCAATGATCATGTTGGATTATGATTATAATGGTGAAGTTTTTGATTTTGATGAAGTTTTTTATGCAGATAAGTTAATAAAAAATAATTATGAAATATGTTTTGACGAAAACAGAGTTAAACGGCAGCTCATGATTATTTATATTGACATTTTTGGTAACGAAAAGCGTGAGACAAAAACGCTTGAAAACTTCGTTGCTGAAGCGGAGGGATAATTATGCTAGCTAAACAAACATTTCAAAATAAGGACCTTGTCTTAAAAGTATCTCAAAATTATGACCCGCATAGTTATGACCCTTACAAATATGAAGCCTTCTTGGATGCTCTTTGCAGCGATAGAGAATATCAAAAAGAAGCTATTCGCACTACCGTGTGTTATTTCCTGGGCGGCGAATATAAAAATCTTAAGGAATTGGCCGAAGAAAACTATCATAATAATCCAAAACTCCAAGAGAAATATTCCTCATTTGATGATTTTAAGGATTATCTGCAATTTCCAGATAAGCTTGCATGTTCCATAGATCATGCAACAGGCACCGGCAAAAGCTATGTAATGTATGGTATTGCCCGCATAATGCTTTCAGAAGGAGCAGTAGACTGGGTATTAGTTCTCTGTCCTTCTAACACTATAGAAGCCGGCCTTACTGAAAAATTTCGTAGTCTATCTGCCGATAAAACTCTAAAAGACCTTATGCCACCAGATGCTAAAATTAGGAATCCGCGCATTATAAATGCATCAAGCACTATAGAAAAAGGTGATATTTGTATTGAAAATATACATGCAACATATATTAACACAAAGTCATCTATTGAAGATAGCCTTGTGGGTAAGGGAGAACGAACTCTTATACTCAATGATGAAGCTCACCATCTAATGAGCCCTTACAATGATAGGGAACTTAAAAAATGGAAAGAATTTTTGCTTGATCCTAAATATAACTTTAAATTTATTGTGAACGTTTCAGGAACTTGTTATATCAAAGATGAATATTTTTCAGATGTGATTCATCGCTTTTCGTTAAGAGATGCTATTGAAGCAAAATTCATAAAAACCATACGTTATGTAGCCGAAGATTCTTCTAATAGTGAAGAAGAAAAGTTTCAAAAAATATATGATAATCACTTAGAAAATAAGACAATAAAATACAGAGAAGTTAAACCTTTAACAATTCTGATTACCAAAAACATTGCAGCGTGTAAAAATCTTACCAACAAACTAATTAGTTTTCTTTCTGACAAAGAGAATATTAGTAAGGAGCAGGCAGCAAATAAAGTTTTAATTGTTACCTCTTCAAAAGAACATGAAAAAAATATACCACTTTTGAAAAAAGTAGATAGCTCAGAAAATCCTATAGAATGGATAACTTCTGTCAGCATGCTTTCTGAGGGATGGGATGTAAAAAACGTATTTCAAATTGTCCCGCATGAAGAACGGGCATTTAACTCCAAACTTCTTATTGCTCAGGTTTTGGGAAGAGGATTAAGAATCCCGGATGTCTATAAAAAAGAAGGAAATCAACCGGTTGTAACTGTTTTTAATCACGATAGCTGGTCAAGCAATATCAAACATTTAGTAGATGAAGTTTTAGAAATAGAAAGACGAGTATATTCATATCCTATAGAAAAGAGTAAAGATTATAATTTTGATCTTTATAATATTTGTTATAAGAGAAATGAAGAAGAAATTGAACATTCTAAAGATGATTCTTACGATTTGCTAAAAAAAGGTTATATAACCTATGCAAAACAGTCAGAAGAAATTGATGAAACAACAACTTATGTTAAAGCAATATCCGGAGAAACAGAAGATAAGACCACAACTATTAAAATCCGAATGTACCCTATTAATGAGGTGGCTCATGATATTTATAACCGTCTTCTTATTTTTGATCAAGAAGCAGGAACAAATTATAGCGAAGAATTCTCTGAAGAAAAGATTGTAGACATTATTAAAAATTCTCTTAGCAAAATTAATGATCAAACTGACCAATTAAGCGAAGGCAATCGCAACCGGACTTTATCGGCATTTGGTGTTATAAGGCGAAAAGGATCTAAAAGCTTGAGAATAAAGGTTGAGCCTCATAAATTGATAAAGAAGAATACGAGGGAAATGCCAAAAGACTCAATTGGTGTAGGTTCGCTTCGCCGTGATGCCACAATATTCTATGATGATTATTCATTAAATAATAGCGAAATGCCAGACAAAAAATTATTGAAAGAGCTTGAGGAAGATGATAGTTTTCCTAGATCTGCGTTAATAAAAATATCAAATAAATATAACTTCAAAACTCCTCTAAATGTAGTTTTAGCTTCTTATGTACCCGAGCGCAAATTTATAAAAGGTCTGACAGAAGGATCTACAGCAAAAATCATTGATGCTTGGATCAAATCTCGTGATGTGGGTTTTTATAGCATTGAGTATTCATGGAGGAAAGGCGAGCATCCTAAACAAGGAAAGTTTAATCCAGATTTCTTTATAAAAATAGGGAATGATATTGTCGTAGTGGAAATTAAAATGGATCGTGACGTATCAGATGAAAATAAAGCTAAACTTAGATATGCCAAAAATCATTTTAATAGAGTCAACGAAATGCAAGATGAGCAAAAATTTTATTTTTACTTTCTTTCTCCAAATAGCTATTCTATTTTCTTTAAAGCATTAAGAGAGAAGAAATATCAACACTTCAAATCAGAGCTTGAAGCCGAGTTGGAAGAATCAGAAGAGTTATCACAAGAAAATTATGAAGGTGTTTAAAGGTGATGTAAAAAATGAAAGCGGCTATTTATGCTCGGTATTCTAGTGACAATCAGAGAGAGGAGTCTAGAGATAACTTTGTAGCTTTTTCTTCTTTTATTAACTTATCCTTTTTCAACTGATCTTCCGTCTCCTCTTCATAAATAGTGTATTAATTAGCTTAACTAATTATATTGTACTACATTATAAGTGACAAAAAACGAAAAAATATAAAGAGTATGTAAAAAAAATTGAATTTGTGAATGTTTCAAAGCTGCTCATTATTAATTGTATTACTAATTACTTGTTTTATGTGAACAAGAATTATTTTTCAATAAAAATAAAAAAAGCGCTTTAATCTAGCGCTTCAAAATTTACACATATCTATTAATGTTGTAAGGTTACCAAGTACTGGTGGAGACGGCGGGAGTCGAACCCGCGTCCGAAGATAGTTGACCTCGGCTTCTCCGAGCGCAGTCCGCAATCGTTTTTTGGGAATTGTGACTTTGCGGACAGAGTCTCAATTCCCTAGTGCCCGTTTGTTACTTTTTGAGTCCGAACACTAGACTCAAAAAGTGAAGCCTTTTTCTGACGCCTCATTCCTCAAGAAAGGCTTCTTAAACTTGAGGAGAGACGAGCTGTGCGCTATATTAGGCAGCAGCTAAAGCTAATTCTGGTTGTTCGGCATTTCAAGTTGTTCTGCTTTTTTTCGAGGTTGCAGACCCTCGGCTCGCTTCCCGAAACCAACCTATCCCCGTCGAATCCGGAACGTCCCCATATGTCAGTCTACATTTGTATGCATCTATATTATACCACAAATTCACACCAATTTCAATAATTTTTGATATGCCATTCTATTTTTTCATAGATATCACTGTCTTTTTCTCTTAAATATGGCACTAAGTCAAAGTTGTTTGTAAGTATTTTTGTCATTGAATCTAGTATTAATAATTTAAGAGAGTTATCGTTGGTCTTATAATATTTTTCTAAAAGAATATCTATAGACTTTTTAGAGGGTAATTCAGTAACTGCCATTATGCAAATTTCTTCTACATCGATATCTTCACCATCAAGATAAGTTTTTAATAAGTCTAAGTATTTTTCGTCTTGAGTTACTTTCAATAAATTTTCTAAAATAAGAGGAAAAGCCCTCTCATCAGTAAATCGGTTGAACATCGTTTCAAGATCTTCCTTGATTTCAGGACATCTATAATCAGAAAGTAACTCCGCGAGATAGAGTAATACTACGTCGTCTTGAAGATTCATTCTAAAACGTCTTTTAAATTCTTTCAGCAAATAGTCTTTGCCCTCTGGTGCAAGTATACTTAAAGCTTCCAACGCTAGCTCTCTTACTTCTGGATTTTCATCCTCAAGCAGTTCAACCAAGTTTGGTATCGCTTTAATACCTTTTTCTTCTATTATTTTTAATATCACTTCATCGCGACTGTACAACACAGACACTTCCTTTCAATAGATGATACTTCCATACATTTCTTTGATTTCTTTTTGTTTTTCATCTTGACTCAATTGAATAATTTCAGAGTTAACGTCATCTTCGTTCATAGATTTTACAATTTTAAAGTGGGTATCAGCCAAGTTAGCTACCTGTGGCATGTGGGTTATTACGATTATTTGCTTATTTTTAGATAATTCTTTGAGTTTTTCACCAACAACATCGGCCATTCTTGGCCCTACACCTGAATCGATTTCATCGAATATCATTGTATCAATTGTGTGATTGTTTCCTAGAACAACTTCAAGCGCTAATATGATCCTTGATAATTCACCACCTGATGCTATCTCCGAAAGAGGTAAAAAATCACTTTTCGGATTAGTTTTCAACAAGAAACATATACGATGGGCTCCTTCTTTTTTGGGTTCTTTCAATTTTTCAATCCTAAAATCTATTTCAGCGTTCCCCATATTTAAATCTTTTAAATGTTCTTCTATGCTGGTTTTTAAGCTGTTTAGAAAGGGTTTAGTTTTATCTATAATATTTTCACTTTCTTCTATAAGTTCTTTGGTTAACTTATTTAATTTTGGTTCTAACTCGTTGAAATCTTTCTTTATTTCTTCTAAGTCTGATTTTTCCTTCTTATACTTTTCAAGATTTTCTATTACATCTTCAAGCGTTGGTCCATATTTTCTTTTTAAGTCTATTATTTTGTTTAACCTGTCAGAGATAGTCTGTAATTCTTGTGGATCTAAATCTAGGTCATCTACTTTTCTCTGTAGGATGTTGTAAAGTATATCTAATTGTTCTTGTATACTGACAGCCATATTATATTCATCTTTAAAACCAAAATCAGATATTTTTGAAAGATTAAATACAATATTACCTATATCTATATCCAGATTATGAACTTCGTTATCTTTTAGTATGTTTAGCGACTCATATATTTTTTCTTTAATCTCTTCCTTATTGTTTAGAGTTTTAAAACGTTCAGAAAGTTCATTATCTTCGAACGGTTTTGGGTTTACTTCTTCAATTACTTTTATCTGATAATCCAACAAGTCAATGTTTCTAAGCACTTCGTTTATATTTGAAGGTAAATTATCGTATCTTTTTTTCAATCTTAGATATTCTTGATACTTGATATCATAAGATTCAAAATAATTAGGGAAATTTTCTCTCAAAATTTTAAAAATCAAGGAATTTTGATAGTTTTCATCTCTTAATGCTATGTTTGATTCCTGCGAATGTAATTCAATAAGAAATCTAGAAATTTCTTGTACTATATCCCTTGGGACTATTGTATCGTTAATCCTAAAAAGCGTTTTTTTGGGTGTGAAATTAACCGATACGATTAACTCATTATCCTGAACAGGTGCATATTCCTGTACAATTTCTTTGATTTGATCGTTAATTATAAAAAAAACAGATACAGATCCTTCAGTAGTCTTTAAGTTTTGGGGGACATTTCCAGTTAAAAAAACGTTTATCGAGTTTAAAAACATAGATTTACCAGTTCCGGATTCTCCAGTTATAACATTAAATGAATCACTAAAATCAATATTCGCTTTTTTGAAAAGACCAAAGTTATTCATTGAAAGAGATACTAACATGCCATCCACCGACCTCAAAAGTTAGCCATTTTTTATCATTTCTACTATGATTATACCATATTTATATACTATCCTTCAGGTACTTAAGTATGAGTTCTTTTGCGTTTAATTCTAAATTTGGATTATTTATTTTAGGTGTTTTGTTTTTTATTCCTTCTTTAATTACTTCTAAATAACCCTCAGCGGTTTTCTGCCAAGTATATTTTTGGAGTATTCGATTTTTAACCTTTTTAGAGTATAGATCATAATTTTGTATGGCGTCTAGTAGACCTCTCTCTATATCTTTGATATCAAATGGATCTATTAAAACCCCAGAACCGTCAGAAAAAATCTCACTTGGCCCACCATTTTTTGTGGCAACTATTGCAAGCCCACACGCCCCAGCTTCTATAGGTGCTAGCCCAAAAGGTTCATAAAATGCGGTAATTGCGAATACAGATTTGAATTGTGCAAAGTATTTGTATGCAGAGGCAAGAGCTCTTTGTGATCTAAAATCAAAAAAATATACCTTATCTTCTATTTTTGCTTTTTTAATCTCTTGAATAATTGGTTTTAATATGCCTTGCTCCTTCACATTTAGATTATGAATATCTTCAAAAGGATTAGAGATACCCCGCAAAAAAATTCCTAAATTGGCAGTTTCTTGTAGCTTTTTTGAGTTTGCATAAGCTTTAACTGCACCTATATGATTTTTCTTTTCGTCTAATCTACTTGACAGTATTATAAAAGGTTTTGATATCCCGTTTATCTTTTCTTTGATCTGCTTTATTGTATCTTCATCGATGTCTTTTAAATTATCATTAAAAATCTGCGTGTTGACACCTGGAGGAACAACCTTAAATTTATTATCGTTATTTACGTCAGAGACATCTATATAAAGCGGGTGAGAATACTGTTCATATCTTTCCATATTAGTTGAAACGATGATTTTGTATGCATATTTCATCGATAATCTTTCTGCCATTATTCTTTTTGAAAAGTTATATTCTTTATCTAACTTTTCAAAATTCTCATAAGTTACACCCATTTTATCCATTTTTTGGGCACCTAAAGAATGTCCGGTGAATGAAAAATCGATATCTTTTTTTGATTTTAATAAGACACCAGCATATCCGCCATCAGCATAATGAGTTGTTACAAAGTCTATTTTCTCGCCATTATAGAAAGTTATTATATTCTCAACGTACTCATTCAAAAAAGGCCAGAGAAGCTCTTTATTCAGAAATTTGTTTCCACCAAAGGCAATCCGTATAATCCGAGGGTTCTTTGCATCATCAAAATAGTCAATAGTTTTAGCAAATTCTGGCCAATTTTCGTCAATTATTTGACGTGTAACAATATCAACCAAAACATTTTTCTTTGCTAATTCTCTTGAAACCTCTTTTACGTAGACAAGTTGTCCCCCAAAGTCCGGATGTTCAGTTAAATGTGAGTCGTATTTATCAAAGTTTCCTTGAGGGTTAAGGAATAATACTTTCATTCAGATATTCCTACCTTTGTTGTTTTTTGGTATTTCAATATAATCGCATCATTATTCAAACTTGATACTTCATTTAATTTAAATTTATGTATTCCTTGAACGTACGAAAACAAAGATAAGTCTCCTTCAATAATTACGGGTTCAATGGTTAAGTATATCTCATCAATTAGATTCTTTTCTAAAAACAAGGCATTTATTGTTGGACCTCCGATTAGTGCAACTGTTTGATATCCCTCATTCTCTAATCGATTTAGCAGAGATTCAGGTTTTTCGTCTGTAAAGTATAATGAACCAGTGTATTTTTTTTCAAGTTTTTCAAATTTTTCTGGTTCACCAGTCAGTACAATATTTAACCTGTTTTTTAAAGGTTTACCTATTTCATCAAAAGTTTTTCTCCCCATGATTACAATCCCTATTTCCTTTGTAAGATTTGAAAAATGTTCTTTATCTTCTGGTGACGACCATACTTGATTTTTATCGTTTATTAATCTAACCTTACCATTAATACTTTGTACCATAATCAGTATTACTTTCATTTTATCGCCTTCTTTAATAGATATTATATTTGTTTATTAATTCTTTGTAATGACCTATCTCTGAAATGGCTCCGACATGTTTCAACTTTTCAGCGGAAAAAGCATTTCCGAGTCTTGAGGCGGTAAATATATCATAGCCTTCAATTAATCCAATGTACAATCCCGACCAAAATGCGTCACCTGCTCCTGTTGTATCAACTACATTGGTAGCTAGGGAATCTAAATGTAAGATTTTTGTGCCGTCAGAGACAATAGCCCCTCTTTCACCCATCGTTAATACAACATTTTTAACACCTAGATTATGAAAGATATCTATATATTCTTTTTCGTTTTTTTTGTTAGAAAAAAGATGATAACAATCGTCTAATGATGGTTTTACTATATCTACATAAGGAAGTATTATTTTAAGGACGTCTTCTATTTCTAAAGAGGTCTTCCACAATATTTTTCTGTAATTTGGATCAAAACCAGTTAAAACATCAAATTGTTTTGCTGTTTTTAAAAGGTGCATAGCGTTTTTTAAGTTGTTGTCTGAAGAAATTGCCCAAGATGATAAATGAAAAGCTTGGGTGTCTTTAATCATATCTTTACAATTATCAGATAGATCTAAGTTTAAAGAAGCAGATCTATATGCACAAAATTCGGGGGATAATGTTGATTTTAATACATAAACCACATCAGTTTGAAAAAGATCATCTTGTATAACTGCACTTGTATCAATTTTATATTCTTTTAATTGAGACATTATATAATCTCCAAAGGCATCATTACCAACTCGAGAAATAATTGCGGTTTTAAAACCTTGTTTGGCTATATTTACTGCAATGTTGCTTGGAGAACCACCTAAAAATTTGTTGAATGAACTAGCATTTTTTAAACTATTTACGTAGTCGGTAGAGATAAAATCTATCAAGACCTCACCAAACGATATAAAATTGAACATAAACTACCCCCTTAGTTGACTTTTGATATTTGCTAATTTGTCTTTGTATTTGAGAGGTGAAGATACTTATTCTGACAAAGTATATTGAAAGTCGAGAACAGATGTTTCTCTGTAAAGCCTTTGAATTCAAGAAATTTAACTTTGATTAAAGACATTTCTAAAATATATTATAACAAATATTTACAGATTTAAGAAAAGATGAGCGATTTTAAAATAATCATGTTTAATTGTCAATAAATCGAAATAAATAGTCATAGTTATTAATAATGCTATTTTTTATTTTCTGTTAATAATATTATAATAGATATTAGAAGGAAATGTTTTCTACAAGGTCAATTCTAATAAAGCAAGATTTTATATTGTTTGACTATATAAAAAATCTTATGTTTGAATTTAGATTATATACTCACCGATATTCAACGGTGTTATTTTTTTAGAATATGATTTCAAAGTAGTTAATAATAAACACTTAGGAGGTGTTGTGGATGAAGAAAGTATTAGCTGTACTTATGATTCTAGTATTAGCATTTTCAGCATTTTCTGTTACTATCACCATGACTGCCGGAGCTGTTGGAACAGAATTAGAAACCCTTTACAAACAGATTGATATGTTTATGAAAG
>Ga0116167_1003087_pt1 | contig 13394 bp, 10 predicted proteins | sample AD_JPNMR3_MetaG_FD_89794 | JGI IMG/M metagenome (GOLD analysis project Ga0116167, IMG submission 89794) | Active sludge microbial communities of municipal wastewater-treating anaerobic digesters from Japan - AD_JPNMR3_MetaG | ecosystem: Engineered > Bioreactor > Anaerobic > Digestate | place...
GCATCAACCAGGGGCGGCTGGGCTTCATCACCGACGTGCCGCTGTCCAACTACCGCGAGACGCTGCAGAGCATGGTGGCCGGCGACTACGAAGAAGAGCACCGCACGATGATCGAAGGCGGCGTCTGGCGCGACGGCGAGAAGATCTTCGACTGCCTGTCGCTCAACGAGGTGGTGGTCAGCCGCGGCGCCACCGCCAGCATGGTCGAGCTGCGCATCGACATCGGCGACGAGTTCGTCGCCAACCTGCGCGCCGACGGCCTGATCATCGCGTCGCCCACCGGCAGCACCGCGTACGCGCTGTCGGCCGGCGGGCCGATCATGCACCCGGGCATCGCCGGCTGGCTGCTGGTGCCGATCGCGCCGCACACCTTGTCCAACCGGCCGATCGTGCTGCCCGACTCGGGCGAGATCCGCATCCAGGTGGTGGGCGCGCGCGACGCCTCGGCCAACTTCGACATGCAACGGCTGGCCAGCCTGCTGCGCGGCGACCAGGTGCGCGTGCGCCGCTCGGCGCACAAGGTGCGCTTCCTGCATCCGCCGGGCTGGAGCTACTACGGCACGCTGCGGCGCAAGCTGCGCTGGCATGAGGGCGTGGTATGACCCCCCCCCGAAGCGCCTGCGGCAGTCCGGGCCCGCGCACAGCGCGGGCCGTTCGCGTGGCGCACGGGCCTGCGCAGGCAGGCCCGTACGTCCACGCTCACCCCCCGCAGGGGGGGCGAGTCGGACGAAAAACAGTCCCTGCGGACTGTTTTTCGCCTACGAGCGCCGGCAGCGTCCCCGCTGCCGGCGCCAGCTGCGGCCCGGCGAAGCCGGTTCCGCGCTGGCACTGTGGTGATGTTGCGTGCGTTGCGCTGGCTCGATGCTTCGTGCTTTGGCGCCCAGCGGACTGACATGCTGCGCCGCCTGAGTCTTCGCGACGTGGTCATCGTCAGCCAGCTCGAGCTGGAGTTCGACGCAGGCTTTTCGGTGCTCAGCGGCGAGACCGGTGCCGGCAAGTCGATCCTGATCGACGCGCTGCAGCTGGCGCTGGGCGGCCGCGGCGATGCCGGTGCGGTGCGCGAGGGCTGCGCGCGCGCCGAGGTCGGCGCCGAGTTCGACACCCCGCCCGCGCTGGCCGAATGGCTGGAGGGCGGCGGCTTCGAGCGTGGCGACACCGTGCTGCTGCGCCGAAGCATCGATGCGCAGGGCCGCAGCCGCGCCTGGATCAATGGCAGCGCGGCCACCGTGGGCCAGCTGCGCGAGGCCGGTGAGCAGCTGCTGGACATCCACGGCCAGCATGCCTGGCAGAGCCTGACGCGGCCCGCCGCGGTGCGCGCCTTGCTGGACGAGCAGGCCGGCGCCGACACGCGCTCGCTCGGCACGCTGTGGCAGGCCTGCAAGGCGGCCGAGGCGCAGCTGGCCGACGCGCATGCGCGCGCCCAGAGCCTGCAGCGTGAACGCGAACGCCTGGCCTGGCAGATCGGCGAGCTCGACAAGCTGGCACCGCGCGACGACGAATGGGAGCCGCTGAATGCCGAGCACCAGCGGCTCGCGCACGCGCAGTCGCTGCTCGACGGCGTGCGCGCCGCGCTGCAGTTGCTGTGCGAGGACGAACCGGCGGCCGATACGCTGGCCGCGCGTGCGATCGAGTCGCTGCAGCCGTTGACGCCCTACGACGCGCAGCTCGAAGCGCTCGTCGACGTGCTGCACGGCGCGCAGGCACAGCTGCGCGATGCGCAGCATGGTCTGCACGCCTACCTGCGCCGCGCCGAGCCCGACCCGGCGCGGCTGGCCGAGCTCGACGCGCGGCTCGCCGCCTGGCTGTCGCTGGCGCGGCGCTACCGCTGCGCGCCGGCCGAGTTGCCGGCGCTGCTGGCCGGCTGGAACGACGAACTGCGCACGCTCGATGCCGCCGCCGACCTGGACGCGCTGCAGGCCGCGCAGCAGCAGGCACACGTCGTCTGGCGCGCCGAGGCCTTGCGCATCGGCCAACTGCGCCGCACCGCGGCGCCCAAGCTCGCGGCCGCGGTGACGCAGGCGATGCAGCAGCTGGGCATGGCCGGAGGGCGCTTCGAGGTGAAGCTCGAGCCCACCGCGGCACCGCAGGCCTACGGCCTGGAAAGCGTCGAGTTCCTCGTCGCCGGCCACGCCGGCAGCAGCCCCCGGCCCTTGGCCAAGGTGGCCTCGGGCGGCGAGCTGTCGCGCCTGGCGCTGGCGGTGGCGGTCAGCACCCGGCGCGCCGGCGCGGCCGTGCCCACGCTGATCTTCGACGAGATCGACGCCGGCGTCGGCGGCAGCGTCGCCTTCCAGGTGGGCCGGCTGATGAAGCAGCTGGGCGAAGCTGCGCAGGTGCTGGCCGTCACGCATCTGGCGCAGGTGGCGGCCTGCGCCGACCACCATTTCGTGGTGGCCAAGAGCCTGCAGGGGCAGGCCACGCTGAGCGAGGTGCGCGCCGTCAGCGGCGAGGCGCGCGTCGGCGAGGTCGCGCGCATGCTCGGCGGCGAGCGGCTGGCCGGCACCAGCCGCGCCCATGCGCTGGCGATGCTCGGCGGTGCCGAGCCGGCAGCGCAGCCCACGCCGCCGCCCAGGCCCGCGCGCAGCGCGGCCAGACCGCGGTGAGCGGCGCAGCCGCCGTGGTGCCGCAAGCGCACGGCACACCGGACGCGTCGGGGGCATCGGGACCCGACGGCCCCGACGGCCCCGACGGCCGCGAGGTCGTGCTGATCACCGGCATCTCCGGCTCGGGCAAGTCGGTGGCGCTGCATGCGCTCGAGGACGCCGGCTACTTCTGCGTCGACAACCTGCCGCCCGAGCTGCTGCGCGAGCTGATCCGGCTCGAGCACGAGCGGCGCACGCGGCGCATCGCGGTCGAAGTCGACGTGCGCAATGCCGAAGCCTTGCCGCAGCTGGTGCCGCTGATGCGCCAGCTGCAAGGCGAGGGCGTGTACGTGCGTTCGCTGTTCCTCGACGCCAGCACCGAAGCGCTGCTGCGGCGCTTTTCCGAAACGCGCCGGCCGCATCCGCTGTCCACCGGCGTTGCGGGCGGCGACGCCTTGCAGCTGCTGAGCGACGCGATCGCGCTGGAGCGCGAGCTGCTGTCGGCGGTGCGCGAGGTGTCCACCGTGATCGACACCAGCCAGCTGCGTCCGGCGCAGTTGCGGCGCTGGGTGCGCGAACTGGCCGGCGTGCGCGGCGCGGCGCTGACGCTGGTGTTCGAGTCCTTCGCCTTCAAGTACGGCGTGCCGCTGGACGCCGATTTCGTGTTCGACGTGCGCGTGCTGCCCAACCCGCACTACCTGCGCGAGCTGCGGCCGCTGACCGGCCGCGATGCGCCGGTGGCCGCCTACCTGCAGGCACAGCCCGACGTGCGCGAGATGCTCGACCGCATCGAAGGCTTCCTGCGCCGCTGGCTGCGCGGCTTCGAGGAAGACCAGCGCAGCTACCTGACGGTGGCCCTCGGCTGCACCGGCGGCCAGCACCGTTCGGTCTATCTGACCGAGGCGCTGGCACGGCGCTTTGCCGCGCACGGCGCGACGCTGCTGCGCCACCGCGAGCTCGATCCGCGCGAATGAGGCACGCGAATGAGGCGCGCGCCGCGGCGTGCTCAGCGCGCGGGCGGCGGGCCTGACAACAGCTTGCGCACCGGGGCCGGCAGCCCCAGCTGCAGTGCCTGGTCCACGCTGATCCAGCGGCCGGCCGGCAGCGCGGCGCTCAGGGTTTCGATGCGGCGCGCTCCCAGCCGCGCCGGCAGGCGCCAGCGCAGCGGCTGCAGCGTCCAGTCGAAGTGGGTCAGCGCATGTTCGACGGCCGGCAGCGTCTCGGCGCTGCCGGGCCAGCCCTGCAGCCGTTGCTGCAACTGCTCGAGCGAATCGAACTGCGGCAGGCTCCACAGCCCGGCCCACACGCCGTGCGAGGCCCGCTGCACCAGCCACACGCCTTCGCCGTGCTGCAGCCACAGCAGCGCGTGGCAGCGCGCGCCGCGCCGTGTGCGCCGTGTCTTCACCGGGTAGGCGTGCACCTTGCCTTCGCGCCGCGCCACGCACAGCGGCTGCAGCGGGCAGCGCGCACAGTCGGGCTGGCGCACGCTGCACAGCGTCGCGCCCAGATCCATCAGCCCCTGGGTGTAGTCCTCGATGCCGTGTGCCGGCAGCAGCGCCTGTGCCTGCTGCCACAGCGCACGCTCGTTGGCCGCCAGCGACAGGTCGGCAGCGAAGCCGAGCGCGCGCGTCAGCACGCGCTTGACGTTGCCGTCGAGGATGGCCACGCGCTCGCCCCAGCAGAACGCGGCGATCGCCGCCGCCGTCGAGCGCCCGATGCCCGGCAACTTCTCGAGCGCCTGCGCGCTGCGCGGGAATTCACCGCCGTGCTCGCGCACCAACTGCTGCGCGCAGCGGTGCAGGTTGCGTGCGCGGCTGTAGTAGCCCAGGCCGCTCCACAGCGCCAGCACCTCGTCCAGCGGTGCGTCGGCCAGCGCTTGCAGCGTCGGCAGCCGCTGCACGAAGCGTTGGTAGTAGTCGCGCACGGTGGCCACCTGCGTTTGCTGCAGCATGATCTCGGACAGCCACACGCGGTAGGGGTCGCGGCTGCCCGACCAGGGCAAGTCCTTGCGGCCGTGTTGGCGTTGCCAGCGCAGCACGCGCTGCGCGAAGGCCGGCATCAGTGCGCGCCGGCGAGCATGGCCTCGGGCTCGGCCGGCGCCGCATCGGCATCGGCATCGGCATCGGCATCGGCATCGGCATCGGCATCGGCATCGGCATCGGCATCGGCAACGCATGGTGCCGCGGCAGCGGCGTTGCCGTGCACTGCCGCCAAGGCCTGCCCGGCCAGCGCATCGAGCTGCCGCTGCAACGCCGCCAGCTGCTGGTCGTGCTGCTCGACTTCGGCGATGCGCTGCTCGAGTTCGCCTGACGCGGCCTGGATGCGCTGCAGGCCCTCGCGCCGGCGCGCGAAGGCGTCGCGCCGCTCGCGCAACTGCTGCTCGATCTGCGTGGACGCGCCCTTGTTCCACAGCTCGATCTCGCCGGCCGCGCTTTCGAACACCACACGCAGCTTGGACAGCAGCATGCGATGGAACTGCTCGTTGTAGGCGGCGCTGGCCAGCCGCCACGACTGCGCCGCCGACAGGTGGCGCGCGTAGCTGCGCTCGATCAGCCCCAGCTCGTCGGCGTGGCGCTGCAGCGGCGCCGGCGGCGTCAGCGCGAAGGCAAAACCGAACTCGGCGTTCAACTGGCGAAAGCCGGCGTCGAGCATGTCGCGGATCTCGTCGGCCTGGCGCGCGGCGCCGTGCAGCGCCGCACGCAGCCGCGTGCACAGCAGCGCAAAGGGTTTGCGCGCACCCAGGTGCAGCGGCGTGGCGGCCATCGCCGCGCGCATCGCCGCGAGTTCGCTGCGCAAGGCTTCGCTGCTCAGCGCGCCGAGTAGGGCCTGCAGCTGGCGCTGGTGCACCGCCCGCAGTGCCGACAGACGTTCGCGGCAGCGCGCGAAATCGGCGATCTCGGCGTCCAGCCGCTGCAGCAGCGCGCGCACCTTGCCGTGGCTCTTGCCGCGCAGGCCGCGCAGCTCGAGCATCTGGTCGGCGTGCTGGCGGCGCTGGTCGGCCAGCCGGCGCGACGCCGCACGCTGCAGCGCTTGCAGCGCGGCCGCGACGGCGCGCGTCAACACCTCACGCTGTCGCGGCAGCAGTTGCTCGGCCAGCGCGTGCTCCAGCTGCGGCAGGCCGCTGCGCTGCACCGCCGCGTCGTCGCCGGCGATGCGCGCGGCCAGCGCGTCGCGTGCCGACAGCGCGAAGATGCGCTGCGGCGGCAGCCTCAACGTGCGTGCGATGCTGCGCTGCTGCGCCTGCAGGTGCGCTTGCACCGCGGCCGGCGGCGACAGCGGGTCGGCCAGCATGTCGGCCTTGTTGAGCACGACGAAACGCTCGAGCGCGCTGTCGCTGCAGTGTTCGTTCCACAGCCCGAGGTCGGAGCGCGACACGCCGGTGTCGGCGGCGAGCACGAAGACGATGGCATGCGCCGACGGCAGCAGCCCCAGCGTCAGCTCGGGCTCGGCGCCCACCGCATTCAGCCCCGGCGTGTCGATCACCACCAGCCCGCGTTGCAGCAGCGGGTGCGGGCAGTTGACGACGGCATGGCGCCAGGCCGGGATCTCGACGCGGCCGTCGTCCTGCAGCGGCGGGTTGTGCTGCGGCTGGGTGTCGCTCCAAAGACCCAGCGCGGCCGCCTGCGCGGTGTCGACGTGGCGTGTGCGCGTGACCTGCTGCATGGCCTCGGCCAGGCTGTGGGGGTCGTCGCAATCGAGTCTCAGCCGCTGCCAGGCTTCGGGTTGCGTGCGCAACTCGGCCAGCGAGGCCGCACCCAGCCGGGTGTCGATCGGCAGCAGCGCCAGTTCGCACGGCAAGGCGGCGTCGTACTGCAATTGCACCGGACACATCGTGGTGCGCCCGGGGGTGGCCGGCAGCACACGCCGGCCGGTGTCGGCGAAGAAGATCGCGTTCAGCAACTCGGACTTGCCGCGCGACACCTCGGCCACGCAGGCCAACACCAGCTGGTCGGCGCCGAGCTTGCGTTGCAGAGCGGCCAGCGCGGGGCCGGTGGCGGCATCGGCCAGGCCGTGGCTGTCGACGAAATGGGCCAGTACGCGGATGCGGTGCTGCAGCGCGCGCCGCCAGGCCGACCGGGCGTCGAGTTGATCGACCAGGGTGTGCTTCATCGTCTGGGTGCGGCGCGGGCTCGGCGTGCCGCCGGATGTTTCGGGGCATGCTAGTGCAGGCGCTCGCAGGCCGATCCTGCGAAAAACAACTGCGCACAGCCGGCTTCGTGCAGCTTTGCTCGAGACTCAAGAACGCCGTTGGCAACCCGGACACAGGTAGGTCGAGCGCTGCGCCTGCACGATGCGCCGCAGCGTCGCGCCGCAACGCTGGCAGGCCTGGCCCTCGCGGCCGTAGACGCGGGCCTGTTGCTGGAAAGCGCCGGCGTTGCCGTGGGCGTCGCTGAAGTCGCGCAGCGTCGAGCCGCCCAGCGCCAGCGCGCGCGACAGCGTGTGCCGCAGCGCGGCCAGCAGCCGATCGCAGCGCGCCAGGCTGAGCCGGTCGCAGCGTGTGCGCGGGTCGATGCCGGCGTCGAACAGCGCCTCGCAGGCGTAGATGTTGCCGGCGCCGACGATCACCTGCCCGCCCAGCAGCAAGGCTTTGATCGAGGTCTTGCGCCGCCGGCACGCGGCGTACAGCGAGTGCGCGGTGAATGCCGGATCGAAGGGCTCGGCACCCAGGCGCGACAGCAGCGCGGCGGCCGGCGCCGCGTCGATCGCGCTGGACCACACCACGGCGCCGAAGCGCCGCGGGTCGGTCAGGCGCAGCGTGCCTTGGCTGGTGGTCAGATCGAAGTGGGCATGCGCAGCGGCTTCGGGCGGCGCATCGTGCAGCGCGAGCGAACCCGACATGCCCAGATGCAGCAGCAACCCGCCGTCGGCGCCCGCCGCCGCGCTGCCGTCGCGCTGCAGCGGCAGCCACAGGTATTTGCCGCGGCGTGTGATCTCGCCCAGCCGCGAACCCAGCAAAGACTCGGGCGCACAACCCAGCGGCCAGCGCAACGGCTTGCCGCAGCGCACCGCCAGCACGCGCGCACCGTGAAGGCGTGCGGCAATTCCGCGGCGCGCGACCTCAACCTCGGGCAGCTCCGGCATCGCCCATTATGGGAGAATGACCCGGTTTCTCCTGGAGTCTTGATGTCCTTGTCGAGCCTGCGGCGCCGCGCCGCAAGCGTTGGGATCGGCGGGGCGGCCCTGGTGTTCGTGTGCGTGGCCATGGCGGCCGAGCCGGCCCCCGCAGATGCCGCGCCCGCAACGCCCACGCCCGCTGCTTCCGCACCTGCAGCGTCCACACCCGCAGCGTCCGCACCCGCAGCGTCCGAAGCCGCTGCCGAGGCGCCGGCCAAGCCGCCGGTGCACAACTCGAACATCGATGCGGCGCTGTTCTATCAGCTGCTGATCGGCGAGATCGAGCTCAATGCCGGTCACGCCGGCAACGCCTACCAGATCCTGCTCGACGCCGCGCGGCGCAGCCGCGACGAGCAGCTGTTCCGCCGCGCCACCGAGATCGCGCTGCACGCTCGCGCCGGCGAGCAGGCGCTGGCCGCCACGCAGGCGTGGCGCGTGGCGCATCCCGAGTCGATGCAAGCGCTGCGCCTGCAACTGCAGATCCTGCTGTCGATGAACCGCGCGTCCGAGCTGGGCGAGCCGCTGCGTGCCTTGCTCGCCGGCACACCGCCGGCCGAGCGCGCCGACCTGATCGCCGGGTTGCCGCGCATCGTCGCTCGCGTCAGCGACCGGCGCGAGGCGGCCACGCTGCTGGAGCAGGTGCTGCAGCCCTATGCGGCGCAGCCTGGCTTGCGCGCCGACGTGGCCAGTGCCGTCGCCCGCACCTGGCTGCTGGCCGGCGAGCGCGACCGCGCCGTGGCGCTGGCCAAGCAGGCGCACGCGCAGGACCCCGCGGCCAGCGCGACGCTGCAGCTGGCGCTGGAGCTGATGCCGAGCTGGCCCGAAGCCGAATCGATGATCACCCAGGCGCTGGCGGCGCCGGGCGCCGACCCCGCGGTGCGCCGCGCCTATGCCGGCGCGCTGATCAACGCGCACCGCTACGGCGACGCGATCGCGCAGCTCGACCTCGTCACCCGCGCCCAGCCCGAACTCGCCGCGCCGTGGCTGACGCTGGGAGCCCTGCACGTCGAGTTGCGTCAGCCGCAGGCCGCCGAGGCTGCGTTGCAGCGCTTCGTGCAGCTGACGCAAGCGCGCGCCGCGCCCGGCCAGCCCAGCGCGGCCGACAGCGCCGACGACACGCCCGAGGACGGGCTGACGCAGGCCTGGCTGCTGCTGGCGCAGGCGGCCGAACAGCGCGGCGACTTCACCGCCGCCGAAGGCTGGCTGGCGCGCATCGACGACCCGCAGCGCGCGCTGGAAGTGCAGACGCGCCGCGCCGTGCTGCTGGCGCGGCAAGGCCAGCTGCAGGCGGCGCGCGATCTGCTGCGCGCCACGCCCGAGCGCACGGGTGCCGACGCGCGCGCCAAGGTGCTGGCCGAGGTTCAGGTGCTGCGCGAGGTCAAGCAGTGGGCGCAGGCCTATGCGCTGCTCGAAGGCGCGAACGTGCGCTTCCCGAACGACCCCGACCTGCTGTACGAGCAGGCGATGCTGGCCGAGAAGCTCGACCAGCTCGATGCGATGGAAACGCTGCTGCGGCGGGTGATCGAGCTCAAGCCCGACCACGCGCACGCCTACAACGCGCTCGGCTACTCGCTGGCCGATCGCGACCTGCGGCTGGACGAAGCCAGGACACTGATCGAACGCGCCCTGCAGCTGACGCCCGGCGACCCCTTCATCACCGACAGCCTGGGTTGGGTCGAATTCCGCCTGGGCAACCGCGACCAAGCCTTGAAGCTGCTGCGTCAGGCCTACACGGCGCGGCCCGATGCCGAGATCGCCGCGCATCTGGGCGAAGTGCTGTGGGCGCTGGGCCGGCACGACGAGGCGCGTGCCGTCTGGGCCGAAGCCAGCCGCCGCGACGCCGGCAACGACGTGCTGCGCGAAACGATGGCGCGTCTGAAGGTGCAATGACCGGCGGCAGGCGCAGCGCCGCCGCGCTGCCGGCGGCGCTGGCTCTGGCGGGCTGTGCCGCGGTGGCGCCGGGTTCGCCGCCGCACGCCGCCTCGGCCGCAACGACACCCATCTCGGGCCGCCTGGCGCTGCAGCTCGATGCGCAACCCGGCCGCAGCGCCCAGGCCTTCAGTGCCAGTTTCGAGCTGCGCGGCAATGGCGATGACGGCGAGTTGCGGCTCAGCACGCCGTTGGGCACCACGCTGGCCGTTGCCCACTGGGGCGCCGGCGACGCGCGGCTGGTGACGCCGCACGGCGAGCAGCGCTTCGAAGACCTGGAAGCGCTGTCGCTGCAAGCCTTCGGCGAAGCACTGCCGCTGCGCGCTCTGCCCGACTGGCTGCAGGGTCGTCCGTGGCCCGCTGCGGCCGAGCCGGCCCGGCCGCGCAGCGACGGCCCCGGCTTCGAGCAACTGGGCTGGGCGATCGACCTGGCGCGCTTCGACAGCGGCCAGTGGCAGGCCTGGCGCGCTGCGCCGCCCGCGGCGCGGCTGCGCGTGCAACTGGATCCGCGATGAGCCTGCGCGCGCTGTACGACGTGCCGGCCCCGGCCAAGCTGAACCTGTTCTTGCATGTGGTCGGGCGCCGCGGCGACGGCTACCACCTGCTGCAGTCGGTGTTCGCGCTGATCGACTGGTGCGACAGCCTGCACTTCGAGCGCCGCGGCGACGGCGTACTGGCGCGGCGCGATCTGGCCGCGGCGTTGCCGGCCGATGACCTGTGCCTGCGTGCGGCGCGCGCACTGCAGGCGCGATCCGGCACCCCGCTGGGGGCGGACATCTCGCTGCACAAGCGGCTGCCCTGGGGCGCCGGCATGGGCGGCGGCAGCTCGGATGCGGCGAGCACCCTGCTGGCGCTGAACCGCCTGTGGGGGCTGCAGTGGCCGCGCGCGAAGCTGCTGGCGCTGGCCGCCACGCTCGGCGCCGACGTGCCATTTTTCGTCGGCGGCGACAACGCCTTCGTCGAAGGCATCGGCGACAAACTCACGCCGCTGGCGCTGCCGCCGCAGTGCTACCTGGTGGTCAAGCCGGCTGCATCCCTCGCCACCGCCGACATCTTCGGCCACCCGGCGCTGAAGCGCGATACCTCGCCTGTTATACTTTCCGACTCCCTTGCGGGCATGGCAGTGTGCAACGGGTTCGGCTGCAACGACTTGCAGCCGGTCGCCGAAGCGCAGTGTGCGCAGGTGCAGGTGGCGGCACGGTGGCTGGAAGCACGCTTCGGCAACAGCCGCATGACCGGCTCCGGCAGCGCGGTGTTCGCAAGGGTCGGCACGGACGAACAATCCCTGGCGGCATGGCCGGCGCAGTCGATGCCCGGCGAGTGGATTGCCCGGCTGTGCCGCGGTCTGGACCATCACCCGTTGCGGGATTGGGCCGGCTGAAGACGGTTCGAGGGGGGTGGCGCGAGCCGCGTCCCGTGTAGGGGAGTCGCCAAGTTGGTCAAGGCATCGGATTTTGATTCCGACATGCGAGGGTTCGAGTCCTTCCTCCCCTGCCAGATCCACCCGCTGCCCGCCGGCTGTTCGACCTAGAGAGTCCCAGGTGCTGTTCAACACCGTGCTGTTCACCGGCAACGCCAACCCGGGCCTGGCGCGCGAGATCGCGCAGCAGCTCGGCGTCGAGCTCGGCAAGGCGCTGGTGGGGCGCTTTTCCGACGGCGAGGTGCGCGTCGAGGTGCAGCAGAACGTGCGCGCGCGCGACATCTTCGTGATCCAGTCGACCTGCGCGCCGACCAACGAGAACCTGATGGAGCTGTGCATCCTGGTCGATGCACTCAAGCGCGCCAGCGCGCGGCGCATCACCGCGGTGGTGCCGTACTTCGGCTACGCGCGCCAGGACCGCCGGCCGCGCTCGACGCGCGTGCCCATCAGCGCGAAGGTGGTCGCCAACATGCTGCAAAGCGTGGGTGTCGAGCGGCTGCTGACCATGGACCTGCACGCCGACCAGATCCAGGGCTTCTTCGACATCCCGGTGGACAACATCTACGCCTCGCCGGTGCTGCTGTCGGACCTGAAGACCAAGAACTACCCGAACCTGGTCGTGGTCTCCCCCGACGTCGGCGGCGTGGTGCGCGCGCGCGCGCTGGCCAAGCAGCTGGGCTGCGGCCTGGCGATCATCGACAAGCGGCGCGCGAACCCGAACGAGTCCGAGGTGATGCACGTCATCGGCGACATCGACGGCCGCCACTGCGTGATCATGGACGACATGATCGACACCGCCGGCACGCTGTCGGCGGCGGCCGAGGTGCTCAAGCAGCGCGGCGCCAGGCGCGTATTCGCCTACTGCACGCACCCGGTGTTTTCGGGTCCCGCGATCCAGCGCATCCGCGAGTCGCAGATGGACGAGGTCGTCGTCGCCAACACCATTCCGCTGCAGGACGAGGCCAGGGCCTGCGGCAACGTGCGCCAGTTGTCGGTGGCCTACCTGTTTGCCGAGACCATCCGCCCCATCAGCGACGGCGAATCGGTGACATCGCTGTTCGCCGAGCAGAACAGCAACTTCTGATGCAGTCGCGGGCTCCCCGGTGGAGCCCCTTCTGGGGTGGCGGGCCATGGGGCCTGCCGTGGTTGGCGCCTGGTCGCGGGCGCCGTCTTTGTGGAGTGAAGTTATGAAGTTTGTCGCATTCGAGCGTACGCAGCAGGGGACCGGAGCGAGCCGCCGCCTGCGCGCCGCGGGCAAGGTGCCCGGCATCGTCTATGGCGCCGGCACGCCGGCCATGATCGAGCTGGACCACAACGCGCTGTTCCACGCGCTGAAGAAAGAGGCCTTCCATTCGTCGATCCTGGACATGGAACTGTCGGGGCAGGAGCACAAGGTGCTGCTGCGCGACTACCAGATGCACCCGTGGAAGCAGATCATCCTGCACGTGGACTTCCAGCGCATCGACGCCACCACCAGGCTGCACAAGAAGGTGCCGCTGCACTTCGTCAACGAGGAGAACTCGGTGGCGGTCAAGACCGACAAGTGCCTGGTCAACCACGTGCAGACCGATCTCGAGGTCGAGTGCCTGGCGTCGCAGCTGCCGGAGTTCATCACCATCGACCTCGGCCACCTGGTCAAGGGTCAGTCGATCCACGTCAGCGAGCTCGAGCTGCCCGCCGGCATCAAGGCGGTGCGCCATGGCTCGCTGGATCCGGTGATCGTTGCCGCCAACCCGCCGCGCGAGGAAGAAGAAGCGGCTGCGCCGGCGCCGGTGGTGGCCGCCGCACCCGCGCCGAACAAGGGCAAGAAGAGCGAGAAGCAGAACAAGAAGTGAAGCCGTGCGGCCTTGCCGCGGTGCAGCGCAAAGCCCCGCCCTGGCGGGGCTTTGTTCTTCCCGGGCCGACCTAGAATCCGCGCGCAAGAACCCTCCTTGGACTGCGCATGATCCGTCTGCTGGTCGGCCTGGGAAATCCGGGGCCGCAGTACGAAGCCACCCGCCACAACGCCGGCTTCTGGTGGCTGGACGCGGCCGCACGCAAGCTCGGCGTCACGCTGGCGCCGCAGCGCAGCTGGTTCGGCCTGGCGGCCAAGGCCGGCACGGCGGCCGGGCCGGTGTGGCTGCTGCAGCCGATGACCTACATGAACCTGTCGGGCAAGGCGGTGGCGGCGCTGGCGCGCTTTCACAAGATCGAGCCGCAGCAGATCCTGGTCGTGCACGATGAGCTGGACCTGATGCCGGGCCAGGCGAAGATCAAGTGCGGCGGCGGCCACGCCGGGCACAACGGCTTGCGCGATATCCACGCGCAACTCGGCTCGCCGGACTACTGGCGGCTGCGCCTGGGCATCGGGC
>Ga0116167_1003098_pt1 | contig 13370 bp, 10 predicted proteins | sample AD_JPNMR3_MetaG_FD_89794 | JGI IMG/M metagenome (GOLD analysis project Ga0116167, IMG submission 89794) | Active sludge microbial communities of municipal wastewater-treating anaerobic digesters from Japan - AD_JPNMR3_MetaG | ecosystem: Engineered > Bioreactor > Anaerobic > Digestate | place...
CCCATGAACCAAGGAGGTTTCGGATGGAAGCAACAACGTATCAAGAGGTCCAGGGGCTCTCCCGGATGACCGTCGGAGAACTCCGGGACAAGTACCTTGAGGTCCTTGGGGAAGAGACCCGCTCCTACCACAAGGAGTTTCTTCGCAAGCGAATCGCCTGGCGTATCCAGGCCCTGGCGGAGGGTGACCTTTCGGAGCGGGCCCGGCGCAGAGCCGAGGAACTGGCCAACGACGCCGACCTGAGAACGCGGGCTCCGCGTGATCCGGTCGCCTCGGGTTCCTCCGAGGTCAAAGCGAGAACGGCGACCGGCCGCATATCCCCGTCGCGCGACCCGAGGCTGCCTCTGCCCGGAACTCTGCTCGCCCGCGAGTTCCAAGGCCGCGACATTGTGGTCAAGGTACTCGACAACGGCTTCGAGTTCGACGGCCGACGCTACAAGTCCCTATCCGCCATCGCCCAGGAGGTCACCGGGAGCAAGTGGAACGGGTTCCTCTTCTTCGGTATCGCCGATGCCGCGGCCAAGGGCAGGAGTCGCAAACCCGAGAGGAGGAACGAATGAGCAGAAACAATAACCGTGGCCGGAGAGAAGCCCGGGAGTGGGCATCAAGAACCAACGTGACCATCCGCTGCGCCATCTACACACGCAAGTCCACAGACGAGGGGCTGGAACAGCAGTTCAACAGCCTCGACGCACAGCGGGAATCCGCGGAAGCCTATATCGCGAGCCAACGACACGAGGGGTGGGTGTGCATCCCGGATCGTTTCGACGACGGCGGTTTCACCTGTGGCAACATGGAGCGGCCCGCCCTCGGGCGGCTCTTCGCCGGCATCGAGTCGGGCGACATCGACTGCGTGGTGGTTTACAAGGTCGACCGGCTGAGCCGGTCCCTCCTGGACTTCGCCCGCATGATGGAGCTTTTCGACAAGCACGCCGTGAGCTTCGTCTCGGTCACCCAGCAGTTCAATACGACCAGCTCCATGGGACGGCTCACCTTGAATGTCCTTTTGTCCTTTGCCCAGTTCGAGCGGGAGATTATTTCGGAGCGCACCCGCGACAAGATGTCCGCCGCGCGGCGCAAGGGCAAGTGGGTCGGCGGGATGCCGGTTCTCGGGTATGACGTGGACCCGAAGGGCGGAAAGCTGATCGTCAACGAAGACGAATCTGCACAGGTCCGGGGAATGTACCAGCTTTACCTGGAGCACAGAGCCATGATCCCTATCGTCCAGGAGATCGATCGCCGCGGTTCGCAGACCAAGCGGTGGACCACCAAGAAGGGCCAGGAGCGCGGTGGCAAACCCTTTAGCAAAAGCAGCCTCTTCCGGCTTCTGACCAAGGTGATTTACACCGGAAAGGTCGACTACAAAGGAACCATCTATAACGGCGAACACAGTGAGATCGTTGACATCGATCTTTGGCAGCGGGTGCAGGATGCGTTGCGGCGCAATGGCAGCACCGGCGGCAAGGAGGTGCGCAACAAGTACGGAGCCCTCTTGAAGGGGCTTCTCTACTGCGCTCCCTGCGGCACCGGGATGGTGCATACCTACACGGCCAAGGACAACGGCAAACGGTATCGCTACTACGTCTGCCTGAACGTCCAGCAACGAGGCTGGGCGTCCTGCCCGACCAAGTCGCTCAACGCGCACGAGATCGAGACCGCGGTGGTCGAACACATCCGAGGCATAGGCAGAAATGAGGAAATCATCGCAGCGAAGGCTGCAAAGGCTCGGGAAGAGAGCGGCAAGCGCATGCCGGAACTGGAAACCGAACAACGCGGCCATGAGCGTGAACTCAAACGGCTGAACACCAGAGTCCAGAAGCTGGTGAGCGAGTCCTTCACCGCCGCCTTTTACGGAGGGGCGGCCATGGACCAGCTCGCCGACCATCAGGATCAGATTCGAACCATAGAACAGCGGATGACCGCCATACGCGAAGAGGTCATTGCCATCCAGAGAGAAACCGTTGACGAAGGGGACATGGCCCGGGCGCTGGCGGTCTTCGATCCGGTCTGGGAGTCGCTGTCTCCCCGAGAACAATCACGGATCGTCCGACTCCTCGTCGAGCGCGTCGGGTATGACGGGCGGGACGGCAGAGTGACCGTGACCTTCCGCTCACCGGGAGTCAAGGCGCTGTGCAGCGAGGCCGACATCCGCAATCGGAAGGTGTCCGCATGAAAAATACCGCATCCGACGGAATCGGACTGAGCCGATTGGAGAGCTCCTTCAGTTTCAAACCCAAGACCAGGAGAAAGAGCGACAACCATCTCCGCGAGGAAGACCGAAGCATCGAGCCGGGGAATCTGCCCCGCGTCTCAAAGCTGATGGCCCTGGCAATCCGCTTCGACGGTCTGGTCCGGCGTGGTGAGGTGCGGGATACGCTGATCTGGCCAGACTCGGCTATGTGAGGCGCGCACGCATCACTCAGATCATGAACCTGCTCAACCTGGCCCCGGACATCCAAGAAGCGATTTTTTCCCTGCCCCGGACGGTCAAGGGGGTGACCAGATTCGGGCGAAAGAGGCCCGTCCCATCACCGCCGTCGCTCACTGGTCACGGCAACGAAAGATATGGGCTAGGCTGACCGCCGAGCGGATGAGCTGACGCCCCCGCTCAGGGCAACCGGCAGCCTCTCTATCCACACGTCCGATCACCGATCTCTCTTCTCCTCACCAGCGATTTCTCAATCCTCCTGATTCATGTACATTTTTTCTATTGACCTGATGCCTATCAGGTCGTATAATATTTGCCTGTAATGGGGGCGTAGTTTGCCCTGACTGGGCCCTGCGGCCATTGGCGTTCACGATAAGCCATTTGGATGTTTGAGGATACACATGAGTCAAAGACCGCGAGGCAGACGCCCCGTTCAGGAAATAACCGAGCCGCAGCGCCGTACATTGAAGGAGATCCGCCTCTTCACGAACGGGCGGGGGTTCCCCCCGACCATGAAGGAACTCGCGGATATCCTTGGGATATCGCATGCCAGCGTCCACGGTCAGGTGAACCAGCTTGTCCGCAAGGGCTACCTGAAGCGCGAACCCCGGAAGGCTCGTGGAATTGCGATTATCCGCGAACCCGAAGACGACGTCCCCGATCTTGTGGCCGTCCCCATCATCGGCCGAGTGGCGGCCGGCCAAAACGCCTTCTCGTATCCGCCTGCTTTGAAACCGGCCAGCGGCGGAGGCACTGCTCGCGGGATCAGGAACACGTGATCTGCCAGGGCGATAAATGCTTGGTCATCAAGGAGAACATGTCGAAGAACAACTACTGCATGGAATGCGCAAGGTTGATCCTTCAAAAGGCACGCCAGGACTTGGACGGTTTATGTGATGAGATCGAGGCGTGATAACCCATGACGACGACAAGTCAAAGCAACATTCAAGGACTTAATGTCCTGATCGTGGATGACGAGGCCAATATCCGCAGGACACTCACGGTCTGTTTGGAATCGCGCGGCCATCGCGTGACCGCTGTAAGTAATGGGAAAGACGCCCGGGTGGAGTCCGACAGACAGGTGTTCGACCTGGCCTTTGTGGATTTGCGGTTGGGCTCGGAAAGCGGCCTTGACTTGATTCCCCCGATTCTTGGCGCATGCCCCTGGATCAAGATCGTCGTCATCACGGCTTACGCGTCCATCGACACCGCCGTCGAAGCCATGCGGCGGGGGGCAACTGATTACATTCCCAAGCCATTCACTCCCGAGCAGGTCCAACTGGTCACCGAACGGGTGGCAACCGTTCGCGGCATGGAGCAACGCATCGCCACCTTAAAGGAGGACCTGGAGCGGTTGCATCCCGAGGTTTCGTTCACCTCACAACATCCCGGTGTGCAACGCGCCGTGGAACTCGCACGGCAAGTGGCTGCCTCGGAAGCGGTTGTCCTGCTGCGAGGTCCCAGTGGAACGGGAAAGACAGTAATGGCTCGCGCCATCCACGCTTGGAGCCACAGGGCGGATAAGCCGTTCGTGACCATTTCATGCCCAACACTCAGCCCTGAACTCCTTGAAAGCGAACTCTTCGGCCATGTGAAGGGCGCCTTTACCGGTGCGCTCCGTGATAATCCAGGCCGGGTAGCAGCCTGCGAGGGCGGGACCTTGTTCTTGGATGAGATTGGCGATTTGCCATTGGTGCTTCAACCCAAACTCCTGCGCTTCATACAGGATCGTGAGTATGAGCGTGTGGGCGATCAACGGACGAGACGTGCGGACGTCCGCATCATCGCGGCAACCAACACGGACCTGGATAAGGCGGTTCAGGCGGGACGCTTCCGCGAAGACCTGCACTATCGGCTGAATGTGATTCAGATCGACTTGCCACCCCTGATGGATCGCCCGGACGATGTGGAACTACTGGCAAGAAACATGTTGGAGTTTTTCGGCGCGCAAAACCACAAGGTGCTGAAGGGTTTCAGCGACAAGGCCATGGAGGCCCTGCGCCAATACGCGTGGCCGGGTAATATCCGCGAACTGCGCAACGCGGTCGAGCGAGCCGCGATCCTGTGCACAAGTGATGTTGTTCAAGTTGAGCATCTTCCCGCGTCCATCGCGCCGCATACTCCACCGCTCCAATTGGGTGACCACGTTTCCTTGAAGATGATCGAGGAACATCACATCCGCCGAGTTCTCGCCTCCACCAAGACCCTCCAAGAGGCCGCCAATATTCTCGGTATCGACCAGGCCACCCTTTGGCATAAGCGAAAGCAATACGGCATCTAACAGGCCGGACCTTTCTCTTCCCCGCCCTTGATCTTGCAAAACACAAGGTCGATTCGGGACCGTTCTTGTCCATCACAATGGGCTTTCCTCCCGGCAATAGGTAACCTACTGAATTAACATTAACTAATTGAATGGCACGGCTTATGCTCTATAAACAGGTGGAGGTCTTGGTCATGATTGGAATAAGACAAAAACTGATGCTGGGCTTTGGCGGGTTGCTCGCCGTCATTGCGATTGTCGGCGCGCTGACGATGGTTCAGATCAATGAACTCGGCGAGGCCATCGGAATGATCCTCAAGGAAAACTACCGTAGTGTGGTGGCGTGCCAGGACATGAAGGAATCCTTGGAAAGAATGGACAGTGGCATACTCTTCACACTTGCCGGGAACGAACTTGAGGGGAAACGTCTCATTGAGGAAAACACCACAAAATTCCGAGACGCTTTACATGTGGAACTTGGCAACATAACGCTTCCCGGTGAACGCGAAAAGGCTGAGAAAATAAGGGCCTTGTTTGAAAGATACGTCGAGGTCATACCGCTTGTGACAGAGGTCGGACGACCTATCGAAGAGAGGAAAGCCGAGTATTTCTCGAAAGTGCAGCCGCTATTCCAAGAGATCAAGGACATTGCACAAGACATTTTATTGATGAACCAATCGAACATGAGCGAGGCCAGCAACACCGCGCGAAGCCTCGCGGATACTGCCCATCGCCGAATGTTGACAGCGATCATGGTCTCCGCATTCCTGGCGCTTCTATTCAGTTATCTCGCTCACCGATGGATTCTACACCCAATCAGGCGGATGATTGAATCCACGAATGAAATACGAGGCGGAAATCTTGACCTGGTTCTCGAAGGCGGCTCGAGAGACGAGATTGGTCGGCTTTCGGAATCCTTTAATGAGATGGCGGCCGCCCTGAGGCAGGTGCGTAAGGAAGACAGGATGAACCTGATGCGGACAAGACGTGCGACAGAGGAGGTCTTCAAGGCTCTCCCAACCGCTATTGCCGTGCTCGATCTCGATGGGAAGGTGGAGGTCTCAACTGAAACGGCCGACCGTCACTTCGGCCTCAAACCCGGTGTTCTCGCAGGCGAGCTTGGATACGATTGGCTGCTTCCCCTGATCCGGAAAGCCCTCGACGAGGATAATATCGTCGAGCACGACCCCAAGAACGGTTACGTCCAACAGTTCGTTGACAATCGCGAATACTTTTTCCAGCCGATGGTAGTCCCGATTCCAGTCGGCCCGGAGCGTCGAGAGCCCACGGGCGTGGCGTTGATTCTCAAGGACGTGACTCAAGTCCATGAGCAGCAAGAAATGAAGCGCGGCGTTGTATCCACCGTCTCGCATCAACTAAAGACACCTTTGACCTCCCTTCGAATGTCTATTTACCTTCTGTTGGAGGAACGAATCGGATCTCTCAATGAAAAGCAGATCGAACTCCTTATGGCCGCTAGGGATGACAGCGAAAGACTGGTTGGGATTCTTGACGATCTGCTCGATATCAACCGAATCGAGTCCGGAAAGTCGAGGCTTGCACTTGAGCCCGCCACACCGAGAATCCTTGTCCGCGACGCCATGGAGCCCTTCCTGGTGGATGCCAAGGATAAAGGCGTGACCCTGGTGAACGAAGTGTCGGACGACTTGCCCGAAGTCATGGCGGACTCCGAAAAAATCCGTCATGTGTTCGCGAACCTCTTCTCAAACGCGCTTCGCTTCACCGGCCCCGGAGGCTCGGTGACCATCAGGGCTAAGCTGGAACAAGATCGTGTGGCATTCCTTGTTGAAGATACCGGCAAGGGCATCCCGGAGGAAGAACTAAAACATCTGTTTGAGCAGTTTTATCGAGCGCCCGGTCAGGATGAGAAATCCGGTGTTGGACTGGGCTTGGCCATAGTGAAGGAAATCGTCCGCGCCCATGGTGGGGATGTGGGCGCTGAAAGCGTGGTCGGCAAGGGATCGACGTTTCGCTTCAGCCTCCCTTTACGAACCGACACGACGGCGGGAACACACGCCAAAGCCACAGAGGAATAGGCATGCTACTTACACTATACATAATACTTGGATTGGCCCTTTTCGCCGCGCTGGCGGCTCTCGCATTCGCATGCGACAAGATATGAGGAGGCTATCATGCTCTATCTTTCAGCAATCGTCTTGGTGCTGTGCATGGCGTACCTCGTTTACGCCATCATCGACCCGGAGCGATTTTAACGGAGAAATGTGATGTCCATTGTTTTCATAACCTTCATTGTTGGAACAGCGGTATTGCTGTCATGGCCCTTGGGAAGAGCCATGACCTGGGCGATGAGCCCCGGCGACAAGGTTGGTGATTTTCGTGGCGGCGCTGAGAGACTCTTTGAGACAGCGGCGGGCAAGGTCATCGCCAGGGAGCAGACATGGAAGGAATATGTGCTGTCCATGCTCCTCTTCAACGGGTTCATGTTCATTGTCGTGTTCGTGATTTTAGCGATGCAACAGGTGCTTCCCCTGAATCCGGATGGCAAGGGCGCGCTTTCACCCGATCTGATTTTTCATACTGTGGCGTCCTTCACATCGAACACGAACCTTCAACACTATTCAGGGGAGGTCTCGTTAAGCTATTTTTCACAGATTTTCGGTTTGATGTGGCTGCAATTCGTTTCCGCCGCCACGGGAATCGCCGCCTTGACCGCCCTGGCCAGGGGCCTCGCCGGCAAAACATTGCTCGGAAACTTCTATCGTGACCTCATGCGGGCGACCTTTCTCGTGTTGCTGCCACTGGCGGTGGCGGTGGCGGTGTTTCTTCTGCTAGGCGGTGTTCCCATGACCTTGCAGGGCTCAGCAACCGTCAAAACACTTGAAGGCGAGCTGCAAACCATCGCCAGGGGACCGGTCGCGGCGTTCGCGGCGATCAAACAACTGGGCACCAACGGCGGCGGTTTCTTTGGTCCCAACTCGGCGCATCCCTTCGAGAATCCGTCCTTCTTCACCAACATCCTCGAGTGCCTGAGCATCATTCTGATTCCAATGGCATCGGTGTGGATGTTCGGCCGCATCACGAGCCGGATGCGACACGCGGTTATTGTCTTCGCGGTGATGAGCGTGTTGCTAGTTGGAACGGTTGGACTCGCCGTCCACTTTGAAAGCGCTCCAACAGCCGCCTTTAACGGATTGCCGATCCAAGCAACCGGGAACCTCGAGGGCAAGGAACTTCGCTTCGGTTCCGCCGCCGGCCCGCTGTGGGGAACGCTCACAACCACCACGAGCAATGGATCGGTCGACAGCATGCACGACAGCTTCAATCCGCTTACCGGTCTCATTCCGTTGGCGGGAATGTGGCTGAACGTGACTTTTGGCGGAGTTGGCGTGGGTTTGATCAATATGTTCCTGTACATCATCGTGGGCGTGTTCATCTGCGGCATGATGGTCGGACGAACCCCGGAATATTTCAATCGCAAGGTTGAAACACGCGAGATGAAGCTCGCCCTCTTGGCACTTCTGATTCACCCGTTGTTCATCCTGGGCGGAACGGCCTTATTCGCCTTAAACCCATGGGGTGCCTTGACGGTACACAATCCCGGCGCGCACGGGTTCACGGAAATCCTCTATGAGTTCAGTTCCGCGGCGGCTAACAACGGGTCGGGTTTCGAGGGCTTGGGCGACAACACGGTCCCCTGGAACGTGGTCACCGGCGTCATCATGCTGCTGGCCCGATTCGTTCCGATCATTTTGCCCTTGGCCATAGCCGGGGCCTTGGCCGCGAAGAAACCGGCACCGGAAACCACCGGAACCCTGCGAACAGACACTTTCCTGTTTGGCATGGTCATTTTGGGCAGCGTGGTCTTCATTGGGGCGCTGTTGTTCCTGCCGGTGGCCGTCCTGGGTCCAATAGCGGAGCATTTGGCGGCCGGGCTATGAGCCGGGGAATGGGAAAAGAGGTATGAAGCATGAATGACCAAACCAATGAAAACGTACAATTAAAGCTTGATCGTCGCAAGGCTCGACGGGCATCGCTCTTTGAGAGAAACCTGGTGCGAACCGCCGGGAAACAATCCGTGGTCATGCTGAAACCTTGGGTTATGGCGCGGAATCCCGTGATGTTCGTTACCGAGATCGGGGCGGCGCTGACCACCCTTGTGCTGATTGTGGATCTGTTTCACGAACAATCGGCGTTTTTCTATACATTCGCTGTGACGGCCATCCTCTGGCTGACCGTGCTCTTCGCCAATTTCGCGGAGGCCTTGGCTGAGGCCCGGGGCAAGGCCCAGGCAGATACGCTGAAACGGACCCGGCGCAAGACCCTTGCCCGAAGAGTGATGAATGGCGTTGAGGAACAGGTGAGCTCCGACGAGCTTCATGAAGGCGATGTCGTGTTGGTTAGCGCCGGTGAAACCATCCCCAGCGATGGTGAGGTGATCGAGGGAGCCGCCACCGTGGATGAGTCCGCGATTACGGGTGAGTCCGCGCCCGTGGTCCGGGAAGCCGGAGGTGATCGGTCCGGCGTCACAGGGGGCACGCGCGTCCTTTCCGACCAGATCAAGATTCGCATCACCGCGGGGGCGGGCGAGTCCTTTCTCGACCGCATGATTGGCCTCGTGGAGGGGGCGGACAGACAGAAGACCCCCAACGAGCTTGCCCTCACCGTGACATTGGCGGGGCTCACACTCGCCTTTCTGATGGTGACCGGAGCCCTGTGGCCGATCGGCCGATACTTCGGCGTGGACCTTCCTATCCCGACGTTGATCGCCCTGCTGGTCTGCCTAATCCCCACCACCATCGGTGCTTTACTCGCGGCTATCGGGCTTGCGGGCATGGATCGCGCTCTCTCGGCCAACGTGCTGGCCAAAAGCGGCAAAGCGGTGGAAATGGCTGGCGACATCGACACGCTGCTTCTGGACAAAACCGGCACCATTACCATGGGGGATCGCCAGGCAACTGAGTATCATCCGTTGCCAGGGGTGACGAGAGAAGCGTTGGCCGAGGCCGCCATGTATGCCTCCTTCGGAGATCAGACACCCGAGGGTAAATCCATTGTCCGGCTTGGAGAGGAGACTCTTGGACTCGGAGCGCCGGGCGAATCTCCGCAAGCCAAGGTCATTCCCTTTACGGCGCAGACACGCTTGAGCGGTCTTGATTTGCCCGATGGCCGCAGCTACCGCAAAGGTGCGTCCGACGCCGTTTGCGCTTATATCCTTGAACAAGGTGCTCCGATTCCCGAGGGAACCCAGCGACTAGTGGATAATGTCGCGCGCCATGGAAGCACGCCCATTGTCGTTGCCGAGGGAAAGAACATCATCGGAGTGGTCGCGCTTTCGGATGTCCTGAAACCCGGCATCCGAGATCGACTTGAGCGGCTGCGGGCCATGGGGCTGCGCGTCGTCATGGTGACGGGCGACAATCCCCTAACCGCGGCGGCTATCGCCAAGGAGGCGGGTGTGGATGATTACATCGCGGAAGCCAAGCCGGAGGACAAACTTGAGTACATCCGGAAGGAACAGCGCGCGGGAAGACTGATCGCGATGATGGGAGATGGCACAAACGACGCTCCGGCGCTTGCCCAGGCGGATATCGGCGTCGCCATGAACTCCGGAACCCAGGCGGCCAAGGAAGCCGGAAACATGGTGGATTTGGATAGCGACCCCACCAAGCTGATCGAGGTCATCGAGATCGGAAAACAACTGCTCATGACCCGGGGCGCGCTGACGACATTTTCCATAGCCAACGATGTGGCAAAATACTTCGCCATCATCCCGGCCATGTTCATGCTGGCCATCCCACAACTGGCAGCCCTTAATATTATGAGATTGGAGACGCCGGGAAGCGCGATTCTTTCGGCCCTGATTTTCAACGCCATCATCATCCCGCTTCTGATTCCCATCGCCATCAAGGGAGTCAAGTACCGCCCCATGGGAGCGGATAGCATCCTGAGACGAAACCTCCTGGTCTATGGATTGGGAGGTGTAATCGCGCCCTTTGCCGGCATCAAGTTGATCGACCTGGCTTTGAGCTTGACCGGATTGTTTTAGGAGGGATCATGGACAATAGGATTGAAAGAACCGACTTTATCACCCAGGCAGTCACCTCGATCAGGATTGTGCTGGTTACGATGGTGATTTGCTGTCTTCTTTATCCCCTGGTGGTATTGGGCATTGGGCAGACCCTGACGCCGAATTCTGCCAACGGGTCGCTGGTACGCAATGGACGGGGAGAAATCGTCGGCAGCAAACTCATTGCCCAAAAGTTTGACCGGCCCGAGTACTTCTGGCCGCGACCATCGGCGGTTGACTATAACGCGGCGGCCGCGGGGGGCAGTAATTTGTCACCCACCAATCCGGAGCTTCGCGAGAGGGCAAAGACCCTGATCGCCAGTTTCAAAGCAACCGCCGAAGATCCTATCCCCGCTGATTTGGTAACCGCTTCGGCAAGCGGTCTCGATCCGAACATCACACTTGCCGCGGCCAGATACCAGGCGGGAAGGGTTGCCGCTTCCCGAGGGTTATCCAAGGAAACCCTAATGGAATTGCTGGACAGATATGCGCGCCGTCCGGGCGGAGTGCTTACCCCGCAGCCGCTGGTGAATGTATTGCTTGTGAATATGGCATTGGACAGGTTGGGCAAATGAGATGAACGGAAACCGCGCGGACAACTTCCTGCGTCTGATCCGCCGCTCGCAGCGGGGCAGGTTGAAAATCTACCTTGGCTACGCGGCCGGTGTGGGTAAGACTTACCAGATGCTCCAGGAAGGTCACCGCATCAAGGAGGACGGCATCGACGTGACCGTCGGTCTTGTCGAAACACACGGTAGGGCGGAAACCGAGGCCTTGCTCATGGGATTGGAGGTGATTCCACGCCGTAAGGTCACCTATCGCGGGATTGAGATCGAGGAGATGGACCTCGACGCGATCCTGTCCAGGCGTCCGAGCGTTGTCCTAGTGGATGAACTGGCCCACACCAACGTGCCGGGTAGTAGGAATGCCAAACGCTACCAAGATGTTGAAGAGCTTCTTGCTGCGGGCATTCACGTTATATCAACGCTTAATATTCAGCATTTGGAAAGCCTGTATGAAACCGTCGAACGGGCCACGGGGGTCAAAGTGCGCGAGCGAATCCCCGACCGCGTAGTCGCCGAAGCCGACCAGCTTGTCAACGTCGATATCACCATTGAGGACCTCCGACGCCGCTTAAAGGAAGGAAAAGTTTACACCAAGGAGCGGATTGAAACCGCGTTGGAACATTTCTTCAGGCCGACCAACCTGGAACAGCTTCGCGAGCTGACCCTTCGTGAGTTGGCGGCCCAAATCGATTCTCGCAGACGCGATCCCCAGGCTGAGGATGTTCCCGCAAACCCTGATCAGGTCATGGTGTGTTTAAGTTCCAGGGGACCGAACAGCGAGGCCTTGCTGCGTTATGCGTCACGGCTGGCCGGGCGGCTGAACCGTAACTGGTACGCCGTATATGTGCAGACATCTAAGGAACACCCCACTGTCATCGACGCGGCAACCCAGCGGATGCTCTCCAACACTCTGACCCTTGCTCAGCAATTGGGGGCAACGGTCTTCACATACAAGGGCGACGATGTCGTCAAGACGATCCTCCAGTTTGCCAAGGAGTATCTTGTCGGGCACATTGTGATTGGGACCCCTGGGAAAAAGGTGCCTTTCTGGAAGCGATTGCGTGGGGAAGGCAGTATCCTGGATCGGTTGGTTACCGAGGGAGCAGGGATTACCGTCATTGTTCTGGACACGAAGGCCATACGGGAAGAGAGACCATTCCCTGAGATAATCCCTCCGGCTGTTGAATCGGACGAAGGGCCCAAGGCGCGTAAGGACTTCATCGGTGAGGGGGGTGCGGCGCTCTCGAGGGCGACCATTCTGGTTTGGGAAAAGGTCATTGAAAAAGAGGATGCAATCAAGCGTCTGCTCGATTCCTGTCGCGAGGTTGATAAGAGGCGGATGGGATCGGCATTGGAATCCGTTCTCGACCGAGAAAAACAAGGCGGGACTTTCGTGGGCGAGGACGTGGCGATCCCCCATGCGCGGATAGCAGGTTTATCTCGCCCTGTAATGGCTATTGGCGTCGGCAGAGAGGGAATCCAAGACCAAGAGACGGGTCGGAAGGTTAGGATAATGATCTTGCTTTTGTCCCCCATTGATCCGCCGGAAAGCCACTTGGAGATTCTTGGACTGATCAGCAGGATGGCCCGGGATGACCAGTGGCGTAAGGATGTGCTTGCCGCCACGAAACCCGCCGAGATCATGAGGTCCATTCAGATGTGGGAAGCTGGTCAACAGGATTCCGCCGAGACATCGTCATCATCATCGGAGCAAGTGTTTCGTCCTACTTGTTCCGGGCACGACTTGTTGAGCACTCAGAACTCCGGGGATGGTATCCTGAGATGATTTGAATCTGTAGTGGATTCACGGAAATATGACTTGACGCCGCTTCCGGCGTGCCAGAAGCGGCTTCATTCTTGATGACCCGTTGATATTGAAGGTTTTCGGTTAGCTGCGTGAGAAAGAGAACGGTTATGAAGAGGGTTGCAAACGGGGAGCCAAGAGATAACGTAAAATATTTTTCGCACTTTCTGGTTTGTCATTGAAAAAGGTCCTCCATTCGGAGAGAAGGATTTTGGGTAAAAAACTCTAACCGAAGGAGGACCGTTGATGAGTAAGAGGAAGGG
>Ga0116167_1003101_pt1 | contig 13363 bp, 8 predicted proteins | sample AD_JPNMR3_MetaG_FD_89794 | JGI IMG/M metagenome (GOLD analysis project Ga0116167, IMG submission 89794) | Active sludge microbial communities of municipal wastewater-treating anaerobic digesters from Japan - AD_JPNMR3_MetaG | ecosystem: Engineered > Bioreactor > Anaerobic > Digestate | place...
AGCGGATACTCGATCCCGACGCCGCCCAACTCATGAAACGCGAATACCGCCCGCCTTGGAAACATCCCTACACGGAATAAGGGGATCAAGTCGGCGGATTACACAAGCGGGGGCACGCGGCCGCGTGCCCCATTTTTTCATTGTCACCTCTTCTATTCACCTTCGTTTCGAGGGCAGGCATTAGGGAAAAGTCCGTCTTTACCGATGCAGTTCGCCCGCCGCTTCCGGCTGGTACAGAAGTTCCTCGATCCGGTATTGCCGGACGCCGGAGGGGACCTTCACATCCACAACCTCGCCTACCCGGCACCCGATCAAGGCACAGCCGATCGGGGACAATACCGAGATTTTGTTCTCATCGATATTAGCGTCATGGGGATACACAAGGGTATATACCGTACTTTCCTTGGTTTTCACGTCCATCACGCGCACGGTGGAATTCATGGTCACTACATCGGCCTCGATCTCTTCCGGGGGAACCACCCTCGCATGGTGCAATTCCTTCTCCAGGTTGTTGACATATCCGAACAAGCGGGCGTCCCCTTGAAAACGGAAATTCTGGATGTCTTCCTTGATCCGCTGAAAGTCCATTTCGCTAAGCACAATCCGGTTGGTGGTTCGTTCCATCCCGGCCTTGGTCTTGGTTTTGTTCTTCATGACCCAATTCTCCTTCCGGTTTTATTCTCGCATACGCAAGAGGAATAAATCCTCCCAGTGACCTTCCACGGAGAAAAAATAAAAAAACCTCCACCGAAACACGTTCCTCGATGGGGCCTCTTCGTATCCGGTCCGCGGATGGTTCTGCTCTATGCTACATACGGAGTTCTATCGATATGACTTATAGATGAAAATCACCGGCTGCTTCAGGTTGATATAACATCTCATCCACTCGATACCGTTTTTCCTCCCACTCCCGGTTTACGGTGAAATTGTCACCTACACGATACCCCAGCATGGCCGTCCCCAGCGGATCCAGTACGGAAATCTGATCCGGCCGGGTTGCGTCTGCGGGAAAAACGACGGAAACAATAAGTCGTTCGCCGGTATCCAAATCCAGCAGACAGACCCGGGAATTCATCGTGATGACATCCGGCGGGATGGCGCGCGATGGCACGACCTTGGCCCGGTTCAATTCTTTCGCCAAATTTTTCAGATGTTGATCTGAATACCCTTGGCTGAAGGACCGGTATACCAGGATCAAATCCGTCAACCGCGCCAAATCATACCGGGTGATGTGAATCTGCCTCGAACCCGCATCCTTCGAGATAACGGGCGATTTCTTATCCATTCCTTCTTTCAACTGCATCGATTCGATCCACATCCGTTTTATGAACCGGCTGATCCGGGCCAGGGGCCGGGTTTGCTCCGTATACGCTTCCAATCCCATGAAGGCATGAATGAATCCTTCGAGACTCAAGGCCAAATAAAACGGGTAGTACTCCGGGCTGCCTTCCGGGAAAATGGCTCTTTGAAAGAATTCACCCAGCCGTGTGAGATAGTTGTAATACGAATCGAACACCTCCTGGGGTAACTGGTTGAAATCCCGCGATTGGGCCGGAAAACGGTTGTAAAACAAATGAAAAAACAACTGATACCGTTCATACTCCGCAATCCGAAGATGAATCAGCCTTTCGATGGCTTCCTCGGCGGATTCCTGCGTCAGGACATCCTCATCCAACCGTTTCAATAAATCCCGCGCGATTCCCAGGATGACTTGGAAATAAAGTTGCTCCTTGCTGCCGATTATGTTGTAAATCGTCCCCACCGCCACGCCAGCCTCTCGCGCTATCTCCTCCGCGGTAGCGGAATGAAATCCCTTCGCTCGAAAAATCCGTCCGGCCGCCTGGAGGATTTCTTCCCGGGTTTGCTCCCGGACTTTCCGCTTTCGCGAAATGGACGGCGGATTCGGGAGAGATGGCATAGAGCGGTCCTGAATAATCATTCAATAAATGATTTTATATTCATATAATAGGAGCGAAACCGAAAACTGTCAAGTAAAATACTGTCATGAAACGTCAAAGCCGGTAGGCAGTTCCATGCAATAGGAAGCCTGTCCAATACCGGGCCACTTTATGGATCACCGGCACACCACGGGCAAAACTAAATTGTCAGTAGCAATGCCTAATTCCTGACCATCATCATCCATGCCACGGGGATTTGTCAGGCGGATTTCTCCCTGCCCATACGAAGTCACCGCGAAGAAGAGACTAACCAACGCATCCGCCCGGTCCAGGCACGCGCCCGCTTCTTCGGCTTCTATCCGTTGCCCTTCCAGCCTCCCTTGCTGGTTGGCCCGGGAGGGCAGATCGAACCGGGGGACTACGGGGACGTCATCCCGCCAGACTTCGCCTGGAGTCATGCCCAAGAATCTCAAAAAATCATTTGGAAATTGAAAACCAAACTCAAAAGTACGAATACGGCTTCCGTTTTCCACTACAATATCCGCCCGGATGACCTCGCCCGGCTTTACCGTCCATTCTTCAGTGAGATGCTCTTGCTCACCGGTATGCCAGGCCAGTTCCAAACGGGGCTGGATCGGTGTGATGACCACCGTACACGCATTCACGATGCGAGCCGCCCGGTCCACGCTTTCCAGCGAGGCGTCGCGGAAATAAAACTCGGTTAATTTTAAAACGGTTACAGCGGAGGTGACCCCTTTCACCGGCGAAGCCATTAGCTTCACCAATTCTCCCCCCCCATTCACTCCCTCGTACGGGGAAAAAGAGCCCCCACCCCGCAGGGAAAAAAATCCATCGTGGGGATCCATCGAAATATCGATCGGCGCGCCGCGCATGGACCGCTCCCACCAGGATCCCAGATTGGGCTCAAGTGTTATGATATCGGCATCATACTGGAGCTGCGCGTAAAAACCCGTGAGTTGCTCCGCGTATTGAATGTCAAGGGAAATGGCTTTATGCGGTCCTTCGGGATCAAGCATGATCATGTCCGGCCGGAACGCCACCTGGGTATGCAATCCGGGAGGATCCCATCGCGGAATAGAGTCACCCGGAACGATTTCCAAATCCACAGCCTCCGGGGAGGCTAGCGGTTCGCTGGTAAGCACCGGCGGGGCGCCCGAAAACGCGTGAATGACCCCGAACACATCCAGCAAGTAAAATCCTATCCCATCGGGAGGAACTTCCAGGTCACAGACCAGTCCCTCTCCCAGATCGGGATCATCGTGCACAAGCACCGCCTGATTCTGATTCACCTCGAAAACCTTCCCCTTTTCTGTCAGCACATAGTATCCAAGAGGGGCGGCCTCGATATCGATCGCCCGGCCATCTTCGATAGGAATGGGATTAAACATCGCATATTCCCGGCGGCCACAGAGAGAAATCACGCCGTTTTCATGCACTACAACCAACTGCTGGCCGCGCTCGTCATATTCCAGGTCGGCGATGGGGCCTCCCTGATAAAACGCCGGAAAAACCAACTGCGGCGGACGTCCGATTTTTTTAATATAATTTTCCGCCGCAATCCACCCACCCGGGATATCGGGAGCCATTGCCAACCCCCGTGCGTCGCGGATCGTCCCCCAGGCGGTGTAAGGCATCTTGGCTGCTCCCAAGGGCAACACCCGGCCGTTGGCGGTTAATTGATAACCTCCCTGAGGAACCGTTTCGAGATCGACGACAGTATACGCCACGTTTTCCGGATTTGGACGCACTACGACCGGCGGGGAGGATTCCAAGTTGGCATTCAACGACAAGCCGGTAATCCCTCCCCGTTTACTTTGGATCAGAAAAACCATCCCTCGGGATTCAGCGCTCCACCCCAACGAAACCAGGAATGAGAAAAACAAGGCCAGTCCGAAGCCCAAGCAGACAACCAGCCGGGCAGGCAAGAACCGTGCATGATTCTCCATCGGCCTGCGGTATGCAGTTGACCGGTCTTTCATTCTCCTCATGAAATTAGTGGAATTGATATTCGTGAATCCACTTAGTATCATTCGTATCAAGTAATCTCTCCGCGGGCGATCCGCTCTTCCAAATCCGTCAAGACCATTATCTTGACACTCTCTATATCCCCTGGTACCGTCGCTCCGGCGGCTTGCTTATGTCCGCCACCTCCAAACCGGTGGGCGGAATCTGCCACGCTGTTGTTCCCTACGGTCCGCCAGCTGATCTTGACAGCCTTGTCCCGCTCTTCACGCAGATAGACCCCGACCCGCACCCCCTCCACCGATTTCACCAAATCAACGAATCCATCATCATCCGCTTCATCCGCGCCGAACGCCTCGAACATGGCCCGGGTGGTGTACATTATTCCCACCCGGCCTTGACAATGCAATTCCAGGTTGCCGAAGGCTTGCGACAGGAGTCGGACGCGGGAGATCCGCAACGTCCCGTATACCGGTTTATGCACTTTGTCCGGTTGAACTCCGGTCCGCAAACAGGCCGCGGCGATGGTATGCGTTTCCTCGGTAGTATTGGGCAGGTGAAAATTCTGCGTATCCACAATGATGCCCAGGTAGACCGGTTCAGCCAGATCGAGGGTCAGTTCCATATTCAAATATTGCAGGAACCGGTAGATCAAGACAGTGGTGGAAGGCGCGTGGATATCGACTATTTTGAGCCCGTTGAATTCGTTCTGGGGAATATGGTGATCGATACATATCTTCGGCCCGGGTTGTTGGCGCATGAAATCCCCGACCCGGCCCAACCGGTACCATTCTCCCGCGTCCACCATTACCATCACCTCGCGGCCGGGATAAGCCAGGGTCTGGGAATCCAGGATTTGAATTTCTCCGGGCGCGAAAAAGGAGGTATACATGCGGCCGGGATCTTCATCCATCACGCAAACGGCATCTTTTCCCCGGTGTTCCAGAAGCCTCTTCATGGCCAGGGCGGAACCGATCGCGTCGCCGTCCGGCCGGATGTGGGTCGAGATCAAAAACCGCTCATGCGATTCGATCAATTCCGCCAATGGGGCCCATATGGGTTTATTCGAATCACCTGGCAAATTATCGCTCCATTTTCATGATTAGGGTATTCACAAAGTATGATTCGATCCGACTAAGGTAAATCGCGGATATTGCTTCCATGAATCCAGCCTGCTCTAAACCATCCCGGGAGGGCACTGTCACCGGGAATACATTAAGGTTTGCGGCGGGATGGTCAGGCCGCGGGAACCGGCGCGAGCCCCTCCCACAGTAACCGGTTCGCTGCTCAAGTTGACATAGACCGTGCTGCCTAACAACGGCTTCAAATAAACTCGATTGGGCGCGCCGTCGAGAGGTATCGTAAACCGGTAACGAGGATCGAGCAGGGCGGGATTCGCCACAACCGCGTTGAGGATTTCGCGGAACACGTAATCGTTAATCTGATCCCCCGGCGCCAGCAAAGTAAATCCGCGCCCTATTTCACGCAACAGGGTGCCGCGCAGCAACGGCCGGTCAATGGAGGGGACCGGGGGAGTCGCCGGAGCTCCTGCCGTATTCATGGCTGCAGATTCTTTCATCGGAACCAGGCCGATCCGGCTGACCGCCATGGTAACCCGGTGCGTTTGCGTGGCTCCCAGGATTTCTCCCGTGCTCCATTCCTGGCCCCGGAGGGTGATTTCCATTTCCCTTTGCCGCGGCCGCCATGCGCCCCGCAAAACCTGACTCCATACGAAGTGGCCGTCCCCCTCGATCGTGCCAAATGGCTGCCGGTTGATCAACACTTGAGCGCGTTTGCCTCGGGGTAGAAAGCCTTCGATATCCAGCCGATAATCCTGGCCAGGCTGAATGATGAATGAAACGCGGCCACGCTCACCTAGCCACCGGAACGAGGAGAAGGGCAATCCATATTGTCTGGCGGCGGCTTCGTCTTGGGGCAAGCCCCATTGTCCTGAAAGAAATGCCTCATCCCCGGGCATTCCAAGAGTCAAGACACCGCTGTGATGTGCCGGAGCACCCGTTACGTTCGTGAGAGGGGATGTATCCCGCAACGGCTCATAGCGCAGACTGCCCCCTGTTTGGATCAAGCGCGCGGCAAACAGGCGTTCATTGAATGCCGCGTCACCGCTCAATGCCGTCCACGGTTGTTCAGCATGTACGATTAATGCCGCGCCGCCGCGCACGAGGTTTTCGAACGCCGTGATGGCCCGGTCGGTCCAAAGGGTTCCCCAAGGGACGAAGAGCAACGGATAGCCGGCCGCGGTGATCGAGGGTAAATCTTCTTCGTCGATCACATCAAACCCGAAATATTCCCGGTATTCGCTGACCAGCCGCGCAAAAGTTTGCGGTGATTCCACTGAAAGCGAGGTCCGCGGGAAGACAACGCCCACCCGGGGTTGGGGCCGCGAAACGGTCAGGCGGCCGATCGCGTTGGTGTAATTTTGCCAAGCGTTTTGCCCAGCCAGCAATTCTTCCGGAAAATAGAATTGGGTTCCGCCTTCGCTGGCCAGCGAAAACAGGCATCCCAAGACCGCCTCGCCGCTACCCCGGCCTGTATAACGCAATCCGCATTTCACGCCCATCCGGTTGGCAGCGCCGGCTAACCACAGCCAATATACCGACGTGGCCGGAAGGGTCTCCTCCGTAATCATGAGCAGTGCCGATTTCGTCTCGGCGGCGATGGCCGCCAATAAACGGGCATCGGTGGCGCCATATAGAAAATCACCGCCGGTTTCGATGAGGATTTCCGCTTGGGGAAACTGAATCCGTGCCTGTTCCACGATTTGTCTCACAACCGCCGCCAGAGTGTTCCGGTACCACGTAAGAGTATCGAGTTTCCGGGACGGAGTAAGATCGGAAGACAAGACCGGAACGGCGTCCTGCCACCCGTTGATGTTGGTATGCCATGCGGCCCGCAAGGCAGTTGGACTGCCATACCGCCTGCGCATGGCTGCCTGAAAATCGGCTACCGCCCGCGCGTCACCGGCCCAAAAATCGGGCCAGCCGGCTTGCTCGGAGTCTTCCGCGGACCAGTACAGCGGCCCCCAGTCTCCCGCGAACGATAAAATCACCCGGGGTATCGGCGGTACGTTGATGGCCAGACGCATTTCCGAGAACAAGCGGCCGTAGACTTGGGGCAGTTGTGGATCCCAGATCGAGGCCATCGGCCCTTCACGGGATTTTTCTGTGCCCACGGCCCGTTGCAGGCCAGCCGCTGCCTTGGGAGGAAGTGCTTGAAGATCACCGATCTTAAATCGGGGAACCCATCCCAAATTCCATTGCGCCAATTTTTTCGCCCGAGCGGCGTATCGCGAAAAATCCACTTTCCCTTGTGGGGTTTCGAGTTCTGATAAGTCTACCGTTGTCACAACGAATGGCGCTCCCCACGTGTGGTAGAGCTTGGCCTTGCCTTCTAGAATGGAATCGCTCTCCCACATCGAATCCACGGGGCGGTCTTCCACGATCACTCCCACCGAATACCCGGCGGGAAGGTTTACTCCAGACTGGCGAAAAGCCGGACTGATGGCCTGATCGGCATTGGGAGTGGGAAAGCGGGTAATCGACACCGAGCGGATCGGCACGCCAGGACAGTAAATGCGAAAATCGGTCTCGGCGGGAAACGCGTGGTTCAATGCCGCATCAGTGAGGGTAAAGGTGTGTTGCAGCCAGTATCCACTGTCCCCTAAAAAAAAGCGTTCGCTACGGCTTTGCGGCTTACCTTCCTTATCTACCCCATTGTAATCGATCCGCACGGCTCCCTTCCCCCGGTCCAGGTACTGGATCGTCACATAAAAGGTCCCTGTGGCCAACACGATCTGATCACTCGCCGTTTGGAAATAGAGACATTGATCTCGGGAATCCTCAGCCGGCATAACCCCTTGAAATCCTTGAGCGGTCTTTAGGGTATACCCACTCCCCTCAGGATTGATCATGGCCAAGCCGTTGGTTTGTTTCAAAGGACTGAATAAAACGTAGGCAGCGGGTGAACCATTCCTCAGCATGGGCAACATGCCCCGGCCGGGAGATGCCACCGTTGGCGCTTCACCGCCATAGAGAGGCAGACTCAATAGGATAAGAAAAAGGACGAACCAATGAACACGCATAATCACCAAGATTTTCAACAGCTGAATCATGAGATTTTTGAAACTATCCTTAAATTATAACTACCGTGGTTCGATTTGTCGGCACTTGCCCCATCGGATCACCTGCCACCCCTCATTTGCCACCCCTCATTGACCGGAGAAGTTGGCTTTGGGAAAGAACGTCTGTGTCACCTCAAAAAAATTGAAATGAAAATCATTCCGAAATACGAAATCTCCCTCAAAATCACGAGCGAGTGAAGATAAAATACCACTTCTATAATCACACGAAATACGGGAGGTAAAACAGATGAGGAATATGTGGGTACTCTCAGTTCTGTTGATCGCGGTGGCCGGAATGATTTTGATGTCCCTTCCCCCTTTCGCTCCCGCGGCAGCTCAAACAGGAACACCAATGGAAATCAAGCCCCCCTTGGGATTGCCCCCGGTGCCAATTCCCGCGGACAATCCAATGACCGTGGAGAAGGTGGAATTGGGCAAGATGCTATTCTTCGACAAACGGCTCAGCAAGGATAAGGACATCTCCTGCGCTACGTGCCACTTGCCGGAACACGGTTATGCCGAACCGCATGCGGTTTCAACAGGTCACAAAGGCCAAAAGGGCAACCGCAACGCCAATCCGGTAATCAATTCGCAATACGCCACGGCCTTGTTCTGGGATGGAAGGGCTGTATCGCTGGAAGACCAGGCAGGCGGCCCGGTGGAAAATCCCATCGAAATGGGTCAGGATATGAATGTCGTCACCAAGTTACTGGCTGACGTCCCCGAATACAAGAAACGCTTCATGGAGGTGTTCGGCGAAGCCCCCACCAAAGACAACATCACCAAGGCCATCGCCGCGTTCGAACGGACTTTATTGGAAGGCAATTCACCCTTCGACAAATTCCAAGCCGGCGACGCGAATGCGATCAGCGAAGACGCCCAAAAGGGCTGGGAGCTTTTCAATCAGAAACTGTGCTCCACCTGCCACACCCCCCCGGTGTTCTCTAATTGGGGCTTTTATAATTCCGGTGTCGGCACGGATAAACCGAATCCGGACATCGGGCGCATGGAAATCACCAAACTGCCTTCGGACAAGAGCGCGTTCCGGGTTCCCTCCTTGCGCGGGGTGGAAAAAACCGGCCCCTATTTCCATGACGGAAGCGTGGAATCTTTGGAAGAAGCCGTAAAGTTCATGGCAAACGGTGGCAAAGATAATCCCAATCTGCATCCCTTGTTCCGGGCCTTAAAAGCGCAGAAGACGACCGATCAGGAAATCCAACAGCTGGTGGCGTTTTTGAAATCACTCACGGGTGAACACCCCGTCGTGAAAGAACCTGAGCTTCCTGAATAAACAATAAGTCACTGGACTATTCTTTCGGAGGCGGTTTGCATGAACAACTTATTCTTTGGAATAGCCCTTGCTGGGGCTATTCTTTTTTCGGTTTGCGGCTTACTCGTCTTGTGGGCGCTATTCAGAGGAAATCCCCGCGGCCGTCAAGTGGGATTACTTCTGATCCCTTTGATTGGTCCCATGACCTTGGGGGCTATGTGGATCGCCCAAGTCCAATTCCGCGCCACGGAAACCCTGATCTGGGCGCGCCTCATGTCGGGTGATGCCTCCACCCTTTGGGCATTGGGCAGCCTGGGGCTGATCGCCGGCAGCGGCCTGGCCTTAGGAGCCTTGTCCTTGCAAGACAAGGCCAAAGGCATTTTTCTCGGAGCCATCGCGTACGCCTTGTCCTGGTACGTGGTGTATCTGCATCCCACCCCGCATTACGTGCCCATTCCCCCGGGCGTGGACCGGGATCTCGCGGATGACCTGGCCTGGTTTGTCCTCATGGCCGGCGGCGCGGCCTTTTGCGTATTGGTGTACCTTAAGTTCCAGCCGTATCTCAAAATGTTCGAATATCCCGTGACTTTCATCGCCGGTGTGATTCCCTTGCTGGGAATCCTCATGCCGGCATCTTGCCTGATGGCCAGCCAGCCCTTGGACCTCGCCGCCCTGGATGCCCGGGCGCGGATCGAATCCCTGGGTTGCCTCTCCTGCCACACGATCGGCGGCGTGGGGTATCCCGATCCGGGTGAAGGTTTGGAGTCGGTGGCCAGCCGCAAGGAAGATACCCTGCGCGCTTTTCTGCTCGATTCGTCCGCCGGGAACACCAAACGCCTGGGGATCCGTGAAGAGCCTTCGGGGGATATGGCCGGGCTGCGCCTCACCGAAGAGCAAGTAGACTTCGTGATGGAGGCGCTCAAAACCTTGTTTCCCGTCCAACCGCCCTCGCAACTGGGACCCAGGTGGGAACGCGTGGAAACTGTGCTCGCCGAAAAAACCTGCCTGGCCTGCCATACTCTCAAAGGCCAGGGCGCGCCGGATGGGGGAATCGGCGGCCCCTTGGAAAATTCCGCTCAGTTCAGCGAAGAAGTATTGGTGGAGTGGTTGATGGAGCCTTCCGCCGCGAAGGCCGTGGAACTAAAAATCCGTGAAACGCCGATGGGCGCGATGGTCTCCTTTGCGTTGCCGGTAGATCTGGCAAAAGAAGTGGCGGCCTGGCTCAAGACGTTGGGCGAACCGCCGGCCAATCCATGATGGGTTACACAACCGGGGCTGAATAGTCACGGGGGCACGTGGCCGCGTGCCCCCTTTTTTCAGCAATGCATCCACCCCGTCTCCGCTAAATTCATCCCTTATCCGTCTCGTTCATCCTCCAGCCGGATATTTTCATACTGAGTGTGTTGAAACAAAAATCATTGTAACTATTTACCGGTTTGCAGTGCTGCTTTTGAACGCCAACGGCTCGGCATGAGCCCAGGTGTAAGCCCTGGGAAAAAGATGACAAAAGGATTAATTCCCTCTCCCTCTGGGCGGTGTGTAACTTTTTTCCGTTTTTCAGGCGGCCTGAGCTCACGGTATAAGCGGCGCATCGTTACGCTTATTTTCATACACACGCTTCCGCTCTTGCATGGTGTGAAATCGCCAATAGGCCAGATATTCCTCGCTCTTCTCCAGGGAACGCAACCGCAAGATCGCTTCCGCTCCTTCCACGCTCCACCGCTTGCTTTCCCCTTCCATCCGCTTCTTCACCACCGCGCCGCACGCCGATTCCACCCCCCCCGTCGCCACCGGCATCCCCGCCGCCAAATATTCATCGTACCGCATCCATTTCTTGTGTCTTTCCAAATAGGTAATCGCCTTCTCCAACGCCTGGCGCGCGCTCCCTTTCAACCTCCGCTTGGTGAACGTTTGCTTCAGGCCGCCGATCACGTATCCCACGCCTCCTTTCAAGATCTGCTCCATGCGTTCTTGCACCCAGATCCGCCCCGCTTCGGTCCCCTCCCCGGGCAGCGCGTGGGCCGCTGCCCACAAGTAACCAGGGCGGCCAAGCCGAGGGGAAGCCGCTTCCGGAATATGAGCGCTTCCATCTCATGCGCTTCCAACGACGCGGCGTTCTCCCGGATATCTACACACTCGACAACCATCTCCCCTCGCGCGCGGCCGGGTGGAAGGTGTATCCGTGAGGGGACTGTTGACCCGTTACGCCCCTCGGTCACATCCATTTACAGACTACGCTTTTCTACTCTGCAGGGGAGCCATTCGCACCCTGGTCGATCCATGCCCGCAACAGGCCGATCTGCTCGGGAGTCAAGGGGGGGATGCCGGCGCGCACGGGGGCGGGTGGCATTTCCATGTCCTCCTCGAGACCAGCGGCGTAACGCACCAGCAAGCTGTTCGCGCTGTCGCCGGGAATCACATTATTATGCCCTTGCTGGCCGGGCTTGAACAGGTTGTCTAACGTATCCACCTGATATTTGCTGCGCGGGTTGTTGGGGCCATGACAGCCAAGGCACGATGCGGATAGCATCGGCTGGATGTCGGACACGAAATCAACCTGCCGTCGAGCCGGAGGCGGTAAGCGGTCCGAGTCCCCCGGGGTTTGGGCAAGGGGCGGTTGGCTCTCCCGGTTCGTGCCATCCTGGGGACCGGCGGCCGCCACGAGGGCCAGGACTGCCCAGCTGGTTGCCGCGGCAGAAATCCAGCCGTCCCGGCCATGGGGGAAGCCGCTGTGCATAGTGGGCTGGAACGGAAACGCGCGGCGGCGGACGAACCAGGTGCCATCCGCCAGTTGCTGCTTCAACAAGAAGCGGATTCCACACTGATAGGCAGGAACGTCCGCCGCTATCCCGGCTGCCTCATGCAAGGCATATAGCGCCGATCCGGTGGCGTAGGCGTCGCTGTCCAATCCGGGGAGCTGCGCCCAACCGCCGTCCTCGCGTTGTTCGGCGATCAAGGCTTCCGCCAGCGGGTTGAGGGATTCCGGCGGTTCACCGGCCCATGATAACCCGAGCAGTTGCATCACCCGATCGTCGGTGAAACGGGGCTGGACCGCCTTCAGCCAGCGCGCGGCCTTTTCGATCCGTCCCTGGAATTCCTGCTGACGGCCGGGCAACGGATAGAGTTTCAGCGCCTGCAGGCCCCAAGCCGTGGAACCGATATCGGAAGATTGGATCGGCGGGCGGGGCAGGTAGTTGTACCAATGACCGTCCTCCGCCTGGTTGGCCGCGACGAAGTTCGCGTAGGCATCGGTATGGCGGTTGGGGGAAACACCTTCTTGAGCAAGGCTCATCAAGGCGTATCCGAATTCCGTGGCCGGGGCGGGATGAAACACCGGTTCACATATTTCCCTTCCCAGTTGAATGAAGGGGCGGTTGTAGATATCGTCCCGCAATTGGCGCGCGACGGATTCATCACGGGGCAATCCATGCTTCTTTACGGCGCTCAAGGCGATCGCGGGCAAGTACTGGTTATGGCAGGACGCGCAACGCTGTCCGTTCGCCGCAAAGTTCCCGGCCGAAACGATCGCCGATCTCTCCAGAGAAGGGACAGCCGCCCGCACGGCCTGCTCAACCATAGTGGATGGGATCCAGCCTTCCGGCAACTCGCGGGCAGGGGGGATGGGATGGCGAAGCGCCCAGGGATCCTCTTTATCCTCCGCGCCTCGTAACCGCAGCAAATCAATGACGTCCTCCCGCCCGTGGCGTTTCATCCACAAAAGCGGAGTCTGGGGGAATTCCATGAACGCATCGAGCAAATCCCCTCCCGTTTTATTGACATCCGCGCCCCGGTCGAGGAGCAATTGATAGTACGACAGGTCTACCTCATCGGAAATACAGGCCCATAACAGCGGCGTAAAGCGGCTGTAGAACGGATCGGGCAAATTCACCTTCGCACCATGATCGAGAAGAAACCGCGCCACGTCCGTGTGGCCCCGCCAGGCGGACATCGTCAAGGGAGTGCCAAACAGGTGCGGCGCGTTGACCTCCGCACCATGGTCCAATAATAACCGGACCGCGTCTTCATGCCCTAAGAAGGCCGACCACATGAGAGCCGATTGCCCGCCACTGA
>Ga0116167_1003106_pt1 | contig 13348 bp, 10 predicted proteins | sample AD_JPNMR3_MetaG_FD_89794 | JGI IMG/M metagenome (GOLD analysis project Ga0116167, IMG submission 89794) | Active sludge microbial communities of municipal wastewater-treating anaerobic digesters from Japan - AD_JPNMR3_MetaG | ecosystem: Engineered > Bioreactor > Anaerobic > Digestate | place...
ATGTGAGGGCTATCGCCGCCTTCTCGCGGGTATGTGTCTTATGTGCGGTAGCTTCTCGCCCCGCAGGGGCGAAGGTCAATAGGCGGGGGCGTCAGCCCCCGTTTAGGGTCCCTCCGAAAACTGTAAGCCCCGAAGGGGCGATAGTTGCGACCGAACTTGGCCGGCCAGCCGAAGCATGGGATCAACTGGGCAATCGCTTGTGCCGGCACGGCGTTCTGTCGCCCCTTCGGGGCGAATCCGCGCCGATCTCTACTGACTTCGCGCCCTTTCTGGGCGGAGCCACCTCGATCTCGTTCAGACTAGACGCGTGCTCTAGCGGCGATGCTGCGCGCATCGGTGTCTTGCCCCGCCTGAGGCGGGCGAGACGCCCGCCCCCCAGGTTCCCGCCAAATGTGGTAGCCGTACGTGTCGTGTTGCCATCAAGAGCCAATTAGCAGACACAATATGCATACACGCTGCCGGATTCTCGTCCTGATGACAATGTGTGGCACTTCATTGCGGAGCACGTTCGGCCCCGACCGAGAGGTCGTTCGCGACAGTTTGTCAGGGTCGAAAGGCCAATCTGGAAAAATTGTCGGCGGGGTTCTCCCGCGGTGTCAATTAAGTGTCTTCAGGAATGTCAAGTCCTGGCGCGAGTTACGCAATCCCCACAGGCTGACTCCCTGATGGCACGGTAAATGCAAACCCGGCCGATCAAGGTGATCTTGTCTTGAGATTTCGGAGTACGTTCGAAAGGAGAAATGAAATGAATGCCACGATCAGGTTGTTTCTGCTCCCAGTCATTGTCGCCTTGGCCGGCTTGTTACAGGCCGGATGCTCAATGGGGGGGCAAGAGCCCACCCGGGCCCCGGCGCAATTCCGGCAGTTGCCCGCCAACCACCGGGAACACTTTGCTTATTATCCGAGTGCCGAAGTGCACGACAGTATTCTGATGCTTCGCAAGGTGGCCCCGGCCCAGGTCACGGCTAACGAGGAATTCGAGTACACGATCGAAGTGGTCAATCCGACCGACAAGGCCCTGCTCAAGAACGTCGTCGTCCGGGATTACGTCTCTCCAGGCGTGCGCATCGTCTCTTCGACGCCGACGTGGTCCTACATCGATGCCACGAAGGAAGAGGGGGAATGGATTCCCGATTATGACAAGGCGGGACCGGACATTGATGACGTGCCGGTGACGCCGCCGCGGATGGAGACCCAGGTGCGTCAACCCAACGCGCCGCGACTGAGCCAGTTGCCGGAGATCCGTTGGTTCATCGAAGAACTCTACCCCCAGAAGATCGTGACGATCAAAGTGCGGGCTCGTGCTTCTGCGGGAACGGAGATCCGCAACTGTGCGACGGCGGATTACGAGATTGCCGCCTGTGTCGTGTCCAGCGTGGTCGCGCCTGAGCTGGCCCTGCAGACCTTCCTCGAGAAGGAGTTCATCATCTGTGCCACGGACCAGACGGACATTCGGTTTGTCGTCTCCAACAGCGGCACGGCGGAGGTTCGCAACGTGGTCGTGCGGGCGCCGTTGCCGGAAGGGATCACCACGGTGGACGGCAAGCGCGAAGTGGTCGTGAACGTGGGCAACGTCGGCGCCAAGCAGAGCAAGGAAGTGACGCAGCGTCTGCGCGTGCTGCGAGCGGGTAGCTACACCATTCGCGCTCGTGCTGTCGCCGCGGGTGAGATGGCGGCGGATTCGGCAGCGGTGAGCATTACCGCCGTCCAGGGTGCCATCGCTGTGGCCGTGACCGGTCCGGCCGAGGACTACGTCGGCCTGCCGCTGGAGTACCAGATTGTCGTGAACAACACGGGTAACGCCCGCGTCCGCGACGTGGTACTCGAAGCCCGTGCTCCGGCCGGGTTGGAGTTCGTCGATGCGACGTCCGGCGGCTCCGTCCAGGGCGACCGCGTCATCTGGCGGTTCGATCAACTGCCCGCCGGTCAGTCCCAGGCGGTGGCGGTGCGCTTCCGCGGTCGCGAGCCCGGTGTGGTCCGGGTGGTTGGTACGGCCCGCGGCGTGTGCGTGGGTGACGTGTCCGAAATCGTAACCACGCGTTTGGAAGGCGTGCCCGCTCTGCTCGTCGAAGTGGTTGATAAGCAGGATCCCAACCGCGTGGGCGAGGAAGAGGTGTACGAGATCCAGGTCACCAACCAGGGAACCGCCGCGGAGACGAACATCATCGTCCAGGCGGCCATCGAGGAAGCCCAGGAGTTCCTCTCGGCGACCGGTGCCACGCCTACCGCCGCTGTGCCGGGTGCCCGGACCGTCACCTTCCAGCCGCTGCCCACGCTGGCTCCCAAGGAGACGGCAGTCTGGCGTGTGGTGGTCCGGTGTCTGCAGCCGGGAGACATCCGCTTCGCGGTGGAAGTCTCGAGCGATCAGCACGGACGGCCGGTGCGTGAGACCGAGGCCACCAGCATCTACGCCAAGAACAACAACAGACAATAACGAGGGTAAGGCCAGGCGGGCGAGAGCGATCTCGCTCGCCTGGCCCGTCGTTGCTCCGGTGTGAGTGAGGCTGTGGTTCCCGAACCCGGCCGGTTCTCGGGAACCGCCGCCCACTCCCCGGATCGACTCGACTCGGACGGTGTATTGGCGCGGATGCGAGCAGGAGTCTGGCCGGGGGCATTCGTGGTCGTGGCGAGTGTAATCTCATCACAAGCTCACCGCCCGCCCCCGCCAGGCTCTATATTTCTTCTCGACTTTCCCTCCTGATTTCGCCGTGAGCACGCCTTCCTGCGAGTAGTTCTCTTCTTCACCTCCCGTGGATGCCATCGCACGATTCAGTTATTTTTGAGATCTGAAAGAACCTCCACGCGAAGACACTTGCCCCCGGACAACAACGAGTTTTTCCTCGAGCCTCAGGTCTCAAGTCTCAAGCCTTGAGCACCCGTCTAAACCCTTACAGACCCACGCCCGGGACTGGCTTTCAGGCATGTTTCCCATACAATGTGGCCCGCGACGCTGGCATTTGTACATCGGCAGGCCGCTCCGGCCGGGAGGACCTATGGCAACATCGAGGAATCAGAAAACACGGCGCGACTTTCTCAAGCATTCCGTGGCGACGGCCGGCGTGATCGGCGCGGGCGTTTCCGCGGCTCCGGTTCGGGCGATGGCGCCGGCGAATCGCAAGCTCACGGTCGACGGCAGCGGCGTTGGTGGCAGCACGCCCGGCCTTCGGGTCGGCGGCAAGCGGGCCTACAACGACTGGTATCGCGGCGAGACGCTCAGCCGCGTAGCCTTCCCCATGGGCGGGATCGGTGCTGGCATGATCTGCCTCGAAGGCACCGGCGCGTTCTCGCATTTCTCCACCCGCAACTTACCTGAAGTGTTCAACGAGCCGGTGCTGTTCGCAGCTATCTGCGTGAAAGGCCAGGGCGGCCCCGAGAGCGAGAACGGCAACGTCGCCCGTGTGCTCGAAGGCCCGGTGCCCGCCTGGAAGCTCTTCGGCACGCCGGGCGCGGGCAACGGGCTGGGCGATCGCAGCTATGGATTGCCGCGGTTCCGCGAGGCGGCGTTCCTGGCTCGGTTCCCGTTCGGCATGGTCGAGATGGCCGATCCCAAGCTGCGGCTGAAAGTGCAGTTGACGGGTTGGAGTCCGTTCGTTCCCGGCGATCCCGACAGTTCGAGCCTCCCGGTGGCCGGCCTGGAGTACAAGTTCACCAGCTACTACAACGAGCCGATCGAGGCCGTCTTCTCGTTCAACGCCAAGAACATCATGGCTCGCGGCAACGGCCCGCGGTCGATCGTGGGCGTTCCCGGCGGCTTCGTGTGCAAGCAGGCTGGCACGGAGAAGGAGCCGCAGTACGAGGGTGCGTTCTCGGCGACGGTGAGCGAGCCCGGCGTCAAGACCAACCTGGCGTGGTTCCGCGGAGGCTGGTTCGACCCGCTCACCATGGCCTGGAAGGACATCTCCGAAGGCGCCTGCTTCGACCGGCCGGCCATCACGGAGGGCGAGACCTCGCCGGGCGCTTCGCTGTTCGTGCCCATGCGGCTCGAACCGGGTCAGAGCCGGACGATCACCGTTCGGCTGGCGTGGTATGCAGGCCGGTCGTCCATCCGCATCGGCAAGGATCCGGAAGGCATGCCTCCCGAGCTCGGAGCGGGCGATTATCGTCCCTGGTACACCGCCAAGTTCATGGACGTCAACGCGGTGGCCAACTTCTGGAAGGACAATTATGAGTCGCTCAAGCAGCGGACGTCGGAGTTCTGCGAGTGCTTCTACGACAGCACGCTGCCGCCGGAAGTGATCGAGGCCATCGCGGCGAATCTGACCATTCTCAAGTCGCCCACGGTGCTGCGACAGCCCGACGGCCGGCTGTGGGCGTGGGAAGGCTGCCACGACACCGGCGGCTGCTGCCACGGCTCGTGCACGCACGTGTGGAACTATGCCCAGGCCATCGCCCACCTGTTCCCCTCGCTGGAGCGCACGCTCCGCGAGACGGAGTTCAAGGTGTCGCAGGACGAGCGAGGGCACCAGGCGTTCCGGACCTCGCTGCCCATCCGCCCGGTGGTGCACGATTTCCACGCGGCGGCCGATGGGCAGTTGGGCGGGATCATGAAGGCCCACCGCGAGTGGCGGCTGAGCGGCGATACCGAATGGCTGCGCGGTCTGTGGCCCAAGATCAAAGAGTCGCTCGCTTTCTGCATCGAGCATTGGGACCCGGAACACAAGGGCATCCTGGAAGAGCCGCATCACAACACGTACGACATCGAGTTCTGGGGGCCGGACGGCATGTGCACGAGCTTCTATCTCGGCGCGCTGGCCGCGGCCATCAACATGGGCAAAGCCCTCGGCGATGACGTGTCGTTCTACGAAGAGTTGCTGGCCAAGGGTCGCCGGTATCTCGAAACCGAGCTGTACGACGGCGAATACTTCTTCCAGAAAGTGCAGTGGGAAGGGCTCCGGGCCAAGAACCCCGTCGAGATCGGCAGCTACCACACGGGCTACTCGCCCGAAGCGATCGAGCTGCTGAAGAAGGAAGGGCCCAAATACCAGTATGGCAAGGGCTGCCTGTCGGACGGCGTGCTGGGCGCGTGGATGGCCAAAGTCTGCGGCGTCGGCGAGGTGATCGACCCCGACAAAGTGACCAGCCATCTGCGGGCGGTGCACAAGTACAACCTCAAACGGGACCTGTCCGAGCACGCCAACCCGCAGCGGCCTTCGTTCGCGTGCGGGGCCGAGGGCGGTCTGCTGTTGTGCACGTGGCCCAAGGGTGGGGCGTTGTCGCTGCCCTTCGTCTACAGCAACGAGGTGTGGACGGGCATCGAATACCAGGTGGCGGCGCACCTGATGCTGCAGGGCCTGCCCGAGCTGGGCTTGGAAATCGTCCGCGTTTGCCGCGACCGCTACGACGGTTCGATGCGCAATCCGTTCAACGAGTACGAGTGCGGCCACTGGTACGCCCGGGCGATGGCATCGTACGCCATGCTCCAGGGCATGACCGGCGCCTGGTACGACGCGCTCACCAAGACGCTGTACATCGAACCGCGGATCAAGGGCGACTTCCGCTCGTTCCTGAGCACGGCCACGGGTTACGGCACCGTCGGCGTGAAGAACGGCAAGCCGTTTATTGAGGTCAAGTCGGGCAAGATCGACGTGGCGAAGATCGAGTACAAGCCGGCGTGACATAATTGTGACGCGAGACCAGGCGATCGGCGGGGCTTGACCCCGCCGTTTCCTTGCGCGCAGGAAAGACGTACGACAGCGGAAATGAGAGGCGATAAAGGCGAGAGCGATACTATGCTTCACAGCACGATGGATTGTGCGGCGGAGCGGACAACGTCGGCCGACTTCATCAGCTCGCGGAGCTCGAGGTCACTCAGCGAAACCGATTCGAGCGGCACGGCGCCGGAGCGGTTGACCATGCACGGTACGGACAGGCAGACGCCCGAGATGCCGTGGAAATCGTCGAGGCACCGCGAGACGGTGAGGATGGCGTTCTCGTTTCGCAGGATCGCTTCGAGGATGCGGGCCGTGGCCAAACCGATGGCCCAGTTCGTGGCACCCTTGGCGGCGATGATCTCTCCGGCGGCTGAGCGGACGCTCTCGACGATCTCGTGCCGCTCCTGGTAGGTCAGCGGCCCGCGACCGATGGGCTGGAACTGAGCCAGCGGGATGTTGGCGACGTGGGCGCTGGACCACAACGGCAGTTCCGACTCGCCGTGCTCGCCGACGATGTGGGCGTGCACGTTGCGGACGTTCACGCCGATGCGTTCGGCGATGAGCGTCACGAAGCGTGACGTGTCCAGCACGGTCCCCGAGCCGATGACCCGCTGCGGTCCGGCTCCGTGCAGCTTGCCCGCCACGTAGGTGAGCACGTCCACGGGATTGGAAACCACCAGCACGATGGCGTCGGGGGCGGCGTCGGCGATGGCGGGGATCAACCGGCTGAAAATCTCCGCGTTGGTCTGCGTCAGGTCGAGCCGCGACTGACCGGGCTTCTGCTTGGCCCCGGCCGTCACGACCACGACGTCGGCGCCCGCGCAGTCCTCGATCTGGCCCGCCCGCACGCGCACGCTGGGCACGAACCGCAGTCCGTGGATGAGATCCTTGACTTCAGCCTCACACTTTTGGCGGTTGACGTCGATGAGCGTGATCTGGGACGAGAGTCCCTGCAGCATGACGGAGTAGGCGATGGTCGTCCCGACCGAGCCCGCGCCGATGATGGCCACACCACCCTGCGTCTGCGGCCGGAGGCCGGTTGCCGCATGTTCGAACATGGTGTCCGGTCTGCTCCAGACATTGACTTGCGAAGTCATGCTCCGATCTTAGGAGCCCTTGACGGATTGGACCACCTGCTCACGCGTGCTCTTGGCGTCGAATCCGAGGTTCTGCAAGGCGGCCTGAGCGACGCAGCCTTTTTCGGACAGCAAGGCGAGCAGAAGGTGTTCCGTGCAGACGATCTTGCTGCCGAGTTCGCGGGCTTCCTCGATGGCCCGGGCGATCACGTTGCGGAAATGCGGTGAGCCCGGCAGACGCCCGAACACCCAGGTGTCCTCGAGACTGGCCTTGACCAGCTTGTCCACCTCCTGGCGGATGCGGCTTTCGGTGGCGTTCTTGCCTTTGAGGATGCTGGCGCCCAGGCCGGTGCCTTCGCGGGCGATGGCCAGCAACACGTGCTCGGTCCCGACATACTCCTGCTCGTACTCGCGCGCGATGACTTCGGCGAGCTTGATGACCTGGTGGACCCGCGGGCTGAGTGTTTCGTACATACCGTCCCCACAGACAAATACGGCACTGGTCGTCTTTTGTAGCGGTGCGGTTGGCCTGGTCCGGATTCCACGGCTCGATTGGCCGCCACGAAAAAAGCTCCGCCCTAATGCGGTGCGATCAGACTATACCCAAGGCTTAGCAGCGCGACAAGAATGGAGGCGACCAGCGTGATGCGGATGATTTTGAGCCGGTTGGCGATCTCGCGGTCGCGCCATTCTTCGAGCCGCCGGTCGATTTCTTCGAGCTTGCGGTCGATGCGCAGTTCGATCTCGTCGAGCTTCTCCTTGACGTACTCGTCGGCGACGCCCCGCAGCCGCCGGGCGATGCCCCCCATGACGCCTTCGTCGACAATCCGGTCGCGGAGCGACGTCTGTTCGCGCTGGTGGGATGGGTCTTCGGGCAGGAACTTGTATTCCTCGCCTCCCTGGTGGTTGTCCGGCCCCTCGACGAAGTAACTGATGATGTTGCCCACGATGCGGCGGCGCTGCCGGACGAGACGATCCCACCAGGGCTCGTTGAGCCGCAGCCGTTCGGCCAGCACTTCGGTGGGCTCGTCGCCGTTGACCGGAATGCCGCGCAGCCGCAACAGGGCAAGCAGTCCGCGGCGGGACAACTGCCGCGTGTCCACCTTCTTGATCTGGGCGATCTCGCGGACGAGTTCTTCCTTGCTGCTTGACTGGCGCACGGGCCGCCGGGCCCAGATGATGATGTCGAGCAGGGCTTCCCGGTCGATCTGCGAAAGCAGACGCTGGCGTTCGCGCACGCGCAGCAGGAGTTGCGACCGCTCCATGCGCGGGTCGAGCGTCAGACCCAGCTCGCGCCCGTAGAGGACCAATTCGTCGACGGGAAGATCTTCGAGCCGGGCGGTCGTTCCTGGCGTCTCGGCCGTGGTGGCCGGTGGCTGCGGCGTGGTCGTCGGCGGTGGGGTCGCCGTCTTGGGTCGCTCGGCCGGCCGGCCGGGCTGTGGTAGTCCTGGATCGCTCATACGTCGAGAACCCAATGCAGTCCCACCACTCCCGCCAGTATCAGCGAGAGCAGCAGGATCTTCAAAAGTTCGCCTCCGAACTTGCGGACCCGGGCTCGCAGCAGCAGCACCACTGCGTAGTGGCCCATGACCGTGAACCGGGGTGAACTGCGAAACCACCGCTGATACTGCCACAGCGTACGGACGGTGTAGACCGTGACGTAAATGGTCACGATCACCGAAAGCATCCACCGCCACATGTGGAAAATATCGACTTGCGGCATCGTTCAATATCCGCCCGGCCCGACCTGCGGGCCCGCCCGGCTTGTCACCTGCGAGGAACTACACGATAATATTCCAGGCGTTGATCTTCCAGCCCGAGCGGTAAATCTGATGGCTCAGCAGAAGCAGACAGTCGTATCGTTCCGCGTCGATCACCATCTGGCCGAGATCCTCAACAACCTGCCCGATAAATCGGCCTTCATCCGCGAAGCCATCCTCCGGCGTTTCCATGCCGAGTGCCCGTTCTGTCAGGGACGGGGCGTCCTGCCTCGGGCCATTGCCGACTGGCTGGAGACGCACATGCCCGAATCCAAGACCATCGAGTGCAAGTGCTGTAACTATCGCTACCCACTCGAGGTACTCCCCGATGATATGCCCCCGGGCGACGAGCAGGACTACATCTGCGAGCACTGTCTCGAGCACGGTCATGCTCATTGATACCCGCTGGCCGCGGCGCGGTTGAGGTTTTGTCGTCTGTTGGCTGTCGGACCCTGTCACCGGGAGACCGGCCGTCGGATCGCGTGGACGTCCGCGGAGGCGGGTTGTTGCTGCCTCAGGTCCGGGTCGGGGCTGTCGCTCCCATGCGGCTGTCTCAAGGCGGACAACACGCCCGCTCCCCGAGGAGCGGCAGTATCTCAGACAGGTGCGAGATGACGGCATCGGGCTGAGCGTCGCCGGGTTGCGGGTCGAACCGCTCGGGAGCCTCGTACTGGACGGTTCGGACCGCCTGCATGCCCATCCGCTTGGCTCCCTGCACGTCGGCCAGCCAATTGTCGCCTACGAAAAGGGCCTGTTGGGGGGCGACGCCAAGGGAGTCCAGACAGGTTTGGAAGGGCAACGGGTGCGGCTTGACCCGGCCGACGTCGGCCGAAATCACCACCGCCTGGAAAAACTCCGCCAGCCCCAAACGTTGAAGACTGGCACGGATCGCCGGGGCGTCGGGGTAGTTGGAGACAATCCCCAGTCGGTAGGTGCCGCTCAGTGCCCCCAGCACGTCGTGCAGGTAGGGCGGAGCGGTGATGGCGGCCACCACCGCTTCATAGCGGGCCCGGAGCAGGCAGGCGATCTGGTCGACGGTGGGCCGCCGCCCGTAAAGCCCCTCGACCAGTTGCGTGGCCATTTCTTCCAAGTCCCGTTCCCGCAAGCCGTTCTGATACGGGGCGAGGCGGTCGGCGTCCCGTATTTGCTTGAGCCGCGGCCGATCGACCGAACCGAACAGCCGCTCCAGTTCGGCGCTCAACGCAGCGTCACAGGCCTCGATCTCGGGCCGGGAGAACCGAATCAAAGTATTGCCATAATCGAACAGGATTGCCTGCACGCGGGTTGTATCAACGCCCATAACTTGCCGATACCTCGGATAGAATCAGAATAACCGCGGAAAACCGTCGAACCCGGCCGAACGCGTCTCGCTTCCGGTCGTAGGACGAGGGTGTCTCCATTGTGCATCCGGCGTTCGACCCCATTCGGTCCCGTCCGTTGTTGTTGGCCGCTGGAAGAACCGATAAGCTAGTCCGATTACCCTCCCACGGCTGGGAGGGGCCACGGAAAGCAAAAACGAGAAAGGTAACCGATGACCAAATCAAAAAAAATCGCCGGCTGCGCTCTGGTGCTGCTCCTGTGCGCCGCAGTGACGCAGAGCCTCGTGTGGGCTGAGGAATCCGCTCCGACGGCGACCGCACCGGCGGCTCAAACGCCCACTACGGGTCCGGCCAGCGAGACAGCCGTCACCGTCAATGGCAAGATCGTCACCGAGGCTGACCTCGATGAGGCGGTGGTGGCCTACACGCAAAACCGACAGCTTCAGCCCGGACAGTTGCAGATGATCAAGCAGCGCTACCGAGCGCAGATTCTCCGCGTGCTCATCGACGAGAAGCTCTTTGAGGCCCAGGCGGACAAAGAGAACGTGACCGTCACCGACCAGGAGGTCGCCGAGCGGATCGAGAAGGATCTTCAGGATTACGCCCGGAACAATGGCCTCTCCCAGGAGGAGCTCGACAAGCAGGTCCAGGAGCGCATGGGCATGAACTTGAAGGACTACGTGGCCCAGCGAGCCGCCGAACCGTTCCTCAAACGCATGCTGCGCCGGACCAAGCTTATCGAAAAGAGGTTCCCCGAGGCGATTCAAGTGACCGACGCCGACGTGCAGGCCGAGTTCGACAAGTCAGCGAAGGTCCGGGCCAGCCACATCCTCATCGACACGCGCAACAAGACCGAGGAAGAGAAGGCCGCCGCCCGCAAGCGTGCCGAGGAAATCCTCGCCGAAGCGAAAAAGCCCGGCGCGGACTTCGCGGAACTGGCTGCCAAGAACTCGGACTGCCCGTCCAAGGCCAGGGGGGGCGACCTGGGCTTCTTCGCCCGTGAGGGGGCGATGGTCGAGCCGTTCGCCAAAGCCGCCTATGAACTGAAGGAAGGCGAGATCAGCGATATCGTGGAGACCCAGTTCGGGTACCACATCATCAAAGTGACGGATGTCAAGACGTTCGACGAGTCTTCGGCCGAGCTCCGGGAGTTGGCACGTCGCCAGAAGATCAACGATCAGATGGAGAAGTACTCCGAGGAGCTTCGCAAGGACGCCAAGATCGTCTATCCGGAAGGCAAGGAGCCGACGGCGCAACCCATGGGCCTGCAGATGGTCAAGCCCGCACCGCGACCGTCCACCCGCCCGGCAGCCCAATAATCGCCGGCCGGCTCACCGGCCGGACACAGCTACGAGAACGCCCGGGACCGTCCTTGCGATGCCCCGGGTTTTTTCTTGCGCAGGGTGACAACCCAAAGGGACGCACGCGCCTTGCCTTGTCTGACTTTCGGGGTCGGGCCCGCCGCCGAGGCTCCCGGTGCGCGGTTGCGCGGGCGGCGAGCCTGTGGTACATTGTCCCCCGCTGACTCCAGTCCGGGCTGGGGCGCCCGGACATTGCCGGCCAATCGGAGACGGACATCATGGATCGGTGCATCGCGATCGGAATCTTGTTGGTGTGTACGAGCCTCGGACTGGCTGCGGATGGCGGCGGACGGTTGCGTCCCGTGCCTTTCACCGACGTGCACATTGAAGACGCGTTCTGGGGTCCGCGCATCCGGACCAATCGCACGTCGACGCTGGCCGCCTGCCTCAAGCAGTGCGAGGACACCGGACGCATCAGTAACTTCAGCAAGGCGGCGGGCAAGATTCCCGGCAAGTACGAAGGGCGGTTCTACAATGATTCCGACGTCTACAAGGTACTCGAAGGGGCGGCCTACTGCCTGGCCCAAGATCGCGATCCGCAGTTGGAAGCCCGCATCGACGCCATCATCGACGAGATCGCAGCCGCTCAACAGCCCGACGGCTACATCAACGCGTACTACACGGTGATGGAGCCCGACAAACGTTGGACCAACCTGTGCGTGATGCACGAATTGTACTGCGCAGGTCACATGTTCGAAGCGGCTGTCGCTTACGCCCAGGCTACCGGCAAGACGAAGTTCCTCGACGTCGCCCGCCGCATGGCCGACCACATCGACGGTATCTTCGGGCCCGGCAAGCGCACGGGCTGGCCCGGCCACCAGGAGATCGAGCTGGCCCTGGTCAAGCTCTATCGCTACACCGGCGAAGAACGCTACGCCCGGCTCGCCCAGTACTTCATCGACGTTCGTGGCACGACCCAGCTCGAAAACTTCGAGCACCCTGAGTACATGCAGGCGCACAAGCCCATCCGCGAGCAGACCGACGTGGTCGGACATGCCGTGCGGGCGCTGTACATGTACTCCGGCGTGGCTGACGTGGCGGCGCTGACCGGCGACCCCAGCCTGTTCGCGACGATGGATACCATCTGGCACAACATCGTCGACAAGAAGATGTACATCACGGGCGGCGTGGGTGCCCGCCACGCCGGCGAAGCTTTCGGCGATCCGTACGAATTGCCCAACGACACCGCCTACTGTGAAACCTGCGCCGCCATCGGGCTGGCCCTGTGGAACTATCGGCTGAATTTGCTGCACGGCGATGGCCGCTACTTCGACGTGGTCGAGCGGGCGATCTACAACGGCATTCTTTCGGGTGTCTCGCTCGAGGGTGATCGTTTCTTTTACGTGAATCCGCTGAGCAGCAACGGCAAGCACCATCGGCAGCCCTGGTTCGGCACCGCCTGTTGCCCGACCAACATCGTGCGGTTCGTGCCGTCCATCCCCGGCTACGTCTATGCCACCGACGACGAGGGGATTTGGGTCAATCTGTACGTCCAGAGCACGGCCAAAGCAAGCATTCCGTCCGGACCGGTGAAGCTCACGCAGAAGACCGATTACCCCTGGTCGGGTGACGTGAGCATCACCGTCGAGCCGGCGCAGCCCGCTGAGTTCACCCTGAGCTTGCGAATTCCGCAGTGGTGGTGCAGTTCACCGGCGGTGAAGGTCGCAGGCCGGCCCTTGCATGACATGGTCCTCGACAAGGGGTACGTTCGGATCCGGCGTGAATGGAAGCCGGGCGACACGGTCGAGCTGAGTCTGTCCATGCCCGTGCAGCGCATGCAAGCGCACCCGCAAGTGACGGCGAATGTGGGCAGAGTCGCCTTGCAGCGCGGGCCTATCGTGTACTGCCTGGAAGCGGTGGACAACGGCGGGCGGGTCGCGGATCTCGTCTTGCCGCGTGATGCCAAGCTCGCCGCCGAGAAGGTCGCCGACCTGCTCGGTGGCGTGGTCGTCATTCGGGCTCAGGCGCTGCGTGTGGACGTGCCGTCCTGGGAGGGCCGGCTGTACCAGCCGCTGCCTTCGGCCAAACCGGCGCAGTTGACCGCGGTTCCTTATGCTGTGTGGGATCATCGCGAAGCGGGTCAGATGATGGTCTGGATTCCCGAGGCGGTCGGGCTGGCCGCCACGCAGCCGGCGGCCGAGAGTGTGCCGAAAAAGTGACACCTATCAACAGGGCCTGGGG
>Ga0116167_1003114_pt1 | contig 13322 bp, 7 predicted proteins | sample AD_JPNMR3_MetaG_FD_89794 | JGI IMG/M metagenome (GOLD analysis project Ga0116167, IMG submission 89794) | Active sludge microbial communities of municipal wastewater-treating anaerobic digesters from Japan - AD_JPNMR3_MetaG | ecosystem: Engineered > Bioreactor > Anaerobic > Digestate | place...
GCAGAAATACGTGCCCTCGTCAGCAAGCTGGGCATCGGCAATGGTCAGCGTGGCTGTCGCAGAGCCGGAAACAGTGCCCCCGTCCGACAGCGCCTGTGTGCCTTTATACCACTGATAAGTGACACCGACACTGTTGACCAAAACAACTGAAAACACGGCAGTATCGCCGGCAAATACCGCCTGATCTGCCGGATGCGACGAGAAGCTCGGGACCACACTGATTGTTTTAAAACTCCACACAGGGCCAACAACGGTATTGGCATCACTGGGGCTGGAATCGTTAATGCTTGCGTCAGCTCGCCAATAATATACCGTATCGGGATTGAGTGTCAGAGGGACTGCCGCGGCAATAGGATCTGTTGTGTCTGTAACGATTACAGGATCAATAAAATTCGGTTCAGCCTCGCGAATGTAAAGATAATGTTTGGTTACATGAGCAATCTGTGCAGTATCCCATTGAACAGCAGAAGTATTTTGAGAATCAATAGTAAGACTGCCGGTCGCCGGAACAGGATTATGAGCCCACGGAATCAATGTTCCTAACAGCATATCCCCAGGAGCTCTGGCTATGCTGCTGATGCGAACAATATCGATCAGCCCCTCGAAGTTTTCATCAGCAAGAGAATAACTTCGCAGTTCATTGCCCACGCAAAATTTGGTTTGGTCTGCTGCATCCAAATCGGCTGTCATTGTAAATGGGCCGCCTACTTCTACGGCTTCGGAAGCTCCTGATGCAATCGGAGTCCAGTAAAGCTTCAGGTTTCCGGCCTGATTGGGAATGCCGTTGTAGGTAATAGCAGCGTGGTACCATTGGCCTGCCGTATAGGTAATAGGCGCATCAAATGCTGTTGTGGATCCGGACAGAGTCTGAAACCGGAGTGTTGTTCCATTATTTTGTATTCTGAATTGAAAACCCCGGTCTGTGGGTCCGCCGTCTGTTTCGCCGCTGATAATTTCCATATGGCCCAGAAGACCAGCCGGCCCTGCATCGGGCCGAACCAGGGCTTCAAATGTGAATGCTCCGTCTGCTCCGGTAAATTCTGAAATGGCGGCTGTTAGATTATAATCGCCGGCTCGTCCGGCAAAAGGACCGTTATTTCCGGCGGTATTATCATACGTATTCAGGGCGTTTCCGCATCCGGATGCGGATGCTTTTAAAGATGCTTTGTTATAGAGTGCCAAATCAATCGGATTGGTCCGGACCATATCATGCATAATACCTGCGGATTCCACATCGAATTGATACAGATGGCGGGTATTCTTATCGACAGGCAGAGGTCCCCGTATAGCAGCTTGGATGCTGCCCGCACTTATGCAAAGCAGAAAAATTATCATTTTTTTCATTGTTTCAACTCCTGTTTTTCAAATTATCAAACAATGCTTGACATAATGTTTTGCCTGACAGTCTCAATCTTCAATCCGCTGGTTGCTCAGTATAATCCATTTGTCAGCCAGCTTTGAGCAAAAGCCGCAATATCGGCCAAATCAATCCGGCAATACGAATGACCGCTGTTGTCATAGTTCAATTCACTCCCGACAAAATTGTGATTGGCACACGGTCTATAGCCGAGTTCATTCAAGGCGGCATATTCAGCGGCGATTTCGTCAGGCGAGACGGCGTAGTTGTATATTCGCATTTTATCTGCCGCACCTTTGAGGAAATTGGTCAATATATGACGGGCTGTCCCAGAGGACCGCGAAGCCCCTAAAATATTGCTTCGCTCCCAAGGATTGTATTTTTCAGGAAATCCTGCTGTTGCAGAGCCCACCTGTTCGCCGTTGATATACACCCGCACAGTGCTGTCCTGCCACGTGGCAGCAAGCAAATGCCAGGAGCCGTCTTGAAGACTGAAATTGCCTTTATTCAGACTGCCGCTGGCGGTGCCGATTTCCTGATAAGATCCGTCCCAGTTTTCACCGCGGACAATCATGCGGGCATTGTTGGCAGAGGCGGTGGTTAATCCGAAAAGCGTATCATCCGGATCTGAATTAGCATTGGTATAGATAGCCCCTGCTGTAAGGGGTTTTACCCAGCACAAAACAGTACCTTCTTCCATGCCATGGCCAAGACCTGACCGTTCGTAACTTTGGCCGCGAGCGTCACCAGCGGTATTCAGTGGACCGGCCTTTGGATATCCGCCACTGCCGAAATCAACAAACTGGCTGCCGTCCAGATAAATCGCTTTGCCGTCAATGCCGTCCACATAGACCGGTGCTGTAGAAACGGCTGCTGTCTCGTTGGGTTCGGGTAAACCGGCTACTGATTTGACTTGTCCTGACGGGGCATTGCTGCCGCTGCTGTCGGACAAATTCTGCTCAAAGTCGTATTTTGCCAGCATCCGCTTGATAACCAGTACGGCCGACGCAGTCCGTACGTCATCGGTTGTCAGGGCCGGGTCGACACTCAACAGGCAGGAATACGTCCCTTCATCGCTCAGGGTGGGTGTACTAATCTGAAGCGTAGAGGATGTGCTTGTATTGGTGATAGAAATATCCCCTCCGGCAGTCAGAAGAGAACCGTTTTTATACCAACTGACAGTTACAGGGTTGACACTGGTAAACACGACAGTGAAGGCGGCGGCCGATTCGTTTTCAAAAACACGCACATCTGTCAAATCCTGCTGTATGACCGGAATAGACAGAAGCGTATCAAATGTCCACACAGGGCCAATGATGTTGTTGGGATCCACATCGCCAAGAGTGCTGATGCCTTTTGTAAATGTTTGCGTATAGCCGGTCAGTGCTTCTGCTACAGCCCACCGGTAAGTGCTGTCATACAGAAGATTTTCAACAGTAAATGATGAACTTGGATTTTCTATGCTGGGGGCGCCTGCGGAGCCGATATAATACAAGTTCGGGTCCGATGCATTCTTGGACATAAAGAGGTATTCCTCTGCAATAGCAGGATTGACAGCGTAAATGCCGGCCGGATCTGCTCCTGCCTTCCATCCCAGCGCAGCGTTCACCTTGCCGCTGACAGGATTCGCCATCTGTTCAACGGATGGATCGTGGGGACCGAAGGTTTCGCTTTCTATTCGCAGATTGTCCAGATCGCCGAATACTGCAACATTCCGAAAATCCCCAAAAAAGCCCACGGCCTTTCCGATATTCGTATTAGTAATGGAAGCGGTTGCAAAATCCGTGTAGGTTGTGCGGTCCACAATAAAACCCAGCGTAAATTCCGTTAAGCTGTTGCGGCGAATATACAGACCGGTAACGTGATTTTTGGGATCTGCAGGAAGGCCGCCGGCATAAATCGTACTTCCTGCGGTTTTGCCGTTTACAAAAATTCCCTTCAAATTGGTGTTGTCAGCTTGCACATAAACGGCAATATAATCTTCCCGCACATCACCGGTTGCGCCGTCAGCCAGTCCCGCCGGATTTTTTACAGCAGCTACAGCAATCCCAATATCGTTGCGGGCAACCTGACCCCATGCCAGATCCGCTATCAGCATCTGATTGACGCCCAATGAATAATCATCCCGCAGCAAGAGAAGTTGTTCCACCCCGTTTGCCCCTCCCGTCAGCTGCAGTGTGCCGGCGGGTGATTGAAACACAGCTGTATGTCCGGCGTTCTGATCCAAAATGACTGTTTTGGTGTATTCGGACAGACTCGCGTCGCTGAAATTGTCTATCAGAATAAAAGGCGTTGCCCCCTGAAGGGTTGCAGCAAATACTGTTCCCAGCAAAATTATCAGATATTTCCTCATATCACAATCTCCGAACTATTGATCCTTGCTTGATTTAATGTTTATTTTAACTCGGTCAGCAGGAGCCGGGGCTGGGCAATGAGAGTCCAGTCATTGGTATTGCCCCACGGGTCGCTGCCTTGCGTGGTCACCAGTGTTAAAAAACGGTCTTCAGGATATATGTCAACTGCAATTGCAGCTGCGGCATCCGCTACAGAAAGATCTTTTTTGGCAAAACGCACTTGCCCGTCCACCAGCACATACACATCTGCCAGCGAACATTCGGGCATCAGGTTCGTCCAGTTATCCTTCCACGCTCGAAGCTGGTCAGCATAATCGCTCAGTGTATCCGATATGCCGCAAAGGGCGGTAAATCTATAAATCGCTAACTTCGGAAAGCCGCTGCGCAATGCATTCAGGTCAAATGTGATACCTTGATTGGCATGGATATAAATGGAAGGCTGGATGCCGGTGCCGTAAACGATGCCATCCAATCGCAGCGGATGTCTGGGAATAGCGGAAACTGTGGATTCATGCCAACCCCCGTTGAAAATTCCTCCCCAGAATTGACCATTGGTATCAGGACAGTTTTCAAACCGATGTCCCTGACTGGATACAACTACCGGGCCGCTGCCTCCATCCGGCACAAAAACACCGTCGATAAAGGGATTTTCCCGAACAGCCAGATACTCTCTTGTCCCCGGCTGAGAACCGCCGGCTTCCGTAAACAATTTTACAGTACCGGTCAGTACATCGACTCCTTTATTGAGCTGCCCATTTCCAGTACCGTTTCCTCCGCCGACAATATCAGCCAAACAAAGGTATTTTCGGGTTAAAATTGTTTTAGTTTCAGAATTGAAATATTGGATGAAAGTCCGTTCATGGAACGCACATTCTTCAATCGTTCCCGTTTGAATATCAATTTTTCTGCTTTGATTCTTGGTAAGGATGACGGATTTAACTTGTTTTGACGGCGATCTTGAAACAAGTTGTGTTTGTCCCTGAAAAACATTGATAGAAGAAGAACCGCACGGTTCTACCTCCACCCCAAACTCCGTACCCAGATCAATCATGCGGGACGATGGTGTTTCAATTATAAATCCGATAGCTTCCGGGGGTACCGATGCAAATGCTTTGCCGGATTTCAGTTCAAGAGTGCCATTGGACTTGCAGGCAAATTCACAAGGCGCTTCGATTATGACATCGGCTCCATACCCGAACTGGATATTGACAATTCCTTGTTCCAGGGCAATAGGCCTGTCGGTATTGTAAAAGATATCGCCTTTTTTAAGCGTTTTGAAGGTATTTTTGACTTTGATGTCCATCGCATCAATGAGGACAGCGGCTGGTTCGCGTGAAGGTACAACCTGCACATAGGCGATCATGCACAATAGGGCAGCCAGCGATACAGCAGCAACAGCCAGTGAAAAGCGGTTGATTTTTCTTACTTTTTTCTCCAGCGGCTGTGCAGGAATAATTGGCTGATGCGTATTTGGTTTGTCGGCGGAAAGCTTTATAGAAGGAGCGGTTCGTTCTTCAACCGCAAGACAATGAAGCAGGTTGAATTGCTCTGTTATTTCATTTTTTGTGCCAAAGAAAGCATGGGGTATAGTATTAGTCTTTCGCAGTGCAGAAGACATTAGATAAAAGTCCAGACTGTATTGCAGCGCCTCAGGAGAGGACTGGAGGATGGCATTGAGTTTTTCGGTCTGCCAAGGCTGGGCCGATCGCTCCAAAGTGAGATATAACAATTCATTTAATTCTTGTTTTTGTTTTGCATCCATTATATCTCAAATCCTATGCCTGACGCATGCACTCCAGAAGCCGTCCGTGAACACGCGACAGACTTTTGTAGGTATTCAATATCGACAAGCCGAGAACTGAGGCAATTTGCTGCGGCTTAAAATTCTGATAATATCGGAGCTCGATAAGCTTGTATTCTCTTTCACTAAGTCTTTGAAGGCACTTTTTTAATTTTTCAATCCGGCTGTCAACCTTTGTGTGGGCCTGCTGAACAATTGGAACTATTTTTTCAAACAATTCGTTATCGAGCAGAATATGAGAATTATTTTTTTGATGTTTTCGGAAATCCAAAATCTTGTAATAAGCGATCTGAATTCCCCAAGACACAAAATCTTTAATCGGCTTACAATCCGGATATTTTTGCCACATTGTATTTGCGGTTTCCTGCATTAAATCATCGGCATCTTCGTAATTGCGAACCAGACTTAAGATAAAAGCGTAAATACGCATCTGGTTAATTAAAAGCAGCTGCAGGAACTCATGAGAATCTTTTATTTCCATCCATCACTCCGATTAGCTCTCATTGGCCGTTTAACTTTAAGTATGTTGAATGTCTATGTAAAATTGAGACATAAAAGGCAGAATTTTAATAAGAAAATACTATAAAAAGTTTGTTTGATCCAGAATGTGCTAATTCAGATTTATATTGTCTTGATTGGGAACTTCGATAAATAATCTTATTATGGTAAGGATTTTTTTCTAAAATTCCAACCAATTTAGCATTACCTATGCAAATATTGGAGAATTTGCGGTAATAGAAGATGCAGAACGATAAAAGCGAACAATTTCTATCTTTATTTGCGAAAAACCAGAAACGCATCTATGGTTTCATTACAGTGCTGGTGCCGCAAGCTGTAGACGCCGACGATTTAATGCAGGAGACGATGCTTGTGATGTGGCGTCGTTTTAATGAGTTCAAGATGGGTACTGATTTTGCCGCTTGGGGTATTTCTGTTGCTCGGCGGATTGTTTTGAAATTTTACTCCGAACGAAAGAACAAAGCACTGCTCTTTGATGACGAAACCATGCAGGCAATCCTTCAGCAGACAGAAAGGATAAGCATTCATAATACAGATTATAATGCAGCACTTCAGCACTGTATGGAAAAACTGAATCCGCAAGACCGCACCGTTATTCGCCTTCGTTATGAGCACGAAATGAGTACCCGAATGCTGGCACTCCAATTGGGAAAAACACTCGAGAATACCTATAAAATACTTGCCCGCATTCATACACTCCTGCAGCGCTGTGTGCAAAAAACGCTGCTTGTCTGGGATACCCATCCATGAATGTCGATAAGGAATCATTCGAATTGAATCGGCAGATTCTTTCTGTGATTGACGGGACCATCAGTCAGGAGGAGTTTTCTGCGCTGAAGCAAATGATACGGGAAAATCCGAAGGTCACAGGGCACTATATTCAGTTTATGATGCTTTATGCCTGTCTCAGACAGCCCGGTCAGATAAGTACTCATTTTGTGCAGGAAGCCGGAACGAAAGATCCTGTGCTGGATGAAAAAATATGGAAGGAACTGGCTTATTTTGAGCATACAGCACAGACGCTCGAAGTCCCCAAGCCCTCACGAACAGCCTCGGAGGCTATTCAGCCGAAAGCTGCTCCGGTAAGAATACAGCATCATGTTTCGAAAATCCCTTGGATTGTTTCATTTTTGTCATTGGCCGCGTCACTGGCCATGATTGTTTATGTTATCTATTTTTATCCCCAGACAAGCACTCCTGTGGTCGGAGTGCTGACGGGGCAGATTGGGGCTCAGTGGGGGCAGACCGGCGGTCCGTTGGAACCCGGCGGGGATTTGCACGCCGGGCCGATGCATCTTACAAGGGGATTGGTCTCCCTGCGGCTCGACAGCGGGGCGGAAGTGGTGGTTGAGGCCCCTGCAGAACTCGAATTGCTGACTACCAATGGGCTTTCACTGTCACATGGAAAGTTAGTTGCCAGAGTAGGAAGGGATGCAGTGGGTTTTACTGTCCATACCCCGCAGAGTAAAGTGCTGGATATGGGGACGGAATTTGGTGTCTCTGTCGAGGAGTCGGGCATCGAGCAGATCCACGTTTTTAAGGGAGAAATCGCACTTTATCCCAATGCCGGCACAGAACATTTTTCTGTTTCAAGCGGGCAAGGGCGAATAGTGGACAGTGCGGGGCGAATTTCGACAACGAAGGCCAATCCCTTCTATTTCACACAACCCGATGAATTTGCTTGGCAGCTGCTTGCACAAAAAGGGGATTCCTACCATCGATGGAAAGCCTTCGTCTCCGAACTTCAGCGGGACTCCTCTTTAATTGCTCATTATTTTTACGAAATGCAGTCTGACCAGCCCGACTGTGTGATGAACTTTGCCGCCGCAACATATGGGAAACTGAATGGGCAGCTGGGTGATGAAGGACGCACCAAACCCCAGTGGGTGCAGGGACGCTGGCCCCAAAAGCAGGGTATCCGCTTCGAACGGAATAAGCAGCAGGTAGTGATTATACCGGCTGATCCTCTTCTGGCTGTTACCGAACCCTTAACGATTTCTACATGGGTTTGCTTCCCCAATGCAGACCAGTATGGCGGCCATCTTGTTTCCTGCCGGGATAATTACCGGGTTAATTACCAATTCTCAATTTTTGACCACAATTACCAATTTGATTACCAGATAAACAGGTTTGAGTTTATCCAATACAGCCAAAGAGACGATAAAAAATTGTATTCGGAGAAGTTTATTCCCAAGCCGCAACAGTGGTATCACTTTGCTGTTACCTATCGCAATGCGGCAGTTTCTTTTTATGTCAATGGAACACTGTTTGAGTCTCAGCCGTATCCGGCATCGGTCAAGCCTGTGCCGGCTCCGCTGATTGTAGGCACGATGAGAACCCGAGATTACGCCTATGAAAAGGGAGATTTTGATGGAATTATTGATGAGTTGATGATTTTCAGCAGAGCCCTGACGGCAGAAGAAATCCGACGGATTTATGAAGCGGGCAGGCCGGATTAAAGCATGCCGACTTGCCGCTGAAGGTTAGAAAATAATGGTAAAACGGTTTTGGCCGCCTGCTCAAAAAGACCGTTTTCTGAATGAGCCAGCAGGCATATGCGGAGGATTGAAAGATGAAAAAGATGCTCTTATTGTGCAGTGTGACAGTTTTTATGTCCCAAGCCGGGGCTGTTCTGGTAGACAATTTCGAAAGCTATCAGGCAGGACTAATCAGAGATGGTGTTACAGGCGGTGTCTGGAAAGAGATTACCGCCGGTACATCCTTTGCTGTCATTGGCGAGGATGCGGGAAACAAGTTCCTCCAGACGGGCTGGAGCGGAGGCGGCCGCGGAGCCTACCGCTGTATTGATCCTATTGTAGACTCTGTATCCGCAATCACACTGTATTTGCGGATTTATGCCGTTACCAGCTCGCAGGACACCAGTTTCGGTCTGGCTGACCAGATTACGACATCGGCGGCTACATGGGGAGATTTTGAAGTTCAAATGGTTCTTGGCAACGGCGATGATGCCGACCATGTAAATCTGCGTGCCCGCGACGGCGGCACGGTTGAGACCTATATGGCATTGGCTGTCGGCCAGTGGTACAACATCTGGGCTGTTATTGACCAGACAACAGATTCGTTCGATATGTATGTAACGGCCGGTTATGAAAGTGCTGTTGGCTTGAGCCCAATTAATCCCGATCCGATTAACTTCCGCAATGGAACGACGGCTGATTTGTCGTACTTTCTGGCCCTAACCAACTACCGGGATTTTAATTACCGGCTGGATGATATCCACATCACATTGGGAAAGAATCTGGCTATTCCTGAGCCGGTCACGATGCTGATGATGGGACTGGGCGGCCTGATGCTTGCACTGCGGAAGCGGTGAGGCCTTACATGCCGGCTATCCGCACAGAAATTGCCATGACAATTCTGCATCCAAAAAGGATAGCAATTTTAGGACTGTGATGACAGGATTAATGACGGCCTTTTTATGAGGACTGTTTTGTATATGTTGACAATGCAGCAGAGGCAAAACAGCAAGTCAAGAGAGTATGGCATAAGAACCGATGAAATAACATAATTTATGGGGCAACCCGTATTCAGTGTGTGAATTAATAATTTTTAAGCGAAAGGATACAATTATGAAAAAATCTGTATGTACACTGTTCTTTCTGCTGCTGGTGTATGCGGCACAGGGAGTTCTGCTGGATGATTTTGAAAGTTATACCCCCGGTGCATTGGTTAATGCCGGCGGTACGCCTTGGACAATGCTTCCAAGCTGGTCTGGCGCTGCCTATTTTCAGGCGGAAGCAGACAATACCTATGTTGCTTATTGGGGTGCAAACAATGGAACCCGGGGCATCTACCGTTCGCTTGGAGATAACCGCATCCCGGCTTCGGACACTGCAACAACAGTCTTTATGAGGGTTTTAGCCGAAACAGCCAATACCGATGCCTCATTTGGGTTAACAGATCTGGCTGTACCTACCCTCGGCGGCGATGGCTATCCTGTATTCGGTGATTTTGAAGTGCAGGCAGCCCTAATCAGCGGTACGCTCAGAGCACGCAATGCAGGAACGATTGTAAACCTTGCGACTATTTCGGTCGGTACTTGGTATAATATCTGGCTGGTTGTCAATAACAGCACCGACACATACAGTCTTTATATGACCACCGGTCAGACCAGTGCTATGGGCACCACTCCGCTGGCGTCTAATTTCGGTTTCCGCAATGGCGCTGCTGCCAACGATCTGGTAACTATTCTTGCGATCGGCGCAACAAAAGCCAATCCGGAAAGAGTTCGCATTGATGATATTCATATAATGCCGGGTGTCAATCTGACAAATCCGACAGCCGGACCGTATGATCCGGTCGTCAATCAAATAACGCCGACGGCGATTGTATTGCAGTGGAAAGCGGCTCCGGATCCTGCCGGCGTCTATGCCGTTAATCCTGCTATTGTGGATCAATATGTCTTTATGTCAACGGGAAATCCGGCTGATCCAAATCTGTATTATATTGGGGCTACCGGCGCGGACCCGGGAACAGACAATCCGCTGTCTCAATACCCTGCATCTGGGACAATAACCGTTGCTTATGACAAGACATACTACTGGGCAGTTGTGGAAGCTATAGAGGGTTATCAGCAGTCGTTTAGCCCCGGCGCTTCATTCAAGTCAGTGGATCCCAACAATATCATCGGCGGCATCTGGACATATGTGTCAACAAAGTCACAGCCGATTATTACTGTTCAGCCGGCGGATGTGCGGGTGTTTACAACCGATTCTGCTGCCTCATTTACAGTGGAGTTTACAAGTCCTGTTAATCCGGTAACAGCCGCTTGGTATAAAAATGATGTGCCCTTGACTGCCGGCGGCGATATTTCCATTGTTACAGATCCTCATGCTTCATCCACGTTGACTATTGCTACTCCCGAACTGGCCGATGAAGGCAAGTACTACTGCATCCTGAGCGTTCAGGAAGGGACAGCAGATGATTTGCAAACCGCAACCCGCATGCTGGTGATCAAAAAAGAGCTGGCACGGTTTGAATTTGAAGAAAATCTGGCCGACAGCAGCGGCAACAATGCACCGGCTGGTCTGGCCAAATCGGTGGCTCATCTGGCCGAGCCGAATGATGCGGCTGCCGTTATTATAGAGCCTGTCTATGTGGATGGGATTGACGGCAAAGCAGTGTATCTGAGCAGCCGGCAGTATATTGACTTTGGCATCGACGGCTATCCCAAAGCCGGGCCGCTGAACACGCTTGGCGATATTCGGGGGGCATCCTATGAAAAGGTCGGCTTTGGCCGCGGAATGGATCAGGGCTCGATTCTCTGCTGGGTCAAGCCGCAGTCCAATGCGGTTATTTACAGCAATGCCAATGCAGGGGACGCCACCCATTTTGCTCTGACGACCAATGGCACGACTACTGCACGAGGGATTGTCCGCGGCAACAATTATGACGATACCGCCCAGAATCTGGGTGAAGCCAGCGGCAGTCTTCAAATGACCGGATTTAATCTGCAGGACGGCAAGTGGCATATGTTTGCAGCTACGTGGCAGGATAGCACCATTCGTGTTTATCTGGATGGTGAACAGGTCGCAACCAATACTCAGGGTTATACGGAAAAGTATCTGCCCTGGCAGCGGGGGAACCTGCTGGGGGCATCCCGCACGGCCGCCAACCGTGCTATCCTGAATGCGGCTGATTTTCTGACAGGGGCGGTGGATAAACTGCGGGTGTATAATTATGTTATCTGGCCGGATGAAATCGCTGTCGAATACCAGACGCTCAGCGGAAGAACACCGTGTGCCAACCACAGTTTCGACGGCTATCTCTACAATCTCGATAACACCGAATTGTCTTACTGCAGAATCGATCTGGCCGACTTTGCAGTGATGGCGTCCAACTGGCTTGCAGCCGGCCTGTATGCAGGATTATAAACCGGACAGATGAGAATGTGAGCAATGAAACCTTATAGAACGAAAGGGAAAACAATATGAAACAGATAGCAACTACAGCCGCATATCTGCTGACAGCTCTGATTGTCCAAGCCCATCTGGTGGATGATTTTGAAAGCTATCAGACGGGCGGAATTGGAACTGTAACGACTGCTTGGGTCGGCAGTTCTGACGGCGGCGTCAATCCTTCTACGGCGTCAATAATCACAGATACCATTGACCTGCGCAATAAAGCGATACAGCTGACCGAAGGCGGCGGCACAGGACAGCAGTGGGTACGATGCGCCTTAAGTGCCCCTGCCCAAATAGCCCAGGCAGGCACTGGGACCTTGTTTGTGCGGTTTCGGGCAGCGGCTGCGAGCGATATTTCATTTGGTCTGACCGATTTGGATACCGCTTCCAACGACTGGAATCACTTTCGTGTGCAGATAGCGGTTATTAACGGAACAATCCGTGCCCGCGACGGCGGCAGCACACGCATACTGGCGTGGAAGCGAAACGGCACGCAGGTGGCACTCAATACGGATTGGTATTATCTGTGGGTGGTTGTAGACAACAATGCTGATAATATCAGGGTTTATCTCAATCAGACCGGTGCAGATGCTACGGAAAATGACCGGCTTGTGCGTTCCGACCTTCTGACGCAGGAGACATTTGCGTTTCGCTCGGCTGCCGATACGCTGGATCAGTTTTTCTGGCGTGCCCAGAATGGTGCAGTAAGCCGTCTGCTGGTGCTGGATGATATTCATATTCGGCAGGGTGCTGATTTGACTGTGCCGGCGATGAACAAACCCTATAGTCCAGCTGTAGCACAAACGCAGGACAATGCCAACAATGATGTGGATGTGGTGCTGTCCTGGAAGGCTGCTGCGGACCCAACCGGCGTCAATGCCGTGAATCCCGATATTGTGGATCAATATGTCTTCATGAGCATCGGGGCTGATCCGAATATGTATTATCGCGGTGCAACAGGCATCGATCCGGGATTGACCAACCCCGATTCAGGTTTTGCTCTTAATGTAGCGCCGGGACAGCCCTGCAAGTGGGTGGTTGTAGAGGCGATGAGCGGACATAAGCAGGTATTTACCCCCAATGTCAGTCAGATCACAGCAGTTGATCCGAATAATATTGTCGGTCCGACATGGAGTTTTACGTCTATCCTTTTGGTGCCGGACTTTACAGGTAATCCGTCTGACCAGTGGGTTTTCCCCGGTGAAACGGCGGTATTTTCTGTTGCACTCCGCAATGCAGCCGGCGTCACTTATCAGTGGTATAAAGGCACACAGGCGCTGTCGGACGGGGGCACTGTTTCCGGCTCTGCGACAGCCACGCTGACCATTGCCGATGCCCAGCTTGCTGACGAGGGCACGTATTTCTGC
>Ga0116167_1003192_pt1 | contig 13053 bp, 15 predicted proteins | sample AD_JPNMR3_MetaG_FD_89794 | JGI IMG/M metagenome (GOLD analysis project Ga0116167, IMG submission 89794) | Active sludge microbial communities of municipal wastewater-treating anaerobic digesters from Japan - AD_JPNMR3_MetaG | ecosystem: Engineered > Bioreactor > Anaerobic > Digestate | place...
CTTATCAAAATGGCTGATGACGCATTGTATGAAGCAAAAAAACTTGGCAGAAACAGGGTTGTTGTAAGTGTTAATCAATCGTAAAAATTCCCTTCATTTCGATAATTTTGAAATCCGGTAATGCATCCATTTTATCCAGAGTATTGTACCTTGCTTTCTGGTATATCAACCGGGATATTTCGTATTCCTGAAGATATTCTGCAAGTTTTTTTGAAAGTGCCAGTTCAGTTGCGTAAACAGCATGATATCGCGGTGAAAATGGCAGCACTTCAAAAATTTGTGCATTCAGATATGTTGCAATGAGAATGGTTCCTTTTTTTGAATGATATTCTATCACCATGTTTTTCCCGTCATCATAAACAATTTTAATTCCCTGGTATGGAGTAAGAAATTTCCAGAATTGTTGTTTTATGTGGCTGTCTCCCACAATAAAATATTTTCTGTACCCAAACGCAGGGTGTTTTCTAATATCAGGATTGTCAATAATGACAACAGGTTTTGCGCGTGACATAAGACATTCTAAATTACCAATAATGTCATGTGCTGGCGCAGTGAAGAAATACACGATGTTTTTGTTTGTTTCTGGTAGATTATCAAGAACAGGATTCAATGTCGTTTCATCTTCTTTTTCCGAGACAATAAAAATCATACAATGTTCTTTTTCCACGCAGCAAAAAAGCTTTTTTGCTGGAAAAATTGTAATGCGTTCGTCTAAATGCCGACGAGATTCTATCAGTATTTGTTGCGGCACTTCTTTCTTTTGCATGCTCATCATGGACATTGCAATTAGCAACAGTAATATCCCTGCGAAAAACTTCCATTTGTTTCTGAAAAGAAGCATCAGTACGATGGAATAAGCAATAAGCACGGAAATGATATCTGGAGACCATGGTATTTCTGGCGAGAAATTTGAAAAAAGTTTGGTAGTGATCCAGAATAAATCCAGTGCTTTTATCAGTGGGAAAATTAATATGCTTCTTAAAAATCCGAAAACGAAAAAACCAAGCCCCAGACAGACAACAAGTCCACCAGCAGGTACGAGAAAAAAGTTTGTGAAAAAACCAGCAGGGTAAACACTTCCTGTATGTCCAGCAAGTATCGGGATTGTAAATATCTGGGCACCAGCAATGGCTCTGATGGACGTATCAAGCCATTCCGGTATTCTTTTTATCCGCGGTGTATTACGTATGGTGAGCATGATGCCTGTTGTCGCTGCAAAAGAAAGTTGAAAACCCATGTTAAAAAGTTCTTCGGGTTTCACAAACAGTATAATAAAACCAGCCCACCCGATTGATTCTATGCCATTGATGGGTCTTTCGATAATATCTGCAACAAGATACACAGCAAGCATCAGGGCTGCTCTGAGAACAGGGGTGCTAAATCCAGTGATTGCTGCATACATTCCAATTGCGATAAGATACAGGAAATTGAAAATTTTATAATGTGCTTGTTCAATGTGCCTGAACAGAAAAAAAAGGATTCTGAGGAAAAGCAGGACATACCCTAGATGAAGTCCTGAAACAATCAGAAGATGATATGTGCCAGTTTTCACAAAGATGTGTTTAATTTCAAGTGACTGCTGTTTATTTCCCAACACCATCATTTTGAGGATTGCGGCTTCCTGACCGTGATATTTGAACCATTTTTTTATTATATTCTCTGTCACTTTAGTAATTTTTTGACTGAACTGCGGATATCCTGAGATGCACTCATCGTTTTTCACCCTATACCAGGATTTTGATGAGATTGTAACCCGGCCATCTTCCTGTTTGATTTTTTTTATTTGATGGAAAATAATCCGATCATAATTGTAGATTTGGCTATTTCCCGTTAACGCTGTGTGAATTGTAACATTTGCCTCAATCCACTGATGGTTATCCCATACCATTGTGTCTTCAAGGGTGATCAAAAGGAGAGGTCCTTTTTCCCTTACATCCTTTACGATACCTGTTATGGCTTCAATTTTCTCAGGAGGAATCGGCAGGGTTTTTTCATAACCAGTACCAGCATTGCCTGCAAGAAATATTCCTGTGATAACGGTGAAAAAAACAAGGAAAATCCAGGAAATTTTTTTGAATATGAGCGTAAGACATAAGGAAATGATGCCTGAAAAAATGAATAAGAGTAATAGATATTCGAATGGAATTGAAAACAATTTCTGTATCAGGATGCCTGAAGCCAAAGGGAATATGAAAATGCAAGATCTGGGAATATTACCGAAAATCACCTGTTAATCCAGTTTCCCTCAAAAACCAATTTTGTTCCACCCTCAAAAAATATTTCGTTGAAATCTTTTGAAAATGCGACCTTCAGTTTTTCTCCTGAACGGGCTTCAATCTCAACAGGGCTGGTGAATTTTCCAAGCATTGCACCGCAGAGAACGCTTGCAACAATTCCCGTTCCGCAGGCGAGTGTTTCATCTTCGACCCCACGTTCGTATGTGCGAACTTTTCCATGATGACTATCTCTCACTTCAAGCCAGTCAACATTGGTGCCTGCTGGTTGAAAGATTTTATGGTATCTTACAAGCGGACCATATTTTTTTACATCCACGTTTTTCACGTTTTCAACAGGAATTACTGCGTGAGGTACCCCGGTATTGAGTGAGTGAACAACGAGTTTTTCTCCATCAATTTCCACCACTTTATGTAATGCCGGCTTTTCCACCAGAAACATTCTTATTGAAACACCTGGATTGTGAAAACTGGTGTTGTAAATACCTGCAAGTGTTTCTATTGACAACTTTCGTTTTCTTGAAATTTTTTGTTCATGGATAAAGCGAATCAAACACCTTAACCCATTGCCACACATTTCTGCTTCAGAACCATCTGAATTAAAAATCCGCATTTTGAAATCTGCCTTTTTGCTTTTTTCTAGAAATATTGCACCATCTGCGCCTATACCATATTTAAATCTGCAGACCTCAATGGCAAGCTTCCTGCGGTTTTCTATTTTCCCATCCAGGTTATTGAACATGACAAAGTCATTACCCGAACCAGTAATTTTCATAAATTTAAGCATGCAAATAATTTAATTTTATTGCGAGCGTTTGTCAAATAGGTCTGTCTGGAATAAACTATTTCAGTTATTCCTATCATGGGGAAGATAATATATGAAACTTGTTATCCAGAGGGTTATTCATGCTCGTCTGACAGTGGACGGCGTACTGAAAGGTGCTATTGACAGGGGTATGGTTGTTTTTGTTGGGTTTGGAAAGAACGATCATGAATCTTTGATAGAGCCAGCAGTCCGAAAGGTTTTGAAATTGAGAATTTTTGCAGATGTACATGATAAAATGAATTTGAGTTTGCTCGATATCTCAGGCGGTTTGATGGTAGTTTCACAATTTACTCTTTATGCGAGAACAGAAGGAGGTAATAGACCTGATTTTCTTGAAGCAATGAATCCTTCGGAAGCAGAAACCTTGTTCAATAGATTTGTTGAAACGTGTATGAAGTTTTATCCTGGAAAAATTGTTGGAGGAGATTTTGGCAGCCAGATGCTTGTTGAAATACACAACGATGGACCTGTTACAATTGTCATTAACTGGGAAAAATGAAGGATATGTTTATTTCAAAGAGGATTGTCCTGGATACTTCAACTAACTGGATTTACATAGGAATACTTGAAGGCGAAGATCATGATTATTATTATCTTTCAGATGCCGATGCTTTTGATGTTTCTGAAGTCAATATGACAAAACATGAATATCTTGTGAGGATAAAAAAGGATGGGCTTGTTATCAATCGCAGGAAAACAATTGTAGCAAAAGAAAAAGTAATAGCAATAACACTGCTGGAGGATATCATTGAAAAATAAAAAATCGCATACCACCAGAAAAAAATTGCTATGTGGAAAAACCTTGAACAATCAAAGATATTACTTTCTCAATCAGATTCTTGAAAAAAATCCTGATTATATTGAGGCGCTTGAAATAATGGGCGATTTGTGTACGAAATCAGGGGATTTTGAAACAGTGTTTGCCATTGATATGCGTCTCGCTTTTTTGCAACCACTTGAAGCCATTCACTATTACAATCTCGCCTGTGATTGTGCTTTACTGGGGAAAAAGGACGAGGCATTGATGTATTTGAACATTGCCATCATACTTGGTTATAGAGATTTCAAACATTTGAATGAAGATCCGGACCTTGCCAGTATTAGAGAGGACGAAAGATATGAAAAACTTATCAACGGAATATCCTGCAGGAGAATCAAATAAGATTTTGTGGATGGCTGCAAAAATCCTCGGGTTTTTTATTTTCAAACTTTTTTTTCATCTTGATGTCTATGGGAAGGAAAATATTCCCTGTTCAGGAAAGTTTGTCATTGCTGCCAACCATGCAAGTTTTCTTGACCCACCCCTTCTGGGATACATTTGCCCGAAGCCCATTGCGTATTTTACCAAGCAGGAACAACTTTTCGGCCTTTTTGGTATGTTGATTACCAGACTTGGAGCAATTCCTCTTTCAAAGTCCAGCATGGGGACATCTGACATAAGAATGGCGTTGAATGTGATAATGAAAGGAAAAGGGTTGCTGATTTTTCCTGAAGGGACTCGTTCAAGGTCAGGTAAGTTTTTACCTGCCAAGCCAGGTATAGGTTTTATTGTAGTTCGTACTGGAGTGCCTGTGGTTCCTGTTTGTATAAAAGGTTCTTTCAGGGCGATGCCGCCTGGAAGGAATTTCATCAGACCGGGAAAAATTATTATCAGGGTGGGAAAACCTTTGTTTTATAACCACCAACAGACATATGAAGAGGTGGCTCAGGATGTGATGAGGAAAATTGTGGAGCTTTCACAATGACCAGACAGATCATAGTGGGTAAATCAATTGGTTTTTGTTTTGGTGTCACAAAGGCAGTGAACACTGCAAACAGAGTTCTGGATCAATACGGATGTCTTACAACCCTTGGAGATCTTGTTCATAATCCTATCGTCATGTCAGAACTGAGGGAGAAGGGTTTGAGAGTTGTGGAGCAAGTATCTGAAACCAGAAACTGTCCATTTATAATAAGGTCCCATGGACTTCCGCCAGACGTTCTTCAAGAATTGAAACAATACGCAGCAAGAATTTATGATGCCACCTGCCCATTCGTAAAGAAAGTTCAGGGTCTGGTAAGAAAATTGTCTGCGCAGCAGTATTTTATTTTTTTAATCGGGGATCCCGAACATCCTGAAATACTGGCGATGAAAAAAATTGCAGGTGACAATTCTCTGGTAATGAAGCCATATCAAAAATTTGACACCTGTTCAACCAGTTTGAAAAAATGGGCAGTTATCGCGCAGACGACCATATCCCTTGATCTTTACAGAACTGCCATCAAAAAAATTATTAACAGACTACCTGCTGAGAAACTCACAATTTTCAATACAATCTGCCCTGTGAGTGTAAAAAGACAGTCTGAAGCGCTTGAACTGGCAGGTAAAGTGGATGCTCTGATTGTTGTGGGAGGTAGAAAGAGTTCAAACACAAGAAAACTTGTTTATATCGGTAGAAAAGTCAATAAAAATACATTCTTGATTGAATCTTCTTCAGAGGTAAGAAACTTGAATCTTGCAAATTTTGAAAAAATTGGTATAATTTCTGGTGCGTCTACGGATGTCAGGTGTATCAGGGAGATGATGGGTATTTTAAGAGACCATCCAGCGCAAAAAAAATATAGGAGGTAACACAATATGGAGGGTATGGATGTTGGAAAAATTCTGGAAGAGAAACTGCTATCGTTTAAGCCTGGTTCTATCATTAAGGGTACTGTAATCAGGGTTGATAAGGAGGTAATCGTTGATTTTGGTTACAAGACCGAAGGATATGTTCTTCGCGAAGAGTTCAAAAGCGAGCAGGAAAAAATAAAACCAGGAACACAGGTAGACCTGATTGTTGAATCCCTTGATCCTGACCCAAATGGCCTCATACTGCTTTCAAAGGAAAAAGCGGATGTTATGCTGAACTGGGATAAAATTGAAAAAAATTATGAAGAAGATAAGCCGGTTACAGGGACAATTCTTCAGAGGGTCAAGGGCGGTTTCAAGGTGGATATAGGAATTCTTGCGTTTCTTCCGGGTTCGCAAACAGACATCAAGCCAGTGACAAATCCATCTCAATTTATCAACGTCCAGAGTTTGTTCAAAATTATCAAGATTGACAAACAGAGGAAAAATGTTGTTGTTTCAAGAAGAAAATTTCTTGAAGAAGAAAAAGAAGAAAAAAGACGACAGTTCCTGCAGACGCTTGAAAAAGGAACAATCGTAAAGGGAAAGGTGAAGAACCTTGTTGATTATGGAGCGTTTATTGAAATTGACAACAGCGTTGTGGGACTTTTGCATCTGAATGATATGGCGTGGGGGAGAATAACACATCCATCCCAGATGATATCAGTTGGCGAAGAAATTGAAGTCGTTGTTCTTGATGTAAATATGGAAAAACAGGTTGTTTCTTTTGGTTTGAAACAAAGGACAAAGAATCCATGGGATGAGGTGGAAGCAAAGTATCCTGTGGGTGCCATTGTTGAGGGCAAGGTTGTCAATATTACGGACTACGGTGCATTTGTAAAACTCGAGGACGGGATAGAGGGTTTGCTTCATATATCTGAATTTTCATGGACAGGTAGGGTGAGACATCCTTCTGATGTTGTTGCAATGGGTGATGCTATGAAACTGAAGGTTATTGACATTAAAAAAGATGAGCAGAAAATATCTTTCAGCCTCAGGCAGATGGAACAAAATCCCTGGCCAGAAATAGTAAAAAAGTATCCTGTTGGAAGTGTGGTAAAAGGGAAAGTTTATCACATCACTGATTTTGGGGCTTTTGTAGAAATTGAAAAAGGTATTGATGGACTTCTGCACATCTCAAACATTTCTGATGCGCAGATCAAACACCCATCTGAAGTGTTAAGAAAGGGACAGAAAATTGATGTTCTAATACTTGAGATAGATCCTGAGGGTAAAAAGATTTCATTGGGTTTGAAACATCTGGGGGAATCTCACACTTATGAGGAGGACGAAAATGAGGGTGATAATCAGGAAAACGTATGAAGAAATCAGTGATATAGCGACAAAACTTGTTGCGTCAAGAATTGAGAAAAAACCGGCATTTGTGCTCGGTCTTGCCACAGGTTCAAGTCCACTGGGGCTATACAGGGGATTAATCGATATGAATAAAAAGGGCTTGATCAGTTTCAAAAAGGTGAAGACCTTTAATCTTGATGAGTATTATGGATTGAAAGGAGACCACCCTCAGAGTTACAGGTATTTTATGAATACCAATCTTTTTGACCACATAGACATTGATAAAGCAAATACCATGGTACCTGATGGTATGGCTCAGAACTGGGAAGAATTCTGCCGTAATTATGAGCAGAAAATAAAGGAAGCAGGCGGGATTGATTTGCAGGTGCTTGGAATAGGAAGCGATGGTCATATCGCGTTTAATGAGCCAGGTTCATCTCTGACATCAAGAACACGACTGGTGGCACTTGATGCCCAGACGATTGAAGATAATGCAAGGTTTTTTGAGGATAAAAACCAGGTTCCGAGATTTGCTTTAAGCATGGGGGTTGGAACGATCCTCGAAGCAAAAGAGATCATTCTGATCGCAAACGGAAAGAACAAGGCAAAAGCCATTGCTCAGGCAATAGAGGGACCCCTGACAAGTATCATTTCTGCTTCAGCACTTCAGATGCATCCAAGGGTGAGTTATTTTCTTGATGAAGAAGCTGCTTCAGAACTCAAAAGAGTTAATTACTACAGATTTGTTGAAGGAGCAGAGAAAAAACTCGGTAAAGAAATTTTCTGAAAAATGGGAATCCTCAACAATTTGATCCAGCGTGTAAGTTCTCTTGGTAAAAGTGTGATTTTACCAGAGAGTAATGACCCTCGTATTATTGAAGCTGCTGTACTCCTCAATGAAAAATCTGTCGCGAGGCCAGTATTGTGCGGAAATCCTGAAGAAATCATTGCTCATTTTGAAAAATTGGGAAAATCATATTCAGGCATTGAAATTATAGACATCAATAATACTGCACTTATCAGTGAACTGGTGTCGCTCTATCAGAAGCAAAGACCAAATGTTTCGGAAAAGGTTGCTTTACGGCTTGTCAAAAAACCATTGATTTTTGCGGGTATGATGGTGGCTTCAGGAAGAGTGGATGCAATGGTTGCTGGAGCAGCAAGCACTACGGCTGATGTTATTCAGGCAGCAGCATTGACAGCAGGTTATCAGAAAAATATTTCAAAAGCATCAAGTTTTTTATCATGGAGATGCCTGATGGTAAGATTTATTTTTTTGCTGACTGTGCGGTGAATATTTCTCCTGACAGCGAAACCCTTGCTGACATAGCAATTGCCACTGCCACAAGTTTCAGGAAACTGATGAATGACAAACCACTTGTTGCTTTTCTCTCCTTTTCTTCAAAGGGCAGTGCTTCTCATTCTGATGTTGAAAAGGTTGTAAAGGCAGTGGAAATTGCAAAAAGTAAGGATCCGGAAACAGCATATGATGGCGAATTTCAAGTTGATACAGCTGTTTCAGAATCTGTTGCACAGAAAAAATTGAAAGAAATCGGTGAAGTGGCAGGAAGAGCAAATGTTTTAATATTTCCTGACCTTGATGCAGGAAATATTGCATACAAGATTACTCAATACCTTGCTGGTGCAAAGGCGTATGGACCTGTGCTTCAGGGATTTGCAAAGCCAGTAAGCGACCTTTCAAGAGGAGCAAAACCAGAAGATATTGTGGCAGTTGCAGCCATTACCTGCCTGCTTTCTTAACAGGGAGTTTCAATGAAATTGATTGTTTATGAAAACGATACGTGGTCAAATCTTACGCCATTGAGTTACATCAGGCCTGTTTTTGAATTACGATGCGGTATGTACACGTTACTTGAAAGAATTTTGAATAAGGCAAAAACTGATGATGTTATCCTTTTTGTCAGGGATTATCTTGCCAATCTGGTAAGAAAAAAATATAAATACCCAGTTAATCATGTCAGTGAATTGAATGATGATCTATTGATTGTTGATGGAAAGTTGCTGGCAACTGACAATTTCAAAACTGATAAAGAAGCAGTGTATTTGTGCGATAACGAAATTGTATACGCTTTTGTGAAAAAGGAAAACGCTTCAAAAATAAATGGGATGAATCTTGCACAAATTCTCGACTTTGTGAAGACGCTACCTGCTGTAAACATTGATGCAAAACTAATGCGTTATCCATGGAATTTTATTCATGAAAATCCTGAAATGCTAAAGAAAGATTTTATTTCCTGTGGTAAAAAGGGGATTGAAGGCGTTTTTTCTCCACAGGCAGGTGTCAAGGGACCTGATGATATTTTTATTGGAGAAGGTGCTGAAATTCACCCATTTGTGGTTCTGGACACAAGTTCTGGTTCAATTTTTATTGACAAAAAAGCCAGGATTTTCCCATTTTCAAGGATTGAAGGGCCGTGTTATATAGGTGAAGATACTCATATTATGCCTGGCGCCAGTATCAGAGAAGGAAATAGCATTGGTCCTGTATGTAGAATTGGCGGAGAACTGGAAGAAAGTATTATCCAGGGATATTCAAACAAGTACCATGATGGTTTTATCGGGCATGCATATATTGGAGAGTTCGTGAATCTCGGAGCATTGACCACAAACAGTGATTTGAAAAATGATTATTCTACAGTTTCAGTATATGTCAATGGCAAGCCAGTTGATACTGGCGATTTGAAGGTGGGGTCATTCATTGGAGACCACACAAAAACAAGTATTGGAACACTTTTTAATACAGGGACATCTGCTGGGGTAATGTGCAACATCACTGCTGGAGGAATACTTCCGAAGTTTTTTCCTTCTTTTGTATGGTATGTCAACAATAAATTCATGAAAGGTTTTGGATTGGAAATGATGTTGAATACAGCACGTGCCGCCATGGATAGAAGGAAAAGAGTACTTACGCAGGAAGAAGAGGATGTGATAAGAAAGGTGTATGAGATTACAGCAGAAATGAGAAAGTCATATATTGCGAAAAGTTCAAAGGCAAAAACATAAAAGGGGCAATAATGGAACGACAGGAAATTGAAAAAAAAGTGAAAGGGGTTGTTAGCAGAATTCTTGGTGTGGACGAAAGTGGTATCACATCAGAAAGCAGGTTTGTTGAAGACCTTGGCGCTGAAAGTGTTCAGAGTTTAGAGCTTGTTGCTGCTTTTGAAGAAGAATTTGGAATAGAGATGGAAGAAGATGCAGCCCTTCAGGTTCAGACAGTTGGTAAAGCAATTGACTTCATCAGTAAATACTTAAAATGAAAATTCTTGTTTTTAATTGTGGCAGTTCTTCAATTAAATTTAAGCTTTTCAACATGCCAGAAAATGTGCTTGTTGCCACAGGATTGATTGAAAAAGTCGGCAGCAAGGATGCAATTATAGGATATTCAAAGGATGGTTTTTCAATTAACAATACCCAGGAGGTTCCTGACCACAATCATGGTCTGGAAATTATTGCAAAACTTCTTGCAGATCCTGACCATGGTGTAGTAAAGAATCTCAATGAAATCAAAGGAGTTGGTCACAGGGTTGTGCACGGTGGCGAAGAATTTACTGGCAGCATGCTCATTGATGAAAAGGTCAAGAACAAAATTAAAGAATTTATTCCTCTTGCACCGCTTCACAATCCACCAAATTTTCAGGGTATCATTGCGGCAGAAAAGTATTTCCCTGACAGTGTTCAGGTTGCCTGCTTTGATACTGCTTTTCATACAACGATACCGCCAGTTGCCCATCTTTACGCATTGCCTTACAGTTTATATGAAAAATACCGTATTAGAAGATATGGCTTCCACGGCACATCTCACAGGTATGTTGCACGAAGGTTTGCTCAAATTCTGGGCAGGCATAAATATGATGTAAATCTTATTACATGCCACCTTGGTAATGGTTGCAGTATTACTGCTGTGAAAAATGGTAAATCTTTTGATACAAGCATGGGATTTACTCCTCTTGAAGGGCTTGTGATGGGTACAAGAAGTGGGGATATTGATCCAGGTGTCATTCTGTATTTTATTGAAAATCTCAAGATGAACCCGTCTGAGGTTAACAAAATTTTGAACAAGGAAAGCGGACTTATTGGTATTTCAGGTATTTCAAACGATTTCAGAAGCATTGTTGAAAGCGCTTCAAAGGGAAACAAAATGGCGCTTCTTGCCATTGATATTTTTTGTTACAGGGTGAAAAAATATATTGGTGCATATCTTGCTGTTCTGGGAAATGTTGATGGAATAGTTTTTACAGCAGGTATTGGAGAAAATCGGCCAGTTGTCAGAGAGAAATCTCTTGAAGGGTTAGAACAATACGGTATTGTGATTGACAGAGAAAAAAACAGGATTATCAGGGGTGAAGAATCTGAAATCAGCACGCCTGATTCAAAAATAAAGGTATTTGTCATACCAACAAACGAAGAACTGGCAATAGCCATTGATACATATGAATTCGCAAAAAAACAGTTTGAAGTTTGAAGACATAAAACACAAAGATATAGAAATCCTCAGGGAACTTGCGGCAGAGATTTCAGAAATTGCGCAATTACCTATTCATTCCACAACCATTGCTGAATGGAAAAGAACCAATGATTTAAAACCAGGAAGGCCTGTTGTCGGGATTACTGAGGTTCCATGGCACGAAATTCAGCAGTGTGGATTACTTCAGTGTTTATGCGAAAACGAGTTTGCTAAACAAATTGAAGTTCATTTTAGAACAAGCCTTTACATGTGGCACAATGCTAAAGTAGATATGATTGTGGAACCTGTTTATAGACTACCGATAGTGATTTACGATACTGGATTTGGAATATCGTCTGTTGCAGAGTATGCTGAAAGTAAATCCTCTGGAATTGTTTCAAGGCATTTTGTTCCGCAGATAAAAGATGAAAAAGACATTGATAAAATTAAATTTCCTGAAATTTCTGTTGACTGGGAAGAAACAGAAAAAAGGAAAAGGATTTGTGAGGAAATTTTTGGCAAATATCTGAACATTGAATTGTATGGTGTGGGAATGATATGGTTTGCTCCATGGGATTGGTTGGTGATGCTTGTTGGGGTTGAAGAAACACTGTTGTCGTTAGCAGCAAGACCTTCTTTTGCGCGTGCGGTTATTGAAAGATTTCTTGAAGCAAACCTTTACAGGTTAGAGCAGCTTGAAAAAATGAAAGTTCTTTCGCCGAATAATGGGAATTTCAGGATTGGTTCAGGTGGATTTGGTTATACTTCTGATCTTTCAGAGATGTCTTTTGGTACTCCTGGTATATCTTCCAGACAACAATGGGGTTGTGCAACAAGTCAAATTTTTTCTGAGGTTTCTCCTTCCATGCACAAAGAGTTTGCGTTAAATTATGAGAAAAAATGGCTTGAAAAATTTGGTCTTTCTTATTATGGGTGTTGCGAGCCACTTCATAACAAAATACATATTCTTAAGGAAATTGAAAATCTACGAAAAATTTCTATCAGCCCACGCGCAGATCTGAAAATCGCAGCAGAAAAGATAAAAAATAGATACGTAATTTCCTATAAACCGAATCCAGCAGTGTTTGTCAAGAATGAGTGGGACCTCGATGTTATAAAGAAGGAATTGCAGAAAAATCTGGAAATCATGAAAGAAAATGGTTGCATTGTTGAAATAATAATGAAGGATATCAGTACCATCAGCTACGAGCCCTCAAGATTGAATGACTGGGCACTCATTGCAACAGAGGTTGCTCATCAGGTTGCATAAATTTCAGTATTTTCCTCTGATATACGGTTCGATTTCAGTTTTATACAATTGATAAAGTTTCTGATGAATTTCTTCTCCAAGAGGTGAAATAGATGACGCTTTCGCATTGCCTATTGCCTGCTCAATCTTTGTCGCTCCAGGTATTACTGTTGAGACAGCATCATGATCAAGAATCCATCGTAATGCAAGCTGAGCCATTGTGATATCACCAGTAGGATTTAAAATTGACTTAATTTTTTCAGCCAGTTCCACTCCTTTATCAAATGGAATGCCAGCAAAAGTTTCTCCCACATTAAATGCCGTTCCATCTGC
>Ga0116167_1003196_pt1 | contig 13041 bp, 10 predicted proteins | sample AD_JPNMR3_MetaG_FD_89794 | JGI IMG/M metagenome (GOLD analysis project Ga0116167, IMG submission 89794) | Active sludge microbial communities of municipal wastewater-treating anaerobic digesters from Japan - AD_JPNMR3_MetaG | ecosystem: Engineered > Bioreactor > Anaerobic > Digestate | place...
ATATTTCCACCCCATCCACGTAAACTTCCCCCGCGTCCGGTTGGAACAAACCACAGATATGCTTAATCAGGACGCTTTTCCCCTCGCCACTGCGTCCGATGATCACGCGCGTTTCCCCCGGGTAGATGGATAACGTGGCTCCCCTCAAAATCGGCTTCCCGCCTAACGTTTTGTATACATTTGACAGGAGGATCATCTCACCGTTGAGGGGGGCGGAAGGGGGAGGCGATCCGTAAGACGGCTTTAGGGAAAGATTTGGATGATCCATGTCGTTAACAGAAAATTGGCCACCAGAATCAGAATAGACGACATGACCACCGACTGGGTGGTGGCTTCCCCCACCCCTTGCGCGCCGAAGCCGGTTTCGAATCCTTTGAAACATCCCACTGTGCCCACGATCATGCCGAAAAAGATGGTTTTGAAGAGACCGCTCAGATAATCCTGCAGGGTCAAGAACTTCCAGATATTGGTAATGTACATGCCGGGAGTGATTTGGAGGATTGTCACGCCGACCACAAAACCGCCGCCGATGCCCACCGCAATGGCGAGAATCGTTAGGGCGGGAAACATGAGCGTCGCGGCGATGAAGCGGGGAACCACCAAATAACTAATGGGATTGGTTCCTAGGGTTTTTAGGGCATCGATCTGTTCGGTGACTTTCATGGTGCCGATCTCGGCGGTGATTCCCGCGGAAACCCGGCCTGCCAGAACGACTGAGGTCAGCACCGGCCCGATTTCCCGGGCGAAACTGATCGCCGAGATCCCGCTGGCGTATACCTTCATCCCCATGGGCTTGAGTTGGGTTCCGGTTTGCAACACCAGCACCATCCCGGTGAATATGGCTGTCAGCAAGGCGATGGGGACCGACATCACCCCGATCAAAACCATCTGTTCGATGGTCAACCGAATTCTCCAGGGCGGACAGAAGCAAAGGTAGAGCGTTTGGAAATACAATTGAGTCAGACGGCCGACGCTGTCAAAGAACTCCGCGGTCCGCTGGCCAATATGGCTTAAAACTGATCCCACACTGTGTCCTGCGGTAGTAGCTCCATTCATGACTTTTTCGCGAAGCCTCCCCCCGGGACCGGTTGATTTTTACCCGGAATGCCAGCCCTTACGTCGCCCGGGCCGCGGATTCTTCTTCCGCTTTCATTTCATCCACATATTTGGCGGCGGCAATAGCGGCCGTGACGCCATCTCCGGCTGAACTGGCCAACTGCCGCGCAGCCTGGGTACGGCAATCCCCGCAGGCGAACATCCCGGGAAGCGATGTGCGCATCCACAGATCCACCTTGATCAGCTTGTTTTCGTCCAGTTCCACTAAATTTTCGACCAAGCGGGTATTGGGAATATGGCCCACGAAGATGAATACCCCGTCCGTCGGAAATTCCTCGATTTCTTTGGTTTTCACATTCTCCAGCACCACATGTTTGACCTTGCCGTTGCTGACGATTTCATTGACCACTGTGTTCCAAATAAATTGGATCTTCGGATGCGCAAAGGCCCGTTCTTGCAATATTTTACTGGCCCGCAGCTCGTCGCGCCGGTGAATGATCGTCACTGACGAGGCATAGCGGGTCAAAAACAAACCTTCTTCCACCGCCGCGTCGCCTCCTCCGACCACCACGACTTTTTTATCCCGGAAAAAGGCGCCGTCGCAGGTGGCGCAGTAGGAGACGCCCGTCCCTACGTTCTTATCCTCGCCGGGGACACCCAGTTTACGGGGATCGGCCCCCATCGCGCAAATCACCGTGCGGGCCGTATAGTCTTTCCCATCGGCCACCACGGTAAACATCTTGCCCTCCGGACGGATTTCACTCACCGTACCGTTGATGACCTGCGCCCCGAAATGCTCCGCCTGTTTCTGGAAACGGTCCGCCAGGTCCAAGCCGGTGATCGGTTCGGGAAATCCAGGATAATTTTCCACGGCTTCCGTCAACGATATTTGTCCCCCGCTGACCCCCTTTTCGATCACCAAGGTGCTCAGCCGGCCCCGGGCGGTGTAGAGGGCGGCTGCCAACCCTGCAGGGCCCGCGCCGATGATGATGGTGTCGTATATCCGGGATTCCATAATTTTTTCTTCCTGCCTTCTGTTTTGAGTTGAATTTATTGTATATCTTCCAGCAGGGATTGGCTATGTGGGCGGATTTCCCGGTAATGTCTGGAACTTTACGGCACATTGGGCCACCGGACGTTTTGATCTCTGGTCAGTTCAAGTCTTGAATCGGGAAGATGTTCGATTCCTCCACCGGCACATGACTCTCTATGAACCGGTTGGATCGATCGGACTGAGCACCCCATTAGGCTTCCTTGGAGGTTCGCCCTCTCACTGGCGTTATGATAAGATGACCTCACCCTGTATCCCGGGACTTGGCTTTGGGATACTAACGTTTGGGATTGAAATCCGTTACGCCTACCGAGAGGTGCGATCATGATGCGACGTATGGCGGCAACCGTCATTCTGGCAGCTGGATTTTGGGGGATCACCGCGTGGGGAAATGCCTCCACACTGTTTTTTCAGGCAGAACGGAATGGCTGGCAGGCTCAAGACACCTTCCAACATTGTTACCGGTACCTTCACGGCTGGCTGGCCCACCGCGATCCATCCTCCGGCCTGATTCCGCGCAACCTGAACCGTTCCTGGTTCTGGAACGCCCAGGACTCCGCGGCGGATAACTATCCCTTCATGGTATTGGCCGCGTCCCTGCTCGACCGGAACCTGTACCAAACCACCCTGCGAGAAATGCTCCAAACTGAGATACGGCTGACCAACCGGCTGGATAACCTTCCGGACGATTATGATTTTGCCTCTAAGCAATTCGTTCATCCGGAAATCGATATGCGGCGGTTGATCTTCGGCGGTTCGGAGTACATGAAGGACGGCTTGATACCTCTTACCGAATGGCTGGGCCCTACCGAATGGACCGGCCGGATGATTGGCATCATGGATTCTATTTGGAAACACGCTCCGGTGAATACCCCTTACGGCAAGATCCCGGCCGGGGATCACGAGGTTAGTGGCGATCAACTGCAAACCCTCTGCCGCCTCTATTGGATGACCGGCGAGGAACGGTACAAGATTTGGGCCTTCCGCCTCACCGATTATTTTCTGCTGGATCACCATCCCGCCGATGAGGAAAAATTGAGCCTGGATGATCACGGCTGCGAAATCATCGGTGGCCTTTCCGAAGCGTATGTTCTGGCCGCATATACCGATACCGCCCGCCGGGAGTCATACCGCGCCCCTCTCTACCGCCTGTTGGACCGCATCCTCGAGGTGGCGGCCAACGAGGACGGGCTGTTGTACATGCTGATCAATCCCCGGGAAGGAACGGTTTTGAACGAGGAACTCACGGATAATTGGGGATACGATTACAACGCGATCCTAACGGCCGCTCAACTGGATGGCGAACCACGTTACCGGGATGCGGTCCGCCATGTTCTTGAAAATGTGTATAAATACCTGGATTATCCCTGGGAAGGAGGAGGAGCCGACGGCTACGCGGACAGCATCGAGGGCGGTATCAACCTCTTGAACCGCGTGACGGTGGAAAGCGCGTGCGAATGGGTCGATCAAAGCATGAAAATCCTGTTGAACAAACAGCGCAAGGACGGAATCATCGAGGGTTGGCATGGTGACGGCAACTTCACCCGAACGGCTTTGATGTATGCCCTTTGGAAAACCCAGGGCGTCAGCGTGCATCCTTGGCGGCCGGATCTGGCCATCGGCGCGGTACGGCAGGGGGACGATCTGTTTCTCTCGCTCACCGGGGATTGGAAATGGTTCGGTGTGGTGAAATTCGATATTCCCCGCCACCGCGCATATTTCCATATGCCACTGGATTACCCCCGCATCAACCAGTTCCCTGAATGGTTCACTGTGGATCCGGAAAAAACGTACCAGGTGACAATTGGTCAGCAAGAATCCGTGTTGATCCAAGGAAGTAAACTGCGGGATGGAATTTCCGTGCAGACGGAAGCCGGGATGCCACTCTGGATTCAGATTTCTCAGGCCGGATCATGACTCCCAGTCCCGCATGGAATCCAATAATGGGAGTGCGAAATTGAAAAATCCACATTGTTCTGTGGTAAAAAAGCCACAGGCACGGAAACGAAAATCTGCATGTATTCTACTTAATTTATTACACTTAGATCTGAAACAGATTAAATATTCTATCCGCTCTGTTCGTCTAAATGGTTACATGACCTGAGAATCAGTGCTATGGTCTAAGAAATGAAGGCTTTGTCGATCTGGCGTTAGGCCTAGAGAAGAAACCAAGTGAGGATTGAATCCAAGCGGGGAAATCCCGCTCCAATATCAACATAAAGATTCGGAATAGGCAGATTGCTTTTCTAAAGAGGTTGATGGTTTTGATTTGGAAACACGCCTTCTTTTTGAAATCGGGAGTTTATCTGGGAATCTGTGTGATCCTTGCGGGGGCTGGCGCGGCCGGATGTATGAAAACCGGTGGCTCCATTCAAGCCAACTATACAAAGGTGAGCCTGGTCGAAGAGGCTGATCGTTTGTTTGAAAAAGGTCAATACCAAACCGCTCTCTTGAAATATTCCGGGTACGTGCTTTCGCCCTATCCCAACAAGGATAAAAGAGATCTCCCCTACGCGCGGTATCAAATGGCGCTGTGCCAGTTCCTATTGGGCCAATACACCGATGCCCGGATGACTCTGTCAACCTTGATGAAAGAAAATCCTGGCCAATACCGTCAGGAAGCAGACGCCCTGATGGCGAAAATTAATGAAAAAATCCAAGCCCGCGACCAAATCCTGGCTCAAAAACAGGATGAACTCCAACAGGAAATTCAAAAAGTGGAACAATTCGCCGCCCAGAATCCCAACAGTGCGGAATATCATTTCCAACTGGGCGACTTGTACTGGAAAGCGGGACGGACTACGGACGCCGTCAAAGAATACGAAAAAGCCGCCAAACTCGATCCTTCTTACCTGGAAAAAAGCACCCTCCGCCAACGGGTCCGGGTGACCAGTGCCGGTGATTTCACAGTGCGCGATTCCATCCCCCTGGCGGCCCCCCAAGGCCCGGTACGGGTGACCGGGGCGCGGATGCAAATTGTCCAGCGCGAAAATTGGTTGGGTAAAAAAGAGACCATCCGCCTCAGCGGCCAAGTGGAAAATGTAGGCCTCTACGATGTGACCAACGTCCAAGTAGAAGTCACCATTTATGATTTCCATGATACCGTACAAGGCGTTCAATTGGCCAAAATCGGAACCCTCCGGGCTGGCCAAAAACGTCCCTTTTCTGTTCTCTTCGACGACTACAGCGAACTGGCGATTGATATCAACAAATACACGACGCAGGTCTTTTATGATGAACCCCGGAATGCGGTAAAAGGGTGAAGGGGCATGGGAATACCACTCTGTTTCTTTTTCTTTAATTGCGGACGGTTTGGGGCCAATTCGAGTAGTGAGATGAGAATGATGAAGAAATCGTTGCCAATGCGCTGTTTGGCAGGAGGGATCCTTCTAGGGATAGCCTTTGGTCTGATCCCAGTCAGCGGTGCCTTTGCTCAAGATGCGCCCATCACCCGGGATGAAAAAGGCGAACTGACCAAGGAACAATTGAATCAAATCATCGAACAAAAGAAAAACGCGAAGGAAGGCCCATATCAGATCCTGCTGCAAGTCATTATTTTCGAAGTATTTCTGCGTAACGAAGACAAGATCGGTTTCTTGTATGATATTCTGGGCGAAGTGGGAGAATTCCGCGGGACCAACCTGGCCGGTGATCCGGTGGTCGAAAGTGATTTAAGTGTCTTAGGCAGCGGCAACCGGAACGAACTCCTGCCCGCTGGCGCGAACATCGTGACCAACATTTTTGAAGGCGACGAGGGCCGGGTGGAGGCGATTTTCCAAGCCTTGGCCGAAGACCAAAAAGTCACGGTGCACGCCAATCCCAATCTATTGACCCTGGAAGGCGTCCCCGCCCGTCTCGAGAACGTGGAGGATGTCCCGTTCCTGGAACGGCAGGTGGTGGGCGAGAGCGAAACCTTCACCACCGAGTTCCGCAACACCGGCGTTTCCCTGGAAATGACACCCACGGTCGAATTCGGCGAGATGGATGTCCTGCGCGAAAGGCCGTTTATCTGGCTGGATGTCACGGCCAACCTTTCCAATGTCTCCCGGTACCGTGAAGAAGAAGGATTCACCCAGCCGATCCTGGATAGCCGGAATTATCACAGCCGCCTGTGCGTGCGCGCCGACCAGCGGGTGATCATCGGCAGCCATTACCGCGATCAACAGACCAACCAGATGCGGGGGATACCCATCCTCAAAGATATTCCCGTCATGGGGCGGCTGTTCAAGGGCACGAGTGACACCAACCGGATTTCGCAACTGTACGTCATTATCAAACCCACCTTGCTGGATCTATACGGTCAACCGGTCGCTGGGGAGTCGGCGGGCGATCCCGAACTCGATGCCAAGAAAATCCGGGAACTGTTGGATGAGCGATCCAAGGAAATCAATACCAAAACCAGCCCCTTCGAAAATTTCCGGGAACTCTTCATCGACCGGACTTCACCGCAATGACAAATGGATTGTTGGAAGAGAGCGAGTGAGAGACGATGAGCTTACGAATCCGGAACCTGGATAAATGCCGCCACCCCGGACCCCGCTGGATCCCTTGGCTTCTCCTGGGATTGGGCGGATTCATTCCGGCGGCCTGGGGACAAGGCCCCCGCCCGGTCATCGAAATCTCGGCGGATATCTACGAATACCGGCTGGACGGCGAAAAACAGCTGGGCATTTTCTACCAATACAACCGCCAATCCGGCTCCATTCAGAACAGCGACATTTTCTTGCCGGGGAGCGAAAACGTAAAAGAAAAGGCCATTGGCGCCCTCGATATCTCAGGCAGTTTCGCCAAACTTTCCTACGGCACCATCGACTACAACATTAAAACCGCCATTGAAGAAGGGCGGGCGACCGTGATCAGCAACCAACGGCTGATCACCGCCGATGGCGAAACCGCCAACATCACCGCCGGTGAATCGGTCCCCATCACGGTGCTTTCGATGATGGGCAATATCACCAAACTGCAGACCCAATACCGCCCCGCAGGTATTAAACTGATCGTCACGCCCCGCATCTTCCGGGATGATTTGATCATCATGAACCTTGAAATCGAATCCAGCGAAATTGCCCGGATCACCACCTTCGACCGCGGCGACCGGAAACGCTATGAACTGCCCGTCATTACCAAGCGGAATATCAAAACGGTCGTCTGCGTGCCATCTTCGCAAAAACTGTATATCGGCGGCCTCTACACGGACAGTTCGGGTGACATGACCCGCAAGGTTCCTATCGTGGGGGATTTGCCCGGTATCGGCTTCTTCCTGCGGGGTTTCAACAAGAAACGCCGTTTGTCCGAGACGATTTTCCACATCACCCCAGTCATCCGGCTTCCCGGCGAGGGCATTGAGGTTGAGTCGGCCGTGTTCGAGGAACTGCTGCAACCCAATAACACCCAGGAACCAATCAAATCTCCCCCCGGGCCAAATCCCACGGTCAGCCATGGGGGAGACGCGGATGCCGCAGCGGAATCCACTGATAATCAACCGGCGGATTTCACCATAGAATCCGCTTCACCTACACCGGATTATCCTTCCACCTCGAATCCGGCGGCCGCCGGAGATTCAGTCGCGGCCCAGGAGCCGCCAACTGCCCAAACTGCTTCCCGGACCAAGAGTCCGCCGCAATCCAACCGCGGTTCGGCCATCAATAAATGGCGTTTCAACAATAATTGAGCAGAGCGGTTTGGGGGTACGGAGACCCTGGAAAGAGTGATATTCATCTTTTTCTACTATCGTGAAAGTAATGTTGGGGGATTTTTCTTTTGGCTACTCTTGCTTCTATAGCTATGAATATGATAAATTGATTTACCGATTCCATTTCAGGACAGATTCTTGAAATGGATATGGGTGAATTCCGGGAGAATCCTGAATTCCAACATGGTTTCATGGCAAAAGGAGAGACAACATGATAAGGCAAACCGCTTGGATCCTTGTATTCGGATTGGCCATGGCGACAATGGTCAGCGCGCAAGAACAACGAGTCAATATCACGAGTTTTGAGGAGGAAGATTTTACCTGGCAATGGACCGGCGGAAACATTCAGTATTCCGGGGTTGAAGAAAATCCGGGGGGGGTGGCGGCCGCGGATGGGAATTACGTCTTGGTGGTTGTGTATGACAATCGAGGCTCGACATGGCAATACACGAACATGTCATTTCCCATCGGGTCCGTAGATTTGACGGGAATGAGGGAAATCCGCATGTCGGTCTTCTTCACCGAACAATGCCAGGGAAATCTGAGCATGCGGTTGGATTTGGCCAGCGGCAACATCCTGGGAATGGCTTATGCGCCTTCCAAGGGCCAGTGGCATGAGTTGGTGTTTCCGATTGACCGCAAATTGTCGGAAAGCGACTTCATTAAATCCATCAATTGGTTTGGGGGCTTTTTTGCTCCGGAAACCGGAACCAACAGCGGGGAAGTTTATATCGATAACATATACGGGATTCGGCCGGCTGGTACCCCCGAAGTGGAAGAAGTATTGATTTACGGTTTCAACGAGGCCGATCCCGGAACTGGAGAACCCGCCGGCTGGACGGTAGGTGCCGAAGGCCACATTCCTCCTGAGTTGGGAACTGGAGATGTCACGCCCAAGGAAGGCAACAATTACATGGTGATGTGGACTGGCCCGGGGTATGTTTGGAGCGTACAAACCACGAATGCCCTGGCGGCGTTCAACCGGTGGCCGGATGTCAAGGAAGTCCTGTTCGATGTATACGTAGGTGATCCCATCGCGAGTGGATGGCTGCAATCACGGATCGATATCACATCGAATATCACAGGGAGCGGTGTGGATGACGCCTACACAAGCACTCGGGAAATCGGATACGCCGACGCTACCAGCAATTGGAAAGAATTGCTCTACGAAGTAGACATGACACCGCACTTGGCCAACATCGCGGATCCCAATGGCTGGCTGCGGATCCGGATCAGCACGAACAACGACGCCAATAACGATCTGGATAAACGGGTGTTTGTTGATAATTTCCGGGTCGCGGTCGCCAAAAGTACGGATGTGACGGATTGGATGTGCTACTAAGAAGCCCGCTGCCGGTTTTTCCCGATGTAGTAAAATATGGTGAAAGAATTGGTTTGATTGAAAACACCACTGAACCTCCGGTGGTGTTTTTTTATGGGGGGAATTTCCGTTATTTCTTCAATCAAGGCCGTTTCCAGCTCTTATTTTGATCCATCACGCCTTGATCCCGGAAGCATCCAAATAGAATCCCAATAAAACACCAGGAAAAGTAATGGGTGTGAATGTTATAAATCATCGAAGAGGCAGCAAGCATGACCAGACTCACAATAGCCGCCCGCATAAACCGTTTTTCGTCAGAACTCAGGTGAGGAACACATCGGGCATCATACCACCCCGCAAAAAGCAACCCCAAGATCCAACTGAATGCCAGTACACCTAAGATTCCACTCTCTGCCAGGATGAGAAGCAATGTGGAACCGGGAATTCCTATGGATCCTGCAGTTTCGGGGTACGCCCAGCGTACGTAAGATTCATACTGGCCGGGACCGGTACCCAAAAAAGGATGCGTTGACCAAATGCCTAAGGCCGATAATCCGCTTTCCGCGAAATTGGAAGGGCCTTGGTCAGGCAGCCAGGGCTGGATCGACTTCCACATTCCAAAATCATGCCCCTGCAATCCATGTAACAGCCCCACGGCGGCGAGGGGGGCCAGCCATAATAGCATTTCACGGTTCATCAAACGGGCGATTCCGCACAGCAACACGGTAAACAGCAGTAAAAGAGCTTCCCTCCCTGGTCCGGTCATCCAACTGATCCACAGAATCGATAAGAACACCCCCGTCCAAAAACCCTCCTCCCGGGAAGTTTGCGCTTTGTGAAAGGCCAGGAGGACAAACGGAGTCATCCAGGAGAGAAATACCACGAAATAACCGCTTTCAGTAAAACCTGCCTGGACCGGGACGGGGGAATCCCTGGTACTCAACCAAACTTGAATCAATGCCAGGGCAAGAGCCGCCAATACCGAAGCCCGAAAGGGAAATGTCACATAAGGGTTTGAATTGGGTTGGGGCCAATACAAACCGATGAAATAAGCGGCCGCCGCATAACCGAGCCATGTTCCGATTTCCTTCAAGGCGGCAAGGGGGTGGATACAGATAAGGCCCGAGAAGAGAAAAGTAACCAGCAGAAAAACAAGTGCGGCCAACCATTCGCGATGGATTTGCCGGGACAGCATCAACCGGAGCAGGGCGCTGCATAAAAATACAATGAGCACCGCCGCCGGCAATGGGACATCCGCCCCGAATGCCGGAATCCGCCCCACTTCGATCGTGCTCATAAAAACGAGCACGCTGATCCCTAATATGGGGAACGCGGCAAACACGGCCGTCGAGACGGTCATTACTAGCAAGAGAATCAGGTTCCAAATCATTACGGGTTCAAGGAAATCGACTCCTGGGATAGTCTAGTGAAACGGTCAGATTGTCAACCTGGCGCAATTCCTATTTTGATCAGGATGCCTTCAGGCCATTTTGGCGCATCCCGGCCTGGATCCACAAGACGTTTTGGCGGAATTCAGGATATCGCTCCAATTGTATGGTTATAATAAAGTCTTGATAAACAAATAGATAGGAGAAAACCGACTTCTGGCAGAGCCGCTTGGGCCTCTTTGGCATTCTCATTGCTCTAATGATGTCGAGGCAAATAAAAAGCCTATCTCTTACATGTTCAGTGGATTATAGAAAGGAGTTTCGGGTCATGGCAGTAAAGCCACTCGGAGACAGGGTTCTCGTAAAACGGTTGGAAGAAAAAGAGGAGAAAAAAGGGGGAATCATCATTCCGGATACAGCCAAGGAAAAACCCCAGGAAGCGGAAGTGATTGCTGTCGGTCCCGGCCGGCGCGGTGAGGATGGCAAACACATCCCCATCGAACTCAAGAAGGGAGATAAGGTGCTGGTCAGTAAATACGGGGGAACCGATGTGAAAATCAATGGGGAAGAGCATGTCATTCTGCGGGAAGACGATATCCTGGCGGTGGTGGAGTAAGTGAACTTTCCAACCCCCATTCACATCGTGGGTCTTTCGAAACCAAGTAGTTACAATACGCAGGAGGAAAAATAAACATGGCAGCCAAGCAATTGTTGTTTCGAGATGAGGCGCGGGGCAAAGTCCTGAAAGGCGTAGAAAAACTCGCGCGCGCGGTCAAAGTCACCTTGGGACCCAAGGGCCGCAATGTGGTCCTCGATAAGAAATGGGGTTCACCCACTGTCACCAAGGATGGCGTGACTGTGGCCAAGGAAATTGAACTGGAAGACAAATATGAAAACATGGGCGCGCAGATGGTGCGCGAAGTGGCCTCCAAGACCAGTGACGTGGCGGGAGACGGAACCACCACGGCTACGGTGCTGGCGGAAGCCATTTACCGTGAAGGCCTGAAATACGTCACCGCCGGCGCAAACCCCATCGCTGTCCAGCGGGGCATTCAAGCGGCCACGGAGGCCGTGGTGAAAAACCTGCAGTCCCAGAGCCGCAAGGTAAAAGACCGCAGCGAAATCGCCAATGTCGCGACGATCTCCGCTAATGGCGACTCCAGCATTGGGGAGATCATCGCGGATGCGATGGACAAAGTCGGCAAGGACGGCGTCATCACGGTTGAAGAAGCCAAATCGCTCGACACTACGCTCGAAGTAGTCGAAGGCATGCAATTCGATAAAGGCTATCTATCGCCCTATTTCGCCACCGACAGCCAGACGCTCGACTGCGTGCTCGAAGAACCCTACATCCTCGTCCATGAGAAAAAGATCTCCAGCATGCGGGATTTGCTTCCCCTGTTGGAAAAAATCGCCCAGACCGGCCGTCCCCTCCTGATCATCGCGGAAGACGTGGAAGGCGAAGCCTTGGCCACGTTGGTGGTCAACAAGATCCGGGGGACCCTGAAAGTCTGCGCGGTGAAGGCGCCAGGTTTTGGCGACCGCCGCAAGGAAATGCTGAAGGATATCGCCATCCTGACTGGGGGCCAGGTGATCACCGAGGATCTGGGTATCAAACTGGAAAGCGTCACCCTCGATGATCTCGGCACCGCCAAACGCGTGACGGTCGACAAGGATAGCACCACCATCGTGGAAGGCAGCGGCAAGAAAGCGGATATCCAAGGCCGGATTACTCAGATCCGCAAGCAAATTGAGGAGACCACTTCCGATTACGACCGCGAGAAACTGCAGGAACGGCTGGCTAAACTGGCCGGCGGCGTAGCGGTTATTAAGGTCGGCGCGGCCACCGAAACCGAAATGAAGGAAAAGAAAGCCCGCGTCGAAGATGCCTTGCATGCGACCCGCGCGGCCGTAGAAGAAGGTATTGTCCCGGGTGGCGGCGTGGCCCTCATCCGTGCGGAAAAAGCCCTCGAGGGCTTGAAGGTGGACAATGAGGACCAGCAGATGGGCGTCAACATCGTTAAGCGCGCCCTCGAAGAACCGCTCCGCCAGCTGGCCAACAATGCCGGCCTCGAAGGTTCCATCGTGGTCGAGAAGGTGAAGAACGAAAAGGGTTCCCGCGGCCTGAATGTGGCCACCGGTGAGTACGAAGACCTCGTGGCGACCGGGATCATCGATCCCACCAAGGTGACGCGCAGCGCTCTGCAGAATGCCGCCAGCATTGCGGGTCTGCTGCTCACCACCGAAGCCTTGGTCACCGAACTGCCGGAGAAGGAAAAGCCCGAAATGCGCGGCGGCCCCCATGGCGGCATGGGCGGCGACATGGGCGATTTCTAATCATCGCCTGGCAGCCTGGATATTCTTGGTTTTGCCACCACAAACCACCCAATCTCCAAAGCCGTCTGGTTCAGACGGCTTTTTTCTTTGTGCGCCCGGCAGGGCGCGTCGACTTGGAGGTGCAAGTCCTCTACAGACCCGACAGGGGGAACTGTTAGCCGGACGGCAAGGGCGTCCACCGCGAGGTGGAGTCTGA
>Ga0116167_1003197_pt1 | contig 13041 bp, 4 predicted proteins | sample AD_JPNMR3_MetaG_FD_89794 | JGI IMG/M metagenome (GOLD analysis project Ga0116167, IMG submission 89794) | Active sludge microbial communities of municipal wastewater-treating anaerobic digesters from Japan - AD_JPNMR3_MetaG | ecosystem: Engineered > Bioreactor > Anaerobic > Digestate | place...
CCGTTTCTTTAAGCAACTTTGAGAAGAATCTAAAAAACGTTGAGCGTTTACAGTTAAAGTCACTAAATTGTTCAGTGAGTTTAAAATACATATTTGTCGCTCGTATTTGAGGATATACTTTCAAAACACTTAATATGTATTCCCTATACTGCTCAAGGAATTTTGGCTGATGTGAACGGGATGATAAGAACTCTGCCTCTTCCTTATGCCACCACCTTTCCAACATACCTCTTGACAAACCTAAATTATTTGCGATTTGTCTTTGCGATACGCCTAACGATTTCTGGCGTTTCACTTCGATAAATGTTTCATACGTCATTTGTTTTCTTTTCATTATGATTCTCCTAATTAGATTAATTGTATTAAATATTGACAATCATAGGCACCACCTTCTTTCAGTTTAATATCAGTTAATATGAAAATAGCCATGTAACCGATAATGGTTACATGGCCAGAATTCAATTGATATCTTAATTATCTTTATCAACTATTGATACTTCTCCGATCAATGATTTTAAAAAATTAGCAGCCAATTTTCTATCCAATTCATCATGAATTTTTTGATTTTCGAAACTTCTCAGACAATTATAACAAGATGGCTCACATTCGCAGCTTTCCATTTTTCTTAATGCAATGTTAATTATTTTATATAACATCATGCCATCTGATGTAACTAGTCTCCTTGAGTGGCCTGCTCCACCAGGAACAGCATCATAGATTATAATGGAATAATTAGGTCTGCCTTGTATTATTTTCAATGACAAACACGCTTTTATATCACGTCGCTCTATATTTAATTCATCAGAGATTGCATACAATAACGCATACATTGTGGAAATCATGGTTTTGTAATCATGTGTATCACAATCAAAGCTAATTTTTACCACATCTGTATTAAAAACATGATGTAGCGAATATCGAATTAATTCATGACAATCACATCTATATTGCCCATATAAACTCTCATGGGGCTCTTTGGTTGTAATCTTATGAGCTTTTTGTTTAATTAATTTGTTCGCTTCATTGTCTCTTGATATTGTCTCATTCTCAGCATATGCAAAACCACACTTGGGACAAACATAGAAATTATTTGATGATTTAACCAATAATGAGTCATTAGTCGTAGATTCTAAAGTAACTAGAGTGTTGTTAAACATAAACAAACATTTATTAATAGTCTTTGATTCAGTATGACCAATATAATAATCATCGGAGCGATAGTTCTTTTCCTGCTTTGAAAGGGGAACCTCTTTGGCTTCACGTTCTGTTGCAAATCCATTTCTAGGCTCAATACTTTCATAAAAATCAACCTTCGATAGTTTTTTCCCACAAGACACACATTTTACACCATCAATTGTAATTGGAGTAAGTGAATAATTCAATGCTTGGCACATTGGATCACTACATAATCCTATGTACGCAGTATGCCATTCCTTTCTATTATTTCCGATATCTGTTTTCTTAATGTAACGGCTCGTGTAGAGTTTACCATCCGCAATAACTTCCGACGAGGGTGCATATTCTGCAATCGCTATCTGCAAATCTCTACTAAGACGCAATTTATTTACATTACTTGCTGTAACATTTTGCTCAAGCTCTACAGTATTAACAGGGAAACCATATCTTGGAAGAATATTTCCTCTTGCAAGGAAATCTATTAACTTGTTGCTTGTATAATTGCGCAACTTCCAACTGCATTTATTTGCCTTATCAAGGTCCCCTTCCTTTGTGTAACGTTTTATCAAAGCTTGAAATTGATCTATATTATTCTCATATTCTCTTAATAGTAATGTGAAAACTCCTTCGGGACCACAAAAAGCCTCTAACCATCCAAATTCTTGAATTCCAAGTCTCGAATGTAAATTATCAATATTTGGAATTGATCTTTCAATCATATCTCTGAGCCGAGGCGGTTTAGAAATTAACCAGTTTATAAAGTCCTTATATCCTTTCTGATTAATAAATTTTTCTGCATCATTATTATTGTATTGGTCTGAATGCTCTGAAAAATACATGCTTAAAGCAATAGCATAAATGTGCCGTTTGACAATTTTTTCATTATCAACTTTAAATAGCGGCGGAAAAATAACGCCATTAATCATCTTTACAGGTTCTTTAAAAAAAGATAAATCATGTGAGGAAAGCTTTGCAAATGTTAATGCATATGCAGCCGCATTTACGCTTCTTCCTGCGCGGCCTGCTCTTTGTGCATAATTTGATGGCAAGGGCGGTACATTTCTCAAGAAAACAGTTTCTAAATCACCAACATCAACACCCATCTCAAATGTTGTTGAACATGACAAAGCATTAATTTCCTTTTTAATAAATTGTTCTTGATACTCAGCACTTTCTTTCCTATTTAATTGAGCTGTATGTTCTTTTATGTATAATGGCGACATTCTTTCACTAAAATATAATTTTGCGAAATGGTTATCCTTACTAAGATTTTCCGGAGCTATACTTTCAACTATCCCCTTGCATCTTACCGTTGTGCAAAATCCATCCATATGAAATGCGGAAACCTTTCCGCATTTTGCGCATTTATACCATTTAACTGAAGTATCCCCTGCAATTTTCACTAAAAAATATCTTGCTGGAAGAACATAATTGCCATCTTTGTTTTTGTCTATCAAACAATATGCATTACCATATTCGGGTTTTGTCAAATAATCAAAGTACTGCTCCAAAAAATCCACAGCATCTCTTTCGTTGATTTTTAATATATTAGTCACATAATACAATCTATTGGGTTTATAATACTCTTCCAATTTTCCTGGTTTATTTTTCGGCGTCCAATTTGATACTGTCGATTTTTTCTTGTCTGGAGCCTGTAATTTTGTCACAAATTTTTGCGCAGGCGAATAGAAAATATATTCTCTGTCATTATCGTCAATGTCAGTATCGTTATCAGAGCAAATAGCTCCCATTTTTACGATTTCAAAGATTAACAAATCTAAAAGATTACGCACAGCGTCATTTGAGACATTATAGGTTTTCGCAATTTCTTCAATGATTTCGCTTGTATTGCCTAAATATTTAAATTGTAAGACGCCCAATGATGTTAATGAGGTTGGTGAATTGAAACGGGCAAGCTCATTAAGCATCGCCACCCAAGCGTTTTTATTGCTTACTGCTGTCAAATTGGAATTATCATTATTCGATTCCGCAAAACTTCGCTTGTTTGAGAAATACGAAGTCAATTTTTTAACGAAATCTGAAATTGTATATTCGGAGGATATAATGCCTTCCTTTTCGTTACGAATAATCTGGCATATTCCCCTGCGTCGTAAGAACTCATTGTAGTACTTGCTTAGATAACATGCGAATTTAGCCGCTTCTTGTCTGCTGTCGGAAAAGGCAAGAAACTGTCTTCCCGTCTTTTTAGCTTTCTTTTTGCTACTTAAAGCCGCTTTAGCAAAAATATTGGTCGTTTTTAATTCAGCAGTATCATCTTCCTCATATGTTAATTCGGGTAATTCTTCATACAATGCTGTTGCTAATACCGAAGTTGCGGCATCGTTTCCTAAATGGAAACGTTCATAAATACCTCTCTTGCAATTACCACACCGGGCACCTTTAGACAACGGTTTTGCTTTAACAATTAAAATATAATCCTCCTTGCCACAATCACACGGTAAATTCTTTATCTCGTTTTCCGGCACGATGGCCGCGCAATGTGGACATAAATAATAACGTTCCAGCTTTTTATCGAACTCCTCATTTTCATCCTCTACATCGTCATTTTCCTCATATGCAAAGTAGTAAAAGGAGACTTCCTCATCTATTTTATTCGCTTGAACCAAATGCCTGTCCCGTTCTTTGGCAACTATTGCATATTTTCCACATTCATTACATAAAGCGATTTCAAAAACGGCATATTGATAGTCCGCATCATAATAATATTTTTGCCTCGTTAGATACAATTGCTTTTCGGAACTAAATGCGATATAACAGCCTTCTAAACTACGTATAAAGAAGTGATATCGTGCGTCAATTAATGTCTTTCCATCTTTTTGCGCCCTTGTACAAAGTGATATAAAGGCCGCTGTTGTTTCAGAGTCAAATCCAAGAATTTTTTCGACATTTTTCAAATCGGACACTTTTTCTAAATGAGCACGCAGGTTATGGTAATATGCTGATGAAATTACAAAATCATACAGTAGTTCTCTCTCATTTCTTGAAGCATCTATATCTATACCATATTTAATTAGGATATCGGCAACTTTATTTTCCTCATCAGCAAGTTCTCGAATTAATTCCAACGGATAGGATATGGTATTTACCATGCCAACATATTTTTCTCTTGTTGCTCTAATGATATTTTCTTTTCTGAAATCAACTCCACAAAGATTATTGGCAAATTTAATGATATCATCGTCTGCCTCACTACTATTGCCCAATGTAGCGCTAGTAAGAATAAACTGAGTGCCTTTGGTAGATGAAATCCTTGCTCTTAACCTTCTTAACAGAATTGACGTTTCAATGCCAGTCGCACCGGTATATACATGTGCCTCATCAAGCACAACAAACTTAAAGTCAGAATTGCTAAACAGCACATCATCCTTGGGTCTAAAGAGCAAATGCTCCAACATTGCATAATTTGTGAATAAAATATGAGGCGGGGCAGCTTTCATTTCTTCCCTTGAAAGCAATTCGTTGTTCAATCTGCGCCGTAATTCTGGCACAGGATCATTTGAGAACATTGCCTCATATAACGCAATTGCGTCTTTCTCATTATACTCTGTCCCGCCATTATATACACCAAATGTTATATCGGGATAAAACATCAAGAGTCTTCTGATGTTCTTCATTTGGTCGTTAGCCAGTGCATTCATCGGGTAAATAAACAATGCCCTAACACCTGGATCCAGTGTTCCTCTTTCTTTTTCTAATAATAATTCATTGATAACAGGTATCAAAAAACAATTGGTCTTTCCGCTGCCAGTACCAGTCGAAATAATGGCATTATTTCCGGTTACGATAGATCTAATCGCTTTTTCTTGATGTAAGTACAGTGGGCGATCCAATGGCAAGATTTTTTTATAGAGTTTCGTATTAGGCTTTTTCGCTTCTAACTCACGAAATAAAGGGGACAATACCCCCTCTTCTATTAACTGATTCATAGAAAGGCCGCTCTTAAAAATGTCATTAGTTTCAAGCCATGGACCATTGGATACTATCTCTTTCAGCTGATTTTCAAATTGTTTTCTTAGATTGCCATCAGCAAATGAGAATGTCGTGGTAATGTAGCTAACAAATTCCTCTTTAATGTTTTTCGAAGCTTCTATAGGATCAAACATCATTCAGCACCTCAAACAAAAAGTAATCTATATTTCTTGTTTTTTCTCCCAAAACTTGTTGGCAAATTGTTATTTTTCTTTGGAAATCCAGTGTAAATTCATCATCAAATTCAAATTCGGCATCATTAGTATCAAGGCCATAGCCCAAATAACAGGAGTTTTCACTTTTTATCTCTATACGAACAGGATTAATTCTAACAATTTCATTTCTTTCATTTATCATCTTGTTTAAATACACTCTTTTTTTCTCTTTGTTTAATATAAATAGTGAGCCAGAATAATAATCAAAACTATCTTTATTCCCAAGATATCTTATGCTCCCGATATATACCGGTCTTATTACTTCCGAATCTATTTTATCAAACAGCACTACTTGGCGAATAGATAAGACTTTGTTTTTATACTTAAGTTCTTTTTCATTTCCTAAAATAAAATCCTTACAAACCAGTTCTCTTTCTTTACTCAAAAATCCCTTTGATAAAAGGGTAATTCTATATTTATAATATCCATCCTCCGCCTTAGTTAAAGTAAAAATCTCTTTAGTGGTAGACAATTCTTTAGAAAACAAAATATTAGAATTCTGTATAATATCCAGCCGAAATTTAGAATCCTTATCACCAATGTAATTTTCTGGAAGCCAATGAAGTTGATTTATGTTTGAAAAAATATAAAGAGGTTCTTCAATAAAACTATCCCTTATATAAATTTTTGCTAAAAAGAATAGTTTATCATCATTAATCTTGATAAATAATGAGAGGAAATCTTTTAAAAACTGATTATTATTTTTTAGTGAATATAAGGTTTGGCCAAGTTTATATTCAAGTTTTTTCCCGCTTTCTTCTATTATATAATTGTCTAAAGCGACAATACAACTCATAGATTTTGGCAAATCAACGTACAGTATTGAAGAGTTTGTTATCTCTCTACACCACAAGGCGCTTTCTGTTTCTTGTATGTTCCAATCGTTGTCATCAATTCTCCATTTTAATATTGGAGGACTCAATACTATTTCGCCATTTTCAAAAGGTATAGCAACCTCATCATTAATGTTAAACTCTTTAAAAAGATTATATCTTTCCGTTATAAAATTAACTTTTCCTTTTTGTCCTTTGCCATAATAAAGTTCTTTATCAAAAATAACTCGGATATTATTAAACTTTATTAGATTAATACTGGCAATTACTGAATTGTCGCTATATTTAAAGACAGAAATACGCTGCTTTTCGCCAACATTTAACAAGGTTGATACTTCATATCTGTTTTTCCCATCAACATTTTCAACTGGAAACTCTTTTAATTTAAATGCATGGCTTTCATATCTTATGCCAAAATCTTTTATGTCTATATTTTCATTAACATCTAAATAAAGTTCGCCATCAATTATCTTATATTCCTCGTCTCCACATCTGAAAAAAATATTATTTTTCTCTTTAGCAAAGAAATAGAAGTCTTTATTGCTTTCTTCGTTGCTGAAAAATACTGTTTTTTTATCACTCTGAATTAATTCCCCTTCAAATGCTTCAAAACTATATGTGTTTATTCCAGTTCGATGAATATCGTTTGGATATCGCAATAAAGTTTTTAAATCGTTTACCTCATAAAGAAAATAAATCCCAGGAAGGCAGTCTTGTGAAATAATCTCTTTTGCATTTTTGAAAAGAATAAACTCACGGTTAAGTGTTTCTTTAGAATTATAAATGACATCGCCACAATGAGAAATCTCTATTTGAATATTTATTTTATTTCTAAATGGGAAGATTGATAGATCATATTCAAGTTCCTTGGTTTTTACAATAATACCTGAACCCATTGTTCTTATGGGTTCACAAATAAAATTATCACCATTTACTTTAATATCGATATATGGCTCGTATTCCCAGTTATTCTTTAAGACAATCGACGGTATAAATATCTTGGCATTACCATCTTTTAATATATATTTAGCTCTTATTTGTGAGTAATCTGTAACGCTGCGCTCATGCCTTGTAAATGCTCTGCCTTTCTCAAGGCCAAATGTGGATTCATTCTTTTTCCACCATTCATTAACCAGGACACTATAATAATTATCTTGTTTTATTGGCTGACTGTTAAATAATGAATGAATTAACTCTATAGTATTCTTAAGCAACTTTGTCATTAATGCTGGCTCATCTATTGTAAGCCCCCTAATTCCGGCTCTAAATGAATATATTTTGCTGCCAATCTGAAAATCATCCTCATTTGAACCAATAGCGGTTAAGCGATTATGTAGACTTTGTGTAATCAACTCAAATACAACATCGTTTTCCTCAAATTGCTGATCTAAATCATTACAATAGATTTTCCAACACATTTCAAAAAATGATTCTATGGAATGGCGGGGCGCAAACGCATGGCTACATATCGTTGCATAATACTTTTTTGTATAACAATCGAGCAAGAATATCCTATTTGATTTATGTAAACCTGTAATTAATTTAGTTATTTGATTGTAGATTTTTCCTCCGCTATAAGCGCTACCTAATAGGCGCCTGTAAATGTAGTCAAAAAATGCTTCTTCCCCAGAATTCCATTCTTTAGCAAGATTAACCAAGGCAATGAATATCATATCATAGTCAAAAAAAGACAATTCAGCCCCCCATTCTCCCCCGACTCTCTTTAAAGAATATCCAGCCTCATCATATATTTGTGTCAATTCTTCAGGAGTAAAAATACAGTTTCCAACAAAATCCTCTTCAAAAGCTAATGATATTTTTTCTTTCAGATATTTATCCATTTTACTCCTCTTTTGCAGATTATCTAAACAGAATTAAGTAATATAGATAATAAAGGATGTTTTTTACCTGCACTCATAGCTTTATATTTTCTTACTCATTTGATCCGCATTATTAATTATTTCATTCCTCCTAATTAACCTACATTATTCGGTGGTTGATATGATGTGCTGTTTGGATTGTAAGTTAAATTAAAGACCATATCTGAAAGCCATTTTTTAAATGATGGGTTGTCCTGAAATTGTTTAAACAATTCCATATTATCCGACATTATAGAAAAGATTACTTGCTGTAATGCCCGTTCACTCTCTGTGCGAGCTTCTTGTTTGTCTGAATTCTTCATAGCATTCTGGTATTTTTTATCCTTTGCCACCATTGCAGGTATTTCGAGAATTTGTCTGCGAACGTTGTCAGCATCCTTCCATTCAATATTACCAAACATATCATTGAAAGCTGAAAGTATAGAAGATAACAAATCCATTTCCGGGTTTACAATATGACCTACATTGCCCACAGGGACAGGATCCACCTCAGCAGCATTCTTATCTTCTAACTTTATTGACATTACTTCGCGTGCTTCCAGACGATAGCTGTCTAAATCTATTGCATCCAGAATACCTTGAGAAAGGTCATCATCTCTCGGCGCAGGCAGCTTTGGAATAAGGAGATTCAAGAAAATAGATAGCTTTTCCCAATCTGCATTTCCGTACGGCAAAATTGCTCCAAGAAATCCATATGTACGAACAAATGACTTTGCAGCGCTTTTGAACTTAATTTGATCGTCAGTTTCGAGTTCTTTATATACAGCCGCGCATGCATCAAGGATGGGGTCAAGCCTATCACGATCCGCACCATTAAGGTACAAATCAACCAACTTGTCTATATGCACTTTGGTATAAACTTGATACCCTTCAATAAGTGCTATTAAGTCATAGAGCTTATTGGGATCGGTCTCTCCTGATAAAATGGTTGTACGATAATATCGTGAAAAAGCTTCCTCTATTGTAGAAGTTTTATTTGCAAAATCCAAAACAAAAGTGTCATATTTTTTGGGATGAGCGCGATTTAGACGTGATAGTGTCTGCACAGCCTTAATGTCATAGAGCATCTTGTCCACATACATAGTATGGAGCAAAGGCTCGTCAAATCCGGTCTGGAACATATCCGCAACGATTAAAAGACGATAAGGGTCTTTTTTGAACACTTTGGGAATTGACGCGTCAGGAAAGCCATTCATTGCTGCTGAAGTTAGTAGTGGCTCCTGATTGTTATATTTGTGTTCACCTGAAAAAGCAATAATTGCTTTGTAAGGGCTATGGCGCGCAGATAGGCATTTGTTGATTGCATAATAGTATTCGATACAACGCGGAATGCTGGCAGTTACAACCATAGCTCGGGCTTGTCCGCCAATTTTCCCTTTCGCAATGACCTGTTCATGAAAATGGTCTACCATCATCTGTGCTTTTTGAGCAATAGTATAGCTATTACTTTCAACAAATGAGCGCAACTTTTTCTGAGCACGCTTTTTATCAAACATCGGGTCATCTTCAACAGTCTTCATCAACTTATAATAGCTGTCAATAGGTGTATAATATTTTAGCACATCCAGGATAAAGCCTTCCTGAATTGCCTGCTTCATAGTATATACATGGAAAGGCCTATGTTTAATTGTGTCTCCATCTTGATACGGAATGCCAAACGTCTCTAAGGTTTTATTCTTGGGCGTGGCAGTAAAGGCAAAATAGCTTGCATTTTGCAGCAGCTTTCTACCTTCCATCAATGCATTGATTTTATCTTCATTATCCATCTCATCGTCCGAAGCAAGCCCTGAGAGAGCGAGATTCATTTTTGCAGAGTTGCGTCCACTTTGTCCCGAGTGCGCTTCGTCGATAATTACAGCAAAGCGTCTATTCTTATGTTCAGCGCCGATATCAGAAACAATATATGGGAATTTCTCAATAGTTGTAACTATAATTCGCTTTCCATCCTGTATAGCTTTACGCAAATCTCCGGAATGTTCTGCCCATGCAACTGTGTTCTGCACTTGCATAAACTGTTTGATGGTGTCACGAATTTGCTTGTCAAGAATGCGGCGATCGGTAACAACAAGCACAGAGTCAATCATCGGATGGCCATCCTTCTCAAGGCCAATCAATTGATGAGCCAACCATGCGATAGAATTGGATTTACCACTGCCTGCACTGTGCTGAATAAGATAGCGTTTGCCGATGCCGTTTTGCTTTACATCAGCAAGAAGTTTCTCAACGACATCAAGCTGATGGTAACGCGGGAATATCTGCTTTACCGTTTTTTTCTTTGTTTCAGGATCTACCTCTTCAACAACCTGCGCATAGTTTTCGATAATTCGGCTAAGCTTCGTTTTTGAAAGAATATCCTTCCATAGATAGTCAGTCATTATGCCATCTGGATTGGGAGGATTGCCTGCCCCATCGTTATACCCTTTATCAAAGGGTAAAAACCAACTGTTTTTCCCATCAAGCTTTGTGCAAAACTTAACGCGAGCATCGTCAACCGCAAAGTGAACCATACAGCGCTTAAACTGAAAAAGCAATTCTCTTGGGTCACGGTCGTTCTTATACTGTTCCACAGCGTCATCCACTGTTTGCTTTGTCAGTTGATTTTTCAATTCAAAAGTGATAACCGGTAAGCCGTTGATAAATATGCATAAATCCAGCGCCAATCTTGTAGAATCCAAAGAATATTGCAATTGCCTGATAACGCTGAAAATATTCTTTTCGTGCATAATCTTAGCCTTGACGTTATTCTCCGAAGGCGTCAGATAATACATGATTAGTTCAACAGGATATACCTTGATACCGTTGCGCAGCACATCAACAATGCTGCGCTTTGCAATTTCACCTTGCAGACGATTAAGGAATTCCTTCTTTTTTATGTCAGATTTAAACACACCGAGCTTTTCCAAGGATTCCGGCTGCGTGTCTTGAAGAAAACGGAGAAGGCGGGTTTCATCAATGGCGTATTCACGGTTATAGTCGGCGTTTATGCCTTGTTCATAACCATTATGATTTACAAGCCAATCAACAATAAAACTCTCAAGACCGCTTTCCCTCGTATTGGTATAAACCATTACTTATTCCTCCTGTTCCACGCTTTCTTCTTCACCTTCTATTTCATCGGACTGCTCATCAAGTTCTTCCGGTTCTTCTTCCACATACTCATATTCCGGAATTACAATGTCACGAACATCAATTTGTCCTGTGACTACATCGGAGATAAGGCGGGTACGGTATTCAGATAAGTGTAATATTTTCTCATTTAGTTTGCCGATATGAGTATCGAAAGGGGCAATTAGAGTATGAATTTTCTGAACAATTAATTTTTGTTCCTCAATAGGTGGAACTACCACTGGCATCTTTCGTATGTCTTTGTATCCAATGCTTTGCCTGACACCGCCCCCCATACCATAAAAGACTTTGCAAATATCAGCGGAATGTAGTTGAAGGTAGAGATATTCAGGTAGAATGTTATCTCGAACTTTCAGACATGTATATGCGGATGTAATTATTCCAGTTTGAGTAGATAAACCAACCCTCAAACTTTTATGGTCGTTTTGCAAATCGGTAAGGCGAAGAATAATATTACCCGGATGAATAATTTGATATCCTTCAAAACTAGCAGGGAGCAGTCCTTCTGCAGTGTTAATATCTTTGTTAACAATACGACCATAGCTCAAGGAAAGAAGATTTTTTTCTATAAGTCCTGTGTTTTTTATAGCCTGTTCCGTTGCTACTTGTGACAAAAACAATACGTTCCAGTGTTCCGGGATATGGTCAATCCAGTTGATTTCTGTTTCTTTTCTCTTTATATTACCATCTACTCCGTTTATGACACAATGACAAGTAATAGATCTGCGCAACTCATCGAGCAAGACAATTTGCTTTTTTCGTGCAGAAATAAGCTTGTTAATTTTTGATACCTGCCAGTCAAGATAGCGGACCATTTGGTCTTGCTCTTCTCGAGGGGGGACTGGTATTTGATGATTTTTCAATTTAGTATAGTCGATATTTTGACCTTCGCGTATACCAGTAACACACATCTGTAGCAGCTCAATGAAAAGACGAGACTTCGCAAGATATCTAAAATATCCCGATGTGAGCAGTTCGTTTGGTACTATAATTGTGTATGCAGGACTAATGATGCCCTGATAATGGGCATACTCAAGACCGCCTTGGAAAGAACGCAAACTAATAACAAAGTCTCCTATCCGTACAAGTTTCAAAAGATGGAGGTCTTTTGTGGCTTCAACAGTGCGATTTCCATACACATCTTTCGGCACTACACCCATGTTTTGAGATGCAACAAGTAACGGTTCATCGGGGTAGCCCTTTTCTGATCTTTCAGAAAATAGATATTTAATCTTTCGTGCCTGCCAATGTGATGGTATGGTTGTTAACCATAATTCGTCTAAAGGTTTATATGCTGTATATCTCATTCCATCATACCCCCGATTAGCTCCGAAAGCATACCCTCGGTTTCAGCTTCAAGAGCTTTCAAGTCTGCGACAATCTCGGATATTGGCCGTAGTTCCACCGGCTTATAAAAGTATTTTGTAAAGCTGATTTCATAGCCAATTTTCGTCTTGCTTTCGTCAATATAGGCATCCGGTGCATAGGGGAGCACCTCGTTTTCCATGAAAGCTTGAATGCCGCCGTCATAGGCAAACGGAACAATTTCCGTGTCGCGAAGGTCGGTATCCGACTCTCCCTCAATAGGCTGCGCGGACGGGTCTTTTTCGGTAATATAGGGGCGCACCTTCTTAAGCAGCGCCGCCTTCAGCTTTGTCGCCTTAGCGAATGCCGCCCAATCATCCAAAGGAGTATTCTTTGGCAATTTATTTATAGCTTGTTCATATTCCGCGCGTTCATTTTCATTTTTGAAAACAGAATTCGGAACATGTCTTTCCGGATATACTCTCAAGCGGAGAGGTCTTTCGACTGTAATAGCCC
>Ga0116167_1003200_pt1 | contig 13032 bp, 8 predicted proteins | sample AD_JPNMR3_MetaG_FD_89794 | JGI IMG/M metagenome (GOLD analysis project Ga0116167, IMG submission 89794) | Active sludge microbial communities of municipal wastewater-treating anaerobic digesters from Japan - AD_JPNMR3_MetaG | ecosystem: Engineered > Bioreactor > Anaerobic > Digestate | place...
AGAACCCGGCCGAGATCACGACCACGGAGATCGCCGCACACATGGGGCTCACGCAAGGCGCCTTGTTCCGGCACTTCGAGAGCAAGGACGCGATCCTGCAGGCGACGATGAGCTGGGTCAGCGAGCGCCTGCTGGCGCGCCTGGACAAGGCAGCGCAGGGCGTCGCGTCGCCGGCGGCCGCGCTGGAGGCGATGTTCATGACGCACATCGAGTTCATCGCCAGGCACCCCGGGGTGCCGCGCGTGCTGTTCGGCGAGCTGCAGCGCTCGGGCACCAGTCTCACCCGGAAGATGGTGCAGACGCTGCTGCGCCACTATCGCCAGCGCCTGCACGCGCTGCTCGAGGCGGGCAAGGCGCAGGGCGAGCTCGATGCGCAGCTCGACGTGGACGCGGCGGCGGTCCTCTTCATCGGCACGATCCAGGGCCTGGTGATGCAGTCGCTGCTGGCGGGCAAGGTCGCACAGCTGCGCCACGATGCGCCGGCTGTCTTTGCCGTGTACCGCCGCGGCATCGGAGCCAGGCCATGAAGCGGACCCGGCTGGCGGCCGCCACCCTCGCCACCCTCGTCGTCGCCGTCGTCGCCGTGGGCGCGGCCTGGATGTGGATGCAGCGCGCGGGCGCCGACGAGCGCACTTTGCGCCTGTACGGCAACGTCGACATCCGCGAGGTGCAGCTCGCGTTCCGGCAGCCCGGTCGCATTGCGCAGATGGCATTCGACGAGGGCGACGCCGTGAGCGCGGGCGCGCGCATGGCCGCGCTGGACGCCAGGCCGTACGAGGAGGCGCTGGCGGCGGCGGCGGCCACCGAGCGGGTGGCACAGGCCGAACTGGACAAGCTGCGCCGCGGCCTGCGCCCGCAGGAGATCGTGCAGGCGCGCGAGGCCGTGAACAAGGCGCAGGCGGCCGCGCGGGAGGCCGAGCGCAACCACGCGCGTCTAAGCGAGCTGCTGCCTTCGGGCGCCAGCAGCCAGCGCAGCGTCGACGCCGCGGCCGCGGCGCGCGATCAGGCGCTGGCGGGCGCGAAGGCCGCGCAGGCGGCCCTGTCGCAGGCCCAGGAGGGTTTTCGTCGCGAGGACATCGCCGCGGGCGAAGCCAGAGTGGCAGCGGCGCAGGCCGCACGTGCGCAGGCGGCCACGGCGCTGGCCGACACCGAACTGCGCGCGCCGAGCAGCGGCACGGTGATCCTGCGCGCGCGCGAGCCGGGCAGCATGGTGGGCAGCCAGAGCACGGTCTACGGCCTCAGCCTCGACTTCCCGGTCTACGTGCGCGCCTACGTCGGCGAGCGCGACCTGGGCCGCATCGCGCCGGGGACGCCGGTGCGCGTGCGCAGCGATTCGTCGAGCCACGCCTACGTCGGCCAGGTCGGCTTCGTGTCGCCGCGCGCCGAATTCACGCCGAAGACGGTGGAGACGACCGATCTGCGCACCGATCTCGTGTACCGGCTGCGCATCGTCATCGCGGACAAGCAGGCCGCGGCCGCACTGCGCCAGGGCATGCCCGTGACCGTCGAAGTGGATGCGCCGCCCGCACCTGCGCGCCAACCCAGGGCCTCCTGAAGTGCCACCCCCGCGCTCACTGCGTTCGCGGCCCCCCGAGGCGGCGCTCGGCACCCACGCAACGGCCGGGCGCTACTGAGATGGCAGCGTCCGCCGCGTCCGCCGTGTCCGCCGCGTCGCCGAGCGCAGCCCCTGCGGATCGCACGGACGCGGCCGTCCTCATCGAGGGCCTGGACAAGCACTTCGGCCGCGTGCACGCCCTGCAGGGCGTGCAGGCGCGCATCGGGTTCGGACGCCTCACCGGCCTGGTCGGCCCCGACGGCGCAGGCAAGACGACCCTCCTGCGCATCCTCACAGGGCTGCTCGCGCCCGATGCGGGGCGGGTGACGGTGGCCGGCCTGGACGTGGTCGCGGACAACGACGCCATTCATGCCGCCACCGGCTACATGCCGCAGCGCTTCGGCCTGTACGAAGACCTGTCGGTGCTGGAGAACCTGCGCCTGTACGCGCAGCTGCGCGGGCTGGACGCCGCGCCCGGCTCCGCGCTGTTCGCGCGGTTGCTGGAATTCACCCGGCTCGAACCCTTCACGAAGCGCCTGGCCGGCAAGCTGTCGGGCGGCATGAAGCAAAAGCTCGGGCTCGCCTGCGCGCTGATGGCCCGCCCGCGGGTCTTGCTGCTCGACGAGCCCGGCGTCGGCGTCGATCCGGTCAGCCGCCAGGACCTGTGGCGCATGGTGCAGGCGCTCACCGACGAGGGCATGGCCGTCGTCTGGTCGACCGCCTATCTCGACGAAGCCGAGCGCTGCGACAGCGTGCTCCTGCTCAACGAAGGCCGCCTGCGGTTCGACGGGCCGCCGCAGGCACTGACGGCGCCGCTCGAAGGCCGCAGCTACCGTCTGCAGGACGTGGGCGCGCAGCGCCGCGCACTGCTCACCGAGGCGCTCGACCTGGACAGCGTCAGCGACGGCGTGATCCAGGGCGCCGGCGTGCGGCTCGTGCTGCGCGACGGGGCGCCGGCCGCCCAGATCGAGGCGCTGGCCGATCGGGCGCAGGTCCGGCTGGCGCCCGTCCCCGCGCGCTTCGAGGATGCCTTCATCGACCTGCTCGGCGGCGGCCCCGGTGGCACGTCGCCGCTCGCCGAGCGGCTGCCGCCCGTCGAGCTCGCTTGCGACATCGCCGTCTCCTGTCGTGACCTGACCAAGCGCTTCGGTGAGTTCACGGCCACCGAGCGCGTGAGCTTCGACGTGCGCAAGGGCGAGATCTTCGGGCTGCTCGGCCCCAACGGCGCGGGCAAGTCGACCACGTTCAAGATGCTGTGCGGCCTGCTCACCCCCACCCGCGGCGAGGCGCACGTGGCGGGGCTGGACCTGCGCCGGGCCAGCGGCGCGGCCAAGGGCCGGCTCGGCTACATGGCGCAGAAGTTCTCGCTCTACGGGCTGCTTTCCGTGCGCCAGAACCTGGAGTTCTCGGCCGGGGTCTACGGCCTGGACGGCGCCACGCGGCGCGCGCGCATCGACGAGATGATCGAGACCTTCGATCTGGCCGCCTGGCTGTCCTTCGCCCCCGATGCGCTGCCGCTCGGGCACAAGCAGCGCCTGGCGCTGGCCTGTGCGCTGATGCACCGGCCGCCGGTGCTGTTTCTCGACGAGCCGACCTCGGGCGTCGACCCGATCACGCGGCGCGAGTTCTGGACCCACATCAACGGCCTGGCGCGCAAGGGCGTGACGATCATGGTCACCACCCACTTCATGGACGAAGCCGAGTACTGCGATCGGGTCGCGATGCTGTACCGCGCCCGGCTGATCGCCCTGGACACGCCCGATGCGCTCAAGCGCAGCACGACGAGCGCGCGGCACCCCGACCCGACGATGGAAGACGCCTTCATCCGCCTGGTCGAGGCCGCCGACCTCGAGGTGGAGGCAACCTCATGAGTGCCGCCGGCGGGCGCGCCGCAGCGGCTGCGGCCCCGGGCCCGCGGCGCTTCGACTGGCGACGCCTGCGCGCCCTCGTCCACAAGGAGAGCCTGCAGGCCCTGCGCGACCCTTCGACGCTGCTGATCGCCTTCGTGCTGCCGCTCGTGCTGCTGCTGCTGTTCGCCTATGCGGTCTCGCTGGACGCGAAGAACGTGCGCATCGGCGTGGTGCTGGAATCGGACGGCGTCTCGGCGCGCTCGCTGGCCGCGGCCTTCTGCGCCACCCGCTATCTGGAGGTGCGCCTTGCCCACGACCGGCGCGAAGTGGCCGGGCGGCTCACGGCCGGCGAACTGCGCGGCTTCGTCGTCATCGCGCAGGACTTCGAACAACGGCTGGCGCGCCGCGACACGCAGCCGCTGGTGCAGATCGTCACCGACGGCTCCTATCCGAACACCGCCAAGTACGTCGAGAACTATGCGCGCGGCGTCGTGCAGGGCTGGCGCGCCGCGCTCGATGCCGGCGCGCCCGCCCAGGCGGTGACGCTGGAGCCGCGCTACTGGTTCAACCCCGAGCTCGCCAGCCGCAGCGCGCTGGTGCCCGGCGCCATCGCCATCGTGATGACGATCATCGGCACCATGCTCACGGCGCTGGTGGTGGCGCGCGAATGGGAGCGCGGCACCATGGAAGCGGTGCTGTCGACGCCGGCGTCGGTGCTCGAGATCCTGATCGGCAAGCTGCTGCCGTACTTCGCGCTCGGCATGGTGTCCACGCTCGGCGCCGCGGCGCTGGCCGTCTTCGTCTTCGACGTGCCGTTGCGCGGCTCGCTGTTCGCGCTGCTGCTGCTCGCGGCCGTGTTCATGATCCCGGCGCTGGGCCAGGGCCTGCTCGTCTCGACGCTGGCCCGCAACCAGTTCCTGGCCTCGCAGATCGCGCTGTTCTCGGGCTTCCTGCCCGCGTTCATGCTGTCGGGCTTCCTGTTCGAGATCGACGCCATGCCGGCGCCCATCCGCGCCATCACGTGGGCCATCCCGGCGCGCTACTTCGTCTCCTCGCTCAGGACGGTGTTCCTGGCCGGCGACGTCTGGGCGGTGTTCACGCCCGACCTGCTCGCCATGGGGGCGATCGGCTTCGTGTTCTTCGCCTTCGCCAGGCGCGCCACGCGCAAGGACCTGCAATGAAGGGCGTGCGCGCGATGCGCGAACTGTGCTCGGCCACCCGCCTGCGCGCCCAGTTCGTGAAGGAGCTGCTCAGCGTGCTGCGCGACCCGAAGAGCCGCATGGTGGTGTTCGTGCCGCCCGTCCTGCAGCTGCTGGTGTTCGCGTTTGCCGCGACGCTGGAAGTGCGCAACGTCGACATCGCCGTCTACAACCAGGATGCGGGGCGCTGGTCGCACGAGCTCGTGCAGCGCGTGCACAGCGCGCAATTCGTCGCGCGCATGCGGCACGTCCAGAGCCGCCAGCAACTGCGCGCGCTGATCGACGACGGCGCCGTCATCGCCGCCCTCGACATCCCGGCCGACTTCTCGCGCACCATCGCCGCCGGCGACAGCGCTCGCGTGCAGGTGCTCGTCGACGGACGGCGCAGCAACTCGGGACAGATCACCGTGGCCTATCTGTCGAGCATCGCGGCCGACGTCGGTGCCGAGGCCGTGCCCGATGCGCAGCCGGCCGCCCCGGTGGTGGTGCGCAACGCGTTCAACCCGAACCTGACCTACCGCTGGTACATCGTGCCGGGGCTGACGGGCATCCTGGCGCTCTTCAGCGCCCTCCTCGTCACCTCGCTTTCGATCGCGCGCGAACGCGAACTGGGCACCTTCGACCAGCTGCTGGTGTCGCCCACCTCGACGCCGGAGATCATCGTCTCCAAGTCGCTGCCGGCGCTGGCGATCGGCACCGCGCTCGGCGTGTCGATGGTCGCGGCCGCCGTGGTCGTGTTCGGGATCCCGTTCACGGGCTCTTTCGTGCTGCTGCTGGCGAGCCTGATGCTGTTCATCCTCTCGGTGGTGGGGATCGGCCTGACGATCTCCGCGCTCAGCATGACGCAGCAGCAGGCGATCCTGGGCGCGTTCGCCATCGGCGTGCCGGCGGTGCTGCTGTCGGGCTTCGCGACGCCGGTGGAGAACATGCCGCTGGTCCTGCAATGGCTGGCCCAGGCCATTCCGCTCACCCACTTCCTCGTCATCGTCGAGGGCAGTTTCCTCGCCGCGCTGCCGCCCGGGGTGGTCGTGGGCCACCTGTGGCCGCTCGCCGTCATCGCCCTCGTCACGCTGACGATGGCCACCGCATTCATCCGAGGGCGCCTGCAATGACGCGCATCCTTCGCACCCCGGGCGCCACCGGCGCCGCGTCGCGCCGGCCATCCGGGCGCCTGCGACCCCTCGTCGCCGCGGCGGCCGGCGTCGTGCTTGCGGGATGCGCGGCGGTCGGGCCGGAGTACCGCTCGCCACCGCCGGTCGACACGGGCGCGGGCTGGATCCAGCCGACGCCCCCTGCGGCCGACGGCGCGAGCACCGAACTGGCACGCTGGTGGTCTCGCCTCGGCGACCCCGTGCTCGATCGCCTGATCGACGCTGCGCTGGCCGCCAACCTCGACCTGCGGCAGGCGGGCGCGCGCATCGACGAGGCGCGCGCGCTGCGCGACCGCACGGCCGGCAGGCAGGCCGCGGCGGCCGGCGTGGGGGCCAGCATCAACCGCCGCCGGCAAAGCGAGAACGGCCCCTTGCCGGTGGGCAGGATCCCCGGCCTCGAGGCGACACAGACCATCTACGACGCGGGCTTCGACGCCGCCTGGGAGCCCGACCTGTTCGGCGCCAACCGGCGCGCGCTGCAGGGCGCCGACGCCAGGCTGCAGGCGGTCGAGATCGAGGCCCAGGGCGTGCGCATGCGCATCGTCGCCGAAGTCGCGCGCACCTGGTTCAGCGCGCGCGGCGCGGGCCTCGAGGCGAGCGCGCAGACGGCGGCGGCCGACGCGCTCGCGCAGACGCTCGAGCTGACGCGGCTGCGGCGCGCGGTGGGCGAGGCGGCGGCGGCCGACGTGGACCTGGCCCACGCGCAGTGGGCCGCAGCCGACGCGGCCCTGCCCGATATCCAGGCGCGGCACCGCGCGGCCGTGTTCGGCCTGGGCATCCTGCTGGGGGCGCTGCCGGAAACGGAACTCGGGCTGCTCGATGCCGCCGCGGCGCCGCAGGCACTGCCGGGGCTGCTGGCGCTGCCTGTGGGCGAACGCGCCGACGTCCTGCGCCGCCGACCGGACGTGCTGGCGGCCGAGCGGCGCCTCGCGGCGGGCACGGCCGACATCGGCGTGGCCACGGCCGAACTGTTCCCCAAGCTGTCGATCGGCGTCGGCGGCGGCCTGCAGGCCTTGTCCAGCGGCGACTGGTTCGACGCCTCCAGCGCGCGCTTGTCCATCCTGCCGCTCGTCTCCTGGCGCTTGTTCGACGGCGGCCGCGTGCGTGCCGAGATCCGTGCCCGCGAGGCCGGGCAGCAGCAGGCGGCGCTGGCCTACGAGCAGGCCGTGCGGGCCGCGCTGGCAGACGCCGAACGCACGCTCAGCGACTACGCCGCAGGACTGGACACGCTGCATCGGCGTCTGGTGGCGCTGCAGGCGGCGCAGAGCAACCACGATCGGGCCCAGGCACGCTTTGTCGCCGGCGACATCACCCGCGTGGAACTGCTGGCCGCCCAGCGCCTGCGGCTCGAGGCGCAATCGGCCGCCGTGCGTGCGCACACCGCAGCGGCGCTGCAGATGGTGGCGCTGTATAAGGCGCTCGGTGGCGGCTGGGACGCTGCGGCAGAGCCGCGCGTGACCCCGGCGCCACCGGTGTCCGTCGTGTCAAGGAGGGCAATGGCGCCATGAAACCCGCACCCGCCATCGACGACGCGAGCCTCGCGAAGATCGACGCCTATTGGCGTGCCTGCTGCTACCTCGCCGCCGGCATGATCTACCTGCGCGCCAATCCGCTGCTGCGCGCACCGCTCGAGCCGCAGCACATCAAGGATCGCCTGCTCGGCCACTGGGGCGCCAGCCCCGGCCTCGCGTTCGCGTACGTGCACATGAACCGGCTGATCGTCAAGTACGACCTCGACGCGATCTTCCTCGCCGGGCCCGGCCACGGTGCGCCGGGCGTCCTCGCGCCGGTCTACCTCGAAGGCCGTTACAGCGAGGTCTATCCGAACAAGGGCGAAGACGAAGAGGGCATGCAGGCGTTCTTCAGGGAGTTCTCGTTTCCCGGCGGCATCGGCAGTCACTTCACGCCCGAAATGCCGGGCTCGATCCACGAAGGCGGCGAACTCGGCTACAGCGTCGCGCACGCTTTCGGAGCGGCCTTCGACAATCCCGAGCTGATCGTGACGGTGGTGGTGGGCGACGGCGAAGCGGAAACCGCGCCGCTGGCGACGTCGTGGCATTCGAACAAGTTCCTCAATCCGATCCGCGACGGCGCCGTCCTGCCCATCCTTCATCTGAACGGCTACAAGATCAACAATCCGACGCTCCTCGCGCGCATCCCGCACGAAGAACTCGCGCATCTGTTCGAGGGCTGCGGCTGGACGCCCTACTTCGTCGAAGGCTCCGAGCCCGCGCTCATGCATCGCCAGATGGCCGAGACGCTGGAGCATTGCGTGCTCGAGATCAGGCGCATGCAGCGCGCAGCGCGCGCTGGCGGCACGCCGACGCGCCCGCGCTGGCCGATGGTGGTGCTGCGCAGCCCGAAAGGCTGGACCGGCCCGCGCGAGGTCGACGGCCACAAGGTGGAGGGCTCCTGGCGCGCGCACCAGGTGCCGCTGGGCGACGTGAAGACGAACCCCGCGCGGCTGCGCCAGCTCGAGCAATGGCTGCAAAGCTACGCGCCCGACCAATTGTTCGACGCGCGCGGCGCGCTGCGCGCGGATCTGCGCGCGCTCGCACCCGAGGGCAACCGCCGCATGAGCGCGAATCCGCACGCCAACGGCGGCCTCGTGCGCAAGGCGCTGCGCATGCCGGACTTCCGCGAACATGCCGTGACCCTGCCCGGTCCGGGCAAGACGAGCGTGGAGAACACGCGCCCGCTCGGCAAGTTCCTGCGCGACATCATGCGCCACAACGGGCAGAACTTCCGCGTCTTCGGGCCCGACGAAAACACTTCGAACAAGCTCGACGACATCTACGACGCGAGCAAGAAGACCTGGCTCGCCGATCTGCTGCCGCAGGACGCCGACGGCGGCGAGCTCGCGCCCGACGGCCGCGTCATGGAGATGCTGTCCGAGCACACGCTCGAGGGCTGGCTCGAAGGCTACCTGCTGAGCGGGCGGCACGGCTTCTTCTCGACCTACGAGGCCTTCGTGCACGTCATCGACTCGATGTTCAACCAGCACGCGAAGTGGCTCGCCATGTCGCGCGAAGTGCCCTGGCGCGCCGCGGTGTCGTCGCTGAATCTGCTCATCACCTCGACCGTCTGGCGGCAGGACCACAACGGGTTCACGCACCAGGATCCCGGCTTCCTCGATCTGGTCGTCAACAAGAGCCCGCAGGTCACGCGCATCTACCTGCCGCCCGACGTGAACTGCCTGCTCTCGGTCGCCGACCACTGCCTGCGCAGCACCGGCTACGTCAACGTCGTCGTGTGCGACAAGCAAAAGCACCTGCAGTATCTCGACCTGGAGGCCGCGATCGCGCACTGCACGAAGGGCATCGGCATCTGGGACTGGGCGAGCAACGACGAGGGCGGCGAACCCGACGTGGTGATGGCAGCGGCCGGCGATGTGGCGACCAAGGAGGCGCTCGCCGCCACCGCGCTGCTGCGCGAGAGTTTTCCGCAGCTGAAGATCCGCTTCGTGAACATCGTCGACCTGTACAAGCTGGCGCCGCATTCCGAGCATCCGCACGGACTCTCGGATCGCGATTTCGACAGCCTGTTCACGCTCGAGCGGCCGATCATTCTCAATTTCCACGGCTATCCCTGGCTGATCCACCGCCTCGCCTACCGGCGCACGAACCACGCGAACCTGCACGTGCGCGGCTACAAGGAGAAGGGCAGCATCAACACGCCGCTCGAACTCGCGATCGAGAACGAGGTCGACCGCTACAGCCTGGCCATCGACGTGATCGACCGCATCGCGGCGCTGCGCGTCGCCGGTGCGCACGTCAAGGAGAAGCTGCGCGACACGCAGATCCGCTGCCGCCGCTACGCCTACGAGCACGGCGTGGATCTGCCCGAAGTCAACGACTGGACCTGGCCGTACTGAGCGCCCCCGCAGCGGCAGCAGGGCGGCGCAGCCGTCGCCTCCTTCCCCGCGACAGGTGCGGCAGGTGCGGCAGGTGCGGCAGGTGCGGCCGGCCGGCACCTCCACGGCCGTGCCGCAGCGCGGCCTCCACCGCGTGGCGCGGCCCGGCCATGCCCTGGCGCAGCGGGTCGTCGGCGGCCCGCTTCTGCCCGGCGTCCCGCGCGGCGGCGGCACAAGCGCTGCAAGCTATCATGGTGCGCACGTTGCGGAGCGTGGGCTTCGGTGTTGCGGAGGCGTGCAGGAATGGACGAAGAAGTGTTCAACATGAGCATGCGCAAGTTCCTCAAGGCGGTCGGCGTCACCTCGCAGCGCGAACTCGAACAGGCGGTGCGCGACGCGATCGCCAGCGGACGCCTCGAAGGCACCGAGGAAGTGAAGGTGAAAATGCAGCTCACTTGCGAGGTGATGGCCAAGCCGTTCGAAGTCGACGGCACGTTGAAGCTCGCCTGATTCGCAAACAGGCCGCGATGCGGTCTGCACGGGCCTCGAGCCGCGCAGCCTCGAGCGCATTGCCGATCACGCCCGCCGATGGGCGCGCTGCGCTTGACCGACGGCAGGCGTGCTTTTTCCGCCCAGGGCCAGGAGAGGTCCGGGATGCGGTTCCTGATCGGGGCGGGCGGCGCCGCCTACTTCGCGGCGTTCGGAGGTGGCGGGTGGTCGCTCGACCGCCATCGGGTCAAGAAGGCGTTCTGAGCGTGCGAGTGCTCGCCGACGGCCGGGAGCCCGGGCGGCACGCCGGCGCACCGCCGGCCGCTCGAAGCGGACCATGACCGCCCGAGCGGCCGGCATTTGCTGCCGAGAATGGGGGACATGAGCGGCGACGCCCCGTCTGCTGACCCGTCGATCACGGATGCCGTCGATGTCGCCCGCGCGCTCGGGACCGATCTCGAATGCGGCCTGACGGCGCAGGAGGCCGCGCGGCGGCTCGCCGCGGACGGCCCGAACGAACTGCGCGCGGCGCCGCCCGTGCCCGCCTGGCGCAAGTTCCTCGCGCAGTTCCGCGAGCCCCTCGTCCAACTGCTGCTGGGGGCCGCCGCCATCTCTCTCGCGGCCTGGGCGGTCGAGGGCGCAGCCGGGGCGCCGGTGGATGCGATCGTGATCGCGGCGATCGTCGTCGTGAACGCCGTGCTCGGCTACGCGCAGGAGGCGAAGGCACACAACGCCGTGGCAGCGCTCGCGAAGCTGACGGCCGCGACGTCGGCCGTCGTGCGCGACGGCCAGCTGGCACGCGTCCCCAGCGCCGCTCTGGTGCGCGGTGACCTGCTCGTGCTCGCCGAGGGCGATGCCGTGGGCGCGGACGCGCGCCTGGTGCAGGCCGCGTCGCTGCGCGTGCAGGAGTCCTCGCTGACCGGCGAGAGCGCTGCCGTGCTCAAGGACGCCGCCACGCTGGGCGCCGCGGTGGCGCTCGGCGACCGCCTGTGCATGGTCTTCAAGGGCACGGCGGTCGTGCAGGGCAGCGCCCGCGCCGTGGTCACCGCGACCGGCATGCACAGCGAGATGGGCGCGATCGCCGCCATGCTCGAGGCCGCCGTGCAGGAGCCCACGCCGCTCGAGCGCGAGGTGCAGCGCATCGGCCGCATGCTCGGCATCGCCGTCGTCGTCATCGCGCTCGTCGTCGTGGCGACGGTGCTGCTCGCCTCCGACATCCGCGGCCCGGGTGACGTCGTCACCGTGCTGCTGCTCGGCGTGTCGCTCGCGGTCGCGGCCGTGCCCGAGGGGCTGCCGGCAATCCTCGCGCTCGTGCTCGCGCTGGGCGTGCAGCGCATGGCCGCGCGCAACGCCATCGTCAAGAAGCTCGCGTCGGTGGAGACGCTCGGTTCGGCGTCGGTGATCTGCTCGGACAAGACCGGCACGCTGACGCGCTCGGAGATGACGATCGAGCGCGTGATGACCGCCTCGGGCGGCACGCATGTCACCGGCGTCGGCTACGCGCCGGTGGGGCGCCTCGAGCGCGCCGGCGCAGCGCTCGCCGACGGGCCCCTGCGGGCCGAGCACATCGTGGTGCTGAGCGGCGGCAGCCTCGCCGGCAATGCCGCGCTGCGCCAGCGCGCCGACGGTGCGTGGGAGATCCAGGGCGATCCCACCGAGGCGGCGTTCCTGGTGGCCGAGCGCAAGCTCGGCGTCGCCGGGCGGCGCGAGCAGCGCTTCGAGCGCCGCCGCGAGATCGCGTTCACGTCCGAGCGCCGCATGATGTCGACGATCGAGGTCGACCACGAACATGGCGACGCGCTGGTGCTCGTCAGCAAGGGCGCGCCCGACGTGCTGCTCGCGCGCTGCACGCGCGTGCGCGTCGGCATGGACGCCGTGCCGCTGGACGACGAGCGGCGCCGGCGCATCCTGGCCGACGTCGATGCACTCTCCGACGCCGCGCTGCGCACGCTGGCGGTCGCCTACCGTCCGCTCGCGCCGGGCGAGGAGGCGACGGCCGACGAGCGCCTCGAGCACCTCGAGCGCGGGCTGATCTTCGTCGGCACCGTGGGCATCATCGACCCGCCGCGCGCGGAGGCGGCGCTCGCGATCCGCGAGGCGCAGCGCGCCGGCATCCGGGTGGTGATGATCACCGGCGACCATCCGCGCACGGCCGCGCGCATCGCGGCCGACCTAGGCATCGTGGCCGCCGGTGCCGCCGGTGCCGCCGCGCTGACGGGCACCGAGCTCGACGCGCTCGACGACGACGCCTTCGCCGCAGCGGTGCGCGCGACGTCGGTGTACGCACGCGTGGCGCCGCGGCACAAGCTGCGCATCGTCGATGCGCTGCAGGCCGAAGGCAACGTCGTGGCGATGACCGGCGACGGCGTCAACGACGCGCCGGCGCTGAAGTCGGCGGACATCGGCATCGCGATGGGCGTGGCCGGCACCGAGGTCACGAAGCAGGCGGCGCGGGTGATCCTCGCCGACGACAACTTCGCCACCATCGTCGCTGCCGTGCGCGAAGGACGCACCATCTTCGACAACATCAGGAAGTCCCTGCGCTACCTGCTGTCGTCGAACATGGGCGAGGTGCTCACCGTCTTCGCCGGCGTCGTGCTCGCGGGCCGGCTCGGCCTGACCGGCACGGGCGAAGCCGTGGTGCTGCCGCTGCTGGCGACGCAGATCCTGTGGATCAACCTCGTCACCGACTCGGGCCCCGCGCTGGCGATGGGCGTCGACCCGCCGGGCGAGGACGTCATGGCCCGCCGGCCGCGCCGCCCGGGCGAGCGCGTGATCGACGCGCGCATGTGGGCCGGCGTGATCGAGATCGGCGCGGTGATGGCGGCGGTGACGCTGCTGACGATCGACCTGTACCTGCCCGGCGGCCTGATCGAGGGCCATCGCGATCTCGCCAACGCGCGCACGGCCGGCTTCAACGTGCTGGTCTTCGCGC
>Ga0116167_1003206_pt1 | contig 13023 bp, 5 predicted proteins | sample AD_JPNMR3_MetaG_FD_89794 | JGI IMG/M metagenome (GOLD analysis project Ga0116167, IMG submission 89794) | Active sludge microbial communities of municipal wastewater-treating anaerobic digesters from Japan - AD_JPNMR3_MetaG | ecosystem: Engineered > Bioreactor > Anaerobic > Digestate | place...
CAGCGTGGTCTCCTGCGCGCCGTCTTCCCGCGTGGCCTGCACCTCGCGCGGCTGCCCCAGCGAATCCCGCTTCACCAGCAGGGTGGACGACGTGCTCCCGTTTTGGGTGACGGCCTGCCGGGGCCGCAGCAAGGCGTCATAAGTGAACGTAGTGGTCGTCCCCCCGGGGTAACTGATGTTGTTGATGGTTTTATTATTGTTGTAATTGTACGTGGTGGTGAATTGGGTGCCATCCAGGTTATCGGTACGGATCAGGCGCTTCAGCGAGGTGCTGTAGGCGTAGGTGGTTGTGGCGCCCTCCCCGTCCGTCACCGTCACCGTGTGGGTGGTGTCGTTATACGTAATTTGCATGACCTGGTTGTTGTCATGGTCGCGCACGCGGATCAACCGCCCCAGCTTGTCGTATTCGAAGCGGGTGTAATACCCCATCGGCGTCTTGACCCACAGCAGGTCGCTGGTATTGGCGTCGTACGACATCTCCGTGACGCGGTTGGCGGGGTCGTATATCTTCCACAGATCGCCATAACTGTTGTAATTGAGCGTGACCGTCCGCCCCATCGGCGACTGCCAGGTGTTCAACTGGCCCTTCGTGGTATAGGTGTAGTTGGAAGTGTACCCCAAGGGATCCTTGTAGGACAAGGGCTGGCCGTTGGCGTTGAAGGTGGGGAATTCGTGAACGATGTTCAGCCCCGCGGCGTCTAGGATCACCTTTTTCAGGGGACTGAAATATTGGCTCAGATCGTACTCATATGTGACCTCTAGATTGCCGGAATGGTGATAATATTTCGACCACACCAGGTTGCCGCCGTTGAGGAACCCCTTGGTGGTGGTGTCATCGTAGGAAGGCTCCCCTTGATTGTACGCGTAATCGACCTGGTACGTGGAGGTCGTGCTGCCGTACCGGGCATAGGTGTAATCCGAGGAGACCAGATTGGATTGGAAACCGTAGATATCCCGCTTCAGGTTTTTGACGACGTTGTGGGTCACCGAGTAGGAATCGGTCACGGGATTGTAGAGATACAACGTCTGTTCCGTGTTCCAATCCGTGGCGGATGAGATATACACGTCGCCGGTCTGCAGGGAGGAGGTGGGCGCCCGGTGAATGGAGGCGGAGCCGTTGCTGTTGATCGCCACTCCTTCCCAGGGGCTTTCATTGAGGGCGCTCAGGTCGTCATACACGGGGCTTTCCAACAGCCAGCCGTCCTTGTCGCCGACCTTCTTCACCTCGTTGGCGTAATTGAAATTGGCGTTGGGATCGCCGATATAATCGTAAAAATTGTCATCATAGCCATATTTGCGGATGACTTCCCCGTTCCGGTCCTTCACCTCCAGCAGGCGGAAATCGGTGTTCGTGTTGATGTTGCCGTTGTAAACACCATTGATGGTTTTCCCGGACAGCGACTCGAAGTTGAAGGTCCAATCCTCCAGGATGTTGCCGCTGGCGTCTTTCACCGTCAGGCGGTTGAGGTAGAAGGGCGGCGTGGTGCTGGAGTAATAATAATAGTAGGTCACGCCATTGGGGTATTGGATCGAAGTCAGACGCTTGTGGTCGTATCCCCCCGAGGTGCGGTAGACGGTGTAGTTGACCTGGATGTTGCGCGTGACGCCCGATTCCGTGGGCAATTGGATCTGGGTCACGAAGTTTTGGCTGTCCCGCACGTAGGTGATTTTGTTCCCCTGGGCGTCATAATCCTCGATGAGCCACCCGCCGCTGTTGAATTTGCGCCGGCGCCCGTCGGCCTGGAGCATTTCATACCCGTTGGCGCCTTGCGTGCCCAACTCCTTGATGGCCACTACCGCCCCCGGCCGGCTGCCTTCCCGGAGGCCTCCGCCGATGGACCGGTACACATAGCAGCCGAGGGCGGAATCCCAGCCGTGCCGGCCGAACCACATGATATTGCCCCAATCATCGCGGTAATGCAGGTAATAATACGTGGGGGGATCGTCATACCGCGATAGGCGCGCATCGGCGCTGAAATGAAGGTTGGTGGCGTCGTTGGGATCCTGGGTGAAAAAGGAATGGCTGCGGAAGACCGCGCTGGGCGTCACCTGCAGTTCCCCCACACCGCTCATGGACCGGCCGCCGGTGGAAAAGATCACACTGTGCATGAAGGGACTCCAGGAAGTCTCTCCCACGCTCACGGGCAGGCCGATTCCCGATAGACCGTGATGGGAACACAAACTGCTCAACGCGCACTGGCAGTCCGGTTCGATGGCGGTGTTTTGGTTGGTGCACGCCGCGTTGTAGGAAGGTCCCCCGTCGTCATGGTTTTTAACGGCGGCTTCTACGAAAACAGGAAATGCAAAACCGATAACAAAAAGATTTATCAATAAGATGGATAGATAAGTCGAGGTAACGGTCGTTTTCATGATGATCCTCCCCGCTCGGGTACCCGCTGTTAGTTGTTGTTATTGTTGCTGTTGCTGATCACTGCGCCCATCAAGTCGTTGGCATACCGGCTGTAGGCGGGATTCTTGGTGGTCCGCCGGACTTGGTCCAGAATCGTCAGGGCCCGGCTGGTTTTCTCCTGCGCGAGAAGCACCTGCGCCAGTTTCAGTTGGGTTTTGTCCCGGACGCTTTCCTCGAGCGGGTAATTTTGGAGGATTTCGTCATACTCGTTCTCCGCCTCCTGATACCGGTTGTTGTATTTGAAGATAAAAGCCCGGTTCAATTTCAGCTCATGGCTTTGCAGGGTGGTCTGAAACAGACCCGTTCCCAGCTCGTTCACGCCCAAGGCATCCTCGTACCGGTGCAATTTGAAATAGGCTTGCGAAACCTTCGTGATCGTTTCGATCCCCTGGTTCGTGGGATAGCCGGGGGCGGATATGACATCCAGCGCTTCGCCCAACTCGAAAGCCCGGATCACGTGGCCATACTGCTTGGCCGCGGTCCACGTATCCCGCTGGGCATCCTCGTCAAACAGCATGGCCATGTCAAAGAAGAAATCCAACGCCGCCAGGCTGCCCGGTTGCCGCAGCGCGGTGAGCGCGTTCTGGGCGGACTGGCCCCCCTCGGTTTCGGGAAAAGCCGCCGCCCGCTCGAAGGAGGCTTTCGCCATCGTGAGAAAGGGATCCTCCTCCCCGCCTCCGGCTCCCTGAGATTCCAAATCCTGCCGGATCGTGTCCAGGGAACGGGTGGAAATTTGGCTATGGACATAGTGAATCAACCCTTGAAGGTAATCGGCCTGAGCTTGCAAGGCGGGGTTGGCGTTGGCGAGGGCCGGCCGGAATTCCTCCAGCAATTCTCCCGCCTTGACTAATCCGTGTTGGGTATAAAGCATCAAATCGGCCATGGCCAAAATGGCCTTGAGCTTCACCTCCTCATTCGCGCTCGCGTTCACGATATCCGCCAACTCCTTGATCACCAGATACTTGCGCCCCTCATAGCGCACCGTTTTCGCGAAGGCCACCGCCTCGTCGATGTTGGCCTCGCGGATGACCTCCTGCAACACGCGCACCTGGGCCAAGCCCGGATGGAAAACCAGACACACCATGGCTGCCGCCAAACCCCAAACCGTGAATCGGCACATGAGACACTCCTTGGATAGATAAATTCTTTATGCATACAACCGGAAATAAAGCAATATGAAAATATCGGAATTTTCAATAAACGTCAATAGTATAAATTTTTTTTTATGTAATATATCTTTACAAGGACATCAACATATTTTGAGAACTTGTCATCAAGGATTGCAGAGCAGGAGTATAGATATCGGCAAATGCCTGTTATTGTTGATCTTGCCGGGATTGAGGGAACCAGCCGTGAATGATCCGGGCGTTTGTACGGATCCGCAATGAGGGCCCCCTGCTCCTCGACCGGAAACACCGGGTCCAGCAAAGCCGCCACCCGGGCCCCTCCTGCGTCATCCATGTACTCCCAGTGTGAAACCGCCAGTGGTAGGCAAAGCGGCCTTGGCAGACGCGGGGTATGGAGGCCGCACGGTCCATCCCGCGGAGATCCTGCTCAATACGCCGGTACATCTTTCCACGAAACTCTAAGATACTTTTGCTGTTTTACCCAATCGGTGGTTTGTGGAAAGGATGTTCGCATGGTTCAACAGTGAACGCCGGTTGTCTAAGGATTATGAAGTCAATCCGCGGCATTCCGAAAATATGGTTCGGATCGTCCTGTTGAAGAAAACCTTCGGGCGGTTGGGCCCGATTGCATGAAGACAGGTACTAAAGCGGCTGTCCGGACCAAAATTAGTTGACAATATCCGGCTTTCACTTAAGAATAAGCACGACGACAACCTCGCGACGCAATGGTGTTCGGTTTCTGATTCGTCGAGGACCCACCTCTGGTTTCGCATGCAATTCGTACACCCTCCGATCGAGTCGTGAATAAAGGATAATCCCCCAAGGAAAGGGATCCTACAATGATCGCGATCATGGATACCATAATCCGTCCCGGATTTCCTGTCTTTCTGCTCTTGATCTCATTGGCCATGGCCGGGAGCCTTCCCCAACGCGCATCCGCCCAAGCCACGCTCACCGAAACTCCGATCGTGACACCTGACGTGGGCCAGCCTCCGCCTGATCTTGAGATGCGGCCGGGCCGGAATCCCATGGAGATGGTGAAAGTGTTCATCCATTTTCAAGCAGTTCCGGGAGAGAACGAGATGGCCCTGGTCCGCGCGGGGGGTGGAAAAATCCGCCGGGCTTTCTGGTTGATCCCGGCCCTCTCCGCGGAGATTCCCCTGGCGGCCGTCGAGAACCTGCAAAAACTACCCTTTATTACCCGCATTGAGCCGGTCGTGCAAGCCTACGCGGTGGACGCGGAACTGGACAACACATGGGGTGTGAAGCGCATCCAGGCGGCGCTGTGCCACGCGGGGGGTAACAAGGGCGACGGGGTGAAGGTGGCGGTGATCGACACTGGAGTGGACTATACCCACCCCGACTTGAACCACAATTACGCGGGGGGATATGACTTCGTCAACGACGATACGGATCCCCGGGACGATCACGGCCATGGAACCCACGTGGCGGGAACCATCGCGGCCGAAGACGACACCTTCGGCGTGGTGGGGGTGGCTCCCAAGGCGAGGATTTACGCCCTGAAAGTCCTGGGCGCATCCGGCTCGGGCGGCTTCGACGATGTCATCGCAGCACTGCAATGGTGTATCGACAACGGAATCCAAGTCACGAACAATAGTTACGGCAGCAGCGTGGATCCGGGCACGGCGGTGCGCGTGGCGTTCGCCAACGCGGCGGCGGCCGGCATCATCCACGTGGCGGCGGCCGGCAACTCGGGGCCCGGGACGAATACCGTGATCTTTCCGGGGCAATACGATTCCACCATCGCCGTGGCCGCGGTGGACAGCGCCAACAACCGGGCCAGCTTCTCCAGCACGGGGCCGGCCGTGGAAGTGGCCGCGCCGGGCGTCAACATCTATTCGACAAACAATGGCGGCGGTTATACGTGGAAGAGCGGAACTTCCATGGCCACGCCGCACGTGGCCGGGGTGGTGGCCTTGATGATCCGCCACGGGCACAGCGGGCTGGCCCAAATCCGCCAGGTGTTGCAGAGCACCGCGGATGACCTGGGGCCGGCGGGGCGGGACGACCAATACGGGTATGGTCTGGTGGATCCTGATGAGGCTGCGCCGCCGCGGGCTAATCTTGCCGCGCCGGTGGTGGACATCACGCGGCCCGGTACCGGGGCGAAATTTTTCGCGGGAGAAGGCGTGCCGTTCACCGGGAGCGCGCTGGACCCGGAAGAAGGGGACCTGTCCGCCAATCTCGCTTGGTCATCCAGCATCGACGGCGGTCCCTACGTGCCTGGCAGCGCGTCCTGGATCGCGTTTTTGAACAAGGGCAACCATACGATCACGGCTCAAGTCAATGACGCGGGAGACAAACCGGGCAGCGATACGATCATGTTGATCGTGAAGGATCCCCCGGTGGCGCGGGACGACGCGGCGGCCGTGAATGAAGACACGGTCCTCGACATCAACGTCTTGGCGAACGATACCACGGACGCAGCGGGTGGCGCCCTCAGCGTGATCTCCCTCATGCAACCGGCCCATGGCGCCGCCGCCATCGTATCGAACCGGGCGCGCTACACGCCCAACGCGAATTTTAACGGCCCTGACGGCTTCACGTACACCATACGGGACAGCCAGGGCCGGGCCGACACCGCCGGCGTGAGCGTCATAGTGAATCCGGTGAACGACTTTCCCGTGGCCAACGGCGACAGCGCTTCCACCAATCAAAACGTCCCAGTCACCATTTCCGTGCTCGCCAACGACACCGACGCCGACGGAGACCCGCTCACTGTGTTGTCCGTCACACCCGGCGCGCACGGCTCAACCGCCATCAACGCGGACCAAACCATCACCTACACACCCAACGTCAACTTTTCGGGTTCGGATTCATTCAGTTATACGGTCAGCGACGGCCATGGCGGGACCGGCACGGCCCCGGTCTTGGTCACGGTGCGCGCGCCGGCTCCGACGCCGACACCAACCCCCGTTCCCCCGGTGACCGTGTATGAAGACGCCGAGGACGGCAGCACCGCGCGCTGGACGGTATACGACAATACCCCCCCGGGCGCGGTGATCCGCAACATCTTCGACGCCCCGGCCAACAGCCGGGTCATTCAATTCTCCGGAGCGGGGACCGACAACGGCTACCGCCTGCGAAGTTCCAGCCTGGGACCGTGGAACAACCGGGCCCAGTTCGTGGTGGAATGGAGTTCGAAGTTCTCCGAATATTTTGTGGTGTATATCGACGTGCAAACGGCGGCGGGACACCGGTACATGCAATACATCCCCGTGAACCGGAACGATCTGGGCATGGGAGAATATGTGTTCCACGGCCTGGGAGGAACAGCGCGGGACGGGCAATGGCACACCTTCACGCGGGATCTGCAGGCCGATTTGCAGGAAGCCCAGCCGGGGAACACCATCACGGAGGTCAACGGCTTTCTGATCCGCGGCAACGGCATGGTGGACAACATCCGGCTCCGCGCCTCCCTGCCGCCCAGTCCCACGCCAACCCCCACGCCCACGCGCACCCCAACGCCCACTCCCAAGCCGCTGGTGACCGTGTATGAAAACGCCGAGGATGGAAGCACCGCGCGCTGGGCGATTTACGACAACGATCCCACGGGCGCGGTAATCCGCAACATCTTCGACGCCTCGGTCAACAGCCGGGTCATTCATTTCTCCGGAGCAGGGACTAACAACGGTTACCGGCTTCTCGGTCCGGGACCGGGACCCTGGAAGAACCAAAGCCAATTCGTGGCGGAATGGAGTTTGAAATATTCGGAGTATTTCGTGGTGTATTTCGACGTGCAGACCACGGCGGGACACCGCTATTTGCAATACATCCCCGTAAACACGAACGATCTGGGTACGGGGGAGTACGTGCTCCACGGCCTGGGGACCACCGCGCGGGACGGGCAGTGGCATTCCTTCACGCGGGACTTGCAGGCCGATCTGCAGGAAGCCCAGCCGGGGAATGCCATCACGGAAGTCAACGGATTCCTGATCCGCGGCAACGGCATGGTGGACAATATTCACTTGCGCGACGCCCTGCCTTGAACAGAAACGGCGGCGGCGCGGCGGTGTCCTCCTCCCCGAATCCTACTCCAACCCCCTCCACGGTGCAGTCGAAGTCCGCCCAGGCCCGCCGTTAGGCGCGCACCACCAGATACGCCAGCTTCACCACCAGCACGTGGCCCCGGGTGCCGGCCACGGTGCGCACAAACACCGGCCGGACTTCCCAGTGCGTGGTCTTGCAGGTCCGGAACGCCCGCTCCACTGCGGCCAAATCCTGGTAGCGTTCATGCACGCGTGGACATCGGCCACGGCGGCCGGCAAATCGGTTTTAATCACGTAACACCCGTCCAGGCGGGTGATCTCCTCGGACGCGTCTTCCTCCCGCCGCAGGGTGATCGTCCGTTTCCGCACGGCGGCCGCGAGCCGGGCCTCCACCCGGAGTTTCGCGATCCGGTTGTGCACTCGCTGCCACACCTTGTCCGCGCGGGCCCGCGGGTGGGCTTGCAGGTTGGCGTATGTCAAGAGTTATTATAAAAATATTCGTGACTGCATTTGGGGATCAAAATGGACTTATATGGTTCATTTTATTGAGTTAGTGAATTCGGGGGAGGTGAAGATCCGCTACAAACTAATATCCCTCACAAGGGCTCTCTTGCGGACATAGAGGAAGAGGTCTGAATCAAGATAGTCAGGATATCCAGGATGACCAGGAGTTGTGGGCTATGCTGGGCTTTGAATCCACCCGACGGACAGCCAGGGGTGATGCCCCTGTCTAACTACTATAGGATCGCCCCTGTGGGGCGTAGACCAACATGTATGCCTGCACCAAAAAGGTTTTTCTTCATCCATACCCTATTCGGGGGGGGAGGTGAGGGGATACAAGATCCACGTCATGTATTGATCAAAAGAGTGACCACTCCTCGACCCGTGTGGCCGCAGGGGGGAACACTTCCAGATCAAAGCCGGCCTGGTTGTTCGATAAATCCTTTTCCTGAATCGTTTTATCCACAAGTTCAGCCATGGCGGACAGAGGCATCGTTCCCGCAACGGGATACAGGATATCGAAGAGAATATCCTGAACCTGATTGCCCAGGGCGCTGAAGGTCTGGGAGCCCAGTGACTGATTGGTCCGCATGTCGAGGAGTGTCAATTGGATCTCTTGGCTATCACCCGCCAGAAGCACACTCACACCCACGCTTGCGGATTCGTTGGCGTGGATTTCACCGGGAACCGTCCATAGAGAGACAAGTTGGAGATCGGGTGTGTCCGCCGGCGGCAGGACGGAGACCTGGACGGATTGTTCCGAGGTGTTTCCCTCTGAGTCGTGAGCGGAAAACCTGAGGATATGGTCTCCCGGCGTGAGGATTTGCGCGGGGAGCAATTCACCGGTCCCCAAGCTCCCATCCCGGTTGGAAGTCCACGAAAGCGCAGAATCCGGTAAAACGCCGTCTTCGATATCATAGGCTTCGCCTTGAAGCACGATGGGTAACCTCCCGGCGTAGCGTAAACCGTTTTGTGGTTCCAGAACAAAGACTGAGGGCGCATGCCCGGGCACCGTGAAGGAGGGAGAGAGGGCGCGGGCGGTGTTGACTCCATCGGTAACCAATACCTGCACGTGTCCATCGGCGCTGCCCGGAAGGGGGGACGCGTCGAACTCGAAGACCGAGCCGGGGGTGATCCATTCCACGAAGAGCGGCTCGACCCGGGACGCGTTGGCGATGTACGAGGCGGCATAAGACAGCGCATCGCCGTCGAGGTCGGACGCGGTCAGCGTGACCCGGAAGCGGCGGTTTTCCAGGGGAAGGATGGAATCGACGCGCAGATCCGGCGCGTTGAGGCTGACCTCGCGTTCGGCCAGGATCTGCTGCCGCCGGGTGATTTGGATTTTCCGCGTCCCGGCGGGATAGGGCAGATAAAAGGCGAACAGGCTCGTAAACTGGTCATCCGGAGTCTGTTCATCAGCCAGGGCAAAGGATTGCGAGGCGAGAAGTTGGTTTTGCGCGTCCCGGAAATCAACCTGGTATTCACCGGCGGTCACAATATCCGGGATGGCGCGTTCCGAAAGAAAGAAGGGATCGAGGACCACTTGGCCGTCCGGTAGCAAGCGTCCGGAAAGGAAGGCCGTCTTGTCCGTGGAGGCCGCCGGGCGCAGGCGTTTGCCGGCGGGTGAGGAGGTGGAGGCGGTCAGTTTTTCGAGCAGCGTGGCGTATTCTTCCTTCATGATCCAGCCGGCGCTGTCGCCGTTTTCGGTGGCTTCCATCAAGGCCCGATGGGAGGATGGCCGTTTGACTGGACGCCGCCCGGTGACGTGGCGCACATCCCAGCCGTCGGTGGCGGGTTCGTCGTTATGGCCGATGCCGATGACCTGATGGCCGTTTTCATGCGCGGTGACAAACGAGGCGGCGGTTTCGGAAATGAAGACAAACCGGCTCACGGTGAGGGGGGCGTATCCGGCCACCTCCGCGCTGTCGAAGATAGTGCGGGTCCAGTCGGTCAGGAAACTGGTGCGCGGGGGCCGTTGGCTTTTGCCTGGGGTGATCCAAATGTAGCGGTCGATGTATTCCTGGCCGGGGACATCCAGCGAGCCGGCCAGCAGCCACATGGCCAGCGTACTGAAGGAGGACGGAAATTTAAATGTGTCACGGGTGAAATAAAACTCGGCCTGCCGCCGGGGAACGGGATAGACGGCCACTACCCGCTCGAATTGCTCGCGGGCGATTTGTTGGAGTTCATCATCGGATTTCAGGAACGGTTTCGTATCGGTCTCCAGGGTCCGGAACGAAAACGACATGCGGCTGTCGTTGGCGTCCTGGTACCGGCGCAATTCGTACGCTTCCTGGGCGCGCGCCACCGGCGATCCGGAGAAATCCAGACGCGCGTTGACGGTCATCGTGGTCCCGGGCGGATGGTGCCCCCGCGTGGCGGGAAACTCGAAATTGAAGGCTTCCAGGGCTTGCCGGTCCAGGTTAATCGCCGACCGGCCGGTATTCGGGCGTGATTTAGGGATGATGTACGTGACTCCCCCCTCGTACCAGATGTCGGCGGGGATCGAGTCGGTCACGCCATCCGCGTCGATCACACACAGCGCATCGGGGATATGGGTGGGATCGGGCGGCGACCAGATCAGGAAGACTTTGATCATGGTGGATTTGTTCTGGATCAAGGGGACGGTTTCCTCCAATTCAGCGCCCGGGGGATCCTGGATCACCTGGATGGGGTGGATGTCCAACTCGATCCCCGGAAAGAGCGTGGGAGTGGGTGGCGTAACCACCACCGGCGTGGGGGTGGCGGTGGGGTAAGGCGTTTCGGTCAGCGTGGGTGTGGGAGTCGGGGTGGGGGTCGGCGTGGAAGTGGGCGTAGGAGTGGGGGTGGAAGTCGAAGTGGCCGTGGGCGTGGGCGTGGCGGTCGGCGCGGGATTATCCACGAATAGGACTCCGGTTCCCGACGGCACAGTGGCGGTGGTGAAAGACCCCACGATGGCCTCCACGCACTCGCACGACACGGTGACGGTGTAGACATTCTCCTGCGAGGATTCGGTCACAGCGGAAGCCAGGCATTGGTTGAGGCCGGCAGCGGCCAGGGCGTTCTTGAGCGCCTTGCTGATCTTGAAGGCGACGGTGGCCGAGAGATCGCCGGTTTCGATGGCCGCCTCGGCTTTCACCACGATGGGCGCGCCACCGCCCAGCGGATAGATCGTCAGTTGGATGCCGATGGTTCCCGCCTCCCGCGCTCCCGTGCGTTCGGCGGTGACGTGCATCCGCAGGGTGGCCTTGGTTCCCGGCGGGCAGGTGGGGGTGGGTGTGGGCGCCGAGCTGGGGACTTCGACCATAACCTCGATGATGTGCGATCCCACTTCCGTGCAGAGTTCGGTGTTGCCCTGCCAGGAGATGGCAATGATGGTGGATCCTTCCTGCTTGGCGGTTACGGTGTAGGTTTGAGTGACCACGGGGCCGGTGGACATCGGATCGACGGAAATGGTGTTGGGATCGCCGATTTCGATATAGGTGACGGCCGTGCATCCGCTGCGGTCCAGAATGGAGAAAGTACTCTGGCTGCCGATCCCGGTGAGGGAGATGAAGCTGGTGTCGAACTCATGCGCGGAGGGAGAAACCGCCATCCCGGCCAAGAACCATCCCCAAACACAAAGGGAACGAATTATTGTTGGTAAAACAGAGGGAGTGTACATAAGGAGTGCTCCTTTACAGCGGTTGGCGGGGGAAATCCAGGATGCGGATGAATGGTGGAGATTATACAGCAAAAGTATATAAAATGCATAAATATTATTGAGAAAAATTGAATTGAGGCGTAAATATATGTGGTTCATCCGGGAAGTGCGTACCTAATGAGGTAAAATCGATTTCATTCACTCCGGGATGAGGGCGGACACCAAGGTCCGCCCCTACAAAAATACCCTCACCCTAGCCCTCTCCCAGAGGGAGAGGGGATTTTGGGGTGGTTTGCATCGATTTCATCAAAGAGATGTGAACCGGCCATCGGAAAAAAAGTACACACTTACCGGATGAACCATATATTATTTACTAACTTAAGTGGACATAGGCGGTTTTCCCGGGTAAAATCCGGGGCAACACACAAGTGGCCCTTGCCAGGCATCAGGCCAAAGCTGAAACTCCCGGCTGCATGGAAGCCATCCCTTATAGGAGATCTAACTTATTGATAAACAAAGGCTTATGATCTTTGCCAGGTAAACACATACCGAAAGGCCTTCCCTTACCCTAATCCTCTCTCAGAGAGAGGGTTTGGGTGAGGGAGTATGAGTGAGGGGTGGCGAGAGGGGAGCGTATCCATCCCACTGATAGTTGCCGGATGAAGCGGATTCATCAATTCAGCGGTTTACGCGCCGGGGAAGCCGCCGTAGGGGCGGTCGATATTGCCCGGTCCGAAGCGGTTGATGTCACCGTTGCTGACCAGGCCGTTGGTGGCGTCATAGCGCATGCCGTATTCGTTGTACCGGTTAGGGCCGATGCTGCGGATTTGGTAACGGACCGTTCCGGCAAAGGTCATATCGTCCTGGCCTCCTGTCCAGTGATTGGGATAGCCGGTATAGATGTTGAAGTCGCCGAGCAGACTGGTGTTGAGGACATCCGGGTCGGGCTGCGTGGTGATAAAGTAAAAGGGATCATACAGATGGATGAAGTTGAACCGGCCGGGGATGGCGGGGGCGAAAGGATCGGGATTCAAACCGGCGATGTAGGCGACCGGGGTGGTAATGCGCCAGATCTCATCCCCGAGAGGGAAGTGATTGTTGTTGTCCATCTGGTACATATCCATGGCCGTCGAATAGGCTTTCTGATCCGATTGCACCCGGGCGATCTTGGCGCGGATTTGGGCGTTCATAAAGTTAGGCACCGCGATGGCCGCCAGAATGCCGATAATGGCCACGACAATCAATAGTTCGATCAGCGTAAAAGCGTATACGGCGGAGTGACGTTTCATCATGTGGGATATCCGTTCTTGGATAGTCTGAAATCCCATCCCGTTTTGGTGACTGTTTGGCGGC
>Ga0116167_1003213_pt1 | contig 12988 bp, 10 predicted proteins | sample AD_JPNMR3_MetaG_FD_89794 | JGI IMG/M metagenome (GOLD analysis project Ga0116167, IMG submission 89794) | Active sludge microbial communities of municipal wastewater-treating anaerobic digesters from Japan - AD_JPNMR3_MetaG | ecosystem: Engineered > Bioreactor > Anaerobic > Digestate | place...
AGGTCCTGTTTTACACTCTGTATGCTGGAGACAACGTCATGAAGCTCATCGCCACCTTCCTCCTTCTTTTGATGACGGCCCTTGGCGCGCAGGCTACCCCAATTCACTACGCCGTCTCGGGGCAGTTCTCGTCTGGCGCCCCAACCACACCTGTTTCGGCGCCCGGCGCCGTCTTCACATTCGAATTCACACTCACCTACACAACGCCGGACTACGTGGACGAGGAGCACGGCTGGTCGGAGTACTGGTATGTCCCCGTCACATTCAAGTTAGGTTCGGAAACCGTTCTGGCGTCACCGATTCCTGGATCACGTTTTTCGATGCCGCCCATGGGGGCATGCTCGAAGTCGACTTCTTCATCGACGAGCGCTATGGTTTCTTCTTCCTGAACGGCCCGCAGCTCTATACGGGGACGTTGGCGGACCCCACGTTTCTGCTCGGACGGTTCGATGCCCAGGACTTCGGCGGGAAGTACCCGTACGGCAGGTTTTACAGTGCGTCCGGCGTCAACGACTCAGTCGCCGGCGGCAGCGTGCTTGCCGAGAGCGCGGTTCCGGAACCTGCTACCTTTGTGCTCATGAGCGCCGCGGCGGCGGTCCTGGCTGTCCTCCGAAACAGCAGCGTCAGCCGATTCGCGCGGCGCTGCTTGTAGCGCCGCGATCCGGCTGGAACGTCACGTCGGCGCCGGGCAGTGGCCAGGGGCTGAAGGTGGAGATCTGGCGCGGTCTGGAGACAATCCCGCTGGAGCAGACTGTGACCTCGAGCGCGGGCGAGCAGACTTTCCGGCTCCGCCGCTGGATCAATACACGGGAGCAGGGATACATGAACGGCGACACGCACGTACACTACCTTGCCCTCGACCAGTGCCACTTGCAGATGCGCGCCGAGGACCTGGAGGTGCTAAACCTGCTGACCAGCGATTTCACCAACGACCGGGAAAAGTTCACCGGGAAGCTCGCCACAGTTTCGACGCCGGGCAGTTGGGTGTGGGTGGGCCAGGAGTTTCGCGACTGGCAGCAAGGCCATCTGAACCTGCTGCGTCTCCAGCATCTGATTGAGCCGTTCCAGCCGGCCGGCGGAGTGTTCCGGAGTACGTCGGAGAGGCACCTGCTGCTGACACCGGCGGCGAAGCAGGCGCGAGCGCAGGGCGGGACGGTTACCTGGGCGCACTTCGGCGATATGCCCGGAGCCGAATCGCCGATTGCGATTGCGATGGGAGTGATCGACGCGCTGGACATGCTCACTTCGTGCGATCCGCTGGTGGTGGGGACGCATTGGGAGCCGTGGGGGATGACGGTAGTGACCGGGCGCGAGGTTCGCCGCGAGCCGCTGATGGACCAGCCGGCGGATTTGCCAAGACTGCCGGCGCTGACGGCCATCGACCGGTATTACCAGTTTTTAAACGCGGGATTCCGCATTCCGCTGGCGTCGGGGACGGACAAGATGGGGGACGACATCCCGGTGGGCAGCAGCCGTGTGTACGTGAAGGCGCCCGGAGAGCGTTCCTTCGATGCCTGGCTGGCGGGTTTGAAGGCCGGAACCGGCTTTATCACTAACGGTCCGATCATGACATTCGAAGTGGACGGGCACGGACCGGGCGAGGTGGTAAACTTCAGCGGATCGAGGACGGTGACGGCACGGGCGGCGGCGCGATCGATACTGCCGTTTGGCAGGCTGCAGATTGTCGTAAACGGGGAGGCGGTGGCCTCGAGCGGGGAGCCGTCCCGAGATAAGTCAGGCGTCTACGAAGTGAAGCTGGAGGCGAAGATACCATTGAAGGCGAGCTCGTGGCTGGCGGCGCGGGTGGCGGAGCCAAGCCGGCAAGGCAAGACAATCATGCCGCGCCGGATGACGGTGTTCGCGCATACCAATCCGGTCTACTTTCTGCGGGACGGGGTCAAAGTAAGGGTGCAGAAGGCGATCGATTACCTGAGGCTGTACCTGCGATATAGCGAGCGGTGGTTCCAGACGGGGGCGAAATTCGATAGCGAGGCGACAAAGCAGCAGGCGCTCGAGCAGGTGAAGTGGGCGGTCGATTACTACAGTAAGTTGTAGCGAGGGGGCTGGCACGTCGGCAAGGTGACGTACCGTAGGATCCGCGCCACCAGCCCGCCTGCGTTTGTAATCCACACACCAAAGATCGTTCGGATCAGGCCCTCCGGCGGCTCTGTTCCTTCGGCGCTTGTTCAGGGCAGCCATGCTCTCGCGATCCTTGAGCAGAATCGTATAACGCATCCGTTCGTCCACGACAGAACTCTCCCTCTATGGCGCGGTCTTCTTCGCCCCTTTTTGCGGGACAAAAATAACTTGTTCACCCAGTACGTTTTGTTACCTGTGTCTCGGAGCCCGAAAAATCATTTAGATGGGGCAATTCGCAACATCGAAACCCTTTGACATAATCCCCTTCCGCCATGCGATGGGATGGCAGTGAACCGTGATCCCGACTAGAAGGAGGTCTGCTTCAGTGCAAGGCTACGATGTTGCACAGATTTGCCTGAATGGACACGTGACGAATAGTTCAATTCGTGACTTTCCCCACCACAACCAGGAATATTGCAATATCTGCGGAACAAAGACAGTTACGGCGTGCCAAGGCTGTCAGAAAAAGATTAGAGGACGACTTCGAGGTGTGCTCACAATCGAACCAATGTCCGCACCGGCATTTTGCCAGCATTGCGGAAAGCCGTTTCCATGGACTGAAGCGAGAATCGAAGCTGCCCGTGACTTAGCAGACCAGCTTGGACTGGATGTTCCCGACCGTACGCTGCTTGAAAAGAGCATCGACGAGCTCCTCCGGGATTCTCCGAGGGCCCCTGCGGAGGCAGTCCGATTCCGAACAATTCTATGCAGGGCTAAGCCTTGGGGCCTGGAGGCGTTCAAACAGGTGCTTGGAATGATTCTTAGCGAGGGCGTGAAGAAGTTGATTTGGCCGGCCTAGCGAAAGGGGCAGCATGCGATGGCACTCACCGAAGAACAGTTGGATAACCTTACAGCACAATTCAACTTGAGAGTTGTGCTCGACCCAGAGACTCGCGAAGAGAAGACCTTCACGAACTTTTCTAAGGCAATAACATTTTTCAAGCACGAACTTGAGTTCTGGCAAGCGCAGAGCGGTGGTCTTACCGACATAATCAGCAAATATCAAAGTGTCCTCAGTTCGCTTGAGGCTGCTAAGGACCAGCCTGATGAAAACCAGGCCCGTCGCTTATATCCGAGGCAGCTAACAGATTGCGGCAACGCGCCTCATTATAGGCTCTGGAACCGCGTTTGGTCAGTTTCTCGTCAGGCTTAACCAGGCAAATCCCCAGGCAGCGAAAGCAGCAGTTGAGTTCCATGCGGGCATATACAACCACAATCAAGGTTGGATAAACAAGCCGCGCGAGTCTGTGTTCGGGCTCATGGCACTAATCGCCTTCAGGCACCCTGAAGTCTTTGCACTGGGAACGGAAGCACGTATTCAGGCATTCGATAAGAAGAGTTCTGAGGTATCTGCATTGGCCGAGAAGCTGGCAGACAGCTATGAATGTGCGAAGAGGGACGTTGAGACCTGGAAGGCGACGAGCGAAGCGTCACTGCAGGGAATCTATCGCACAAATCGATGCCGCACTGGGTCAAACGAGATTCACACCCCGCGCACGACGGCGCCGACCGGTTTCGAGCCCACCGGAATCATCGTGAACAGCGGGGCGGACCGGCTCCGCGTTGCCGTGATCGCTCCCAGGCGGATCACCGCCATGTCTCCCGAAACCCGGTTCAGCACGAGCGCATACTGCCCGTCGGGGGTGATCGTAATGGCGCCCGGCTCCTGTCCTACCGCCACGACCGCCACCACGCGGTGAGTTTCGATATCGATAATCGTGACCTCGTTCGACTGGGCGTTTGCCACCAGCAGGAAATCAAAGTTCTCGCCAACTGCCTCGGCCATTGCTCCGGGAGACTTGCCGGCCAGAATCGTCTCGGCCACCTCGGTGAGATAGGGGTAGACAATCACCACTGAGTCCATACCCTCGCCGGTGATGAACAACTGGCCCTGGCTCGCGCCGAAGCAGAAGTGATCCGGCCGTACAACCAGGGGTAAGTTCACGATGACGCGTCCGGCCGGAACATCGAGAATCGTGAGGGCCCGGTCTTCCGTGTTGCCGGCGAGCAACTGCCTGCCATCCGACCGAAACCTGACAAGTGACAAATTTTTGCCTAACCCGGTCCAGGAGCACGTGCCGCGGCTCAGATTCACGATGCCGACAGCCCCAGCCGCGCCGAAACTGACCGCGGCCAGCTCGCCATTCGGAGACAAATCGAAATCGACAGGCTCGGCCGGCAGCGCGATCCGGGATTCAACGCGAAGGTTTTCTGTAGAGAGCCGCAGAAGCTGCCTGGGCTGGTTGGCCAGCAACCACAGAAAATGGCCGTCGGGGGATATCCGCATCGAGACGGCGGTGCGGGCCGCCCTCAGGCTGCGCCGCAAAGCCAGCGTGTCCGCGCCAATCTCGTGAACCGCACCCGTTTCCGCCGTCAGCGCGTAGACCGACGGGCGCAGCGGATCGGCCACGATCGCGGTCGGGCCGGCGTCCAGCCGGATGTGGCGCGCCACGGCGAACGCGATCAGGTCGACCGCGGCCACCGCCCTGCCCTCCTGGGCAGCCACGAAAGCGTAGCCATCGAACCCGGAGCCCCTACGGCGCCCGCAGGCGGCCAGAACGGCAGGTGTAAGCAGAAAAGTACGTCGGGTAATCAAGGACTCATTCTACCCCGCAATAGGGGCTACACTGGCTCAGGCTGCCGCCGGCTCAGGCAAATGATCGATTCGACCGGTGCACGCCCGCCAGATGCGCACGCGCCGAAAACGCGGACTGTTACCATAGACGAAAGTGCAGCCATTGACATCCGAAACCAAAACCCGCCTGCTGGTGGCCCTGCTATGCTACGCCGGCCTTGCGGCGATGGCTGGCCTGACTCTGGACGACTGGCGGATTCGCGCCGCCGTCTGGGTCCTGCTTGCCGGCCTGGGCGTGAAGACCTGGATCGCGGCCCTGCGCCGCGACGAGTAACACACGCCGCCCCGCCTCATACCTGCATTCCGAACCGGAACGCGCGTTTCAAAGTGGAACACGGGAAAGTACCGAAGTGAAACACGACCGATCGGGCAAGGATGAGTGTCAGGATTTTGTCAAACTAGGCGAGACACCGTAGAAACCTTATAAGTATCTCAGACAAAACCACTAACTCAACTAAGAAAAGATTCTCGCCACAACTAAGTGTATTCTCCGTTTCGCCACGGGCCTTCCTGGCATCAAGCTTGCACTTAGGCGTGGCATGCCGCAAACGACCTTACGACAGATTAGGGAAAACGGGAACTCCCCTAGCCGGAGGCGGATGTCAAAACCGCGTCCGCCCGAGGCGCAGAATGCAGAGCGCGACCGCCTCATCCTGGAGCATCTGCCGCTGGTGAAGGCGATCGCCGTCAGGGTCCATGAAAACCTGCCGGTGCACGTGGACCTGGACGATCTGGTACACGCGGGCATTCTGGGACTGTTCGACGCGGCGGAGAAATACCGGCCGGAAAAGAACGTCGCATTTTCCAGTTACGCGAAGCACCGCATCAAGGGAGCGATTCTCGACAGTCTGCGGCAGTTGGATTGGGCGTCGCGTGACCTGCGCCGGCGGCACAAACAGGTCGAGGCGGTCACGCGGGAACTCTCCGCGGCGCTTCAGCGGAACCCGACGGAAGCGGAAATGGCGGAGAAGATGGGCGTGGATGTGGAGCGTTGGCGGCAGATGATGGCGGATCTGCAATGCGCGGGGCTGATCTCGCTTTCGGGACGGCATCCGGACCAGGAAGATCTGCCCCTGCCCGACTACCCGGCCAAAGAAGATACGCATCCGGATGCCATCTGCGTGCGGGGCCAGATGAGGAACGTGCTTTGGGGGGCGATGAAGAAGCTTCCCGAACGTTATCAGAAAGTCGTGGTGCTCTACTACAGCAAAGACCTCACCATGCGCGAGATCGGCGGCGTGCTGGGCATCAACGAGAGCCGCGTGTCGCAGATCCACAAGTCCGCGCTCGCGAAGATGGCGTGCGCGCTGCAATCCTCGGGGATTTACTCGAGCAGCGCGTTGATGTAGGGCGGCGCACCGTGAAGGCGTTGCGGCAACCGCTCGCGCTTGCTGACACCGCCGACCTGCTGAGCGGCCAGTTAATCGTCGAGATACGGCGGCTGGCCCGCGCGCTCAGGCCGCGGACGCCGAGACTGGAACGGCGATTTCTCACCGAGCTCCGCAAGCTGGGGTTTTCTCCGGAACAGCGGCAAGCGCTGGCCAGGGTGACGGCGGGTGCGGCGGCGGAGATGCTCGAGGGACGCAGGCCGCTGGCGCGCTTTCTCGAACACGTCGAGTATAACGGGCGCAGGCTGGCCAAGCTCGGGCTGGAGCGGAGCGCGGTCGTCTCGGCATTGCAGGTCTACGACCGGCTGGTCGCGGATGAGTTCCGCAATCTCGATCGGGCCGAATGGGCGAACCTCCGATGGGCCTCCGAGCAGTTGACCTTCTGCATCGTGCTCACGCTGAACGATGCGTTCTATCAGGTGCGGGAAGCCGAGACCGCGACGTTTTACGAGCTGTTCCAGGCGGAACTGGAATCGAACGGACAGCGCGAACTGCTCGAGAGGTCGCTGGCGACGCTGTCGCGTTTTTGCGGGGCCGACGCCGGGCGGCTCTTTTTGTTCGACCGCGAGAAGCGCACCTGGCTTTCGCTCGGGCTGCCGGACGGCGAGGAGCCGCGCCTGGTGAAATCGGCGGAGGAGCTTCTCGGCAGGCTTTCCAAACCGCGCCTCATCCGTCGGCGCAGCGCATCCGAGCGGCTTCTTCTCGACAGAGGCTGGCGCGGGCGCTACGCTTCGTGCTGGTCGATACCGCTGGCTTCCGGGTCGCGCCTTTCCGGCGCCATTCAGCTCGGATTTCGCAAAACGTACGAGTGGCTGCCGAGAGAACGGCAGTTGCTGGTGGGGGCGGCGGAGCGGTGTCTGCTGGCATCGGAAAAGCTGCGGCTGGCCGAGGATCTGGCCGCGCGCGAGGAGCAGGTGCGGCGTCTGGCGGCGCACATGCTTGAGGTCGAGGAACGGGAGCGCCGCCGGATCAGCCGCGAGTTGCACGACGAGGCCGGGCAACTGCTGCTCTACCTGCGCTTGCGGCTGGAGCAGGCCGAGCGGGCAGCGCTGAAAAACGGCGCCGTTGGCGAGGCGCTGGCCGAGGCGCGGGAGCTGGCCGGGCAAACGGTGCTGGAAATCCGAAGAATCTTGGCCGATCTCAGTCCTGCGGTGCTCGAGCAGTTGGGGCTGGGGGCGGCGGTGCGGCAACTGGTGAATCGTTTTCGCGAGATGCATGGCATCCGCGTGGTGCTGGATATGCCGAAGCTGCGGCCGCTGCCCAAACAGACCGAGCTGGTGGTTTACCGGCTCGTGCAGGAGTGCTGCAGCAACGTGGCGCGGCATTCGGGGGCCTCGAAGGTAAACATTTCGCTGCGCGCCGCCGATGGAGTACTGAGGCTGCGGGTCGAAGACGACGGCGTCGGCTTCCGGCTGAATGAAGCACTGGCCCGGCGGGAATCTTTCGGCCTGGCAGGCATGAGGGAGAGGGTGGCGTTGATGGGCGGGCGTTTCACGCTGGAGAGCCGGCCCGGGCACGGTTCCCGGGTCAGTATCGAGTTGCCGCTTCCGGAAAAGGGCGAATCCGAGCCGGCTCCCCAGCGCGCCGGCCGGAGTGAAAAGCACCGCGCTGTGATGCAGCGACGAGTAAAAGAGGATGTGTGACTATGGCCAAAATTCGAATTCTGCTGGCTGACGACCATACGCTTTTCCGCCAGGGGGTGAGAAACCTGCTGAGCAGCGAGCCCGATATGGAAGTGGTCGGCGAGGCTTCTAACGGCGCCGATGCCATTGAGAAGGCCGCCGAACTGCGGCCCGATGTCGTCCTGATGGATATCGGAATGCCGGGCTTCAGCAGTTTCGAAGCCACCCGGCAGATTAAGAAGAACCGCCCCGAGTGCAAGGTGCTGTTTCTCACGATGTATGACGACGAGGACTACCTGGTCGAGGGGATGGAAGTCGGCGGGAACGGCTACGTGCTGAAGGACAGCCCCGCGCCCCAGTTGCTGTCCGCGATCCGCGACGTCTATCGCGGCGGCAGCTATCTCAGCCCGCGTATGCTCTCCCAGCTCGTGGACGATTTCCGCTCGCGAATCAAGTCCTCCGCCCGCACGCCGCGATTCGCCACCCTGACGGCGCGTGAGAAGGAAGTGCTGAAAATGCTGGCCGAGGGCCAGTCGGTGAAGGAGATCGCCTGCGATCTGAACCTGAGCGTGAAAACGGTGGAGGCGCACAAGTTCAATCTCATGCGAAAGCTGGACATCCATAACAAGGCGCAACTGGTGCAGTACGCCATTCAGAAGAAGATCATCAAACTTCCCACGCTTGCCGTCTGAGACGCCCGGCCGGCGGATGTACAATCGTGGCCATGGTCACGAACACCTCCCGCCGTGGTTTTCTGGCCGCGATGAGCGCCGCCGCAATGCCGGCTCAAGGCACTCGGCCCATCAGGCTGGGCGCGCCAATATTTCTGAAGAGCGACGATCCGCGGGAACTCGCCCGCGAGCACCGGCGGCTGGGTTACAGCGCCGCGTATTGCCCGCCGGCCAAGGTCACAGACACGGCCCGGGTCAAGGAAATCGAAAAGGCGTTTGCCGCGGAAAACGTTGTGATCGCGGAGGTCGGCACCTGGGTCAACATGCTCGAGGCCGATCCCGAAAAGCGCCGCGCCAACATGCAGTTCGTCATCGAACGCATGGCGCTGGCCGAGGCGGTGGGGGCGCGCTGCTGCGTGAACACGGCCGGTTCGTACAATCCCAAAGTCTTGTACGGCCCGCATCCGCGGAACTTCTCGCAAGAGTTTTTTGACGCGACGGTGGAGAACTGCCGCCGCGTGATCGATGCAGTCAGACCCAAGCGTTCCCGGTTCACGCTGGAGATCATGGGCTGGGCGCTTCCGGAGGGGCCCGATTCCTACCTGCGGCTGATCAAAGCCATCGACCGGGAGGGCTTCGCCGTTCACTTGGACGTCTGCAACGGCATCAATAGCCCGGAGCGGTTCTATAACAACTCCCGGTTTATCGCCGAATGCTTCGAGAAACTCGGGCCGTGGATTGTTTCCTGCCACGCGAAGGACTTGCAATGGGAAATCGAGATGAACGTGCATTTCGTGGAGGTGGTCCCCGGCCGCGGGCAGGTGGATTACGGCGAGTACCTCAGGCAGCTCGCGAGGCTGAAGGTGGACGCCCCGCTCATGCTCGAGCATCTCAAGACGCCCCAGGAATACGACGAAGGAGTGAGATACATTCGAGAGGTGGCCCGCAAGGCGGGTCTGAGCTTCGCCTAGAGCCGACAGGAGGACAAGGATGAATCGCCGTGAGTTTCTTGCCGCTTCCGCCGCAGCCGCCGGGGCCGGATTGGCCGCCCCCGCGCGCTTGCCCATCACGAAAGCCCTTTACATCGGGATGCTGCCCAAACAGCTCAGCTACGCCGACCGCTTCAAGCTGGCGCGCGACACGGGCTTCGAGCAGGTGGAGTGCGCCACCGTCACGGACGAGAAGGTGGCCGAGGAAATCAAAAAGGCTGCCGAATCGGCCGGCGTCCGCATACATTCGGTGATGAACGAGTCGCACTGGCGCTATCCGCTCTCCTCCAGCGACCCCGAAACGGTGGCCCGGAGTATCCAGGGCATGGAAACCAGCCTGAGGAACGCCAAGTTCTGGGGCGCGGACACCGTGCTGCTGGTGCCGGCGGTGGTGAATCCACAGACGAGCTACCAGGATGCCTGGACGCGCTCGCAGCAGCAGATTCGCAAGCTGATCCCGCTGGCGAGCGAACTCAGAGTGATCATCGCCATTGAAAACGTCTGGAACAAGTTTCTGCTGAGCCCGCTCGAATTCGCGCGCTACGTGGACGAGTTCCGCAGCCCCTGGGTGCGCGCCTACTTCGACGTGGGCAACATCCTTTTGTACGGGTATCCGCAGGACTGGATCCGCACGCTGGGCAAGCGCATTGTTAAGCTGCATTTGAAGGATTTCCGTATCAGGAAGTCCACGTTCGAATGGGTGCAACTCCGCGAGGGCGATGTGAACTGGGGCGAGGTCTACAAGGCGCTTGCGGAAATCGGCTACAAGGGCCCGGCCACCTGCGAGCTGGCGGCGGGTGATGAAGCTTACTTGCGCGACGTCAGCCAGCGCGTGGATGCGATCCTTTCCGGCGCCTGATTTCGCCCGGGTTCGGCGCTATAACTGGAGTAGATGAAGAGATTCCTGCTAGGGGTCCTGGCCGGGATCGTATTCTGCGGGCTGGCGCTGGTGATCGTTTTCTTTGTGGCGATCCGCGTGTCTGCGCGCCCGCCCTCCATCCCTGCCGGTTCGATTCTCGCTTTCACCGTGGAGGGCGATATCCCCGAAAGCCCGCCGATCGAGGTGCCGCTGCCGCTGTTCCAGCAGGCACGGCCGCCAACAGTGCGCGACAACTGGGAACTGCTGCGCAAGGCCGCGGCGGATTCGCGCATTCGCGCGGTTGTTTTCATGCCGCGAAATCTGAACGTCGGCTGGGCGAAGCTGCAGGAGCTGAGAGACAACCTGCTGGCCTTCCGCAAATCGGGCAAGCCGCTCTATGCTTTCCTGCGGGCGCCGGGCGCGCGCGAATACTACGTGGCGGCTGCGGCCGAGCGCATCTACATGCCTCCGGAAGACTTCCTGGACCTCAAGGGACTGCGGGCCGAGCTAATCTTCGTCAGGAACACGCTGGATAAGCTCGGTGTGCGGGTCGAGATGGAAACCGCCGGCAAGTACAAGGACTTTCCGGAGATGTTCACGCGCACGTCCGCAAGCCCCGAGTCGCGCCGGGTGATAAACGCCATTCTCGACGATCTCTACGGCCAGCTCACGTCGGCCATCGGCGACGCAAGGAAGAAGACGCCGGAGGAGGTGCGCGCCACGATCGACCGCGGTCCGTTCAACTCGCAGGAGGCGCTGGCCGCGGGCCTTGTCGACGGGCTGTGGTACGAGGACCAGGTGTTCGGAGAGTTGCAGCGGCGGCTAAAAGTGCCCGAAGTTCGCAGGGTCTCGCGGCACGACTACATGAGGGTACCGCCGCAATCGGTAGGAGTGGAGACGGGCAGCCGCGTGGCTTTTGTGGTGGCCTCGGGCGATATCGTGCGAGGCGGCGAAGCGATGTCTCCGCTGGGCGATTTTCTCTCGCCGCCGCAATTCACGCGCCTGCTGCGCAGAGTGGGCAGTGACCGCGAGATTAAAGGGGTCATTGTGCGCATCGATTCGCCGGGCGGCGACGGGTTCGCCTCCGACGAAATCTGGCGCGAGATGATGCTGCTGAGCAAGAAAAAGCCGGTCGTCATCTCCATGTCGGACGTGGCGGCCTCCGGAGGCTACTACATCGCCATGACCGGCGACCCGGTGATCGCCTATCCCGGCACCTATACCGGCAGCATCGGCGTTTTTTACGGGAAGGCTTATTTGCGCGATCTGTACGGCAAACTCGGCATCCAGAAGGAACTGTTTTCGCGCGGCCGCTTCGCCGATATTGATTCCGACTACACGCCGCTCAGCCCGGAGGGCCGCCAGAAGCTGCGCGAAAACATCGAGGCGTTCTACCGGAGTTTCGTGCAGCGGGTGGCCGAGGCCCGGCGGAAGCCGTACGAGCAGATCGCGCCGGTGGCGGAAGGGCGCGTGTGGCTCGGCGCCCAGGCCCAGGCGAACGGTCTGGTGGACAGCTTGGGTGGCATCGAGCACGCGATCGAGCTGCTGAAGAAAAAGGCGGGAATTCCGGAGAGCGACGATGTCCGGCTGATTAGTTATCCGCCGTCCAGGACGCTCTGGGAGCAGGTGTTCAGTCCCGAGGCGCGCGAGCCGCTGCTGGATTCGCCCGCTCTGCGCCGCCTGGCGCGCTTCGCATCGAGCACGTGGGCGCAGGGCGGCTTTTTCAAACTGATGCCTTACTGGATCGAAGTGAAGTAACAGTCGCGTGGCTGGTGCTACTCCATCGCGCCGCGGGCGCGCAAAAACGCGGCCACCGAATCCTGGCCGTTTTCAATAGCGAGCTGGAGGGCCGTTTTCCCGGCTTTATTCCGCGCGTTGAGGTCCGCTCCTTTCTGCACCAGCAGTTCCACGATGGCAAGACGCCCCCACGAGGCGGCGTTTGCGAGCGGCGTTGCGCCGGATTCCTCCTCACGCGCGTTCACGTCCGCGCCGCGGGCCAGCAGCAACTCGGCAACCTCCTTCTGGCCCCCGAGGGCAGCATCGTGGAGCGCCGTAGCGCCCGACGCGTTGCGGAGACCGACGTCAACGCCGCGGTCGAGCAGCAGTTCCACGATTTCGCGATGGCCTTTGAGTGCGGCGTCGTGCAGGAGCGTGGAGCCCTGGGCGGTGCGCATACTGGGGTCCGCGCCGCTGTCGAGAATCATCCGCACGACGTCGGTCTGGCCCCGCAGCACGGCTTCCTGAAGGCGCGGCTGGGTGGAGCTGTCCAGCTTCGCGCCGCGTCTGAGCAGTACCTCGACCACCTGACTGTGGCGGAAGCGGAGGGCCTCGTCCAGCGCCGTCGCGCCGGAGTTGTCGGTTGCGTTGATGTCCGCGCCCGCATCGAGCAATACCTCGACCACATCGCGATAGCCTTTGAGCGCCGCGGCGTGCAGCGGCGTGGCCCCGGTCTCGGGATTCCGGACGCGGATGTCGGCGCCGCGCGCGATCAGAAGTTTTGCGACGTCAGCCCGGCCCTTCCAGGCTGCCTCGTCGAGCGGCGTGCTGCCTGAAGCGTCCTTCGCGCCGATTCTGGCGCCCCGTGCGAGCAGCAGTTCGACCACGTCCCGGTTCCCGCGGTTGGCGGCGAGGTGCAGCGGGGTGGCGCCGGAGCGGTAAGCGGTGTTGATATCGGCGCCGTGGTCC
>Ga0116167_1003219_pt1 | contig 12978 bp, 4 predicted proteins | sample AD_JPNMR3_MetaG_FD_89794 | JGI IMG/M metagenome (GOLD analysis project Ga0116167, IMG submission 89794) | Active sludge microbial communities of municipal wastewater-treating anaerobic digesters from Japan - AD_JPNMR3_MetaG | ecosystem: Engineered > Bioreactor > Anaerobic > Digestate | place...
GCTCCGCTCAATCAGAGCCCCGAGTTCCCTGATGGTGGGCGGGTAGCCGGTTCTGTCGGCAAAGCTGCGGATCGTGGCGAGAACGTGGTCATCCGACAAGCGTGGGTATCTCACAATTCCATACTACCTTATGTTCGGTAGTCCGTCAAGCGGTGTAACGTCCTGCATATGAAGCACCCGCGAGGGGCGGACCAGAGAGTGATCGTTCGGGATTGCCAGCGAGGGCTCCGTCATGCTAGAATAGGGGTGCGATGGTCGCTAGGACTTACGCCTCCAGTGACCGCGAAAAAGTCGCTAGTATTTATCGGTTTCGGGCGGGGAATAGGGGCCACAAACCCTCATGAATGCTCGATTCCTGGCGTGCAGCCGGTCCTTAAGTTGAGGGCCTAGTGAGGGTTAACCTCATGCGGGTTCAAGTCCCGCCTTCCGCACCATCACTCGATATTCTGACCGAGAGTAAGGGTCAAAATACGAACTGCAGGGGGCCTAGCTCGCTAGACCCCCTGTTTCTTGTACGGGGTCGCTGCCGCATGCGGCTTCCGGAACCTATCATCAGCTTGCGAGGAGCCGGCAGATGCGGCAATCACCACCAGGTTTCAACAGACCGAGACGCTGGAATCGGGGCAATGGCGATGCCCTTACCCCGGACGAGTTGGAGTAGCAGGCACAAGCGTGGTCCTTGGATGGCGAGCTGGCGGATCTCGCCATCCAAGGACCACGCTCGACCTTCGCCGGATGCTGCTCACAGGGTTCCTTTGGTATGTCTGGGACCAGGGCGTGGAGTTCATTGGCGCCTCGGCCATCCGGATTCTCCTGCTTGGTTCAGACAGCGCGAGGAAGTGCGCTGCTAAGTACTCAAGCGCTCCCCTATGTAGTCCCGAATCCGCTGCAAGAAAACATCCTGGGCTGGTCTCGGTAATGCACGAAACCGTACGAAAAGCCCATCAACCTCCAACTCGCCGAGTCTCTGTTCGCACGCAGACAATGCATCTGACACCTGCTTGCGCTGTTCGGACGAGAGTAGGCAGGGCATCTGGCGCAGCTTGGAAAAGCATGCGTGCGCCTGCTCGGCGCTGTAGCCTGTGATGGCGCGCAGGTCAGGTACATTGGCACGGACCCACTCCTCGGCACGCTGCCTTCGCTGAGTACCAATCGCGTCGGCAATACTGTTGTAGATCATTTCCGGCTCAAGAGGGGGATCATCATTCGGGAAGGCGTCTTTCGTCTCGTGCAGGCACTCACTGAGGGCTGTCTGGAACGCAGCATCAGTGAGCGTCTCGTCTTGAAGACGACGGAAATGCCTCTCAACGAGCTCCAACTCTCGTTGGATAGCTTTCAAGTCGGACAGGTCGGTCTCTCGCCCAACGAAGATCTGCAGGAGGGCAGCCGCCTCAGCCCGCAGGTTCGCGAGGTCGCCGAGGCCCCGGACCTCCTCGATCTCGTAGAGAGCGGAAAGCCGCTCCTTGTGACGGGTGATCTGCCCCTTGTAGGCGCTCTCGAGTTCGGCAAGCTGCCCGAGCGCTTGCAGAATCTCTTGGTGTATGGCGCCGGCACGTTGGCGAGCAGTGGTGAGCAGCACTCGATAGTTCCCCAGGGAATCAAGCCAGGCATCCAAAGTAGCGATCGGCGTGCTATCTGTAGGGCGATTGCCCCGCTCCATCTCGCGGATCTGCCCGATGGCCTCATCCACCTTCTGAATCTCACGGTTCTGCAGCTCCACCTGCTGCACATGCTCCTCAAGCGCGGCACACTCCTCGGTTAGACCCAACGTCTGCAGATTCGCGCCCACGAGCCTACGCATATCGTACACCCACTTGTCCAGTTGGGTGTGGCTCCTGGGGCGCTGCACAGGAAGCCACCGCGGAAACAGCTGCTGTATCTGCAGCCTCGCCTGCGCCAATGGCTGGTTAAGCCTGTTGCGCTCCTCAGGAGTCCAGTGCTCACCCTCTAGCTTCCTTGCCATCTCTGCCAGGCTGGCGGCCCCCCAGGAGAGTCGAGGGAAGTCGTCCCGACTGATGCCTCTCTCTATCTTTTCAAGGGCATTATCGAGATCCTCGTCGAATTGGCGCAGCCGCGTTGCAGCGTCCCTCGAGTCCTTGCACCTACTCTCATAGCGGTAGTAGAGTTCAGACGGGACAGGGATCCGATCCGCCAATGCCTTTGCAGCACGCTCGCATGCCACGCGGCCCTGGAAAGTCATCTCAGAGTCCCACTTGTCCAACAGCCTCCGCCACTCCGATAGCTCGGTGCCGCTCGTAGCGACGATCTCGGTTGAATCGAGAATCGTGACGTCCAAGTAGTGGGACGGGAGGGCCTGGGGCAGCCAGTTCTCGATACTCGTCGCCTGACCCGCCCTCAGGAGGCTGAGGTCACCACGACGCGCGCCGATGAAGAGAGCCAATAGCAGGCCTGCCGAAGCAAGGTTGCAGCCTATCGGAGGAGCGCACAGTAGACGTAGCATGTCACCCAAGTTCACACGCTGAGGCACTCCGGCACGATCCGTCTGCTTTAGGCGACCTTCCAGGATGTCGCTCACATGCCTGACTGCCATATCCGCAGGCGTGCTTCGGAGTGAGCCATCTCTGTTGAGGACTCCCCAAGTGCCGTCTAGCACATTGTACGCCCGGTTCTTCTTCTGCGGAGCGTAGGTCGATAGCTTATCCCGGCTGAAGCTCCCTGCGAAGAGGTCACGCATAATATCGGCACAGTCCTTGGCGGCGTTGCCTCGGGCAGTGGTGAAACCATCGAATGGGAAGGGGATTCGTTCAGGATACACTGACGCAAACAGTGCTTCCAGCATCCGCTTAACGCGGGCTGTAGGAATAGGCGTGTCGCAGGCGAAGATCAGGCGTCGTTCCCGTTCCAGGCTTGCGAACTGCTCCTCGATCTCTTGGAGTAGGCTGCTCTGACGATCCTTGATAAAGGCACCATACCGTTCGCGGTCCTGGCCCCCTGCACCATCCCATAGTACCCAGTATTCAGCCAGCTTTTGGCCGAAGGACCCGTCTGCGTCGTGCAACAGGATGACGGCCAACGGAGCACCCGGTTTCAGATCAAGACCGCAAGATGCCATCTGTTCCCGAAGAACCCTGCGGACCAAGGCTTCGGCAGCACTCAGGTCGCTCTCAGGGCCCACGTAACAGTAGAACAGACGACCTTTGGGCTGGTCTACCGCGCGGGCTTCTGCCCACTCCTGCAGGGCGAAGCTGATCTGGGGCGTCAGTTCCGAAAGATGCGAGAAGTGGATTGCATACTTCCAGTCCTGAGTGGTGATGCTACTATCAGAGCCGAAGTCCGTTTCATAGGTCCTCCGCTCCAACCATTCCGACCCGTGACGACTAAAGATGGCCGCCCGGCTGGCTGCGTCCACGGCTGATGCCTGAGAGTCAAGCCAAGTAAGGAAGTGACGACGGGGCACTGCATCCCCGGCGATCTCGTACTGGCGAAGTCGCTCGTTCCACTCCAGGGCACCATAGTCGCCCTCGAGGGCGCGTACCGCACTGCCTACCGCGGAGGGGTCTAGCCCAGTGAGCTCGCCCAGCAACCCTAGGCAGTCTTCCTTGGATGCTACCTTAGCCCCTATCTTGGAGCTAAGGAGAACTGCCTTCAGTACGGCCCTTTCCGCTGCCGAGAGTTCCTGCTGGTAGCGTTCGAGCACGCTCTCGTAGTTCGCTGCGCTCGCGCCTTGTTGGCCATACCGCTCGGATGCAAGGAACTCCTCAATGAGGGCTTGGTTGCATAGATCGACCGGACGAATGACATGCCCATCCGCTCGATCAACCCCCTGTATCTCGGAATAGGTGTCGGCAAGAAGCGAGAGCGCTGAGCGTTGCTGCAGCGACTTCCCGACCGAAGAGAGCTTGCATAGCATCCACGTGGAAAGGGGATGCAGGGGCCAGCATCCATCCCGGAGAACGCGCTCGAAACGCTCGGGATCCACCCAAAGCGCGTGGTTCTGGGTGTCTGGGAACCAGCGCCGTAGCGACGTCTGAAGGTATCCGCCTGACTGCCGAGCAAGGGCAACCTGCCGCTCTACCGCGGCGGGCTCAGCCCTCTCAAAAAGATTCGCGATCAGCGTCTCAAGGTTGATTGAGAGGCGGACCTTCCGTACCGCATCGTATCGCGTGACGTAACGGTTCAGGTCCTCGCGTAACTCTGGAGCCACACGCGAAATGTAGGCTCTCAGCTCATACTGGATAAAGCACAGGAGAAACACGCCCTCTGCGTTGGCTTGGACACACTCGAAGAGCTGTTGGAGCGCGCCCGACCCGGCAACATGGGGCTTCTGCACGGCGAACTCCAGGTAGCGGCCGAACTCGTCGAAGAGGATCACCAGACCTCGGAAGGGCCTACCGGGGCCGCAGTAGACATCCTTGGTCACACGGATGAAGTCGTGCAGTGACTCCTGCCCTACCGCATGGATGGGGGCGCCCATTTTCGCCTCGAAGATGGCGCTGACATCCCGAAAAGCATCTTCGTCCTGACACCTCAGGCGCTCTGCGATGCTGTCGACTGTGCAGCCGGGCCCAAAGCGTGCCTCGAACTCCGCTCGGAGCGGCTCGAAAAAAGATAGCGTGAACTTGGCGGCGGATTGGAATCGTGGGCGTAGGCTCTCCAGCCGCTCCGTGTCAACGCCGTGTTTCTGCAGAGCGAGGAGTATCTGGCGCGTGATCTCCGAGCTCAGGTCAAAGTCCTGCATGCCGTTGATAGCGACTACCAGGAACGGCTCTCTTGTGCTCGCCAGCATCCGATCCACTGTCTCCCCGATCCCACAATCAGCCATGGTGAGGTTCCGTAGGATCTGGCGGGATGTATCCGAATCGGGGTAGCTGAGGAGCCATGCCAGAGTGAGCGCGAGATGCGACTTCCCAGTGCCATAACCCGCGATGGCCAACGCGAACGGTTCGTCCGCGGTAGCACCGGAAAGGCGCTCGAGGATATCTTGGGTGAAGCTAGCGGTATCCACGAGCCGATGCGTGCTGTCGTCCAGGTCCTCATCTGAGACGCCATGATAGTTGGGACCATGGAATACATAATGCCGTGCAGCCCGCTCCGCGAGCGAACGGTCATGCTCCAGCCACCCGACTTGGACAGCGCCGCTGAAGAGCAGGTCCCTCCGGAAGGTAACGAGTTCTCCGAGTCTCATCGCTCACTCTCGCTTCTAGGACATCTCGTCAAACAACCTTGGCCAGACTTCATCGGAAGCACTCTTCCTCTCGATGATCCACGGCCGCATCTGGCGATCAACCCCTAAGTAGCCCTTTCGCTCCATGAGCGCGAAAGCACGTTCCACATCGCATTCGTCCCACAGGCAGACATCAAACCACAGCGTCTTGCGTCGGAAGTCGGTGAATGTGATCTGCCCCTGATTCGGGAAAAAGGCGTCGAGCAAGGAGAGGATGAGTGCTGAGTATGGGATGGCGTAGCCATCAAGAACCGGCGCCTTGTTACGGGTGATTTGATCGCCGTCAGCGCGCAGAACTCCGGCACGTCCAAGCGCCGCATCGTCGAGGTATGCTCCGACCAGGGGGCCTATTCGGTCATTCCCAGGGCCACAGGCGCTAACCAAGTGGGCCTCGAGCTGAGGCCTGGTAAACGAGCGGCCGAGCACGGCTCGGCCAGTAGCGAAGGCAGCATGCCACCCGACAGCGCCGATGTCGCCACGGCAGAGGTTCATGTGCGCCAACCACTGCGTGACCTTCTCACCAAGAAAGCGGTCCTCCAGCGCAACAACGCGGCCGAATGGGGTCAGCACCGGCTGGCGTATCGCACTGCCCTTCGCTTGCTGCAGGTAGATGAGTCCCATACCGCGTGCATAATCGATGATCGCTGGCACCTTACCTGTCGAGGCTCCCATCGGAATGCCTGTCTCACGCGAGATGGTCTGAAGGTCGCCCCCTTTCCCCAGCGCAGCGTACTCCAGAAGTGCGCCAATCAGGCGCCGCTCTGGAACGAATGTCTTGTGGAAATTCGTGGGCAGCATTATCCGTCACACTCCACCGAGACGCGACTCGAGCGAGCTCACGCGAATGCGGAAGTACTTGCTCGTCTCAAGCTTCCCCGTTGTCTCGTTCAGGGCATGCCCAAGAGAGAAGCACTCCCCCCGTTTCAGCGATGAGAGGCGTTGCACCCATACATCAGCGTGGGTAGCCGTTGCCGTTTCCAGGATCTTCGAGAAGGAGCGGATCTCAGTGTCGGCTGGCCGGAAGAAGAGCTTGTGACTTGCCTGGAAGAGCCTGTCGCTCTGGTCCTTGCTGAGGTTGCTGAGCGTCTGAGTCGCGAGAATGAGTGAAATCCCGAACTTCCGGCCCTCCGTTAGGAACTGGCCGAGGGGGCTCTCTAGCCTATGATCAAGGTTCTGGATTTCGTCAAGCACGATGACCTTGGGCTGATCCTTGCTGCCCCTAGCTCGGTAGTACCAGTAGAGGTCTATCAAGGCGAACTCCGTGATCAGGCGCGCACTGTCCTTGATGAAAGTGGCGAGCTGGATGATGTGGCAGCGGGAGACATCGTCGCTGAATAACCGCTCCCAGCTTCCTTCCGCCTCGCGGCCGAAGGGGCGGGTGTCGACAAAAGGCTGGATGCGGCTGATGACGCTTGCCGCTGAGTTGGCAGTCGGTCCACCGACCGCGCGCAGATCCTCGAGCCGCTGCATAAGCTTCGAAAGAGAGAACGCGTCACCCTCCTCTTGGATGCCGTCACGGATGGCTGAGTAAAGCGCGGACTTCTGCTGATCACCCAATTGGTAGACTTCACTGAAGATGCCGCTGACGCGCCCGGCAGTATCTGCTGGCGACTCCTCGATCTCCAGCCCGTCGAACGTGCTGGTCTGCCGGCGGAAGGGGTTCACGGGCAAGGGCTCTCGCTTCACAACGTGCTGGGTTGGATTCAATCGTGCAACGGTAACGGCATCCAGCTGCGGATTGGTAAAGCCATTCGTATAGTCCACGATCAGGCTATTCTGCCCCGAAGCGGCCAGCTCGTTCAGAAGGGCCTGGATGGTATACGTCTTGCCTGTACCAGATGCCCCGAAGACCAGAATGTGCCGGTTGGGAAGATCAGGGTGCCCGAACTCCCAGTAAACGTCTCTCCCATCTGATGTCGTCTGGCCCAGCAGGATACGCTTCGGGACTCGCCCTCGTACGCCGGCTCCCGCAGAGGCCTCGGCATGAACTATGCCGGCGGTTCCAGCAGAACTGGCAGGGATCATCGACCCATGGTGACCACTGTCATCCACCGACATGGGTGGGTCGCCTGCCTGCTTGGCACAGTCGTTCATTGGCTTGGCGGGGCTTACTGTAGCCACCATACCGCCGACATCCTGGTCATATTGGCTCGCTTTAGGTTCACTCTCATCGACATCGGTCGGTTCTGCCCCTAGCGCGTTACCAGCCAGGGACCGAGGACTCGTATCCGTCTCAGCCGGTACAGAACCACCCGTGACACCCGGTGCCTCTGCGTGCCCCACCTGACTAGTGGGGTCAGCATCATCAGAGATGCTTGCTGAACTAGAGCAGGGCCCGCGACGCAGGGCCGGTTCGGTGCTGAAGATATTCCCTCTAGCATCTGTCAAACAGGCTGCGCGGATGAACTCCCTTCCGGCGGTCACCACGGAGATATCGATGCTGCCGCCGTCTAGGTTCAGATGCCAAGGCGATCGATGCCTCAGCGTACCGTCAGCAACATCGGTCCAGATACCCACAGCCGCTGCCTGCCAGGAGATGTAGAACTCCCCTTCGCTCAGCCGCTCCAGCGCCATGATTGCTTTCTGGTACTCTGGCCTCGATGTCTGAGCACGGCTGGCAATGAGCCGGTGGAGCTGCATCCACCAATAGCGCTGGTCGGGCGGATCATCGATACCAGTAGGCCGTCCTGGTTCACGCGGCCGGAAACAGGGCACGAGGCGGCGCAGACCACTCTCAATCTGCTGTCGGGCTTTCACTAGGTAGCCCTCTGATTGCTGGGCGAGTTTGCACTCGATGATCTGCGCATCCACACGGATGTAGCCATCCACAATGCGTGCACGCAGCCGTAGTAGGTCCGGCCGCTCCGCATCCTTCGTTTCGTCGAACCAATGGCGGTAGGCATCTACGGATACCAGATCGTCGCAGAAGCTATTGGGATCGGGCGGAAGTAGCTTGCGGATAGTGGCATAGGCGATGTAATCACGTACGTATTCCGAAGGTCCAGTCGCCTTCACGACCGAAAGGCCGGCAATCTGCGATGCCTCCCGAACGAGGCTCTCGGCAATCGCCTCGCGGGTAGTGGCATCCCAAGGGCCCAGGCAGCTGAGTACCTTGTCGCTGATGCGGCGGCGGACGTCTGCCATCGAGAACTGCTCTGTAGAGACCGTGTAGTTGTTCTCGCCATGGGGGCCAACGCCGGTGCCGAATCCTATGATCTCTCGGCTGTGCGCATCGCCAGCACCAGTGCGACGAAGCAGATACTCGTCCACGGAGGGATCGATGCACACGACCCAGGTACTACACCTGTGCGCGGCATCTACCACGGTTTCCCAAGGTTGATAGTTGCTCTGGCTGATCACAGCATGGCAATCTGATGGCTGGTGATGGTCGTTCAAGCGCGCCATCACCTCGGCATGGAGGCTGCCGAGAAGGAAGCGAGGATTACTCAAGACACGCTCTCGTTGCCTCTCAAGGCCTCCACCACGAACGGCACAGCAGGTCCGTTCTAGCACCGGGAACTTTCGGTAATCATCCGCCAAAGCTGGGCCCTCGCCCAGATCCACGAAGCTGCTCCTACCCGCGGTGATGAACTCGGTAAAGAGCATTACGTCGAAGCTGGCCCCACTGAGCAGTTTGGCAAAAGGCTCGTGGTCCGCTCCGGGCGCAATCACCCGGTGGGATATCGAGATCCGACAGTGAGCATAGTGTGCCTTTCCCTGCGCGCACTCTGCAACTTGCCAGCGATCACGCCACGATGAGATCCAACGCATGACGGAGGAATCGTCGCGGCTATCCGAGAAGATGGTAAGTTGCAGTGAGTAGGGGCGCTCATCGCGCCCGTTCATCGCATCTTTCAGGAACGCATCGATGCCCGCGACTACTGGCTGAATCTCGCGCCCGCAGTAAGCGCCGATGCTGATGCCATCTGAGGCATGGGCGTGTAGGCTGCGGTAGTCACCCAATACCTGGTGGATGAGTTTGGACGCCTGCGTCACGCGGAAGAGCTCGGTATCGGTGATCTCCTCGTCATCATCGGCATCGTCATCGAGAAGCAGGCGGGAGGTGACAAGAGATGCCGCTCCGCTACACTCCCCGACGAGGTGCAGATAGCCATAACTGCGCACGTTGGTATCGAGTGTCTGCCCATCGGCTGCAAGGGTACCGAAGATGGGCCACTGCATCTGCGCCAGGTCTGCCACTCGGTTCCAGTGTCGCTCGGAAAAGGCATGTTCCTCTGGGTCGGCCAGAGCCTGCCTTACGCAGAAGCAGAAGCTCTCGCAGAGAAAGGTGTGCTGGTGCCGGATCATGTCAAGCACGGCAGGATGCAGCGGCGTAACTACCGCGCCTTCCAATTGGCGCTGCCATGCCCAGTCCGACGCTTCGGCTGCCGCCTTGGGTACAACCATGAACGCCTTGAGGAGCAATGGGCCCGATACACTCACCGATGCATGTTCGATATGCTTGCGGTAGGCCTCGCGGTAAGCGGACTGCAGCCTGTCGAAGTCGCTGTTCAGCGCGGCGAAGAAGCCTGTGTGATGAAACGCGTGTATGAACCGTTGGTAAGCCTCGGCCAAGTCGCGCAGCGGTCTATACACCGCTTCGAGTTCATTCATGCCCTCAGCCGCCAGCAGGTCCGTCACGAGCCGGTCCTCGCTCTGCAGCGCAATGCTCAGCAGCCGGCAGACCTCGTCCGCGTCACGTGCCAGGAAGGTCTCTGGGATGAAAGGCAATCCGACGGCTGGCAGGGCGTCGCGCCCTGCCTGATAGTCCTCCCGTACGCAGTTGTAGAGATGCACCAGGATACGCGACTGATGGTGCGGTGGCAGGCACCAAAGGAACTCTTGCCGGTATGGCGCCTCGCCCTGTGCCATTACCACGACCACGAACTTCAGCGTCGGCTGCGCGGTGCTCGTTCGCGTGTAGACCAACGACACCCCTTCACCACCGGGTTCCAAGCGGCACTGCATCTCCACATCGCGCGGGCCATCCGCACCGTCGACCGTCAGACGGATCTGGTCCTTGAGGTAGCTGTCGAGGCCCCCGAGGACCTTCTTCAGGAAGGCCTCCGCCAGGTCTCGGTCCTCGTATCCGCTCTCAGCCTCATCGCCCGCATCGAAGTCGTGCTTGAACTCGACGCTCTCCAACGCGATGCTCTTCAGCCCCTCCGCCAGTTGCGCAGTGCTCGCGTCTGCGCCCTTCTTCCAGTCGGCAAGCGTGAGCCATAGAGCTCGTAGGAAGACCTCCGGCGCCAAGCCTCGGAGCTTCCGTGCCGTCCGCCTCATGCGAGTGCCACGCTTGCGATACCCGAGAATCTGGTCGTGGATGTAGACAAAGTCCGCCTGGCGCAGCCTATCACGGTCTGTAGTTGACCGGTCGATGATGTAGCGCTCAAGCGCGTCTATGAGCTCACCCAATGAAGAAAACGGGCCGAGGACGCTCTCCTCGGGCAGTTCATCGCTCTTGTCCTTCCGGAAGTTCTCGATGGCTGTCATCGCTCGGTCCCGTGACGTCGGCTCCAGGAACATGCTGTAGTTCATGAATTCCTGTGCGGGGGCAATGTAGCGGGTAGCCGGCGCCCGCGATCGAGAGAGTCCGGCCAGGCAGGGAAGGCCGAAGTCTGAAAGCTGAGTGAGCACCAGTTGGTAGGCCTCTCCTCCGGTCATCACCCCGTCCAGGTTAAGCTTCTCCAGGTAGAGGCTGATACCTAACAGATCCGCCAGGCCATGTTCGTAGAAGGTTTTCAGCAAGTCGGCGATGCGCTGGAACTCATCACGGTTGCCACAGGGATCCAAGTGTTCGCCCAGACGTTCCTTGACCCAGGACAGGAAGGAGCGCTTCAGGCAGATCTCCCAGATCGCACGCTGATCCAGACGGTAGAAGTCGCGCAGGCTGGCGCGGTCGTCGATGTGCTCGTAGCCGGCGATCAGGCTAACTAGGCAGCCCACATCCGCTGGTCGCGCCTCATTGCGTAGGCTGGTGAGGTTGTTTCCCTCGTTATACCATCTACGCTCACGGATGACCGCGAAATCGGCGCGCTCCCCTGCATCATTGGAGTCCTGCCATTCGCGTCCCAGGCGGTAGGCAATCCCATAGCGCAGGCGGGCGCCAAGTTCGGGGTGACGCGCGAGATGTTCCTCAATCTCTTCTCCAATGCCGCGCAGGATCCGCGACGGGTAGGATGGCAGCACGAAATGCAGCGTGCCGGCATCAGGAGTGCACTGCCTCGTGATATGCTCAACGATGGTCGATTGGATATACCTCATGCGTTTCTCCGGTCATCCCGTAGCTTTCCGAACGGATGCCGCACGACGGCACACGCATCCGAAAGCTCTGTCAGGAAGCCGCCTGCGCGCAGCATCTCGGCCAACCAGGACCCGCGCTCGGGCTGTACGGAGCTGTTGGCAGGCAGACCGCTCCAGAGGACGGCATCCGTCAGATTCTCACCCTCGACGGCAATGCCGTAGTGGCGGTAGAGACGCTCGATGAAGACCCGGTCCGTGCAGCGCTCCTCCGGCCGCAATAACGCCATGACCAGGTAGCGAAGGAGGCCGTCAGTCATGACGAAGCGTGCCCCGGAGCCCTTGAGCGGAGCGATGATGCCCAGCTTCTTCCCCAGGGAGAGGAAGAGCTTGTGACCATACTTGGTGTCTGCCTCTTTGTTAAGGGTCTTTAGGTCTGTACGGGCACCTGCACGCCCAGCATTGTCCTGCAGCGCCGGATGGCGCAAGGCCCGGTAGATCAGCGCCTGCACTGCCTGCAGGTTACGCTGGGATGCTAATCGGCTTGGTCGTGAAGCGGAATAGGGGTGTGTGAAGATCCAGGCGTATCCGAGTACCCCACCACGTCCGTTAGGAGCGGGCGGCTCTGCATAGCGCGCGCTTTGCGCACAGAGGCTGCGGAGCACCTGAAGTGTGCACCCCGTCATCAGCAACTCCAGGCGCTCGATCGGATCAAGTGCAGCCGATAGGACCCGGCTCAGTTCAACCGCGAAAAGATAGCCCTCTTGCCAGCTATCGCGCGGGCACCACCCGCAGACTTGCGCGTTGCTGCCATCACCCGAATCCTCATTGGTCAGTCCATGTGTTTCAGGGTGGAGCCCCTCTATGTACTCTACTAACCGGTCAAGGCTTCGCACCTGCACACCATAGACTGCAGCCAATCCATCCTGTAGAGATGCATGCAGAGTCTCGAGGCTACCCTCATTCTCGGTGATGCCGACACGCCGTGCGAGATCTGCGGTACTCTCGCTATCACGTGTCAGCGCATTGCATATCTGCAGGTATAGGAGTTCCCCTCCTCGTGCCATGAAACGGTGCTTCGAGACGCTGAAGAACGTGTGGAAGTGGCTCACTGCCTCGTTCCAGTCTCTTACATCCCTTTTCTTAGCGACCGTGTCGTTCCATAGCGTCTCCTGAGTGATCAGACTTGCCGTAACCGGATAGAACGTCTGCGCACACCATGTGCGGTTGAGTCCCGCTCCTTGGTACCCTCGGAGGAGTTCCTCAAGAACGCGTACAATCCGCTCAGCGCTCTGATCGCTGCTAATGCTACGGCGGAGGGCATCAAAGATCACACGGTAATGTTCCAGGTGTGTCTCATGCCTAGAGTCTGCTCTGGACGCACCGAGTAGAGCAAAGAGCTTCAGGTTGAGTCTGACGGGAGGCTTGTAGAGGTTGCGTCTAAAGGTGTGTAAAAGGCAGGCGGTGTATTCCCCCTATGAGCAGAAAACGAAAGCCGGGCACGGGCTCGGCCAGGGAAGGACACACCGCCATGCTCAAGCTTACACTGGAAC
>Ga0116167_1003228_pt1 | contig 12953 bp, 19 predicted proteins | sample AD_JPNMR3_MetaG_FD_89794 | JGI IMG/M metagenome (GOLD analysis project Ga0116167, IMG submission 89794) | Active sludge microbial communities of municipal wastewater-treating anaerobic digesters from Japan - AD_JPNMR3_MetaG | ecosystem: Engineered > Bioreactor > Anaerobic > Digestate | place...
ATTATCTGACACAACATGATTTTGCCGCTAAGATAATAAACACCCGAAAACACGGGGCTTATACCTGTTTGGGTATAAATCACATTAAAATTGGATAACAATCAATTCCTAAAAAGGGGATTGCGGCTCGACATGCGAACAAGCCCCGCCGCAACGCCCAAGAGCGGTAATTATTAAGTATCCGCGTCTTACTTAACCGCCCGTTAACAAAAATAATACTTTCACCTCAAATCAAAGCATTTTTGCGTTTCCAACTGGCAAGTGTTTGGTATAAAGGACACATCCTTGTTCAGCTTACCACACACCCCGTAATGAATAGCACAATCATCCTGAAACTGCCACTTCATTGCAGAAACCTGTTTACAAACCTGCTTATATTTTCGTTTATTCTTATCGCTTGGATTTCTTTCAAGTTCGTCTAAAGACCTGTTTAACAGCCTGATACGCAACCTAAAAAACTCGTCAAGCTGCCACTTAAAATGCGTGGCAACGGAAACCTTGCGCCTGTCAAAATCTCGTGACAGGTGTTTACAGTTGTTACAATTACAATCTATTTCTTGTATTCCAATCATAATCAAATACCGCCTAATTTAGACCCGCCAAACGCCTAAACGCTTTTTTTCTCGTAGCTTTGTGGGTTTTGAATAAAGTCAAGGAAAAGAGATTTTCTTAATATGTAACTTGTAGATAAAGACTGTTCAAAACACACTTCTATCTCAACAAACGATTCTTCCTTTTTACCTTCTGTTAAAACGCTGTAATCATACCCAATAACGGAATATAAAGACTTGTCAAAGCTGGAAGTTTCCATTAGTTCATTTAGAAAATAATTATACCACTCTTTGAAGTCTGGCTTTTCAACACTTACGCCAGAATGGCTTTTTACGTAGTCCATTGCGAGTTCAAAAGCCTCTATTTTCAAACTCTTTGTTGGTTTTTTAGTTTTCATATTATAGTTTTTTACAAAGATACGGTGACAATCCGACATTTCCAAATTATCCGCCGTAATTTTTACGCAAGGTGTGGAAAATATTTTTCAATTCAACAAGCCTGCCGTATTCATCACGGATAAATTCAGCACCACCGACATTGCTCACCTGTATTTGGTCACGCCTTTCCTCCCGTGCCGCCTGCCGCTTCAAGTTCAAATCCTCGTCATACATAAGCGCATAAGCCGCAGCCATAGCGTTATCCGTGTTCTTAGCACCCCAACCCTTCAAGTCCATTAACAAGCGGGTGAAGAAAATTTTATCTACTCCCGACTGAATACATTTATCCAATAAACCCGTCTGCACGGTAATCGTGCCTTCGCTCGGAGTTACCCCGTATTTATTCTGCTGACTTGTCTTAGCGTTTATCACGTTCATCGGACGGTAAGCCAAAACACGGGTAGCGGTGTTCTCCCTGAACCAAGAGAATAACTCGCTATCGGTATCCTCGACAAGTATCTTGCAGCCGTAATAGACGCACAGCTTATACAGGTTATTGTAGAATATCTGCTTACCTGTAAAACTTTTCCCCGCTTCCCTGATTACCCCCTGCGGCCTATCAATGTATTCCGCCACAAACATACCGCTATCTACACCACTACCCAGTAGCCGCTTGTAGATGTAACACGCACCCATACTATCGGTTTCCACCGTAGCCTCCTTAGTGTAGGGGTCAACGCCACCCACATACAGGTTTTTATACATTTCCAAGTTATCGACAGGGTGCTGCAATATCCTGATAACACCCTTCTCCGTAGGATACCATTCCACCTCACCGCCGAACCGCCCGTTCCGCCACTTGAGATTACCGATTTCTATGCTCGACAAATCCCCTGTTCGTGGGTTATAGGTTTTATGCCCACGTATTTCCTTTATCCAATCATTTATCATTTGCAGGGGTAGTAGCCCACCTGACTTGCGCAGCCAACAATGTTCGGGTTCGCTGGGATACTCCTGCTGAATTTTAGCCAATTCCACTTGATTACCACGATACGGCTCATACATTTTCTCGATTTCCGCCTGTGCCGCCGCCTCATCTACCTTACCTGTTTTCTTGTCCATGAACTTCATCATGCTTCGGCGTTTGGGAATAAACATGCGCAACAGATTGAACTTATCGGCGTTTTCATACATATACTCGTAATCGTTGTCCTTGCTGTTAAAGGACTTCGCTGTTCCTGCGTATATTGGGCAGCCGAATTGCACCAAGTTGCTTTCAAAAGAAGCACGGTTGAGAATGTGAATATCCTTCAAGCCGTTAATCAAACCACACTCATCGACAAACACCCACGCTAATCGGTAGGAGTTTAACTGATTGGGCTTGCGGTTAAGGCTGTCTTTGAAGTGGATAATGCTTTTCAGCCCCACCTCTTTGTCGATACCCTTTTTCCCGCCTTCAAGCAATTCATGGGTTACAAAACCAAAACGCCACAATTCCTTGTTCTCATCAAGCATATCGCTGCGCATCTCATCGGGTAACTCGTTATATGCAAGGTTCAACACCTCTTTAGCGGCTTTAATCTCATCCTCACTACCTGCGGCAATAGCCACCTCGCTATCCTGAAAGAAAACCACCTCATGCAAGATAGTCATACACACGGCTGACACCGTCGCCCCCACCTCACGGGCTTTAGGCTCGATAACCCCTTTTTTCTTAACCTTAGCCTTCTCAAATAACATCGCAAGGTCGTAGTCCAACTCCCGATACATCGGCGAACCCGCTACCTTACGCTGGCCTGTGGCGTCATCAACTTTGATTTTGCAGAAGTTCAGGTAGAAATACAATCTTCCGGGTATCCACGCATAACCTTCGGGCTGATAACCCGCTATACACCTGCGAAACTGCTCATCCCAAAAGCGGTAGTAATCGCTGTTCTTATCTTCGGAATACGCTAATTTCGGCAGCCCATTGGTGATTATTGGTCGATATGCCTTCTGTACGTCATACTCTGCTTTACTCATAACGGGCTGTTATCTAAGAAATTCTCTATCCCCTTTTGTGCGATAGCCCCGACATCATTCTCTTTTCGCCATTGCTCGTAGAAGTTCGTCACCCTGTCACCCCTTGTTTTGCTATCCTCGATAATACGCTCACGCTGCTTTTTCTCCAAACGCTCGATTTCTGTTTCCGCCCTCTGCTGAATAGCGGTGGCCTTGTCGATTTTCTGCACGTCTTGGCTCGAAGTACCCATACTCGTCTGCCTATTCAATTCCCGTGTGTAGACGTCATGCAGGTTGCGCTGTGATTGCAACTGCTCGGCTATCGGGTCGTATTGTATCTCTGAATACAGGTCAAAGGCTGCCTTCTGTGCTTCCTCGTCAAAACCTTCAAGCACATCAATCTGACGTTCACGCCAAATCTTGTCCCTTACTCTTTGCTTACGCAGGGAAACTGGCTGCGGGAAGTATGGGCTGTTGTAGTCCATAACAAGGGCTACATACGTCATCTGTTCACAATTCAGGGTTCTGAACTGCGGAAACCACATTTTTCTTTCGTCATCGAAATAACCATCTTCCGTCATTTCAAATATCAACGGTCTTTTCATAATCTCTTGTTTTTCAGTTATTTACGTGGTCGTCTTGGTTTTTTGCATCCACACATAGGGCAAATGTAGAAATTTTTTTTTCAAGCAAAACGTATTTTCCTTTGCTATGTAAAAACCTTTTTATACCTTTGCCATTATTCGGGATTGACACCCCGTCTTAGAAGCAAGAAGATGCCGTTAGTATTTTTATTTGACATGATTAAAATAACCCTCAAATAGAGGGTGCAGTAACAGGGGGATTTTTCGTATCTTCTTCACCCTAAACCGCCCGTCAAGCGGCTGCACTTTCTACTTGGGGGTTCTTTTTTTATGACACATTCGTTTGATGTCGAATTAGCTAAAGAGGTTGGTATAGAAAAAGCGCTCATACTAAAAGAGTTGCAGAACCTCATTGAATACAAGTCTAACAATCAGTTAGATATTCGAGATGGCAGGGCGTGGGTTTACTACTCATCCCAAGCACTTGCTAAAAAATTCCCATACATGAAGGCTTCTTCTATCCGCAGGTGGATGGATGAACTTGAGGATGATGGGTATATCGAAAGCGGGTTTTTTAGTTCCGACAAAAGGGATAGGGTAAAGTGGTATCATATTAAGTCTATGTCAGATTGCATTGACCAAAATGAGCAATGCTCCATTGACCAAAATGAGCAATGTAATATATATGATACTACTCTATCTGAATACACTACTCAAACTAAAGATAATACACACACTTTTGATAGTGCATGTAAAAACAAAAATACAATCGGCTTCGATACTTTTTGGCAGGAATACCCCGTGCATGTGAACAAGAAAAAAGCCATGTCTATTTACGCCAAGTTGTCCGACAATGACAAATCCGAATTGCTTGGTAGGTTAAGTAGTTGGCTTGCATACAAACCATTTGAAAGTTATAGACCGCCAAACCCTGATACTTTTCTTAGAAACAGAAGGTGGGAAGATGAAGTGCCTACAAGCGGTAAGCCTGTTAAAACAGAAGTAGATAACGACCCAAGAAACCAATGGTAATACTATGAGCATTTGCACGATATACAAAAACATTTACTCCAAAGACGAGCCGCACTACATCACAATCGACAAGGCTTTAGAGCGCATCAAAACGGGTGCAAGCCAAAAAATGATTGAGGACATACGAGCGTGTATCGACAAGGAAAGGGCTAACACCATAAAATTAAACCTACCGAGTGTTTGCTTTTCAGGGAAATTCAAGACACGCACAGATGAAGGTTTGCTTGAACACTCACACTTCTTAGTGCTTGACTTCGATGAAGTAGAGGACTTGCGGGAGTTCCAAACAGAGGTTATCAACAAGGATTACGTCTATGCCTGCTGGGTATCCCCAAGAGGTAATGGACTGAAAGCGTTGGTAAAACTTGCAAGCACAAAACACCGTGAACACTTTTTGGCTATTTTAGAGGACTTCCCGACAGCCGACAAATCGGGTATTAACGAGAGTCGTGTGTGCTACGAGAGTTATGACCCTGCTATCTACATCAACACGAAATGCTCGGCTTTTAAGCGTACAAAAAAGGTTGAGAAGATAGAAGTGCAGGAAACCAAAGGTGTTGCGGAAACCGTAACCAATATCCTCAAGTGGTTGAGTAATCGGGGTGACGCCTTCGTTTCGGGAGAGAGAAACCTGTTTATCTTCAAATTTGCGAGTGCGTGTTGCCGCTTTGGTGTGCCGCAGGATGAAACCTTTGCGTATTGCAACAATAACTTTTTAGCCAATGATAACACCTTCACCCGAACAGAGTGTGAGCGAACCATAAGAAGCGCATACAAAGCTAATAAGCCGAACACCGCTGTGTTCCAAAACGAAAGGCTTGTTGACAGCGTAACCTACGGCGAAATAGTGCTAAACACCGATATTTACAACCTTGACATTAAGCCGAAAGACGTTATATACGGAGAAGATGTGAAGGAAAACGCCATGCGGTTGTATGATAACGGCTACGAGCAGGTGCAAGGGCTTGGCAACGAAACGCTTGACAGCTATTTTAAGCTAAAACGTGGCGAAGTTTCGCTTATTACGGGCATAGGAAACTACGGAAAAAGCACATACCTTAAATGGTATCTGATGCTTCACGCCATTAAGTTTGGCCGTAAATTTGCGTTCTTCCCTCCAGAGGATAACCCACCAGAGGAATTTTATTTCGACTTAGTGGAGATATACTTGGGTTGCAACCTGACACCATCTAACTTCACGAGGACAAACAGAGCCGTGTATGAAATGGCATACGATTGGGTGAGTAAACACTTTTTCTACATTTACCCGAAAGACGTAAGTCCTACGCCCGACTACATTAAAGAGCGTTTCTTGGAAATGATTATCAAGGAAAAGGTTGACGGCTGCGTGATAGACCCTTTCAACCAAATGACGAATGACTACAATAGCGCAGGCGGCAGAAGTGATAAATACCTTGAGGCCATCTTAGGTGATTTTGACAGGTTTGCAACGATTAACCAAATCTACCTAATCATTGTCGCGCACCCACATAAGATGCACAAAGACGCAAGCGGGAACTACCCATGCCCTGATGTTTACGATATTGCCGATGGCGCTATGTGGAATAACAAAATGTATAATATCTTGGTTTACCACAGACCTAACCACCAAAAAGACCCGATGTCGCCCGCCTGCGAATTGCATACCAAAAAGATTAAGCGGCAGAAGGTTGTCGGTAAAAAAGGGGTTATGGAGTTTGAGTATATCCGACAGCGCCGCAGATACTTCATTGACGGCGTGGATTTGATAAGTGAGTTAACAAGTAGTTTTGGCGGTAAAGCCCAAGAAGATGCGCCTTTCTAAAAAATAAATTCAACAAATATGCGATTTTATTTGGTTTTCTCGATTTGTTTGATTATCTTTGCTTCGTCTTGCAGCCATGATGGTGTTTGGAGTGTTAACCACGAGAGGATTTATTGGGTAGGTGACACCGCTTATGCAGAGATAAAAATGCCTGACGTGCAATATGCGCAGGTGTTCATGGAAGGGCTGAAAAGACAGGGTTATAACTGCAACAAGGGGTGTAGCGAGTGCATGGGTGAGAATGTTGTGGTTAAAAGGTTGATAACAAACAAGGGAGTATTCATACAAATCAAAGAGTTATGAAATTCTACTATTGGATAAAAAGCGTAATTACAGGTTGGTATCTGTTTCTGTTTAAGAAAGCCGATAGCGAGGATATGGCTAAACGCCGTGCGGTTTACTGCGGGGTATGTCCTCACGCCACAACGGGAATGTTTGACGCCATCCACGATGATGAGATACCTGCGATAAGCGGAAAGAGTTGTAAGTTGTGTGGCTGCGCTCTTGTGGCTAAGTTGCGCTCACCTGATGAGGAGTGTCCGATAGGATTATGGCAACCTGAAAAATTGTAAAACAAAGGATATGGCAAAGTTTAAAAAAGGCGACAGAGTCCGAAACTTAAAAGCCAATAAGTATGTGCCAAAAGGTGCGATTGGCGTTGTTGATGAACACGATTTGTCACCGTTTGTGATTTGGGATGAAGTGACTGGATATGTGAAAAATTCTGTTCGCACAGACAAGATGCGTTGGTCGCAATCTGAGGATTTCCTCGAACTAATCGAAGAAAACAAAATTGATAACAATAAAACAAACATTATGCTTTCCGACCAAGAATTAAGAATTAAGGCAATGGAGTTCGCAATAGCGATACACCTAACATCCGAAGGGATGGACTCATTAGCAAAGAAATTTGAAGCAATTTATAATTTAATCAAAACAACAAACTAAAAGCTATGGCTGAATTTGAAATGCGAAACGGGCAAGGCTCGATTTTCAAGAATGACAAGAAAGGAAACGAAAAAGCACCTGATTATAGCGGTAAGGCTATGATACATGACAAGGAAGTTAAAATTGCCTTGTGGGTAAAGGAAGGCGCAAAAGGTAAATTTTTTAGCGTTAAAATTGAGGATGCCAACACGCAGCAAAGTGGCGGCGGAAACCGTGCTAACCATGCGGCTAATAACGACAACCCTGACGACCTCCCCTTCTAATGCCGTAAAAGCACGGCTTAGAGAATGTGTTAGGCAGTTCAAGGAAATAGGATTTGAATTTTTATACTTAGAAAAACGAGATAATGGCAAACTTAATCGGCGGTAACGGTCAAGGTTTTTTTCAGAACTACGACCCGCAGACAAAAACATGGTTACAGGAGTGCTTCGGCACACGACCATTCGTGGTTAACTTTCCCGGTGGCGCAGAGTCCAACATTGCGACAACAGCCCCTTTGATTAAAGGCTGGGGATTAACAGAGGAAATCATCAACCAGCGTTTCGGCGCAGGTCAGATTGACGAAAACGGGGAGGGTCTTGACAAGTGGCTCGGCAAATTGTCGCAGCAGAACCTTGAGGCGACTTCCTACATTTACGAATTACAGGCGCTTAAACAAGACTTCCCTGCAATGGAGATTGTATGGAAGGCCAACATTGTTTCAGGCTCTTTGGATGCCGCTAAACTTGCTTTTGAAAGCGTTTACGCCGTGTGTCCGTTTACCAAGTGCGTAATGGGTAACGAAATTTACTCTAAGGGTAACTTCAACTTTGACTTCGGGGCTTTCCTTGTCAAAGCAGAACCGTTTATGACGTGGATACGTCAGAGTTATCCTAATGTGAAAATCGGTATTCCATTTGCACCGAACTTAGGCCGTGCCGACCACCTGTTATGGGATAACGCACTTATTGAGTACGCCCAAACAAGCGGTAACGTAGACGCCGTTGACGTGCATATCTACTTAGGCGCTGATGAATTGGTTGACGCCTACGCCTCTTATCCTGCGGAGAAATACAATTTCGACCCGAACGCAGAGTATCCTAATTTGGAAACTTGTTTCGATACATTCTGTGAGGAATACCGTGTTAATAGCGCATGGGAGGACACCATCTCGTTTATCGAGCAAAACTTTCCCGGTAAGGCGGTTTGGATGACGGAGTTTAACACCAATCCTTCGAGCAATTTCTGCAACTCTGTGGCTAACGCAGCATTCCTGTTTTCTCGGTTTATGGAGTTTAACCACCGTGTAGAGGTGATGTGTGTGCATAACTTAGTTGCGCCTGACACCTATGGTTGTATCTGCCGCACCGATGCGGTTGACATCGACCAGACTACGGTGAACACCCGTAGAACAGGTTATTACGCACTTAAATTAGCGTCAGAGGCTTTACAATATCCTGTGCGTCAGCAAATGGGGATGTATCAGGAAGCAGCGGAAAACACCTGCTATTACTACGATAACACCGTAGGCGATGTAAGCGGCGCTGTTGTCAAGCCATTTACGCCTGTAAGCGGAAGCGGAGGCAAGGAATTTACTTCTGTGGTTGATACTTGTTTGTATGGCGACCACACATATGATGCTCTGGGTAAGATAGGTTACGTTGACAAAAAAGCGCCAGCCTACACACCTGATGTTCAGTATGTTAGGCTTACGGATAACTTCACAGAGGTTAACCCAGAAACATTCCCTTCATTCGGCTACATTTACGTAGAGGTAAAAGACGTTGCGCCGCCACCTCCACCGCCTGTTAAGCCTTGTAAGAAAAGATGGTGGGAGATTTGGAAGAAACCGTGTGGTAAGGCTATTGCGACAAACGATAAAACGCATTTATGATGCTATACGAAAAATACGCAAAGGAGTTGTTGGATAACTCCATGCCACTTCTTGACAGCGGGGAGGTTTTAGTAGTCCCCGTTGTCGTGGCTAAACAGAAGTTGCAGTTACTTGAGGCTGCACTCAAACAGAAACTTGCTGACGCCATTACCGCAGAAGCGGCTAAGGCTCACTTCGAGTATGAGGTGGAGTTTGGCGAGAACGGAGTAGCAAATGTTGTTGGTGATGCGAAAGAAGGGAGTGTTGTATCTTTGCCTCACGTACTTGAAATTTTACACAGCTTATGAGTGTTGTAGTGCATGTTTTATACGAGAATGGACAGAGGCTTGACAGCCCGAAGGTGTTTTGCGGCGAGTTGAAACGCTATCAGAACAAGGAGATTAAATTCAGTAAGCCGTATTTGATGCTTAGGGATAGTCAGACAGGTAAGAGCATGACTGCGCCCCTGCGTAACTACAACGATATATTCATGCGTGATGGCGGCACTACGATAATTTACAGGGGGTTGGAGCGCATACAAACAGGTGATAACGCCTACGAGGATGTAAGGCAGGAGTGGGAGGTTGACTACTGTACGGACACCACTATCTACACCACCATTCAGGAGCATACTGCGGGTGCTGACCACATTTCACGAGAAGAAGATTTGACTTTATGAATATCAGCGAAAACTTTGTTATTCAGGAATTTGTGCCGAAGGAGATATACGCTCAATTCGGTGAAGCCTCCCTGCAATTTATAGACCCACGTATTGTCGACGTTGTGCAGCTATTACGTGATTTAACGGGTAAGGCTGTTACCGTGAATAATTGGCATACAGGCGGCGGGTATAACGAAAGCGGGTATAGAACACCTATGACCAAAACAGGTGCTAAGTATTCGCAGCATAAGCGAGGCTGTGCCGCCGATGTTAAGGTCGCTGGTATGACGCCTAAAGAAGTGGTTGCGCTTATCCTGAAAAACGAAAAGACTTTTATGGATTTAGGGTTGACCACTATCGAGAATACCGACGCCACGCCTACGTGGACACACTTGGACTGCCGATGGACACGGCTTAGTAAGATTAGATTTGTTAATCCGTGATAACGCTATACGTAAAGCCGCTAAGTGTGAATTTAGCTTGGCAAGGCAAAAGGTTCAAGAGCAAGCAGTATAAGGAATACGAGGAGGCTGTTTTGCTCATGCTACCCGCAATGAAGTTGCCGCTTCCGCCATACAGGATAAACTTGGAATATGGTTTTAGTAATATGGCAAGCGATGTAGACAACCCTACAAAACCGATTGTCGATATTTTGCAGAAGAAGTATGGGTTTAATGATAAGCATGTAATGGTCATGCACTTGGAAAAGAAAATTGTTAGCAAGGGAAAAGAGTATATAAAAATTGACATTCAAACGCTATGACAACCTTATACCTGCCACCATATCCGTTCCCGATTAGGGTATTCACGAATAAAGAGCAGTATAAGAAATATGCGTTAAAACACGGCTTCTTTGAAAAGCCTGTAAGGGATGTCAAGGATATTGACGAAAACCTTGCGGAAGTAATTGACAGCGATAACAACCCTGAATTGGGTAAGGAGATTTTGATGCACTTGCCGCCTAAAGGCGAATTAAGCGAATTTGATTTTGAGGAAACGATAGACCACGAGGTTATACACGTGGTTTTCTGCATACTGCGCTGGGCAGGGAGTAAGGTCGGGATGAAATACACCGAACACGAACACTTTGCTTGGCACGTAAATTATCTCGATAGAGAAATCAAAACAAAGGTTTATGGCGAAAAAGACTATTACAAAAAAGAAGATTGACCTGAAAGAAGCCCTTGAGATTATGCAGGGCTTATGCGGTAGCTTATCCGAGCGTGAAGCCGCACGAAAGGTATCAGGCGAATATCAGGTGATGTTTCAGACCTACGGAGGTTTTGAAAAGGAATACACCGAACACACGCTACGCAAAAAGTATATCGAGCATAAAATGGGTAAGTTGAAAAACAGCCCATTTGAAAACAGACCCATCGAAGAAAAGGTTGCAGAGGACATGGTGGCGCTGCGGCAGAAAGCCAAAGAGAAGGAGTTAAAGGCTAAGTATGAAGCCCTGCTGCGTATCAACGAGGAACTGCAAGAGCGTTATGACGCCGCACTACGCATTACAGAACGTGTGGATTTCCCGACAATCGTATCAAGCCAAAAGAAAGGCAAGGATAAATCAACGGCTATCGTGTGTTTTTCCGATTGGCATATTGAGGAGCGTGTAGACGCCTCGACAATCAACGGCATCAACGAGTATAACCCGACAATAGCCAAACAAAGGGCTGAAAACGTGGTGGCTAATAGCTTGAAGCTAATCAATAAGGAGAGAGAACACTCTGATGTTGACACTCTGGTTTTATGGCTCGGCGGCGACTTCATCACGGGTTACATACACCCTGAATTAGAGGAGAGTAATTACCTATCGCCTATCGAAGCGATTATGGAGGTGAAGAAAATGCTGTTATCCGCTATACAATTCTACCTGACGGAAGGGAACTTTAAGCGCATTGTCGTGCCTTGTAACGTGGGTAATCACGGCAGAACCATGCAGAAGCCCCGTGTAAGCACAGGCAACCGCAACAGCTACGAGTATATGATGTATCACGACCTGAAAAATACTTTCAGCGGAGATACCGATTTTATGATACCCGATGGTATGTACACCTACGTGAGTATCTACGATAAGCTATTCCGCTTTGCACACGGCGACCATATTAAGTTCGGAGGTGGTATTGGTGGTTTAACTGTGCCTCTGACTAAGGCGATAATGCGAGCCGATACGCAGACAAAAGCGTATTACAATATAATCGGACACTATCATCAATTTTGGGAGGCTACAAGTAATTGCTTGGTAAACGGTAGCTTAATCGGCTACGGTGCTTATGCCCAGAGAATAGGGGCTACACCTGAACCCCCACAACAAGCCCTGCGTATCATGGATAGCAAAAGAGGGCTGACCGCTAAGTTTCCGATTTTCTGCGATTAAAATATAAACTATGGACAGTTTTGAAATTTACGAACCAGAATTAGGCCAAATGGCTTTTGGACAGCCTTACAAAAAGTATGGAGTTCCGCAATTCTTACATGATGCCTTAGACGCAATAAGCGGCGTTATGCAAATCAATAAAACATGCGGAGATTATACCCCGTTTAGCAATAGCGGGGCAACGTATAAAAACGATGTTTTTGAAGCTAACGCATACGATTGGTCAGAGTGTAATTGTGATAATTGTTTTGACGATGGATGGACACAAGACAAATGCACCTGCGGATGGAAACCTCAAGAATATAATTTCAAGTGGAAAGATATTGAAGTATCTTGGTACAAACATTCAAATAGGGGCGCAACCGTTAACAGGGTTGTGACGCATCAAGAGGTTAAGCAGATGTTGAAAGAATGTTTATCGTCTTTATTAAAATAAATTTGGTTTTTCGGTAAATCCTATTTACCTTTGTATGTATGGAACAAACATTTAGCTTTGAACGAGGCGGCAATCATTACACGCTGCCGTTTAACCCTGAAATCGAAGGGTATCTGTATAAAGAGTGCAAATGCGCTTATGTTAAGTTTGTGAAGAAAACAGGGGAGAATGAAACGCAACTTAACTTCTACTACAAAAGCAGTATTAAGTATGTGCAGGTGTTAATTGTTCACCGTGACGGCGAGCGTATGCGGCAGTTGAGTAATAAGAACGTGCAGTTCTACCCAAGTAATCAGCAGGAGTTTAATGAATTATTAACTAAAATATGA
>Ga0116167_1003246_pt1 | contig 12906 bp, 10 predicted proteins | sample AD_JPNMR3_MetaG_FD_89794 | JGI IMG/M metagenome (GOLD analysis project Ga0116167, IMG submission 89794) | Active sludge microbial communities of municipal wastewater-treating anaerobic digesters from Japan - AD_JPNMR3_MetaG | ecosystem: Engineered > Bioreactor > Anaerobic > Digestate | place...
GGAACAGCTGCTCGCCGGTTTCGGCGTCTTCCACGGTGACCAGCCCGAGGTCGGGCAGCGCCATCTCGAGCGGGTCGTACAGCCGCACCGCCACCACCTCGTGGCGCTGCGCCAGCAAGGCCAAGGCGTCGTCCCAGCCGGGCTGGCTGATGAAGTCGGACACCACCAGCACCAGCGAGCGCCGCTTGATCGTGGCCGCCGCCGCGTGCAGCAGGTCGGCCAGCGAGGTGCCGGCGCCGGGGGCGGCGATGTCGCCCGGGCGGGCGCGCATGCGCCGCATCAGGTCCAGCACGTGCAGCCTGGACGCGCGCGGCGGCAGCACCGTGTCCACGCGCGTGCCGTACAGCATCGCGCCGACGCGGTTGCCGTGGCGCGTCAGCACGCGCGCCAGCACCGCGACGAAACCGGACGACACCGCCAGCTTGGTGACGTCGGACGAGCCGAAGTCGACGCTGCCCGACAGGTCGAGCAAGAACCACGCGGTCAGCTCGCGGTCCTCGGTGAACTGGCGCACGTGCGGGGTCTGCAGCCGCGCGGTGACGTTCCAGTCGATGTGGCGCACGTCGTCGTGCAGCTGGTATTCGCGCAGGTCGGCCAGGTCGATGCCGGCGCCGCGCAGCAGGGTGCGGTAGTCGCCCTGCAGCAGCCCGTCCAGGCGGCGCAGCACGGTCCACTCGAGCCGGCGCAGCAGCCGCTCCTCGAGCCCGGCGGCGCGCGCGCCGGCGCTGGGCTCAGGCGGGCAGGGCGTTGCCGTTTTCATGGGGGGCGTGGGCCATCGGCTTGTCGGGCACGGCGACCTTCTTCATCACGCGCTGCACGATGTCGTCGGCGCCGAGGTTGTCGGCCAAGGCTTCGTAGGACAGCACCAGCCGGTGGCGCAGCACGTCGGGCACCAGGTCGACCATGTCCTCGGGCAGTGCATAGCGCCGCCCGCGCAGCAGCGCCAGCGCGCGCGCGCCTTCGACCAGGCCGATGGTGGCGCGCGGGCTGGCGCCGAAGCTCAGGTACTTGGCCAACTCGGCCAGCTCGTAACGTGCCGGCTGGCGCGTCGCGCCGACCAGCTTGACCGCGTACTGGATCAGCGAGGGGTCGACGTAGACCGACCTGCATTCCTTCTGCAGCGCGCGCAGCGCCTGCGTGTCGCACACCGCCTGCACCTCGACGGCACGGCTGGTGACACGCTGCGCGATGACGAACTCTTCTTCCTCGGTCGGGTAGTCGACCAGCACCTTCATCATGAAGCGGTCGACCTGCGCCTCGGGCAGCGGGTAGGTGCCTTCGGTCTCGATCGGGTTCTGCGTGGCCATCACGACGAAGGGCTCGGGCACCGGGTGGGTGTCGCCGGCGATCGTCACCTGGCGCTCCTGCATCACCTCGAGCAGCGCGCTTTGCACCTTGGCCGGCGCACGGTTGATCTCGTCGGCCAGCAGCAGGTTGGCGAACACCGGGCCCAGCGAGGTGCCGAACTCGCCGGTCTTCTGGTTGTAGATGCGCGTGCCCACCAGGTCGGCCGGCACCAGGTCGGGGGTGAACTGGATGCGCCTGAAGCTGCCGTGCATGGTGCGCGCCAGCGTCTTCACCGTCAGCGTCTTGGCCAGCCCGGGCACGCCTTCGACCAGCAGGTGGCCCTGCGCCAGCATCGCGATCAGCACGCGCTCGAGAAAGCGGTCTTGCCCGACGACGACGCGCTTGACCTCGTAGAGCATGCGCTCCATCAGACCGGCGGTGGCACTGGCGTCTGGCATGGCATCTTCCTGGGCAAGGCGATCTAGAACGGCGACAGGCCGGCCGCGCCGGCGGCGTTTTCGATCGGCACGGCAAAGCCGATGCCGATGAAGGTGCGCTGCTCGTTCGGGTTGAGGATGGCGGTGACGATGCCGACCACGAAGCCGTCCATCGTCACCAGCGGGCCGCCGGAATTGCCCGGGTTGGCGGCGGCGTCGAACTGGATCAGGTTGGTCAGCGCCTGGTCGCCGTCGGGTGAACGGAACTCGCGGCCCAGCCCCGACACGACGCCGGCGCTGACCGACGGGCCGATGCCGAAGGGATGGCCCACGGCGATCACCTGGTCGCCCGGCACCAGGTCGCCGGTGGAGCGCATCGTCGCCGGCTCGAGTTCGTCGGGCAGGCTCTTGGCCTTCAGCACGACCAGGTCGTTCTCGGGCTGCGCGCCGATCACCACGGCGTCGGACTCGTGGCCGTTGGCGAAGGTCACCTGCAGGTGTTTGGCGCCTTGCACCACGTGCAGGCTGGTCAGGATGGTGCCGTCGTCCTTGATGACCACGCCCGAGCCCAGGCTGCGGTCCATCGCGCGCCGGTCGGGGCGGTGGTCGGGGTCGTCTTCGTCGTGCATCAGCCCGATCACGCGCACCACCGAGCGCGCGATGTTCTGGTACGCCTTGGTGGCCGGCGAGGGCAGCGGGTCCTTTTCCAGTGAATGCCGCACCGCCGCATCGATCTGCGCTTGCGTGATGATCCTGGGGCGCGGCTGCAGCCCGAGCACGCCCAGCATCAGCGCCAACGCCAGCAGTCCACCCAGGCTGCTCCAGGCCAAGGCCGGCGCGTGCCTTGCGAGCCAGCTGCGGCGTGCGCCGCGCAGGGCCGGCGCGGCGGGGGTGGCCGCCGCAGGCGCCGACGGTGCCTGGGTTGCCTGGCCTGCATGCGGCGGCAATGTCGTTGGCGCCGCCGCCGCGCCCGCCGCCGTGCCGCGGCGCGATGGACTGTAAAACGGCGTCTTGCGAGTCGGCATGATGCAAACCGTCACCCGAGGCAGGCGAACAGGCGGCAGATGGAACAGCGGCTTCACGTTATCACGTTGCACCGGCCGCTGCACCTGCGCGCGGGCAGCCCGAGCACGACGCGCGCACGCCGCCGGCGCATGATGGGCGCATGATGGGCGCATGCTGAGTTGGATCGATACCCATTGCCATCTGGACGCGGCCGAGTTCGACGCCGACCGCGCCGCGGTGGTGGGCCGCGCGCGCGCGCTCGGCGTCACCACGCTGGTGCTGCCGGCGGTGGCGGCGCAGGATTTCGACACCGTGCGCGAACTGGCGCACCGCCACGATGCGGCGTACGCGCTGGGCATCCACCCGCTGTTCGTGCCGCACGCGCTCGATGCCGACCTGCAGCGGCTGCGCGAGCGGCTGCAGGCCTGGCGCGACGACGAGCGGCTGGTGGCGGTGGGCGAGATCGGCCTGGACCACTTCGTGCCGGGCCTGGACCGCGCGCGCCAGCAGCAGTGCTACCGCGCGCAGCTGGCCATCGCGCGCGATGCCGGGCTGCCGGTGCTGCTGCACCTGCGCGCCGCGGCCGATGCCGTGCTCGCCGGGTTGCGGCGCAGCGGTGTGCGCGGCGGCATCGCGCACGCCTTCAACGGCAGTGCGGTGCAGGCCGCGCAGTTCGTCGCGCTGGGTTTCAAGCTCGGCTTCGGCGGTGCGATGACACACGAGCGCGCATTGCGCATCCGTGGCCTGGCCGCCGCATTGGCGGACGATGCGATCGTGCTCGAGACCGACGCGCCGGACATCCCGCCGCAGTGGCTGTACCGCAACGCGCAGCAGCGCCGGCAGCAGCCGCAGGCGCGCAACGAGCCGGCCGAGCTGCCGCGCATCGCGGCGACGCTGGCGGCGTTGCGCGGCTGGACGCTGGAACATACCGCGCAGCGCACCACGGCCAACGCGCGCGCCGCGCTGCCGAGGCTGCGTGCTTGAGCGCGCTGCTGCAGGGGCTGCCGCCGGTGATCGGCCGCCACACACGGCTGATCGTGCTGGGCAGCTTTCCGGGCGAGGCTTCGCTGGCCGCGGGCCAGTACTACGCGCACCCGCGCAACCAGTTCTGGCCGCTGCTGGGCGCGCTGCTCGGCGAGCCGTTGCCGCTGCTGCCCTACGAGCAGCGCCTGCGCCGGCTGCGGCGGCACGGCGTGGGGCTGTGGGATGTGATCGGCAGCTGCCGCCGCGAGGGCAGCCTGGACAGCCGCATCCGCGATGCCTGCTGCAACGACCTGGGCAGCTTGCGCGAGCGCGCGCCGGCGCTGCGTGCGGTGGCGCACAACGGCGCGGCGTCGGCCCGCGCGATGCGCGTCACCGGCGCGCTGGGTGTGGCGGTGTACCGGCTGCCGTCCAGCAGCCCGGCCCATGCGCGCTTGCGCTTCGAGCACAAGCTCGAACGGTGGCGCGAGGTCTTCGCCGCCTGCGGCCTGGCCTGAAACCTTGGGCTATCGTGCCGCTGCCGCGCCCATGAGTCCACGCAAGCCACGCGATCTGCCCGAAGTCACGATTTCGGAGTTCGACGGCGTGCGCAGCCTGCACCTGGGCACGATCTGGGTGCAAGGGGCGATGCGCCTGCGCCGGCCCGACCATCTCGAGCTGGAATACGTGCAGCGCATGATGGCGGGGCTGCTGTGGCTGCCCAGCGAGCAACTGGGCCAGGGCCGCGCGGTGCAACTGGGCCTGGGGGCGGGCGCCATCACGCGCTTCACGCACAAGGCGCTGCGCATGCACACCACCGCGGTGGAGCTGAACCCGGCCGTCATCGCCGCGTGCCGGCGCTACTTCCGGCTGGCCGAGGACGGGCCGCGCCTGAGCGTGCTGGCGTTGGACGCCGCCGGCTGGGTGCACGACGACGCGCATGCCGGCAGCGTGCAACTGCTGCAGGTCGACCTGTACGACCACGAGGCGGCGGCGCCGGTGCTCGACGACCTGCACTTCTACGCCGGGTGCCGCCAGGTGCTGGCCGACGGCGGCGTGATGAGCGTGAACCTGTTCGGCCGCAAGTCCAGCTTCGAGCACAGCCTTTCGCAGCTGGTGGCCGCCTTCGGCGCGCAGCAGGTGTGCCGGCTGCGCCCGACGCGCGAAGGCAACGCCGTGGTGCTGGCCGGGCGTGACGTAGTGCTGCCCGATCGCGCCACGCTGCTGCAGCGCGCCGCTACCATCGAACAGCGCTACGGCGCCTGGGGGCTGCCGGCGCGCAAATGGTTGCGCATGCTGCGGCCACTGTCCCGACCATGACCCAGACTCCTGCCGCAAGACTCGCCCGCTGCGCCGCCGACACCGTGGTGATGGCGCATCCATCGTGCAAGGGCAAGCTCGACTGGCGCGTGCTGCTGGGCTGGCTGCACGACGACAAGCTGATCTCGGCCGAAGATGCCGAGCGCGTGATCCGCCGCTTCGGCGCGGGCAGCTCCAGCCAGCACGCGCTGGTGCGGCTGGGCGCTGCCGGGCTGTCGCGCGCAGGCACGCAGCAAGCGCTGGACACCGAAGTGTTGAGCGAATGGCTGGCGCAGCGCTGCGGTCTGCCGTTCCTGCGCATCGATCCGCTGCGCGCCGATGTCGGGCGCGTCGCCGACGTGATGTCGGTGCACTACGCCGAAAGCCGCTGCGCCTTGCCGGTGCAGCTGACGGCGCACGAGGTGGTGATCGCCACCGCCGAGCCCTTCGACGTGGCCTGGGTGCCGGAGATCGAAGCGCATGTGCGGCGCAAGGTCAAGCTGGTGCTGGCGCAGCCGCAGGAGGTGCGCAAGTACACCACCGAGTTCTACGCGCTGGCCAAGTCGGTGCGCGCCGCGCAGAAGAGCGGCGAGGTCTCGCCGGCGGCCAGCTTCGAGCAGCTGGTCGAACTCGGCAAGTCGGCCCGGCAGCTCGATGCCAACGACGCCGGCGTGGTGCAGGTGGTCGACTGGCTGTGGCAGTACGCTTTCGACCAGCGCGCCAGCGACATCCACCTCGAGCCGCGGCGCGACATGGGCGCGATCCGCTTTCGCATCGACGGCGTGCTGCACACCGTGTACCAGCTGCCGCTGGGCGTGATGAGCGCGATGACCTCGCGCATCAAGCTGCTCGGGCGCATGGACGTGGTCGAAAAGCGCCGCCCGCTGGACGGGCGCATCAAGACCAAGCGCCCCGACAGCGCCGACAAGATCGGCGGCGAAGTCGAGATGCGGCTGTCCACGCTGCCCACCGCCTTCGGCGAAAAGCTGGTGATGCGCATCTTCGACCCCGACACCGCGGTCAAGAGCATCGAGGCGCTGGGCTTCGGCGCGCACGACACGCAGCGCTGGCGCGAGCTGATCGCGCGCCCGCACGGCATCGTCCTGGTCACCGGGCCCACCGGCGCCGGCAAGACGACCACGCTGTACGCCACGCTGAAGGCGCTGGCCAGCGACGAGGTCAACGTGTGCACCATCGAAGACCCGATCGAGATGATCGAGCCGGCGTTCAACCAGACGCAGGTGCATGCGGCCATCGACATGGGTTTCGCCGAAGGGCTGCGCGCGCTGATGCGGCAGGACCCGGACATCATCATGGTCGGCGAGATCCGCGACCTGGCCACCGCCGAGATGGCGATCCAGGCCGCGCTCACCGGCCACCTGGTGTTCAGCACGCTGCACACCAACGACGCCGCCTCGGCCATCACGCGCCTGGCCGACCTGGGCGTGCCGCCGTACCTGATATCGGCCACCGTGATCGGCGTGCTGGCGCAGCGGCTGGCGCGCACGCTGTGTGCTGCGTGCAGGCAGCGCGACGAGAGCCTCACGCGCGAGGCGCTGGACGAGATCGCGCGGCCCTGGCGGCTGTCGGGCGGCGTGCGGCCGTACAAGCCGGCCGGTTGCCTCGAGTGCCGGCACACCGGGTACCGCGGCCGCATGGGGCTGTACGAACTGCTGGTGATGAGCGACGCCGCGCGCGGCTGCGTGCACCCGACGCTGGATGCCGATGCGCTGCGCCGCCAGGCGGTGAAGGACGGCATGCGCGCCTTGCGTCTGGCCGGCGCGATGAAGGTGGCCGAAGGCCTGACCACCATCGACGAAGTGCTGCGCACCACGCCGAGCCTGGACATGCGAGCCTGACGGCTCGGGCGCGCGGCGCACCGGCGACGCTGCGCCGCCCCGCTGGGGCAAGGCCGCGCCGCGATCGGCGCCCTACGTGCAAACCGCATCCGGCGCTACATTTGCGCTGACTAGAATCCGCCGCCACCAAGAGCGCGCAAGGAGACAACCTTGAAGATCAAGAGTCAGAGAGACTTTTGGGCTGGCCTGATGTTCATTGCCGTCGGGCTGGGCTTCTCGTACGGCGCGCTGGAATACAACTTCGGCAGCTCGGCGCGTCCGGGCCCCGGCTACTTCCCGTTCGGCCTGGGCATCCTGCTGGCGATCCTGGGCGGCATGACGCTGTTCGAGGCGCTCACGGTCGAAACCGAGGACGGCGAGCCGATCGGCGCGGTGGCATGGAAGCCGCTGCTCATCATCATCGGCTCGGTCGTGCTGTTCGGCGTGCTGCTGCCGATCACCGGCATGGTCATCGCCTTGCCGGTGCTGGTGGTCGTCTCGGCGCTGGCGGGCGACGAGTTCCATTGGGGTGAGGCGCTTGCCGCCGCCGCGGTGCTGACCCTGGGCAGCTGGGCGGTGTTCATCTGGGGCCTGAACTTGACGATCCCGCTGTGGCCGGCCTTCGCGTCCACCGGCAGCTGAAGGAGCGACGAGCATGGAACTGTTGGATCACCTCATCTTGGGGTTCGGCGTCGCGCTGACCTTTCAGAACCTGGCCTGGGCCCTGCTGGGCTGCGTGCTCGGCACCGCGATCGGCGTGCTGCCGGGCCTGGGGCCGACGACGACGATCGCGATGTTGCTGCCGTCGATCTACGCGCTGGACGCGACGCCGGCGCTGATCATGCTGGCCGGCATCTACTACGGCGCGCAGTACGGCGGTTCGACCACCGCGATCCTGGTCAACCTGCCCGGCGAGGCTTCGTCCGTGGTCACCGCGATCGACGGTTATGCCATGGCACGCAAGGGCCGAGCGGGGCCGGCGCTGGCCGCGGCCGGCCTGGGCTCGTTCTTCGCCGGCACGGTGGGCACGCTGGTCATCGCCGCGTTCGCGCCGCCGCTGACCGAGCTGGCCTTCAAATTCGGCCCGGCCGAATACTTCAGCCTGATGGTGCTGGGCCTGATCGGCGCGGTGGTGCTGGCGTCGGGCTCGCTGATCAAGGCGTTGTGCATGATCATCCTCGGCCTGCTGTTCGGGCAGATCAACACCGACGTCATCTCCGGCGTGCCGCGCTACAGCTTCGACATTCCCGAGCTGACCGACGGCATCAACTTCGTCGCCATCGCCATGGGCATCTTCGGCTTCACCGAGATCGCCGCCAACCTCGGCCGCCCTGCCGAGCATCGCGAGGTGTTCCTGAAGGACGTGCACGGCCTGTGGCCGACCAAGCAGGACTTCAAGGATGCCTTCCCGGCGGTGGTGCGCGGCACCGCGCTGGGTTCGATCCTGGGCGTGCTGCCCGGAGGCGGCGCGCTGCTGTCGTCGTTTGCCGCGTACACGGTGGAAAAGAAGATGCGCGGGCGCCCCGGCGAAGTCACCTTCGGCAAGGGCAACATCCGCGGCGTGGCCGGGCCCGAGTCGGCGAACAACGCCGGCGCGCAGACCTCGTTCATCCCGATGCTCACGCTGGGCATCCCGCCCAATGCGGTGATGGCGCTGATGGTCGGCGCGATGACCATCAAGGGCATCCAGCCCGGCCCGCAGGTGATGACCAGCAACCCCGAGCTGTTCTGGGGGCTGATCGCATCGATGTGGGTCGGCAACCTGATGCTGGTGATCCTGAACCTGCCGCTGATCGGCATCTGGATCAAGATGCTGACCGTGCCCTACCGCTTCTTGTTCCCGGCGATCATGGTGTTCTGCGGCCTGGGCCTGTACACGCTGAACAACAACAACTTCGACGTCTTCATCGGTGCGCTGTTCGCGGCGATCGGTTATGCGTTCTACAAACTCAGCTGCGAGCCGGCGCCGCTGCTGCTGGGCTTCATCCTCGGGCCGATGATGGAAGAGAACCTGCGCCGCGCGCTGCTGCTGTCGCGCGGCGACTGGTCCACCTTCGTCACGCGGCCGCTGTCGGCCGGGCTGCTGGTCGCCTCGGCGGCGATGGTCATCGTCGTCACGCTGCCGTCGATCAAGAAGAAGCGCGAAGAAGCGTTCCACGAAGAGGATTGAGCGTCGCACCCGGCATGGCCCCGTGCGCGGGCGTGCCGTAGACCGCCTCACCTGCGCGTTCGCCGATGCACCCGCTGCTCGAAGCGCTGAAGCGCAACGCCGCGTTCGCGCCGTTCCGCACGGCGGTGTTCCGCAAGTTGTGGCTGGCCACCTTCGCCGCCAACGTGGCGATGTGGATGAACGATGTCACCGCCGCCTGGGTCATGACCTCGCTGAGCACCAGCCCGGTGATGGTGGCGCTGGTGCAGACCGCCTCGACGCTGCCGGTGTTCCTGCTCGGCCTGCCCAGCGGCGCGCTGGCCGACATCGTCGACCGGCGGCGCTACTTCGCCGCCACGCAGTTGTGGGTGGCGCTGACCGCGCTGACCCTGGCCGCGCTGTCGCTCACCGGGGCGCTGAATGCGCCGCTGCTGCTGGCCTTGACCTTCGCCAACGGCATCGGGCTGGCGATGCGCTGGCCGGTGTTCTCGGCGATCGTGCCCGAGGTGGTGCCGCGCGAGCACCTGGGCGAGGCGATGGCGCTGAACGGCATCTCGATGAACCTGTCGCGCGTGGTCGGCCCGGTGGCCGCCGGGGCGATCATTTCCGCGCTGGGCAGCGGCGTGGTGTTCGTGCTCAACGTGGTGCTGGCGGCCGCCGCCTTCGCCACCATCGTGCGCTGGCGCTCCACGCCGCGCACCAGCACGCTGCCCGGCGAGCGTTTCGTCGGCGCGATGCGCGTGGGCTGGCAGCACGTGATGCAGTCGCCGCGCATGAAGGTGGTGCTGCTGCGCATCTTCCTGTTCTTCCTGCAGTCGTCGGCGCTGCTGGCGCTGCTGCCGCTGGTGGCGCGCGCGCTGCCCGGCGCCGGGCCCGGCAGCTACACGCTGATGCTGGCCTGCGTCGGCGGCGGCGCGGTGGTCGCGGCGATGTACTTCCCGCGCTGGCGCACGCGCTACAACCGCGACCAGTTCGTGCTGTACGGCACCTTGGTGCATGCGGTGATGTCGGCGGCGGCGGTGTTCGCCCCCAACCTGTGGCTCGCGCTGCCGGCGATCGTGGTGCTGGGCATGGCGTGGATCTCCACCGCCAACTCGCTGACGCTGGCCGCACAGGTGGCGCTGCCGAACTGGGTGCGCGCGCGCGGCATGGCGGTGTACCAGGTGGCGCTGATGGGCGGTGCGGCCGGCGGCTCGCTGTTGTGGGGCCAGGTGGCGGCGCTGTTCAGCGTGCGCACCGCGGTCGCGGCCGCGGCGCTGGCCGGGCCGGCGCTGTGGTTGCTGACGCGGCGCTTGACGGTGGAAGGCGGCGCCGACCCCGACTTCAGCCCGGTCAGCCCGGCCCATCCGCCGCAAACCGATCTGGGCATCGGCCCCGACGAAGGCCCGGTGATGGTGACGGTGGACTACCAGATCGACCCGGCCCGGGCCGAGGACTTCGCCGAGCTGATGCGCCAGACGCGCAGCGCGCGGCTGCGCCAGGGCGCGTTGTCGTGGGGCCTGTTCCGCGACCCGATGCTGCCGGGGCGCTACATCGAGTACTTCGTCGACGAGAGCTGGCTCGAGCACCTGCGCCGCAACGAGCGCATCACCGCCGCCGATGCGCAGCTGCGCGAACAACGCCTGGCGCTGCACCTGGGGGCGGAACCGCCGCGCGTGCAGCGCTTCGTCGCCGAGGCGCTGCGCACCGGCACGCACTGGTGGGGATGGTGAGCCGCGATGGAACGGGTGGACTGCGTGGTGGTGGGGGCCGGCGTGGTGGGCCTGGCGGTGGCGCGCGCGCTGGCGCTGGCCGGGCGCGAAGTGGTGCTGCTCGAGGCCGAGCCGGCGGCCGGCAGCGCCACCAGCTCGCGCAACAGCGAGGTCATCCACGCCGGGCTGTACTACGCGCCCGGCTCGTCCAAGGCGAAGCTGTGCGTGCGCGGGCGTGAGCTGCTGTACGACTACTGCGCTGCCCATGGCGTGGCGCACCGGCGCTGCGGCAAGTTGGTCGTCGCCACCGATGCCTCGCAACGGCCGGCGCTGCAGGCGTTGCGCGTGCGCGCCGAAGCCTGTGGCGTGCACGACCTGCAGTGGCTGGACGCGACGCAGGCGCGCGCGCTGGAGCCGGCGTTGCGCTGCGAAGCCGCGCTGCTGTCGCCGTCCACCGGCATCGTCGACAGCCACGGCCTGATGCTGTCGTTGCAGGGCCAGGCGCAGGCGCACGGTGCGATGCTGGCGCTGTGCAGCCCGCTGCAGCGCTGGGCGCGTGTGGCCGACGGCTTCGCGCTGCAGGTGGGCGGCGGCGAGCCGATGGCGCTGCACGCGCGCTGCGTGGTCAACAGCGCGGGGCTGCACGCGGTGGCGCTGGCCGCGCAACTCGAAGGCGTGGCGCCGCTGCCGTTGCCGCAGCCCTGCTGGGCGCGTGGCCACTACTTCTCGTATGCCGGCAAGGCGGCGTTCACGCGGCTGATCTACCCGATGCCCGACGAGGCCGGGCTGGGCGTGCACGTCACGCTCGACCTGGGCGGGCAGATGCGCTTCGGGCCCGACGTGCAGTGGATCGAGCCGCGTGCGCGCGGCGCCGAGGACTACCGCATCGACGCGGCGCGCGCGGCGCCCTTTGCCGAAGCCATCCGCCGCTACTGGCCGGCGCTGCCCGACGGCGCGCTGCAGCCGGCCTACGCCGGCATCCGGCCGAAGATCAGCGGCCCGGGGCAGCCGGCGGCCGACTTCCTGATCCAGGGGCCGGGCGCGCACGGCGTGCCGGGCCTGGTGAACCTGCTGGGCATCGAGTCGCCGGGCCTGAGCGCCTGCCTGGCGATCGCCGAGCAGGTGTGCGCCGCGCTCGAGTCTTGACCGCAGCGCGCGCCCCCGATGGCCAGCTTCATGGAGTTGTCATGACGACGAACCACCGCTTCGACTGGGACGCCTCCTACGGCACGCCGCGCCGGCCGGTGTTCGCGCGCAACGTCGTCGCCACCTCGCACCCGCTGGCCGCGCAGGCCGGGCTGCGCATGATCGCTGCGGGCGGCAACGCGGTCGACGCGGCGGTCGCCGCGGCCGCGGTCATGACCCTGGTCGAGCCCTGCAGCAACGGCCTGGGGTCCGACGCCTTTTGCATCTTGTGGGACGGCGAACGGCTGCATGGCCTGAACGCCTCGGGCCCGGCGCCCGCCGGCTGGTCGCCGCAGTATTTCGAACGCAAGTACGGCAGCGCGGCCGCCGCACCGCCGCAGCGCGGCTGGGACAGCGTCACCGTGCCCGGCGCCGTGGCGGCCTGGGCCAGCTTGAGCGAACGCTTCGGCCGGCTGCCCTTTGCCGACCTGCTGGCGCCGGCCATCGACATCGCCGAGCGCGGCTTCATCGTGCCGGTGGTGGTGGCGCACAAGTGGCGGCTGGCCTGCGAGGTGGCCGATCTGGTGTCGCAGCCCGGCTTTGCGCAGACCTTCATGCCGCACGGCCGCGCGCCGGCGGCGGGCGAGCTGTTCCGCTTTCCCGCGGCGGCGCGGTTGCTGCGCGCACTGGCGCGCAGCCGGGGCCGCGCGCTGTACGAAGGCGAAGTCGCCGAAAGCCTGGTGCGCTGCGCCCGCGAGCAAGGCGGGGCGCTCGAGCTGCAGGATCTGGCCGCCTACCGGCCCGAGTGGGTCACGCCGATCGCCAAGGACTACCGCGGCTACACGCTGCATGAGATCCCGCCCAACGGCCAGGGCATCGCCGCGTTGATGGCGCTGGGCATGCTGTCGCACTTCGATCTGGCCGCGCTGCCGCCCGACGGCGCCGCCAGCTTTCACCTGCAGATCGAGGCGATGAAGCTGGCCTTCGCCGATGTCTACCATCACGTGGCCGAAGCTGCGTCGATGCAGGTCAGCAGCGCCCAGCTGCTGGACGAGGCCTATCTGGCCAGCCGCGCCCGGCTGATCGACGCCAAACGTGCGCAGGATTTCGGCGCC